>JAAIGE0101568491.1_pt1 | contig 11135 bp, 7 predicted proteins | sample 6487951 | NCBI WGS metagenome assembly JAAIGE01 (sample SAMN13974128, study PRJNA590717) | phyllosphere metagenome | biome: tomato field; feature: multiple bacterial spot infested tomato fields; material: tomato leaves; isolation source: leaves from tomato fields | host: Solanum lycopersicum ... | reverse complement strand
GGTCGGGACCGTCGTCGTACACGTGCTGGGCCCCGTCGTCGGCGGCGTTCGCGGCGGCGATCGCCGACAGGATCCGCCGGTGCGCGGCGCCGTACCCGTCGTCGACGACACCGCTGCGCGGGTGGGGGCGGTAGATCACGCGGTGACGTCCCGAGGCGAGCAGCGCAGACACCAGCGCCTCGCCGTGGCTGGCGATCGACCCGTAGTGCGCACTGGGCCGGTCGCCCTCCCACGTCGGCGCATAGAGCACGACCGTGCGGTCGTCGGGCGTGTACGGGAGCGATCCGGAGTAGTGGTCCGCCTGCGGGCGACCGATCTCGAGGGTCCGACGATCGATGTCGTAGTCCCAGAGCGTCCGCGAGAGACGGTCGCGCGCGGCCTGACCGGCGACGAAGGCGTAGTCGTACGCCTTGTACTGGTTCGTCGTCATGTACATCTTGTCGGACTCGCCGTGGTTGATGAAGACGTGCCAGCGCCTGCCGTAGCGGAACATCTGGAAGTTGCGCGTGTTCTGATTCACGTACAGCACCACGCGGATGTCCTGCGTCGACAGGAACCGCTCGAGGTCACGGACCGTGGGAACGAAGGCGACAGGCGGCGCGTCCTCGTCGAGGAGCTTGTCGGCTCCCGTGGCGGACCGGGAGAGCACGACGAGAGGCCAGCGGGTCGCGAGCTCGGCCAGAGGCCGGTACCACTGGCGCATCTGGTACATGTTCACGGCACCGTCCGCGAAGTACACCGCGATCTTGTAGCTTCCGGGGGCGTGCGGCTCGCGCTCGGCGAGACGACGACGCACCCGCTGCACGGCCGTGCGCGAGGCGAGCGCGCGCTTCAGCAGACGGTAGGCCTTCTTCACGTCGGTCACGGCACCCATCCCTCCAGGATACCGAGTGGTCCGTCCTCGCTCCCGTCGTCCCGGACGCGGGCGTGCTCACCAGAGACCTCCCGGGCGCACATGCCATGATCGTCATGTGCCAGACGAGAACATCTCCGCCCTCGACGCAGGGGTGTCGTTCGTCATGCCCGTGCTCAACGAACGCGCCTATCTCGAGCACGCCGTCCGCTCCGTGCTCGCCCAGGACCTGCCGGTGCCGTCCGAGCTCGTGCTCGCACTGGGACCGTCGACGGACGGCACGACCGAGCTCGCCGCGCAGCTCGCCGACGCCGACCCGAGGATCCGGCTCGTGGACAACCCCGCCGCCCACATCCCCGTGGGCCTCAACGCGGCGATCCGGGCCAGCCGCTTCGACACCGTCATCCGCGTCGACGCGCACTCGGAGCTCTCCCCCGGCTACGCCGCCCGCGCCCTCGAGACGCTCGACAGGACCGGAGCGGCGAACGTCGGCGGCGTCATGCACGCGGAGGGGCGCACGCCCTTCCAGAAGGCGGTGGCACGTCTGTACAACTCCCCCGTCGGCCTCGGCGGCGGCGCCTATCACGGTCGGACACAGGAGGGCGAGGCGGAGTCGGCCTACCTCGGCGTCATGCGCCGCGCGGTGCTCGACGAGGTCGGTCTCTTCGACGAGTCCATCCGCCGCGGCGAGGACTGGGAGCTGAATCTGCGCATCCGGCAGGCCGGGCACCGCGTCTGGTTCGACCCGGAGCTCTCCGTCACCTACTGGCCGCGCGAGAGCTGGCTCCGGCTGGCCCGCCAGTTCCGCGCGACCGGAGCGTGGCGCGGCGAGCTCGTGCGCCGCTTCGGCCGCCGCAACGGCATCCGCTTCTTCGCTCCGCCCGCCCTCGTCCTCCTCTTCGCGGCCGCCGTCGTCGCAGCAGTGCTCCAGGTGACCGGAATCCTGCACGGTGCGCTGTCGATCGTGCTGTCCGTCGTGCTGTATCTCCCGATCCTCCTGTACGTGATCCTCGTCCTGTCCGTCTCGGTCGCCCCCGGGACGGGGAGCGCCCGGCAGAAGCTGTGGACACTGCTCGTCCTGCCGACGATGCATCTGTCCTGGGGCATGGGTTTCCTCGGGGGCGTGCTGCGCGGAGCCGGCGACACGGTCGACGCGTCGAGGCTCGGCACCCGCAACACTCCGCTCCCCTGATCGGCGCCCGAGGTTCGGGGTCCCCGATTTAGCGCGTCAGGAAACCCTGATCGAGGATGCGCGCCACCACCCGCTCGGCGGCGTGGCCGTCGTCTCGGACGTTGAACTGCGCGCGCCACGCCGCGTAACGCGCCGCGTACGCCTCGTCACAGTCGGCGCGCCCCAGCGCCTCGACGAGCTCGTCCTCCGAACGCACGAGAGGGCCAGGGGCCCTGCTCTCCAGGTCGAAGTAGAACCCGCGCAGCTGACCGCGATAGTGGTCGAGATCCGGCACCAGGAAGTACATCGGCTTGCCCGTCACGCTGAAGTCGAACATCACCGACGAGTAGTCGGTGATCAGCGCGTCTGCCGCGAGCAGCAGCTGCGCGGTCTCCGGATATCCGGTCACGTCGATGACCCGGGCTCCCCCGCGATCCCGGTCGGTCTCGATCGTCCGGGAGTGGCCTCGCACGAGCACGACCGCGTCCGCGCGTCGGGCCAGCGCCTCGGGGTCGATGAAGTCGACCATCTCCGCACGGTCGTCGCGCCACGTCGGCGCGTAGAGCAGCACCCGCTCCCCCTCGGCGATCCCGAGGTCGGCGCGGATCGCCGACGCGTCCCCGCTCACGAGCGCATCGTTGCGCGGGTAGCCCTCCACCCAGATAGGCCGGCCGAAGAAGGCGTAGGCCTTGCGCAGGATGCGCTCCGCATACGTGTTCTGCGCGAGAAGGACGTCCCAGCGGCGCGACTCCTTGATCACCGCCGCCATGCGCCGGGGGTCGAAACCGGGCCGGTGGAGGGCGAGCCTCTTCAGAGGCGTGCCGTGCCAGGTCTGGACGACCTTCTGCCCCGGCTTGCGCGCGAAGCGGCGTCGGAGCCAGTCGTTGACGATGAGGAGGCGCGCGGCGGCGCGCGCACGCCACCACTCCGGACTGCCCTCGACCACGGCGACGGCACCATCCGGCACGGCGACGGAGAGGTCGACGACGCTCCAGTACCGCACGATGTCCGGGGCGACGGCGGCGAGCGCCCGGTCGATCGCCCGCGGGTTGCAGCCCACGCTGCGCCCGTAGAAGCTCTCGAAGAACACCGCGTTCTCGGTGGCTCCGGGATGCGCGATGTAGCGGCCCTCCAGGGTGCTCTGTCCTTCAGCGGTGTCGTAGACCGGATCGACGGGCGCTCCGATGCGCGCGTTCGAGCCCTGCACGCTGATGCGGACCCCCGTGAGCACCTGCGGTCCGATGCGGGCGTCGGTGAGGTCGGCGTCGGGGATCCTGATGTCGTAATCGCCCGAGGGCAGCGGCAGCTCGGCCCCTCCCCAGCGCGCGGCGCGGAGCGGGAAGGTCGCCTTCCACGTCTTCCCCCCGCCGGTGACGCGAGCGGCGACTCGGGCGCGACGACCGACGAGTTCCGCGCTCCGCGGTCGCGACCCTTCACCGGCGATGATGAGCGTCTCGGACGCCTCGTCGATCCGGACCGTGGTCATGCTTCTCCCTTCGGCGCGGGGATGCCCCGCGCGCGGATGATGTCGTACACCCGCTGGGTGTTGCGCCCGTCGCGGTACGCATGCATCTCCGCGCTGAGCGTATCGGACCGCGCGGACCGCCTCGCGAACTCCTCGGGATCGCCGAGGATGCCGCCCAGCTGCGCGACCGCACCCTCCCAGTCCGTCGGCGCGTCCGGACCGGCGACATCCTCGAACCGTCCGTAGAAGCCGCGCGTGCGGGCGTACTCGTCCACATCGGGCGCGAGGTAGACCACCGGCATCGCCAGGAGCCCGACGTCATAGGCGAGAGACGAGTAGTCGGTCACGAGGACGTCGACGGCGGGAAGCACGGGCGTCACGTCCGGGAGAAGACGGGATCCGAGCATCCGCACCCGTCGGCTCGGGATCGGGGGCGCGTAGCCGCCCTCGCCCAGCGGATGCGAGCGGACGAGGAGCACGGCGTCCTGCTGCTCGAGGAGTCGGATGATGCGCACCCACCCGTCGGCGTCCGGGACAGCGGGGTCGGGCGCGCCGTCCCGCCAGGTGGGGGCGTAGAGGATGATGCGCGCACCGGGCGGGAGATCGGGCACGACTCGGCGCAGCGCGTCGGACGCGGCTGTGCGCCGCTCAGCGGGCGTGCCCTGCGAGAGCACGTCCGCGCGGGGTTCGCCGGTGACGACCACGCGATCGTCCCCGAGCCCGAAGGCGGATTCGAGACGTCCGCGCGAGCGATGCGACGCAGCCGGGAGGACGCGGATCCGGTGCGCCGCACGGCGATACAGGAGACCGATGACGCGGCGCAGCACGGCGGATCCGGGAACGTCGGGGACCTCGGTGGTGGCCGGGGAGTCCAGCCCGATGCGTTTGAGCGGGATGCCGTGCCAGAGCTGCACGATGAAGGCGCCGCCGTCTCCGTATCGGTTGACGTCGCCGAAGCCGTGCGTCACCACGACCACCCCTGCCCGTGCCGTCGCCCACCAGCCGCGCAGTCCCGCCTTGCGTGCGGTCGAGATGCCGAGGGCCCGCGCGTCAGCGTCCTCGCGCTCCGACGAGGTCAGCCAGATCGTGTCGTGGCCGCGCTCGGCCGCCAGACGCTGGAGAGCCAGTGCGCCGTCGCCGATTCCGGCGCCGCACCCGAAGACCCAGGTCGACCCGCGCGGGACGAGCAGCGTCCCGACGCGACCGAGGGCGTATAGCGGGATCCGGAGCAGCTTGGCCGCATTGCCGGAGCCGAAGGAGAAGGACGCCACCCCGCGAGCCTATCGCGGGGTGGCGTCCTGCCTTGCGCCGGGGGGAGTGTGGATCAGCCGTTCAGCGTGCCGAGCTCGACGTCGGCCTCGAACTCCTTGCCGCTCCGGATGTACGTCACGGTCGCCTTGCTGCCGCCCGCTGCCGCCCTCACCTGCGCGGTCAGGTCGGTCGCGCTGGTGACGGGGACGCCGTTGAAGCCGGTGACGATGTCGCCCTCCTTCATCCCTGCGGCCGCCGCGGCGCCGTCATCCGTCACCTTGGCGATGAGGGCACCGGCCACGGAGGCGTTCTCGGCGCTCGCGGCATCCTGCACGGAGGCGCCGAGCAGACCGTGGGTGGCGGCGCCGTCGGCGATGATCTCCTCCGACACGCGCTGGGCGATGTTCGCCGGGATCGCGAACCCGATGCCGATCGATCCCGACTCCTCGGAACTCCCCGAGCTCGCGATCGCGACGTTGATGCCGATGAGCTGGCCCTTGCTGTTGACGAGGGCACCGCCCGAGTTGCCGTGGTTGATCGCGGCATCCGTCTGGATGACGGCGATGGAGATCGACTCCGACGACTGCTGCGAGGTGTTGCCCGGGAGGTCGAACTGGAACGGGCCCTCCCCCTGCTCGGGCGTCTGCTGCTCCTGAGGAGCGTCTTCGGATGACGAATCCGGGAGAGCGGACGAGGCGATCTGGATGCTGCGGTTCAGCGCACTGACGATGCCCGTCGTGACCGAGTTGGACAGGCCGAGCGGGGCGCCGAGAGCGACGGCGGTGTCGCCGACGTTCAGCTTCGACGAGTCGGCGAACTCGATCGGGGTGAGGTCGGACGCATCGGTCAGCTTGATGACGGCGAGGTCGTAGATCGGGTCGGTCCCGACGACCGTGGCGGCGAAGATGCGGCCGTCCGAGGTCGTCACGCGGATCGTGGGGTCGGCGACCGCTCCGCCGAGCGTCACGACGTGCGTGTTGGTGAGCACGTAGCCGTCCTTGCTGATGACGACGCCGGACCCGCTCCCCGCTTCGTCGGACCCCGCCACCTCGATCGTGACGACGGACGGGAGCGCCTCCGTCGCGACCGCCGTGGTCTCGTTGACCGATCCGGGGTTGTTCACCGTCACCGTGGTCGGCCCCTGAGCGACGCCCGTGGAGGACGAGCCGGAGATGCCGTCGAGGATGGCGCCACCACCGAAGCCCGCGACACCGCCGACGAGCGCCGCTGCGACGACGATCGCGGCGAACTTGACGCCCGCGCGCGGCCTCTCCTTGGTCTTCGTCGACGCCGACGCGCCGAGCGGCTCGCCGCCGAGTCCCGGCTGATCGGCCGTCGGGATGCCGAAGGCGGCCCCGGGAGCCGAGGCCACCGGAGCGCCCTGATACCCGCCGCCCGGGTGCGGCGCGCCCGAGTGGCTGCCGCCGGCGGCCGTCGGCGGCACGAAGGCCGCCGGAGTGTGGAAGGCGGGGGCTGCGGGGGGCGCGGCGGGAGCGGACGAGAACGTGCGGGGCACCTCGTGGGCATGACCGGCGGGGGGCGCCGCGGCGTCGGCGCCGCGGCGGTGAGCGGTGGCGTCGGTCGTCGAGTGGTCGACGGTCTCCGCTGCCTCGGTGGACGGCGTGGCGTCGTTCGACGCGGATGCCGAGTGGTCCTGGGTGCTGTCTTCGTTCATGGTGTGCTCCTTCAACAACGCCCCTTCAGAGTGCCGCCCGTATCTGTGCGTTTCGTATGTCGAGGATGAGTTTCGCCTATGGCCTTAGCCTGTTCTTCATGAGTGTCATCCCCGGCGCGTGGCGGCGCACGGCAGCGGGAGCCGGTCTGCTGGCAGCCGACGGAACCGTCGCCCCCACCATTTTCGCAGAGATGTCGGCGGCCGCGGCCAGAACCGGGGCGATCAACCTCGGTCAGGGGTTCCCCGACGAGGACGGCCCGGCGGAGGTCCTCGATGCGGCTCGGCGCGCCATCGCGGACGGCGTCAACCAGTATCCGCCGGGCAGAGGATCGCCGGATCTGCTCCTCGCGATCAGCGAGCACCAGCATCGTTTCTACGGCCTCGACGTCGACCCCGCCACCGAGGTCATCGTCACCGCCGGAGCGACGGAGGCTCTCACGTCTGCGCTGCTCGCTCTCATCGACGGACCCGACGACGAGGTCGTGGTGTTCGAGCCGTACTACGACTCCTATGCCGCCGCCGTGGCGCTCGCCGGGGCGCGACTGCGTCCCGTGCCCCTGCGCACGTCCGACTTCCAGCCCGATCTCGACCGGCTGGCGTCGGCCGTCAACGACCGCACGCGCGTCATCCTCGTCAACGACCCGCACAATCCGACCGGCACGGTGTTCTCCCGCGACGCACTGCGGGAGGTCGTGCGGCTGGCGGAGAAGCACGATGCGGTGATCATCACGGACGAGGTGTATGAGCATCTGACCTTCCGCGCACCGCACACCCCTGTGGCCTCGCTCCCGGGGGCGGCCTCGAGGACGCTGACCATCTCGTCGGCCGGCAAGACCTTCGCGGTGACGGGGTGGAAGATCGGCTGGGTGCACGGCCCGGCCGACCTCATCACCGCCGTGCTCACGGTCAAGCAGTACCTCACGTATGTCAACGGCTCGCCCTTCCAGCCGGCCGTCGCGGCGGGTCTGCGCCTGCCCGACGAGTACTTCTCGGGCGCCGCCGAACTGCTCGCCCGAAAGCATCGGATCCTCGGTGAGGGGTTGCGGGCGGCGGGGTTCGCCGTCACCGCCCCCGAGGGCGGCTATTTCTCGGTCGCGGATGCCACGGAGCTCGGCGGCACCGACGCGGCCGCATTCTGTCGCGAGCTGCCGGAGCGCGTCGGCGTCGTGGCCATACCCCTCACGGCGTTCGTGTCGGCGGAGAACCGGCACTCCTACGCCGGCCTGCTGCGCTTCGCTGCCTGCAAGCGCATCGAGGTGCTCGAGGAGGCGGCGGCCCGACTCGCGGCCGGCTTCTGAGGGTCAGTCGCCGGACCGCGGCACGACCGCGTAGCGCCTGGCCCGCAGAGCCGGATTCGTCTCACGCACCTTCTCGATCACCCCGCGCTCGACAGGTGCGACCGCGATGCCCTCCGCCGACCCGACGCCCGCGATGACCACACCCTGCGGATCGACGATCTGCGAGTGCCCGACGCCGATGGGCGCGGGGTGGTCGGCCGCGACGACGTAGGTCGTGTTCTCGATCGCGCGGGCAGCGAGGAGCGTGGTCCAGTGGTGCTCCTTGAGCGGGCCCCGGACCCACTCGGCGGGGACCACCAGCACGTCCGCGCCCTCGTCCACGAGCGCGCGCGCCACCTCCGGGAAACGGAGGTCGTAGCAGGTCATCAGCCCGAAGCGGATCCCCGCGACCTCGAAGGTGGGGGCGGTCAGCTCCCCCGGGGCGATCCAGTCCGACTCCTTCTGGCCGAACGCGTCGTAGAGATGCTGTTTGCGGTAGACCGCGATCACCCCGTCGCCGCGCACCGCCACGACCGTGTTGTGCACACGGTGCGCATCGGAGGACTTCTCCACGAGACCCGCGACGACCACCACGCCGTGATCCGCGGCGGCGGACGCGAGGGTCGCGACGAAGTCCCCGTCGAGGGACTCGGCGTTCACCGCCATGCTCTCGTCCATCGGATCGGTGAAGTAGCTCGAGTACTCCGGCAGCACCACGACGCGCGCGCCACGCGACGCGGCCTCGGCGACGAGCGCCACCACCCGATCGCGGTTGTCCCGACGCGACGCACGCGGGGCGAACTGGCAGACGGCGACGGACACGGCGGCGGCAGAGTTCATGGTGCCATCCTCGCCCATGCGGCGCGCACTGCGGCCCCGATTCGCGCACCCTCTGAAACCGTGTTAGGCTATAACTCGTGCCGCGGGGTGGAGCAGTTCGGTAGCTCGCCGGGCTCATAACCCGGAGGTCGCAGGTTCAAATCCTGTCCCCGCAACAAATGGAAGGCCCTTCGGCCGGGAGAAATCCCAGGCCGGAGGGCCTTTCGCCTTTCGCGGGACACCGCCGAACGGTGCGGCTCAGTCGGCGGGTACGACCACGGCGTCCAGACCGGACGACGACGGCAGTCGTTCACCGGCGGCGCGGACATCCGCCGCCGGGTGCAGCACGGCGATTGCCCTGCCCCGCATGGAGGCGTCGATCTGCCGCCACGTCGGAGGCGGGTTCCGCTCGGGATCGCGCGCGTGGAGCGAGGACTGCATCCCTGCAGAGATGAAACCGGCGAGCTGTGCGCGCAGGCCGTCGAGCGAGTCTCCGGCCCCGAGGGAAGGCACCGACGACACCCACGGGATCACCTGGAGCGCGGCAGCCAGCCGATCGATCGTCGGCGGGTGCCCCTCAGGATCGTCCAGGAACCAGTGGTCCTTGACGTCTCCCTCGGCCAGGAGCACGACGACGATGGCGATGGCGGCCCGATACGCCGATGCGGTGACATCGCCGTGCCGGGGCTGCCCGGCGAGCACGAGTCCCAGCAGATCCGCGAGCATCTCCTTCGTCTGCGACGGAGACCGACGGTGGACGAGGTCTCGCACCCCGGCCTTCCCGATGATGGCGTCCAGCTCGGCCTCGATCCGAAGCCCTCGGGCCCACCTGTTCGTATGCCCGAGAAGGTGATGGGCAAGTTCGTGAGAGACGGCGAACATCTCCGAGGAGGTCACCATGCCCGCGTAGAACCACTGGTCGCGTCCCGCCGGCCCCTCCTGCAGTGCCGGGTGCGACCCCACGTACTGGGACAGGTCCGCCCACCCCTCTCGCGAGAGGGCGATCTGATGGAACACACGGAAGATCTCGGAATCGGGGAGCATCTCTCCGCGCTGCCGCGCCATCAGGAGGGCGTTCATGCGATCGAACGCGGCGACGTACGCTCCGATGACGGAGGTCAACTGCAGCGAGAGGGCGACCCAGGCGCTGCCTCCGGATTGATCCGCGTACGCATTGAGGTCGCCATCGAGAGCGCGCCCGACGAAGACGGAACGGAGGAGAGGCTGCCACTGCAGCGGACTCGATCCCACGAGCGCGAGAACCTCTTCATTCAGCTCCGGGCAGTTCGAATGGTCCGGCCGCCAGAGCCAGAGCGGATCGTTCTCGGCCGATGCGAAGACCTGGTCCTGTCCCTGCCGCCGCATCACGTACCACCAGAAGTTCTTGTCGGGCATCCCCCGATGGTGGCCGATGAAGTCATTGCGCCCTTTGCGAAGGTCCCAGCGAGCGCGTGCACCGTCGACCTCGTTATCCGCCGTATCGCCGTGTTCGTCCACGAGCCCGCCTCTCCCCGGTGAGCCTAGCGCGGCCGCTCGGGGCGACCGATGCGCCCCGCAGACGAGAAGAGGCGCCCCCGGAGGGGCGCCTCTTCTGCGATCACCGCGGAGTCACTCCCCCGCCGCCGACGACTCGAGGTCAAGGAGCGTGTTGACGGCATCCGTGAGGCGCTGGTCGGCTTCGGCGAACTTCGTCAGGTCGCCCTCCTTCAGGGCCGCCTCGCGGTCGAGGAGCGCCTGCTGAGCCGCGGCGAGCGCCTCCGCCTGGGCGTCGGTCGGCGTGGTCGGCTCGGTCGGGGTCTCACCGGTGTCGGGGTCGGGATCCGACGGCTCGACCTCGTCGTCGCCTCCGGTCGCGCCCGAGTCGCCGCCGAAGAGGGTGTCGAGCGCGGCGGTCAGGGTGTCCTCGAAGGCCACCTTGTCACCGAAGGCGACGAGCACCTTCTGCAGACGGGGCAGCTTCGTCCCCTCGGACGACTGCACGTACACCGGCTGCACGTAGAGCAGACCGCCACCCACGGGCAGCGTCAGGAGGTTGCCGTAGAGCACCTCCGACTCACCCTGCTGGAGCAGGTTCAGCTGCGGCACCACGGAGGTGTCCGAGTTGTACGTGTTCTGCACCTGACCGGGACCGGGCACCGTGGTGTCGGTGTCGATCTCCAGCATCCGCAGCTGGCCGTAGCCCTCCGCCTTCACGCCCGCTTCGGATCCTGCGTCCGAGTCCACGGCGAGATATCCCATGAGCACGTCGCGGTTGCCGCCGCTGCCCGAGGCCGACGGGATGAACGTCGAGAACATGGAGAAGCGCGGGGAGTCCTGACCCGGCATCTGCATCGTCAGGTAGTACGGCGGCTGCAGCACGGCGTCGCTGCGCGGGTCGTTCGGCGTCTGCCACCGGTTGTCCTGCTGCGCGAAGGAGCCCGCGGTGTCGATGTGGTACGTGCCGAGGATGTCGCGCTGCACCTTGAACAGGTCGGTCGGGTAGCGCACGTGGCTCATGAGGTCGGCCGACATGTCGCTGACCGACTTCAGCGTGGACGGGTAGATCTTCTGCCACGTCTGCAGCACGGGGTCCTGGTCGTCCCAGGCGTACAGGGTCACGGAGCCGTCGTAGGCGTCGACCGTGG
>JAAIGE0101518969.1_pt1 | contig 11141 bp, 8 predicted proteins | sample 6487951 | NCBI WGS metagenome assembly JAAIGE01 (sample SAMN13974128, study PRJNA590717) | phyllosphere metagenome | biome: tomato field; feature: multiple bacterial spot infested tomato fields; material: tomato leaves; isolation source: leaves from tomato fields | host: Solanum lycopersicum ... | reverse complement strand
TGCTCGACGGGTTCGATTTCGGCGTCGGCATGTCGATCCCCTTCCTCGGCAAGGACGACATCGCCCGCCGCCAGATCATCAACACCATCGGGCCCGTGTGGGACCTCAACGAGACGTGGGTGATCGTCGCCGGCGCGGCGCTGTTCGCCTCGTTCCCCGAGTGGTACGCCACGCTCTTCAGCGGGTTCTACCTCCCGCTGCTGGTGATCCTGCTCGCGCTCATCGCTCGCGGGGTGTCGTTCGAGTACCGCCATCAGCGCGACTCGCTGCGGTGGAAGCGCTCGTTCGACCGCATGATCGTGGCAGGGTCCGCCCTCCCCGCGTTCCTGTGGGGCGTCGCCTTCGCGAACATCGTGCAGGGCGTGCCACTGGATGCCGACCACGAATACGCCGGCACCGTGCTGACGCTGCTGAACCCCTACGGCATCCTGGGCGGGCTCACGACCCTGCTGCTGTTCTTCACGCACGGCGTGTACTTCGTCGCTCTCAAGACCGACGGCCAGGTGCGCGCCGACGCCCGGCGCCTGGCGGGTCGGGCCGGTCTGGTCACGATCGCCCTCGCGGCCGTCTTCCTGGGGTGGACCGTCGCCCGGTCCACGCAGGCGCCCCTGTTCCTCGGCGTCGTGGCGCTGTCGGGTGTCGCCGCACTCGCCCTCATCGGCTCGTGGGTCGCCAACTCCCGCGACCGCGAGGGAACCGCGTTCGCCCTCGGGGCCGTGACGATCGTGTCGGCCGTGGCCGCGCTGTTCTTCGCACTGTTCCCCAACGTGATGCCCTCGACCCTCGACGGGGGCGCGAGCCTCACGATCGACAACGCCTCGAGCACCGACTACACGCTCACCATCATGAGCTGGGCGGCGCTCATCTTCTTGCCGCTGATCCTGGCCTACCAGGGCTGGACGTACTGGGTGTTCCGCAAGCGCGTCACCCGCGCCCGGATCGAGAAGGCCGCGCTCGTCGCGCACTGATCCCCGGACCCACCCATGAAACCCGTCGACCCCCGCCTCCTGCGGTACGCGAGCGCCTCGCGCGGCTACTTCGTCGTCACCGCGGCGATCGTGCTCGCGCAGGCGGGCGTGATCGTCGGCTTCGCCGGGGCGCTCACGCACGCGCTGGTGGGGGCGATCGAGGGGCGGCCGCTCGCCGAGCTCTGGGGATACGTGGGCATCGCGGCATCCCTCGCCGCGCTCCGGGGGCTGCTGATCGCCGCCTCCGAGCGCACCTCGGCCCGCGGGGCGGCGGCGGCGTCGGCGCAGCTGCGCGAGGCGCTCATCGCCGCGGTGACGCGGCTCGGACCGCGCTGGCTCGGTGCGCGCAACACCGCCGCCCTCGCGGTGACGGCCGGACACGGTCTCGAGGCGCTCGACGCGTACTTCGGCCGCTACCTGCCTCAGCTGGTCGCCACCGCGATCACGATGCCGATCCTGATCGGTGCGATGACCCTCGCCGACCCGCTCTCCGGTCTGACCGTGGTGCTGACGATCCCGCTCATCCCGCTGTTCATGGTGCTGATCGGCCTGGCCACGCGCGGGGTGCAGCAGAAGCAGTACCGCACGCTGGGCCGGCTCGCGGCGCGCTTCGCCGACACCGTCGACGGACTCGGGACGCTGAAGGCCTTCGGTCGCCAGCACCGTGCCGCCGACTCCATCGAAGCGGTGACGCGCGACTACAAGCGCGAGACGATGACCGTCCTGCGTGTGTCGTTCCTCTCGGGCTTCGCGCTGGAGTTCCTGGCATCCATCTCGGTCGCCATCATCGCCGTGACGATCGGGTTCCGCCTGCTCGCCGGCGACCTCTCGCTGCTGGTGGGGCTGTTCGTTCTCCTGCTCGCGCCGGAGGCGTACCTGCCGCTGCGGCAGGTGGGGGTGCAGTTCCACGCCGCGAGCGAGGGAGTCGCCGCGACGGAGGAGATCTTCGACGCCCTGGACGCTGCCCGCACGACCCCCGACGCGGATGCCGAGACCCCGGCGCGCGGATCCGTCCTCACGCTCGACCGCGTGCGCGTGCGGCGGGAGGGGCACGTGCTGCCGGAGGTGTCGCTGTCGGTCGAGCCGGGCGAGATCGTGCTGGTGACCGGCCCGAGCGGTGTCGGCAAGTCGTCGCTGATCGCGGCGGTGCTGGGTTTCGCGGAGTACGACGGCTCGGTGCGCATCGACGGCGCCCCAGTTTCGCACGCGCGCGGCGCGGTCGCCTGGGCGGGCCAGCGACCGGGGCTCGTGACCGGCTCGGTCGCCGACAACGTCGCTCTCGGCTGCGCGCCCGATCCCCGGCGCGTCACCGCGGCGCTGGCCGACGCGGGGGCGGCGGATCTCGACCCCGGAACGGTGCTCGGGGCCGCCGGCGCCGGGCTCTCGGGCGGCGAGGCCCAGCGCGTCGCCGTCGCCCGCGCCCTGTACCGGGTCCGCGTCACGGGGGCGCCGCTCCTCCTGCTCGACGAGCCGTCGAGCGCCCTGGATGCCACGACCGAGGCGCACCTGTGGACGACCCTCCGCCGCGAGGCCGACGCCGGCCGCGGCGTGCTGCTGGTGTCGCACCGTCTTTCCGCGCGGGCGATCGCGGACCGCGTGGTCGAGCTGCGGCGCGGGTCCGGAGGCTTCGACAGGCTCAGCCTCCTCCGTCCCGACCCCGCAACCGAGGTCCCTGAGCCTGTCGAAGGGACCGGGAGCTTCGTTCCCGAGAGGAGTCACCCGTGAACGGGCGCGTGCGCGGCATCCTGCGCTCGGCGATGCCGTCGCGGCGGCGGTTCGCCCCGGCGCTGCTCGCCGGCTTCGGTACGGCGGCCAGTGCCGTGGCTCTGCTCGCGGCGAGCGCGTGGCTCATCGCCCGCGCGGCGGAGCAGCCGCTGGTGATGTACCTGTCGGTCGCCGTGGTCGGGGTGCGCGCGTTCGCGCTGTCGCGCGGGGTGTTCCGTTACCTCGAACGTCTCAGCGGCCACGATGCGGCGCTGCATCAGCTCGCGGGGGTCCGCGCCGACCTGGTGCGCGACCTCGTGCCGCTGGCCCCCGACGGCCTCGCGCGCTCTCGCCGCGGCGGGCTGCTCTCAAGCGTCGTCGACGACGTCGAGGAGCTTCAGAACCTCCCGCTGCGCGTGGTGCTCCCGCTCGTGACGGCGGCGACCACCGCGCTGGCCGCCGTCGTGTTCACGGCGTTCGTCTCGTGGCCCGCCGCGCTCGCGATGCTGGTCTGCCTGCTCGCGGCCTTCGCCGTATCGGTGGCGGTCGGCTGGGCCGCGGGCGCTCGCGCGGAGCGTTCGATCGCGCCGCTGCGCACCGCCGTCGCCGACGCCGTGCACGACCTGCTCACGAATCTCGACGTGCTGACCGCGTACGCAGCGGTGGATGCCGCCCGCGCTCGCGTCCGCTCCGCCGATGCCGCCCTGCGCCGGGCGCTGGTGCGCCGCGGAGGCGCCCAGGGACTGACCTCGGGCGCCGTCTCGGTGCTCGCCGGCGTCGCCTCTCTCGCGGCGCTGCTGGTCGCCGCCCCGGCCGTGACCGGGAACGACCTGACGGGTCCGGGGCTCGCCGTCGTCGTGCTGCTGCCGATGGCCGTGTTCGAGGTGTTCGGACCTGTCCCCCTCGCGCTCGCGTCCTGGCGGCAGGTGCGCGCAGCCGCAGAGCGGATCGCGGATGCCGTGCCCGAGCGCATTCCCGACGGCCTCCCCCGCGACGAGCCCGCACCGACGGGCCGGGCGCCCGCGCTCGGCGAGGGGATCGAGCTCCACGGTGTCGGGGCGCGGTGGCCGGCACGATCGGACTCCGACGCAGACGCCGGACGGCTGGAAGACGTCGACCTGCGGGTCGGCCCCGGCGAGCGCGTGCTCGTCACCGGCCCGAGCGGAGCGGGCAAGACGACGCTGGCGCACGTGCTGGTGCGCTTCCTCGACTACGAGGGATCGTTCCGCATCGGCGGCGTCGACGCGCGCGGACTCTCGGGAGACGACCTGCGCCGCACGATCGGTCTGATCGAGCAGTCGCCGTACCTGTTCGACGAATCGATCCGGCAGAACCTCCTCTTCGCCCGCGACACCGCCACCGACGCCGACCTATGGGTGGTGCTGTCGCGCGTGGGCCTGGCCGATTGGGCCCGGGAGCGCGGTGGTCTCGACGCCCGCGTGGGCGATCGCGGCGGGCTCGTCTCCGGCGGGCAGGCCCAGCGCCTCGCCCTCGCCCGGGCGTTGCTGCGCGGCTTCCCCGTGCTCGTGCTCGACGAGCCCACGGCGGGCGTCGACCCCGCGGCATCCGATGCCCTGCTCGCCGATCTGCTGGGGGCCGTCCATCGCGATCAGGCGGTGGTGCTCGTGTCGCACGTCGACGTCCCCGCGGGGCTGGTCGATCGCGAGGTGTGGCTGGAGGGCGGGCGCGTCGTCGCGGACTGAGCCACCGCAGGCCCCCGCCTCGCGCCGCGATCGACCCGGCCGAGTGTCCCGGACACGCCGGGAAACGCGAAGTCCAGCGGCGCGTCCTGGACACTCGACGGAGAGGAACCCGCTCAGGATGCCGCGACGAAGCGCACGCGGTCCGGAGGAACGCTCCATCGCACCGTGTCACCGGGGCGGAGCGCCGCGGCCTCGGCCGCCGGCACCTCGGCGACGCCGGAGTCCATCACGACGCGCACCCCCGTCGGCGTGGGCTCGAGGTGCGACACCGTCGCCGTGGCCCCCTCGCCGAGCCGCGCGTCGGCTGCGCGGAAGACCGCGGCCAGCGCACGCCCCTCGGTCGACGCGAGGGCGAGGGAGGCGGCATCCGTCGAGGTCAGCCGCAGCCCCTCCCGCACGAAGTCCCCGCGCTGCGCCGCGCCCACGAGCCGCTCCACACCCGCGATCTTCGCCGCGACCTCGGTCGCCGGGGCCGCGAGCACCTCGGGCACCGGCCCGTCCTGCGTCACCCGGCCCCGCTCGACGATGAGCAGCCGGTCGGCGAGGGCCGCGGCATCCACCGCGTCGTGCGTCACGGCGATCGTGGTCACCCCGGCCAGCCGATCGCGCAGCATCGAGCGGATCTCGGACGCCGTCACGGCGTCGAGCGCGACGAGCGGCTCGTCGAGCAGCACCACCCGCGGTTGCGCGGCGAGAGCCCGCGCCACGGCGACGCGCTGCTGCTCCCCGCCCGACAGCTGGGCGGGCCGACGCTCCCCCGTGTCGGGCAGCCCCACGCGGCGGAGCCAGTCGTCGGCATCCGCACGGGCCATGGATGCCGGCACCCCGGCGGAGCGCGGACCGAAGGCGACGTTCTCGCGCGCCGTGAGGTGCGGGAACAGTCGCGCGTCCTGACTCAGGAGCACGATGCCGCGGTGCATGGGGGCGGTGCGCAGACGCGGCGCACGATCGAGCACGCGCGCGTCGACGGCGATCTCACCCTCGTCCAGCGGAGTGAGTCCCGCGAGGGCGGTGAGCAGCGTCGATTTGCCCGCGCCGCTGCGGCCCATCAAGGCGATGGTCTCCCCCGGGGTCGCATCGAGGGCGACGTCGACGGTGAAGTCGCGACGGCGCACGACGACGCGGGCGCGCAGGGCGGCGGCATCCGGCAGCGGCATGCGCCCGTCGCGCGACGCGGTGGTGCCGGCATCGCGCGGTCCGGGGCTCCCTCGGCGCCCACCCGCTTCGTCGGCGTCGCGCCGATCACGTCCGGGCTTGCCGGCATCCGGAGTCGTCATCGCCCCACCCCCGGGCGCCAGCCCCGCACCAGCAGCAGCACCGCGACGGCGGTCACCAGCAGCAGCAGCGACAGCGCGACAGCGGTGCCCTGCGAGACGCCCGCCCCGTTGAAGGCGGTGTAGATCGCGAGCGGCATGGTCTGCGTGACGCCGGGGCGGTTGCCCGCGAAGAGCGCCGTCGCTCCGAACTCCCCGATCGCGCGCGCGAAGCACAGCACGACTCCCGCGACGATGCCCGGCGCCGCCAGCGGCAGCGTGATGCGCCGCAGGATCGTCGCGCGCGACGCGCCCAGCGAGGCGGCCGTGCGCTCGAACTCCACGCCGGTGCTGCGCAGGGCGCCCTCGACCGCGAGCACGAGGAACGGCAGCGCCACGAACACCTGCGCCAGCACGACCGCCGCGGTGGTGAACGGCAGACCGAGGACGCCGAGCGCCCCGTTGCGCCCGAACAGGTAGAGCAGGGCCACGCCCCCCACCATCGGCGGGAGCACGAGGGGAACGGTCACGAGCGCGCGCAGCACCGCCGCGAGCCGCGCGGGGCTGCGGGCGATCACGAGGGCGAGGGGGATGCCGACGACCGCGCACACCACGGTCGCCAGAGCGCCGGTGCTCAGCGACAGGCCGAGAGCCGACAGGGCCGCGGGAGACGTGACATCGCTCCAGAGCGTCCCCCACTCCACCCGGGCGACGAGCGCCGTCAGCGGAACGAGGAGGAAGAGGAGCCCCGCGACGGCCGGCACGACGAGCCAACGCGGGACGAAACCGCCCGTCACGGCGCTCGGAAACCCGCGTCGCCGAGGAACCTCTGCCCCTCGTCCGAGAGCACGAACGCGACGAAAGCGGCGGCGGCGTCAGGGTTCGGGGCCTCGGACAGAGCGGCGATCGGGTAGCGGTTGACCACGGCATCCGCCCCCGCGGGCACGATCGCCTCGACGTCGTCGCGACCGACCACGTCGGTGGCGTAGACCAGGCCCGCGTCGGCCTCGCCGGCGGCGACCTTCGTGAGCACGGCGGTGACGTTCTGCTCGGCGCTCGCGGGGGTCACGGCGACCCCGGCGTTCGACAGCAGCGTCTGCGAAGCAGCTCCGCACGGCACCTCGGGGGCGCAGAGCACCGTCGTGACCCGCGCGAGGTCGGCGAGGCCCTGCACGCTCCCGGGGTTGCCCGTCGGCACGGCGATGACGAGGGTGTTGCCCGCGAAGATCCGCGGATCGGGCGCCTGCGCGGCGACCTTCACCATGTTCTTCTCGTCCGCCGAGGCGAAGACGTCGGCGGGCGCCCCCTCGCCGATCTGCGTGGCGAGCGTGCTCGAGCCGTCGTAGACCGGGGTGACCGTGATGCCGGGGTTCTGCTCCTCGAACGCCCGCGCGATCTCGTCGAACGACCGCTGCAGCGAGGCCGCGGCGTAGACCTCCACGGTTCCGGACGGGCCGTCGGCGGATGCCGCGGGGGCGGGCGACGTGCCCGCGCACCCGGCCAGGAGGGCGGCGACGGCGACGACGGTGAGCAGACGGAGGGGGCGGGACATGGCATCCTTTCGGCGACGCCGGCGGGCCGCCGCTCCAGTATTCCGTATAAGCGGACTCATGGCCCCGTAATCACCGATAGTGCGGAGAAAGCGAGGGGTGGATCAGCGGGTCCTGGCATGGCGACCGCCCACCGGGTAGGAACGGGGGGTGCGAGGAACGACGTGAGCGACCTGACCAGCCTGGGCGATTTCCTGCAGCGCCGACGCGAAGCCCTTCAGCCGGAGGACGTGGGGCTCGCACGAGGCGTGCGCCGTCGTACGGCGGGGCTGCGCCGGGAGGAAGTCGCGCTGCTGAGCCACATGTCGACCGACTACTACGCGCGCCTCGAACGGGGCACCGGCCCCACCCCGTCGGAGCAGATGCTGACCGCTCTCGCCCAGGGGCTGCACCTGAGCCTCGCCGAACGCGATCACCTGTTCCACCTCGCGGGCCACCGGCCTCCCCTGCGCCACGCGGGCACCGAGCACATCAGCCCCGGCATGCTGCGCGTCCTCGACCGCCTCGACGACACCCCCGCCGAGATCGTCACGGAGCTGGGCGAGACCCTTCGCCAGAGCCGCCTGGGTGTCGCGCTGCTGGGGGATGCCACGCTGCGATCGGGGCCCGCCCGCAGCATCGGATACCGCTGGTTCACCGATTCGTCGGCGCGTGCCGCCTACCCGCCCGAGGAACAGGCGACGCTGTCGCGCGTCTACGCGGCGGGTCTCCGCGAGCTCGTCGCCGCTCGCGGACCCGACTCGCAGGTCGCCGCCCTGGCCGACGACCTGCGCGTGCGCAGCGACGAGTTCGCCGCTCTCTGGCTCGCTCACGAAGTCGGCGCGCGACCGCCCGCGATCAAGCGCTTCCTCCACCCCGAGGTCGGCCGCCTCGAGCTGTCATGCCAGACCCTGGTCGACCCCGACCATGCGCACCGCCTGCTCGTGTACACGGCGCAGCCGGGGAGCGAGAGCGCCGAGAAACTGCGGCTGCTCGCGGTGATCGGAGCCCCCGGCGGCCGCTGAGGGGTGGATCCCCGGCGGGCGAGCACCGCGGGCGGGCCGCGCAGACGGTGAGCCCGCTGCGCCCGGGCACCGCCGGTCGCCGAGGGGTGGATCGTCGATCAGCGGCTGAGCGGGCACTGGCCGCCCGGCACCCGGGGGCGCGAGCATCGAGGCACTCCACGAAAGGACCGCCCATGTCTCCCGATTCCCCCCGCCCCCTCCGCGGTCGGCTGGCCGTCGTCACCGGCGCCAGCGACGGCATCGGCACCGTCATCGCGACGCGGCTCGCCTCGCTCGGCGCCGAGGTGGTGCTGCCCGTCCGCTCCCCCGACAAGGGCCGCCGTGCGCTCGACGCCCTGCGCAGGGAGGTCCCGGATGCCGTCGCCTCGACGCGCGCGCTGGACCTCGCCAGCCTCGACTCGGTGGACGCTCTGGCCGCAGGCCTCCGCGAGGAAGGTCGCCCGATCCACCTGCTCGTCAACAATGCTGGCGTCATGACCCCTCCCCGCAGGCGGGAGACCGCCGAGGGGTTCGAGCTGCAGTGGGGCACGAACCACCTGGGTCACGCGGCGCTCACCCTCGCCCTGCTCCCGGTGCTGCGCGCGGGCACAGCGCGCGTGGTGCACCAGACGAGCATCGCCGCACGGCGCGGACGCTTCGACCCCGACGTCATCTCCGCCACCCCCTACGACGCCATGGCGTCGTACGTGCAGTCGAAGATCGCGATCGGACTCTTCGCCCGCGAGCTCCACGCGCGCAGCCGGGCCGAGGGCTGGGGGCTCACCAGCACGCTCGCTCACCCGGGCGTCTCGCCGACCAACCTCCTCGCGGCGCAGCCCGGCGTGGGCCGCGAGCGCGAACTCGGAGCGCGCCGTGTCATCCGGCTGCTGACCCACCTGCGCATCACCGGCACCGTGGCATCCGCCGCCGAACCCGCCGTGCTCGCGGCGACGGCGCCGCTTTCGGACGGCACGTTCTTCGGCCCGTCGCGCCTCATCGGCGGCCCCGCGCGGGCGAGCGAACCGTGGGAGCCCTTCCGCTCCGCCGACGACGCCCGGCGGGTGTGGGCACTGACGCACGAGGCCATCGGGCCGCGCTTCACACCGTGATGACCGGGGCGCCCGGTCTCAGCCCCGGGGCGCCTCCACCGTCACGACCGTCGCCTTGACCGAGGCGACCGCGAGCGAGCCGGGCTCCACCGCGAGGTCCCGCGCGGCCTCGGCCGACATGAGCGAGACCACCCGGTGCGGGCCGCACTGCAGATCGACCTGCGCCATGAGGCCGTCGATCTGCACGCGCGTGACGATGCCGGTGAAACGGTTCCGTGCGCTCGAGGAGACCCCCGTGGGGTCGTCCGGCTCGTCGGCGAGCGCGACCGCGCGTTCGGCGAGGGCGGCGCCGGGGATCTCGACCGGCGACGCCCCCGTCGTGGGCAGCGTCCCCTGATCGATCCAGCGCCGCACCGTGTCGTCGCTGACCCCGAGCAGACGGGCGGCGGTGGCGATACGGAAGGTGTTCGGCATGCGACGACCGTACCCGTCGGCGCCGAGCGCCGAGACAGCATCCTGCTGACAAGTCGGCGACACCCTGCAACCGAGTCGTCAGCAGCATGCCGTCTCACGGCGGCAGGCGTCACCGGCTCCGCACCGCCGGTGACGCCGGAACAGCGCTGCGCGCCACCCGCGCCCGCGGCGGCACCCCGATGCAGGTCGCGGTCCCGGCGGCGTCCGCCCGCGGTGAGATCCGCACCCACGCGCCGGACCGCCCTCACCCCTCCGCGCTCGCCTAGGCTCGACCCATGGATGCCGAGGACGCGAACACGACGCGACGACCGGTCGCCGTGCCCCTCGGCGCGACCGTGACCGCCTCGGGCGCGACGGCGCTGCCCGCCACCGGCGCCCCCGCAGGCCCGAGCGCGGGGCGCACGTCCCACGCGACCGCGCTCCCCGCCACCGGCACCCCGCGCGGAAAAGCCTCGCACGAAGGCGCCCCGCGCGAGGGCGGCCTGCTCGACCGCTTCGGCCGCGTCGCGACCGACCTGCGCGTCTCGGTCATCGACAAGTGCAACCTGCGCTGCACGTACTGCATGCCGGCCGACGGGATGCCGTGGCTCCCTCAGACGCAGCTCATGAGCGCCGACGAGATCCGCCGCATCGTGCGGGTCGCCGTCCGCTCGCTCGGCGCCGAGGAGCTGCGCATCACCGGCGGCGAGCCCCTCGTGCGCAAGGATCTCGAGCACATCATCGCCGGCATCCGCGCCGACGCCCCCGATCTGCCCATCTCGATGACCACGAACGCCGTCGGCCTCGACCGGCGCGCCCAGGCGCTCAAGGATGCGGGCCTGACCCGCCTGAACGTCTCGCTCGACACCCTCCACCCCGAGACGTTCGCCGAGCTCACCCGGCGCCCGCACCTCGACAAGGTGCTCGCGGGTCTGCAGGCCGCTCGCGCAGCAGGCCTCGGGCCGATCAAGATCAACGCGGTCCTGCTCGCGGGCGTCAACGACACCGAGATCGTGCCCCTCGTCGACTGGGCCGTGTCGAACGGCTTCGAGATGCGCTTCATCGAAGACATGCCGCTCGACGGCGACCGCTCGTGGAGCGCCACGAACGTCATCCCCGCTCGCGACATCCGCGCCGCCATCGAAGAGGCCTTCACGCTCACCGCCGACCCGCGCGGCCGCGGAGCCGCCCCCGCGGAGCGCTGGGAGGTGCGCCGCCCCGGCGAGACCGCTGTCGCCGGGCACGTGGGCATCATCTCGTCGGTCACGGAACCCTTCTGCGCCGCGTGCACGCGCACGCGCGTGACCGCCGACGGCAAGGTGCGCTCGTGCCTGTTCTCGCACGAAGAGACCGATCTGCTCACGGCCGTTCGAGACGGCGCCGACGACGAGGGCGTCGCCCAGATCTGGCGGGATGCCATGTGGGCCAAGCCCCGTGCCCACGGCTCCGACCGCGTCGGTCTCGCGCGTGCCGACTTC
>JAAIGE0100405886.1_pt1 | contig 11144 bp, 10 predicted proteins | sample 6487951 | NCBI WGS metagenome assembly JAAIGE01 (sample SAMN13974128, study PRJNA590717) | phyllosphere metagenome | biome: tomato field; feature: multiple bacterial spot infested tomato fields; material: tomato leaves; isolation source: leaves from tomato fields | host: Solanum lycopersicum ... | reverse complement strand
GTGGGCGCGCTCGTCGGCATGTAGACCGGCGCGATGGCGCCGCGTACGCCGCGGCCCACGTGGTCAAGGCGTGCCGAAGCGCTGCACTGCCAGGCACGCGGCGGCCGCGGACACGGCGGTGGCGAAGGTGCCCCAGCACAGGTCGGCCACGGTCACCTGCCACGGCCAGTCCTTGAGCGTGGCCTGGTTGGTGAGGTCGTAGGTGGCATAGGCCAGCAGGCCGAGCAGCGCCCCCCATCCCAAGGCATGCCAGGCGGAGCCGCTTTGCAGGGCCGGTCGTACGGCGAACACCACCACGCCGCCCACGTACAGCACGTAGAACACCAGCGCGGGCGCCAAGCTGAAGCCCTGCTGCATCAGGTGGCCGATGGCCGGGCGGTACAGGCGGTCGGCCATGGCGCTCAACCAGACCGCATCCATGGCGAGGAAGACGAAGGCAACGGTTCCGTAGGCGATGGCGTACTGGCGGATCATGGTGCGTGGCTCCTGAAGGTGCTGTGTAGACAAAGGGTGAGGGGTCAGCCGGCCTTGGGCGGGCCGGGCACGAAGGCGTTGGTGCGGCGGATGTACGCGCGGTAGGCCGGGCGCCGGTCGGCGATGTCCTCTTCCTGCAGCCGCACGCCGGAGACGCGCAGCAGCAGCACCGTCATCAGCAGCGGCGACACCACGGTCCATGCGCCCAGGCGGCCCTCCGCCGTGCAGGCCATGAGCCACAGGCCCCACCAGACGCAGGCCTCGCCGAAGTAGTTGGGATGGCGCGAATAGCGCCACAGGCCGCGGTCCATCACCTGCCCGCGGTGCTGCGCCTGCGCCTTGAAGCGGGCGAGCTGCGCGTCCGCCACCGCCTCGAAGCCGATGCCGAACACGGCCAGCGCTGCGCCGATGCCGCTCCACAGGGATAAGCCGCCGCGGTCGACGGCGCCCGCCAGCAGGGGCGCCGACACCAGCCAGGCCAGCACGGCCTGCAGACCGAATACCAGGTACAGGCTGCGCCATGCAAAGTGCGGCTGGTTGCGGGCGCGGATGGCTTGGTAGCGCCGGTCTTCGCCATGGCCCCAGTTGCGCCAGGTGATGAACAGGCTCAGGCGCAGCGCCCAGATGGTGGCGATGGCCACCATGGCGTAGCCGAGGGCCCCGGCGCCGGGCTGGCTCAGCAGGTACATCCACCCGGCCCCGGCGATGCACACGGCCCAGACGCGGTCCACCAGGCTGGCGTCGTGCCGCCATACGCTGGCGATCCAGGTCAGCACCGCGATGGCGACCGTCCAGCCCAGGCCGGCGACGGCAGTGGTGGGCAGGTCAGCGCCCATGGGGCTGCAGCGGAGCCGCCGCTTCCGCAGGCAAGGGCGCGCGCTTGTCGAACACATAGTGGCTCACCCACCACTGCTGGCCGCCGCGGTAACCGAACAGCTCCGCCACGGACAGGAAGAACAGCCGCCAGCGCTGCCACCACAGCGATGCTTGTTCAGCGCCGTAGGTTTGCTCGAACAGCGGCATCAGCGCGGCGCGCTCGGCGTCCATGTTGCGCAGCCAGGCTTCGGCCGTGCGCTGGTAGTGCGTGCCGTCCCAGCGCCAGCGCTCGCGCAGGGCCAGGTCCTGCTGGCAGTGCAGCGCCAGGTCGTCGCTGGGCATCATGCCGCCCGAGAAGAAGTACTGGCTCATCCAGTCCCTCTCGTCGCGCGCCTCGAAAGGGTAGGGTGCCTCGCGGTGCGCGAAGACATGCATGAAGAAGCGCCCATCCGGCTGCAGCCAGCGCGCCACATGGGCGAAGGCCTGCGGCCAGTTGCGCAGGTGCTCGAACATCTCCACCGACACGATGCGGTCGAAGCGCTCCGGCGTATCGAACACATTGAAGTCGCAGGTGACCACCTCGACGTTGTGCAACCCGCGTGCCTGTGCCTGGGCCTGGATGTAGGCGCGCTGGGAATGCGAATTGGACACTGCCGTGATGCGGCTTCCCGGATAGTGCGCTGCCATCCACAGCGTCAGCGATCCCCAGCCGCAGCCCAGCTCCAGGATGCGCTGGCCGTCCTGCAGGCCCGCGTGCGCGCAGGTGATGCGCAGCGCCTGGGCCTCGGCGTCTTCCAGCGTCGCCGTATCGTCGGTCCAGTAGCCGCAGCTGTACTTGCGGTGCGGACCCAGCACGCGGCCGAAGAAATCGGCCGGCACCTCGTAGTGCTGCTCGTTGGCCTTCTCGGGCAGCGGAGCGAGTGCCGAGGCACCCATGCCGCGCAGGAATTCCTGCGTGGCCGCGGCCGCCCGGGCCGCGTCGCCGCTGTGCATCTCTGCGAGCCGGTCGCGCAGCAGATGACGGATGCCGTAGCGCACGATCGGATCGGGCAGCAGACCTTTTTCAACCCAGCGGATGGCGGCGGCGGTGGCCTGGGACATGCAGCACTCCTGTGGTTCTTGGACAGACGCGGTGGTTCGGTTGCGCTCTGTACGCAAGCCATGCAGGTTTGGATTGCCCGTTGCAAGCGTCGCTTGCGGGTCTGGCAAACCGCCGAGCAGGGCGGATGCGCTTATCCGATGCGCGGCATCGGTGGCGTCCGACAGGGCGGTGCTGGCGGCGGTGCGCCAATAGAGCCACTCCGCACCCGGCCCTTGTGGCGCGTGGGGCGGCCGCTGGAGACCCCACGATGTCCAAGACCTACCGCCACCTCTCCGAGAAGACCCTGAAGCCGCGCGAGCTCAAGCGCCAGCGCCAGCGCGAGGCGATGCTGCCCGCCGGCAAAGCAGCCTGGCACGCCGTCTTCCTGCCGGAGCCGGAAGCGCCGGTCTGGAAACCGTTGGGCTGACCCGGCGGCGGGTCGTCAGCTGCCGATCGGCGGCAGGCACTGGCCGTCCACGAAGACGCGCAGCTCTCCGCTCCGGAAGGCCGTCCACTCCTCATTGGTAGTGAGTGGAGCGGTCACCACCACCGCCACCTGGTCTTGCGGCGTTGTGTGGGCGGAGAAGTCGATGCGCAGATCTTCGTCGCACAGCTGGGCCTGCGAGAACGGGTGGCGGCGTTCGATGTAGTAGAGCTGGGTCGACGCATGCGCCCACAGCGCCTGCCCATTGGAGAGCAGGAAGTTGAAGGTGCCATGCGGCGCGATCCGAGCGGCCAGCTCTTGCAGCGTGATCGTCAGCTCGGCAATGCTCGGCACATCGGCGTGGGACTTGGACAGCTCCTGCATGATCCAGCAGAACGCGTGCTCGCTGTCGGTGCTGCCGACGGGCTTGAAGTGGGCGTGCAGGCGCGGGCGGAAGTCCTTCAGGTCGCCGTTGTGCGCAAAGACCCAGTAGCGGCCCCACAGCTCGCGCACGAAAGGGTGGCAGTTCTGCAGCGACACGCTGCCCTGCGTGGCCTTGCGGATGTGCGCGATCACGTTGCGGCTCTGGATGGGGTAGCGGCGGATCAGCTCCGCCACCGGCGAATCCACGGCGCGCTGGTGGTCCACGAAGTGGCGCAGGCCCTTGTCCTCGAAGAAGGCGATGCCCCAGCCGTCCGAATGGTCGGCCGTCACGCCGGCGCGCTGCGCGAAGCCTGTGAAGCTGAAGGTCACGTCCGTGGGCGTGTTGGCATTCATTCCGAGCAGCTGGCACATGGGATTCGGGGCTTCTTTCTGTGAACGGAGCGCTTCAGGCGCTGGGGGGCTGGGCGGGCTGTGCCTTGGGCGCCGGGCGCAGCTGCCAGGCGGCGGCCAGTGCCACCAGGCACAGACCCATCAGCAGCAGGAAGGTCTCGCCAAAGGCATCGATGCGCGCGGCGCTGCTCTGTGCGACCTGCAGCGAATCGCCATGGACCGCGATGCGCCATTCCAGCACGATGCCGCACAGGCTCACGCCGGCCGCGCCGCCCAGCATGCGCACGAAGCTGATGGCACTGGAGCCCTGGGCGATGAGGGATTTGTCCAGGGGCCGCATGGCCCCGAGGTTCAGAGACGGCAGGATGAAGCCCAGGCCGATACGGCCCAGAATGGCAAAGGCCACCAGCACCCACAGGCCCGTCTGCAGGTCCACCCACACCATCAGCCCGAACGACAGCGCCAGCAGCGCCAAGCCCGTGCCCACCAGCAGGTGCGTGGGCTGGCGGTCGGCCAGCCGGCCGACGAGGGGAATGGTGATGGCCAGCACGATGCCGGCCGGCAGCATGAGCGTGCCCACGTGCGAGGCCGACAATTGCAGCCCGAGCTGCAGGAACACCGGCAGCAGGTAGGTCGAGCCGAACAGCGCCGTGCCGTAGATGAAGGCGACGATGCTGCCCATGGCGAACTGGCGGTACTGGAACAGGCGCAGGTCCATGAGCGGCTTGGCGCCGCGCGCCAGCAGGCGCCGCTGCCACCAGACGAATCCGATCAGCGAGGCCAGCGCCACCAGCAGGAAACCGCCCGCTTGCGCCGCGGGGCCGCTGTGCAGCGCCACCAGGCCGTTGAGCAGGCCCAGCGTGCCGACGGCACCGAGCAGCAGGCCACGCCAGTCCAGCGCTTCGCCGCGTCGGTTGGCCGCCAGGCCGCCGGGACTGCTCACCGGCACGAACTTGTAGGCCAGCCAGAGCGAGGCCAGGCAGAACGGCACCACCATGAAGAAGATGGAGCGCCAGCCGAACCAGTCCACCAGCAGGCCGCCGATGCTGGGGCCGAGCGCCGGCGCCAGCACCACGCCCATGCCGAAGATGCCGCTGGCGCGGCCCTGTTCATGGGGCTGGAAGGCGTAGAGGATGATGACGGCCGGTATGGGCTGCACCACGCCGGCGGCCAGCCCTTCGAGCACGCGCGCCAGCAGCACCCATTCGTAGCGGCTGGCCAGGCCGCCGCCCACGCCGCCCACGAGCAGCAGCACCATCGCGCCGACGTAGGTGGCGCGGTAGCCGTAGCGGGCCAGCAGCCAGGGCGTGGTGAGCATGGCGACGGTGGTCGCCACCATGAAGCCCGAGCTGACCCACTGCGCGCGCTCTTGGCCCAGCGTGAAGTAGTGGCTCATGTCGGGGATGGCCACGTTCACGATGGTGGACGACATGATCGAGGCCATCGTGCCCACCATCACGGAGAGCAGCAGCAGCCAGCGGTAACGTTCGCCGTAGCGTTCACGTAGCAGGGCGGCGGACGCGTTCATGTCATGCCTTGGAATGGGCCGAATGGGCTTCCGTGCTGGGCTGCGGGCAGGGCCCAGGCCAGCAGGCGTCGTCCCCTTTCCCGCATTGCGCAGCAGGGCAAGAGACGGCGGAAGCGGAGCAGCCGCTCAGGGAGATGCTCATTGCCTCTCTGACCAGAGCTTGCCGCCGGTGGCCCAGTTCTCGCGCTTCACGTCGGTGATGAGGATGTCGACCATCTCGGGCGTGCCGCCCAGCACCTCGACGGAAACGCGGGTGATCTCTTCCACCAGCTTCTTCTTCTGCTCGATGGTGCGGCCTTCCATCATTTCGATGTGGTACGTGGGCATGTCGGGGTCCTTGTAGAAGAGTGAGAAAACAGCCGGTCGATCATATCGGCGCATCGGCCGGCGGATCTGCAGGACCGGGCGCCGCAGCGCAAGCGGGGCACAGGCAGGCGCGGCCCCGCTGCGCAGGCGGCAGGGCCGCCAGGGCCGCCAGGGCCGCGGGCGCGATGGGCGCGGTCATGCACCAGCAGGTCGCGGGGTCGGCGCCCGCCTCGGCGGCGCACTGGTTGCTCCGGCCGCAGAGCGGACAGTGGGCGGGGTCGAGGGGAGGAAGCGGGGGGTGCGGCATGGTGGGCGGCGGCCAAAGAGCCGCCCCTGGATCATGCCGGGAACGGGGCGCCCGCGCCCCCGCCTGGCTCCTGCCAAGCAGCCCGAAGCGCGGTGGCTGGGCCAGGAGTTCAAGCCGAATCGGCCTCTGGCGCTTTATCGATAAGCGGTTGTAGCTATTAAATTAATAGCTAACGTGGCTTGCGTCCTCAGGCCGGCAGGCGGGGCGCCGTTGCCGCGCCCTGCCAGCCCGCCAGTGCGGGCGCCGCGGCGCCACTGCCCAGCGCGCCGGCCTGCACGCGGAACACCGCCATGGCCTGCACCAGCTGCGCGGCCTGGGCCTCCAGCGAGCCGGTGGCCGCGGCGGCCTCTTCCACCAGGGCCGCGTTCTGCTGCGTGACCTGGTCCATCTGCGTGATGGCCTGGTTCACCTGCTCCAGGCCGCTGGTCTGCTCCTGGCTGGCGGCGCTGATCTCGCCCACGATGTCGGTCACGCGGCGCACGCCGGCCACCACGTCGCGGATCACCGCGCCGGCTTCCTCCACCAGGCGGTTGCCTGCGTCGACCTGCTGCACCGAATCGTCGATCAGGCCCTTGATCTCCTTCGCCGCCGTTGCGCTGCGCTGCGCCAGCGTGCGCACTTCGCTCGCCACCACGGCGAAGCCGCGGCCCTGCTCGCCTGCGCGGGCGGCTTCCACGGCCGCGTTCAGCGCCAGGATGTTGGTCTGGAAGGCGATGGAGTCGATCACGCCGATGATGTCCACGATCTTGCGCGAGGCCGTATGGATGTCGCCCATGGTCTTGACCACGTTGCCCACCACCTCGCCGCCGCGCACCGCCATGTCGGAGGCCGACTTGGCCAACTGGTTGGCCTGCTGAGCGTTGTCGGCGTTCTGGCGCACGGTGGCCGTCATCTGCTCCATCGAGGCAGCCGTCTGCTGCAGCGCGCTGGCCTGCTCTTCGGTGCGGCTGGACAGGTCCAGGTTGCCGCTGGCGATCTCGCTGGAGGCCAGCGCGATGCTGTCGGCGCCGTGGCGCACCTGGCCCACGGTGCTGCGCAGCTGCGCGCCCATGGTGTCCAGCGCGCGCAGCAGCTGGCCCGTCTCGTCCCGGGCGGTGCTGCCCACCTGCAGGGTCAGGTCGCCGCCGGCCACCGTTTCGGCCACGCTGACAGCCTGGTGCAGCGGCCGCGTGATGCTGCGGGTGATGACCACGGCCAGCGCGAGGGCCGCCACGAGGGCGGCGATGCCCAGCGCCAGCAGCTGCGCGCTGCCGCGCTCGTAGCCGCGGCGGATGTCGGCCGCGGTGGCGTTGATGCTTGCGCGCTGCTGGTCCAACAGGGCCTGCAGGCTCTCCAGGTAGCGGACGCTGGCGGGCTGGAAGCCGGTGGCGAACAGGCGCTCGGCCTCCTCGGCCTGGCCCTCCGCCTTGGCCTTGCTGACCGCGTCACGGGCGGCGATGTACTGCTGGCGGGCCTGCGACAGGGTCGCGAAGATGGCCTTCTCGTCCGGTGTGTCCAGCAGCGCTTCGATCTGCTTTTGCTGGTCGGTCGACATGCGGCCGGCCTCGGCCGTGTCGGCCGCGAAGAAGGTCGCCAGCGAGGGGTCGGCGCTCTTGGCGATGGCGGTGGTGCGGCGCACGCTGGTGTGGATGGTGCGGTACCAGTCCGAGACCAGGCGCTCCTTGGTGAGCGGCCGGGCCATCATGGCGTCGGTCTGTTCGGCCACGGCCTGCAGGCGCCACTTGCCCACGGCGAGCATGGTGACGATGAAGAGAATCAGCACCGCGAAGGCCAGGCCCAGCCGCTTGCCGATGGAAATGTTTTGAATAATCATGATCCAGATCAGGGTTAACCCTTATTAATCGGCCATTGTCCTTGCGACTTGAGCGCAAAAACTACAAAGCCTTACGCATCGATAGCGCTTCTGGATGACAGGGCTTCCCCCGGCGGGTTCAAGCGCCAGTGCTGGCGCGGCTGGGCTGCTCCCAAAAAAGACAAAGACACAGCCTGCGCGGGCAGGGCTGTGTCTTTCAGGCCACAGGCACGCCGGCGGCGGGCCGGCGGCAAGGGGCGCGAGGAGGCGGAGGCGGGGCGTCCCGTCAGCGCGCGGCGCCGGCCTTCACCTTCAGGCGCCAGGCGTGCAGCAGGGGCTCGGTGTAGCCGCTGGGCTGCTCCACGCCCTTGAAGACCAGATCGCAGGCGGCCTGGTAGGCGGCGGATTCGGCAAAGCGGCCGGCCATCTTCTGATACAGCGGGTCGCCTGCGTTCTGCTGGTCCACCACCGCGGCCATGCGCTCGAAGGTTTCCTTCACCTGCGCCTCGGTCACCACGCCGTGCAGCAGCCAGTTGGCGATGTGCTGGCTGCTGATGCGCAGCGTGGCACGGTCTTCCATCAGGCCCACGTTATGGATGTCGGGCACCTTGGAGCAGCCCACGCCCTGGTCGATCCAGCGCACCACGTAGCCCAGGATGCCCTGGGCGTTGTTGTCCAGCTCCTGCTGCTTCTCGGCCTCGCTCCACTTCGGATCGCTCGCCACGGGAATGGTCAGCAGGCCGGTCAGCAGGTTGTCGCGCTCGGCGTTGGCGTCGGTCTTTTCCAGTTCCTTCTGCACCTCGGCCACGTTGACCTGGTGGTAGTGCAGCGCATGCAGCGTGGCGCCCGTGGGGCTGGGCACCCACGCGGTGTTGGCGCCGGCCTTGGGATGGGCCACCTTCTGTTTGAGCATCTCGGCCATCAGGTCGGGCATGGCCCACATGCCCTTGCCGATCTGCGCCTTGCCGCGCAGGCCGCACGACAGGCCGACCAGCACGTTGTTCTTCTCGTACGACTGGATCCAGGCGCTGGTCTTCATGTCGCCCTTGCGCACCATGGGGCCGGCGCGCATGGCGGTATGCATCTCGTCGCCCGTGCGGTCCAGGAAGCCGGTGTTGATGAACGCCACGCGAGCCGAAGCCGCGGCGATGCAGGCCTTCAGGTTCACGCTGGTGCGGCGCTCCTCGTCCATGATGCCCAGCTTCACGGTGTTGGCGGGCAGGCCCAGCAGCTGCTCGACGCGGCCGAACAGGTCGCTGGCGAAGGCCACTTCGGCCGGGCCGTGCATCTTGGGCTTGACGATGTACACGCTGCCCTTGCGCGAGTTGCGGATGCCGTTCTGGCCCTTGCCCTGCAGGTCGTGCAGGGCGATGGCGGTGGTCACCACGGCGTCCAGGATGCCTTCGGGAATCTCGCGCTGCGTGCCCTGTGCGTCCTTCCACAGGATGGCCGGGTTGGTCATCAGGTGGCCCACGTTGCGCAGGAACATGAGCGAGCGGCCGTGCAGGCGCACCTCGCCGCTGCCGCCGGGTGCCGTGTACACGCGGTCGGGGTTGAGGCCGCGGGTGAAGGTCTTGCCGCCCTTGGTGACCTGCTCGGTCAGCGTGGCCTGCAGAATGCCCAGCCAGTTGGCGTAGCCGGCCACCTTGTCTTCGGCATCCACGGCGGCCACGGAATCTTCCAGGTCCAGGATGGTGGACAGGGCGGCTTCCACCACCAGGTCGCTCACGCCGGCCGGATCGGTCTGGCCGATGGGCGTGCTGCGGTCGATCTGGATGTCCAGATGCAGGCCGTTGTGGCGCAGCAGCACGGACGAGGGCTGGGCGGCGTCGCCCTGGTAGCCCACGAACTGCGCCGCGTCCTTCAGGCCGGTGGTGGCGCCGCCTTCCAGCGCCACCACCAGCTGGCCGCCTTCGACACGGTAGGCGGTGGCGTTCTTGTGCGACTGGGTGGCCAGGGGCGCGGCTTGGTCGAGCACGTCACGGGCGAAGGCGATCACCTTGGCGCCGCGCACCGGGTTGTAGCCCTTGCCCTTGTCGGCGCCGTCGGTTTCGGGAATGGCGTCGGTGCCGTACAGCGCGTCGTACAGGCTGCCCCAGCGGGCATTGGCGGCGTTGAGTGCGTAGCGTGCGTTCAGGATGGGCACCACCAGCTGCGGGCCGGCCTGGGTGGCGAGCTCGTCGTCCACGTTGGCGGTGGTGGCCTGCACCTGGGCGGGCTGGGGCACCAGGTAGCCGATCTGCTCCAGGAAAGCGCGGTAGCCGGCCATGTCGGCGATCGGGCCGGGGTGGGCCTGGTGCCAGGTGTCCAGTTCGGCCTGCAGGCGGTCGCGCTCGGCCAGCAGGGCGATGTTGCGCGGCGCCAGCTCGGTCACCAGCGCATCGAAGCCCTTCCAGAACGCCGCAGCGTCCACGCCGGTGCCGGGCAGCACGCGCTCTTCGATGAAGCGGTGCAGGGAGGTGGCCACTTGCAGGCCGTGAACGGTGGTGCGGTCGGTCATGGTTGTCTCTTCAGGAGGGTGGGAATGGGGAAAAACGGGCGAGGGCGGCGGACCGCCATCACGGTGACGATCCACTGTATTGCAAATTTTTCTGCGCATAAACCGCCTGCAAAGTTCTAAACCAGTGACTTTTTGCGCACAAATGGGCGGCATTGCCGGGGGCGCACGTCGGGGCGGCGGTCGGAGCGCTGGGGCCACCAGGGCGGATCGCCCTGCTCTGGCGCCTTGCGCCAGCGGACGGTTGTGCTGCGTCAGGGTGGGGAAGGGCCGTGCCTCTACCATGGCGGTACGGAGGTTGAACCATGAAGAGACATATCCTGCTTCTGTGCCTGTCCCTGGGGGCGCTGGCCGGCCCGGTGGCGCAGGCCCAGGTCCACCGCTGCAGCACGGCCTCGGGTGCCACGGTGTATTCCGATGCGCCCTGCAGCGAGGGCCAGACCGGCCGCCTCATCGAGCGGCACAAGAGCCCCGAAGAACTGCAGCAGGAACGCGCCCAGGCCGCCGCGGCCAACGACCGGCAGGCCCGTGAGCGGACGGCCGAGCGCCCGCGGCAGGACGTGCTGTCGACCGTGCCCGAGCGCAGCGCCGCGGCGGCGCCCCTGCCCAGCGACTCCCCGGCCTGCAAGAGCGCGCAGAAAGAGCTGCAGTTCGTGAGCAGCATCCGCACGATCTCCGAGGAAGAGAAGCGCCTGCGCGTGAACGCCGCCATCACCCAGGTCAATGCGGCCTGCGGCTCCCAGACCCCGCTGATGCAGGAGCCGGCCCGCGTCATCGTGGTGCCGCCCGCCTACGGCCACGGCGCCAAGACGCGCTGACGCCTCGGGCCGCTGCCGGGCCCGCATCTGCTGCCCTGGGGAAGGCCGCGCTCAATTGCGGCTCACCGGCGTGTGTCCCCCGGCGGGGCTTGCGGGACGGGTACTCTGCTTTTGATAGCTGGATGCGCTTGATGTATCAGCGCAAGAGGCCTATTTGGCTTCGAATCCTACGTCCGCAATCCGTTCGTAACCCGTAGGTATCCGTGACTTCCATCCGCATAATCGGCGGCCATGGACAAGCTCAAGGCCTTTGAATCGTTCGTGTCGGTTGCCACCCGCGGCAGCCTCACCGCCGCCGCCAAGGCCGAGGGCGTGGCCCCGGCCATC
>JAAIGE0100519486.1_pt1 | contig 11147 bp, 12 predicted proteins | sample 6487951 | NCBI WGS metagenome assembly JAAIGE01 (sample SAMN13974128, study PRJNA590717) | phyllosphere metagenome | biome: tomato field; feature: multiple bacterial spot infested tomato fields; material: tomato leaves; isolation source: leaves from tomato fields | host: Solanum lycopersicum ... | reverse complement strand
GTTGGTTGTAGGGTTGATCAAAGGCAAAAGCTTTGCCCGCAACGCTTTGGGCTTCAAGGATTTTTTCTGGGCTGTCATCGACCAAGGCAAAGGCGCGGGTTTTGCGCAGCATGTCGGCTTTGGAGGCGTTCATCCCTAACATATAGAGATCCTCCAACGGAAAGTCTTTTAACTGATCGCGCCGCATGCGCTGTGTGCGCAGATCATCGCCAGGGGCAGTGATGGCGATCAATTTGAAGCCGGCGGCGCGCAAGGCATGACACGCCTCCAAGGCGCCTTCGATGGGCGGCAGCTTTAAAAAGTGGTCATGCGTGTTAAAGCCTAGGTAATACGCATCGATCTGGTCTTCAGAAAGCCCCTTCATCGTATTGGAAAACGCATAACAGGTATCGGTGGTCAAGTCGCCAAGACCTTCGATGTTGTGCGTCAAAAGCCAGTCATAGAAGCCTTTGGTCCAGTTCAACAATACGCCATCGACGTCTAGGGCCAGTGTCTTTTGCATAGAATGTCCTTTCAAAGCCTTTTTTCAAAAAGGTTTTCACAAGAAGGTGGATCGTTTAAACTTTTTTTCGCATACAGCGTTCAAGACACCTAACCACAAAGGATGTTGTGATGTCGCATAGCACCAAAAGCCTGATGGACACGTTCCCCGCGTCCGACCCCCTCACACCTGAAACAACCAGCGGCCCGAAGGCGGTGCCGTTTGAAGAGGTGTCTCGAGCGGTGCCTGAGCATTTTGTCAGAGTCGTCAGCTTATTCGATGAGCGAAGCGATGCCAAAATTGCGTATGAGCGCCTTTTGCGAGAAGTCTCGGTCGATCCTCAACACGTGTCTTTGGAAGACAATCCTGATGACGATACGGTCTTGTATGTGTCCTTGGATCGGGCAGACGTGGAAGCCTTAGAAGCGCTGATCAAAAAATCCGGTGGGTTTGTAGCGTCTGTCAGTGCGTAAAAGAAAGGCCCCGAAGGGGCCTTTACTCTGTCAGCACATGAGGATTGGTCAAATACAAGGTCGCGGCCAAAATCGTCAGCACCACCAACAGGGGCAAGCTCATCCAGGCCACCATGGCGGTGAGGGACAAGATGTCGAGGATCTGTGGGGTTGGCAGGCACAAAGCCAGGAGCAGGGATAGGCGAAAAAAGCGCATTTTCGTCTCCTTCCAGGCATGGCCTGGTGGTTTTGGGTATGGAAGGGTCCTTGTGGGAAAAAGCCCCGAAGGGCTTAGAAAAAGATGGGATATTTTTTGGAAAACACCAGGGGATATCGAAAAAAAAGATCAGCCCCGAAGGGCTTTCACACCGGAAGGTTTTGCTGCAAGTCTTTGAGCACTTGCTCCAAGGTTGCTTGCAGATCGTATTGGCGTTGGTCATCCGTGGCTTGCCGGGCGCGTTCCAGCATCCGCGCCATTTCCATTTGAGCGCCTAAAATCACCTTATACACGTTTTCTGGCAAGGGCTGGTGTTGCAGAAAGCGAGACATATGCGCCATAGGGCTTAGGATCTTTTGCAGCAAAAACTGTTCATCCGCGCCAAAGACGTTTTCCAACACCACCTTGGCTTGAACGCCAATATCAATGAAGTCTTTATGCGACGATTGGGCCAAAATGGCTAAAGGATTGTGCAAGCATAGCACGGCTGGCATCTTCGGCATCACTTTTGCCTTGATGGCCTCTTCATAGTGCTTGACCGCTTGGTGGAAGCTATTGGTCAAATCTTCCAAGAAGGCATGTTCCATGGCATGGAGCTGGCCTTGATGGTTGATGCTACGGACCAATACGGTCGCGGCCAACAATTGCTCAGAAAACTGCCGATAAAAAACGCGCTTTGGCAGCAAAGTGTGTGCGCGCGTCCAAGCCTCATGCAGGTTTCGAGCCATGGATCGATCCCGCAGATCAATATCATAAGCCTTGACCGGTGTGCCATTGTAAGGCCAGCCGATCAAAGGCTTGATCTGATTCTTTTGGCGTTGCAGCCAAAAGCTGATCACCACGCCGGTAAGGCCTAGTAGCATATGTTGCCAGGTCGTTGGATGCAGCGCGCCTAATCGCATCGGCAAGATCAAAAAGCAGGCATAGGCGTAGAGCCCACTAAGACCCCCAAGAATCAAGGGGAGTTCCAAGATCATCTTGATGGGCACATAGCACGCACTCTTATACAGCAAGCGAAGCTTGCTGAGCTCCGATCCGGGATTCCAAGCCCACAAGAGCAGGCTTACGCCAAAAGCAAGGAGGACGGCCCAAGTCATGTGTGTTTCCTTTTCAAGGACATGGGGTTTTCTGTCCGTCAAAGAAAACCCCATTTTAAACCCTACAAATTTTATGAAAATTTCGCTTTCTTTTTCTCGTTGGCTCCAAAAAGCGCCCAACTTCTGATCCACAGGAGAGTGCAATGAAGCAATGGGGATGGGCCTTCGCCGTTTGGGCTGTGGTGTGTGTCATCATGGTCGGCGTGGGGCAGTATGGGCAACAGCCTCAGGATGTGGGGCCTGACGTTGAGAAAATGGCCTCGGTGTCGTTTGCTCCGTTTCGTTCGGGGCAATCGCCCTTGCAACATCGTTTTCCCTCGGCCTCAGAGGTCGAAGACGATCTCAAACGCCTAAGCCCTTATACCCAAGGCCTTCGAACGTATGCCGCGAGCGAAGGCAGCTATGATTTGCCCCTCTTGGCGCGCCGGTATGGTTTAAAGATCTGGCAAGGGATTTGGCTTGGCGCGGATCCCATTGTCAATGCCCAAGAAATATCCAAAGGGATCGAATTGGCGCAACGCTACCCCGACGTGATCGATCGGGTGATTGTGGGCAATGAGGTGTTGTTGCGCCGGGATTTGCCGGTGGAAGCCTTGATGGAGGCGATCAAAACGGTGAAAGCCCAGGTTCCACAGCGTGTAACGTATGCCGATGTTTGGGAATTTTGGCTGCAATTTCCCCAAGTGGCGGACCATGTCGATATCATCACCATCCATTTGCTGCCCTATTGGGAAGATCATCCGACGGCGATCGATCAAGCTTTGGCCGCCGTTCAGCATGCGTATCAAGCCATCCATATGGCCTTCCCCGCAAAGCCTGTGGCCATTGGCGAAGCGGGCTGGCCTAGCGCAGGTCGTGCTCGAGAAGGGGCGATCCCCTCGCGCGTGCATGAGGCGCAATTTGTCCGAGGCTTTATCGCACTGGCGGATAAAGAGGGCTTTGAATACAACGTGATCGAAGCGTTTGATCAAGAATGGAAGTATAAAAACGAAGGCGTGGTCGGGGCCAATTGGGGAGTTTTTACCGCTGATCGCACGTTAAAGTTTCCGCTGCAAGGCCCGGTGGTGGAAGAGCCTCTTTGGCGGTGGATGGTGGGCGTGGGCCTTGGGTTGGGGCTTTTGGCGATGACGCTGTTTGTGGGCCGCGTGCGCGTGTCGTTGGCGCGTCAGCTTTGGATCTCGGCCTTGGCGCCGGCGCTGGGCGTGATGTTGGTGGTGTCGGCGGTGGTGGGGTTTAGGCAAAGCTATGATGGGTATTTGCTGGTGGCGTTTTGGGCCAACCTTGCCAGCCAAAGCCTGATGGCGTTCTTGGGGCTGACGCTGATGGCCTACCCTGGCGTGCAGCCGTGGGTCAGGTCTGCGCAGGCGTCGAGCATCATCCAACGCTTGCAAGCGTTTGATGTGCGGCAAACGCTAGGGGTGTTGATGTGGGCCAGTATATTGGCCATGATGGTGTTGCAAGCGCTGTTGGTGGTGGATGGGCGCTATAGGGAATGGCCACTGGAAACGTTTGGCGTTGTGTTTATGGTGTTTGCCTATTACGCTTTATACGATCGCACCCAAGAAGGCGTTCAAGCGTTGCTGGCGGGCAGTGTGTTGTTAGGGGGGGCGGTGGCGTTGGTCTTGATGGAAGGGGGGCAAAACCCGTATGCCTTGGTATGGTCGGCGCTCTCAGGATCCATGGGGTTGGGGCTGTTGTATCGGGTGGATCGTGCGCGCCTGGTGGCCCCTTCGAGGATGGATCTGATGGTGATGCTGGGTCTCATCGCCATGATCGGTCTTGTGTGGTGGTTTCGAGGCGCTGTGGTCGAACCTCGGGCGTGGGCGACGTTTTGTGCCCAAGATTCGGGCGCCTTGGCCTGTTATGCGCGTCAAACGTTTGTTTGGCTGCAACAGTCTCGGGCCTTGGGATTATTGGCATTGGTGGTGGGTTTGTATGCCTTTTTCTATCAAAAGTCCCAATATGCTGTGTATGCCGCCATCGCGCTGGGGGCGTTGGCGGTGTTGCATCATCAAGCCACTTGGGGGATGCTGGCGGTGATGCTGGGACTTTGGGGGTGGTCGGCCCGTCTTGAAAGGAACACGTGATGGAATTTTTGCGCATTTATGGTCGGGTTTTACAGGTTCTAGCTCCTGAGCGATGGGTGGCGTTTGGCTTGTGCGTGTTGTCGCTCAGCCTTGCGGGCTTGTTGTTTTTAGAGCCTGTGTTGTTTGGACGCGTGATTGATGTTTTATCGCACGCCGCTGGCGACCCGACCACGGTTTGGGCCAAAGCGATTCCACTGTTGGTGATTTGGGGGTTGGCGGGCTTGGTGGGGATTGGGGCCAACGTCGCAACCTCCCTGATGGCAGAACGCTTGGCACACCGCAATCGCTTGCTGATGATGCATCGTTTTTTCCAACATGTGCTCTCCCTGCCCCTGTCTTTTCACGGCGACACTCAATCGGGGCGCGTCATCAAAGTGATGTTGGTGGGGTCAGAGCATTTGTTTGGCATTTGGCTCAATTTCTTTCGCGAGCACTTGCTCACCTTTATTTCGGTTTTGGTGTTGTTGCCGCTCACGGTGTTTTTGAACTGGCGGTTGTCCATCTTGTTGATGATCTTGGTGGTGATCTTTACCATCGTTTCGGCCTTGGTGATTTCTAAAACTCAAGATGCACAAGCCGAAGTTGAGGGTCTTCACACAAAACTTGCTGGCAATGTGCAAGATGCGTTGTCGAACGTGGTGGTGGTGCAAGCCTTTACCCGCGCCCGCGACGAAACCCGTTTGTTTGGTGGCATCGTGCGGCAGGTGCTTGATAATCAGTTTCCGGTGTTGAACTGGTGGGCGTTGGTGTCGGTGCTGACGCGCGCGTCCAGCACACTTTGTATTATTGCCATTTTCGTGGTGGGCACGTGGCTCAACATGCAAAATCTGGCCACCGTTGGCGAGATCGTAACCTTTATGGGCTTTGCCAACATGCTCATTGGCCGCATGGAAGGGACCATTTCGTTTGTGTCGAGCTTGCTGTCTCGGATGCCGGCGTTGAAAGATATGTTTGAAGTGCTGGATGCGCAATCAAGTGTGCCAGAAAGTCCAAATGCCGTGCATATCGATCGTGCCAATGGCCATGTGTCGTTTGAAAACGTGGGCTTTAACTACCCCAATGGTCCGATGATTTTGCGCGACGTATCCTTTGAAGCCCCTCAGGGCAAAACAATTGCCTTGGTAGGCCAAACGGGAGCGGGCAAATCGACCGCCATGTCGCTGTTGCAACGGCTTTGGGATCCAACGCAAGGGCGCGTGCTGCTCGATGGTCATACGTTGCAAGAGATTTCTCTCGACAGCCTTCGACGCAATATTGGCGTGGTGTTTCAAGATCCCATGATGTTCAATCGCAGCATCCGCGAAAATATTTTGGTGGGGCGTCCGGAGGCGACCGAAGAGGAAGTGATTGAGGCTTGCAAGATGGCTGAAGCGCATGACTTCATCATGCGTCAGCCCCAAGGCTATGACACGATGGTGGGCGAGCGGGGCAATGCCTTGTCGGGCGGTCAAAAGCAACGCCTAGCCATTGCGCGGGCCTTGCTCAAAGATCCACCCGTGTTGATTTTAGACGAAGCCACCAGCGCCTTGGATGCCGCGACCGAAGCCCGCGTGCAAAAAGCCCTCAATGCGCTGATGGCGGGCCGCACCACCTTCATCATTGCTCACCGATTGTCTACGGTGCGCGACGCCGATGAGATCTTGGTGTTTGAAAATGGGGTGGTGGCAGAGCGTGGCAATTTTGAAGAATTGGTGGATCTCAATGGGCGTTTTGCGGAGTTGGTCAAAACCCAGCTCGCCACCAGCAAGTCCCGCTAGGTCCGTAAGGCTTGAACCATAAAAACATCCTTGGGCCTGAGCCCAAGGATCTTTAAGACAGATACAACGATAAAGGCTCTTGCGACAAGTGGCCATCCACGATCCAGGCTCCATGTGGAGGTTTTAGGATCATTTCCAAGGAAAAATCTCCGTTTCCATTGGCCGTGCTGGTATGATATTTGAGTTCAATGAGAAACTGGTCTTGTTGGGTGCGGTGTTGAAAGACCTTTAAAGGTTTAAGATCGAAAAACCCTTTCAAACATGCTGTCAGGGCCAATTTACCATGCGAGGACAGCGTGCTGCCGTCTTGCCATTGCAAGTGTCCGTCTTCCAAGCTCAACCGCATCTGGCGTCGAAAAGGGCGATATGTCCCCATCATAAAGAGCATACGACTGGAAGGAAGAGAGGGATGGGGTGTGTGATCAAGGGGCTCCATGGCGTTGAGCAAAGGCAAGAGCTGGTCATAGTGCTGACTGACCCAGCTGGTCCAAAGCGTTTTCAAAAGTTTGCTGTCGACACCTTTACTTAGGCGCAAGTAGCTGTTTTCAAAAATTTGGTCTTGCTGTTCTTGGTGCCAGGCGCGATACGTCCAAAGCACCAGTCCCAACAACAGCAAACTTGCCAGCCAAAAGATCCCATCGGGTTGTATCCAAAGACAGGTGATGGTGGCCAATAGGCCACCGAGGCTTAAGGAAAACGCCAAACTGGCACGCATTCAAGATCCTTTACGATCAAAGATTATAAAACTCTAACGGACAATGGTGTAAATCCCCATCAATGATCCAAGGATAGTGTAAAGGCGTGATGGTGAGATTCATGTTAAATGTTTCGCTCCGATAGATGCCTGTAATATGCACCCTTGCCCGGCGATGACCACTGACCAAAACCGCTTCGAAAATGTCAGATTTTTGAACCCAAAAGGTTTCCAAGATCTGTTGGATTTTGACAGCTTGATGGCCAGTGAAGGCGTGTGGATCTTCGAGTTCTAGGCCTTCTGATGTCAAGGTAAAAGCCACATCAATGGTTTTTTGTTGCTTGGGCGTTTCACCATGTTCATTGAATATACGCAAAAACCCGCGACCTTCTTTGCCTAGCCAAAGGCGCCACCTCTTTCGTAAATCATGGCGCGCAATCCCTCGACCTGTTGTCGCGGGTGTTCTCCACCTTGTTAGAAATTTCATCAGGTGCTTCCCCAGCGTTTTTCAAAAGAGCCCTTTAGCCCTTCCCAAGACCCGGCCAGGGGGCATTGAAAGACCTCACACTGCTTTAAAGCCTGTTGGTAGCGACCAAGGCGGGCATGCCTAGATCGCGCAAGAGGCCTAAGAGACCACGTGATAGAGTCGTCCCAAAGTCCTAGGGTGGAATTCCATACGCGAAGATCGTTCCACAGCGCCCGCAGCGCAGAGGCTTTTTGCCGTCCAAACACGGTATGGTGTAAAGGGGATTCCAACCATAGCCCGCTTTTTTCGATGCACACTCCGCTTCTTGATAAACGACATAGCATTGGGAGGGATGGCATAAGGGTTTCTTCAAGCAACACTTGCACGGCTTGAAAATGTATCGGTGCCTTGGTGGTGGTATAGGCCTTTAGGGCGTTATACGTGCCATGCACATGATCGGATAAAGACGACCAAGAAGAGGCGGTGGGGATCATCACGGACATGGAAAGGCCATGGTCTATCTCTGCCCAAGATCCTATCGACTTGTCTAAGACGCTATGGTGCAGTTCTACCCAAGATTTCATGGACTCGTCTGAACGATAGCGCGTTATGCGCCATATCGTGCCGGTGGTATCTTGTGTTTGCCAAATATACCGCCAACGGTCTTGATAAAGGTCTTGGGCATGATCTTTAAGAGTCTCAAGGCAGGTCAAAAAAGATGTGAGATGATCGTTTTGCATGTCCCCTCCTTTTGGTCTTTCCCAAGGTCAAGACCAAAGGATTTTTTCAAATTCTTGCAACCTTTGATGCTAGCGTATCATTGGAAACTTTGTACTGGCGGTGTGTCGGATATATCGATGTTTTTCTTGCGTTTTTCTGTGATTTTACTTTTACCTGTTGCACAAAAAACACAATAAAGGCTTTTGATCACAAAAACACCATCTTGTGATGGATATTTCACGCTGTAATCGCCAGATGCCCCTTGTCGCATTTCGGATTCTTAGGAAGGAAAAACTCCGATGTCTCTTCGTTTAGGTCTTTTAGCATCTGCCTTGTTTATCGCCCCTCTTAGCGGCGCCATGGCCAATATGTTGGATGCATTCATCCCCTCTGCTTCAGCCCAGCCCATTCAAGGCGTATACTTGAGCGCCGGTGCTGGTTGGAACCATTCCGATTTGCGGGGCCTCAACGCCCGTGGTGGCAATGCCAGCTATTTCGATGGCGTGCCCGCCAGCCGCAATGGCGGTGTGAATTTCGATGAAGGCTGGGGCGGTGTAGCCGCTGTGGGTTGGGGTTTTGGCAATGGCTTGCGGGCGGAAATCGAAGGCAACTACCGTGAAAATGAAGTGTCCCATGTGGGCGGCTTTGGCGGTCGCACAGCCAGCTCGGCCTTTGGAGCGACGCGTGGCGATATGCGCCAATATGGCGTGATGGCCAACGCGTATTATGATTTCCAACTCCCCACCTGGTTCCCTAGCATGCCCGTCGAAGTGGTGCCCTACGTTGGTGGTGGTGTTGGCTACATGTGGAGTGAAATGGACAACGTCGGCGGCCGTCGTTTGCCCGCCGGCAACAGCGTGGTGCTTGACGACACCCAAGGGTCGTTTGCCTATCAAGGGATTGCTGGTATGGCCTTCCCCGTCAAGCAAGTGCCAGGATTGTCGCTCACGGCCGAATACCGCTATACCGGTGCCCTTCAAGAGCGCTACAATGGTCGGGTCGTCGCCCCATCGGGTGCGACCGTCTCTCGTGGCAGCTTTGAAGCCGATCAAATCCATAACCATTCCGTGATGGCGGGTGTGCGCTATGCACTCTACACCCCAACCCCTGCGACACCTGCGCCAGCGGTGACGCCGGTGGTGGTCAGCCCTCAATCGGTGGCCCGCACCTACTTGGTATTCTTTGATTTTGACCGCTCTGACTTGACCACGCGGGCGCGTCAAATCATCAATGAAGCGGCCAGCAACGCAGGCCGCGTGGAAACCACCCGCATTGAAGTGGCCGGCCACGCCGATCGTTCAGGCTCGACACAGTATAACCAAGCCCTAAGCCAACGTCGTGCTGATGCGGTCGCGGCCGAATTGGCGCGCTTAGGCGTGTCGCGTTCGAGCATTTCCGTGTCTGCCTATGGCGAAACCCGTCCGTTGGTGGCCACGGGCGATGGGGTGCGCGAAGCGCAAAACCGTCGTGTGGAAATTGTCTTGAAGTAAAGCTTGACCCTAAGAGAAAGGCGCCTTCGGGCGCCTTTTTTGGTTTAAGAGAGCTTTGGCCAAAGCTGTTCTAAGGATGACTGTGTTTGTGTCCGGCGACGGTCTAGCATCATCCACCACCCTAAAAGGACCACGGATAAAATCCCATAGCCTGAGCCCCACAGCAGCAACACGCCAAAAATGGCGTGCAGTGTGGTGGTCATGGTAGGGTTTTCCCGAGGATCAAACCAGGCCAAAACGTCGGGCTTTGATAACACGTGCTTGCTTTGCTGCAAGAGATCTTGATCGATGTGGGAAGCATAGGGTGTTTGGGCCAGTTGCATCACTTGCGTATGCCACCAGGGAATCATGGTCAAACGCCACGACAAAAAGATCAAGGCCGCAAGGGCTGCATAAAACCCATACAACGGCCAGACCGCTTGCACCATTATGCTCAGGCCTTGGGCCAAAGCCCCTATGCATCCCAACACAAACAAGTAGCGGTCTGGCATGGCACGCCTCCCTTTTGGTAAAAATGCGCCAAAGGCCCAAAGGATGCTCTAGGCTCGAAGACCTTGGGCGGTTTTACGAGCCGAGCGTGCCTGGCTTTCTTCCACCGTTTTGCGCCGATTCATCTCCATCACTTGCTGCAAGCAAGCGCTGACCGAGAGATGATGATATTGGGCGATGCGTTCAAGGTCATGCCAAAGGTCGAGCAACGACACGTTTTTCAAGACTTGTTGCAAGGCCGGCATGGAGCCTTTGACCACCAAGGCCAGTTCGACCCCTTCTTCCACCAAATTGAGGGTCTTTTTGGTGAGGCTTTCTCCTGGATAGTGCAATGCACACCAGTCAAAAACGCTTTTTGGTGTTTCTGGGCCTGCGGAGGGCAAGGGAACATCTTGGTCGTGTGCCAGATTATACAACGACAACGCCACATCGCCAATTTCTTTTTGGATGAAAGAAAGGTCGCCTACGGGATCGTTGGATTTTTGAATACTCAGGCCCACCCAGTTTCGGAGGTCGGCCAGGGAATGGCCTTGGCTCAACACAAAGGATTGGAGATGTTGAGAGAAAACAAACAATGAAGTCATGAGAGGATTTTCCTTTCGTCTATTTTTTTGGATATGGGTTCAGCTTCAGCTCATACACAAAATTGTGTATAAAGATGTAGGGTTTCTGATAAAAATATGAAAATGAAAACATATATTCTGGTGACCGAACGCGGTTTTTGGCGTTGAAGGTACAACGGAATCAAGATTTTTCCGGTCTACAAACAGATCATCTGATCAAGGAGAAGACAAATGGCCAAAATGGAGATGACGAAGAAGGATATGCAGGTAGATATGGAGGATGCGGCACGCAGTCGTGGTCGTCCGGCCATGTATCCTTTCGTAGAAATGCAAAAGGGACAAACCTTGCGCTTTGACGTTGAAGGCGATATCAAAAAGCTGCACACCTTGCGCAGCTGTGCCTATTCAGCGGCCAAGCGCCATGATTGGCGCGTGCATACCAAGGTGGAAGGTAGCACGCTGGTGGTGTCTCGCGAACAATAAGATACGAAGAAAAAAGCCGGCTCAGCCGGCTTTTTTGATGGCTGTCAGAGCTTGGTTTCCATGCGCCATGGCAAATCGGACCGAATGGTGAGCACATCACACGCCGGCACGCCCAGCCGCACGATTTCGCCCGTGGCTTTGTCAGCGGCCG
>JAAIGE0101205723.1_pt1 | contig 11149 bp, 10 predicted proteins | sample 6487951 | NCBI WGS metagenome assembly JAAIGE01 (sample SAMN13974128, study PRJNA590717) | phyllosphere metagenome | biome: tomato field; feature: multiple bacterial spot infested tomato fields; material: tomato leaves; isolation source: leaves from tomato fields | host: Solanum lycopersicum ... | reverse complement strand
GAGCGCCTCGGACACTCGGGCCCCACCGTCTCGCAGACCGTGGGGCGCATGGAGCGCGACGGTCTCGTCGTGGTCTCGGAGGACCGCCGCCTCGAGCTCACGGGCGACGGCCGGCAGAAGGCCGTCGACGTCATGCGCAAGCACCGGCTCGCCGAGCGGCTGCTCTCCGATGTGATCGGTCTCGACTGGGCGTTCGTCCACGAGGAGGCCTGCCGCTGGGAGCACGTCATGAGCGAGCAGGTCGAGCGCCGCCTCGTCGAGCTGCTCGGTCACCCGACGGAGTCTCCGTACGGCAACCCGATCCCCGGTCTCGATCAGCTGGGCGACGCGCCCGCGCGGACCTTCGACGAGGGCGTCATCGGCCTCGTCCAGAAGCTGAACGCCGCGGGCGCCCCGGTCGAGGGCACCGTCCGTCGTCTCGCCGAGCCCGCACAGGTCGATCCCGAGCTGCTGGAGCAGCTGCGCGACGCCGGCGTGGTGCCGGGCGCGAAGGGCGACTACCGCTTCAACGAGGGCTACGTGCTCATCCAGATGGAGGGCAAGGACGACGGCCTCGAGCTGCCCGTCGAGCTCGCGTCGCACATCTTCCTCGTCGGCGAACCGGCCTGATCCGAGGCGGAATCCCGCGTGATTCCGCCTCCCCGACGATTGCCAGGTTCGCAGGGTGACAGGACCGTTATCTTCCGGTAACCTCGGACAGGTCGTCGCGAGAACCCCGCTGGCGATACCCGAGTGGATTCGCCTCCCAGGCTCGTCGTCCTCTCGGTAAGAACGCACAAAGTACCCGAGATACATTCGTGCCACGAGAGCAGAGTGCCGACGAGCCAGCGCTACCCGAGCGCGCAGGCGCAGGAGGATTACGTTTTGGTCAAAGACATCGAGTCGCCCGCGAAGACATCTGAAGATCGAACCCCCGCTCGTCGCACCCCCCGTGCACTGAGTGCACGCACGGTGGTCAAGCCCCTCCGGTCGGTCGCCATCTTCGGGGCGGTCGGTGCCCTGGTCGCCGCCGTCGCGCTTCCCGCGTACGCCTCCTCCAAGCCGGAGGAATCCGCCGCCACCGTGCAGCAGATGGCCGCCGTCGACGCGCAGTCGCTGGTCGTCGCTTCCGACGCCGTGTCGGCACCGCTGAACCGCGGCACGTTCACGGCCACCACCCCGGACGAGATCGCGAAGAAGAAGGCCGAGGAGGCCGCGGCGGCACGTGCGGCAGCCAAGGCGTCGGCCGCCTCCGCGTCGTCGGGCGGAAGCTTCGACATCGGCGCGTACGCGCTCGTCTCCCCGGGATCCGGCGAGGTGCGCTACCCGCTGCCCCAGGGTTCCTACAGCGTGAGCCGCACCGTCGGCGGTGCGCACAACGGCGCCGACATGCTCGCACCGGCAGGCACCCCGATCTACGCCGCCGCAGCCGGCGTGGTCCGCGCGTCCGCCGAGAGCATCGGCGGGTACGGCGTGTGCGTGATGATCGACAGCGTCGTGGGCGGCCAGCGCGTGCAGACCACCTACGGTCACATGATCTACGGCTCGCGTCAGGTGCAGGCCGGCGAGACGGTCGCCGCGGGCCAGCTCATCGGCTTCGTCGGCAGCACGGGCCGGTCCACGGCCAACCACCTCCACTTCGAGGTGTGGGTGAACGGCGGCCTCATGGAGCCGATCGCGTGGCTCGGAGCCAACGCGGGCTGATCACCCGCTCCGGGCAGGACACGCCTCCTCGTGTTCACCTGCCGTTGACCCTCATCCGCGCCGGATGGGTTAGCCTGAACCCGTCGTCGTAGAAGGCGGGAGAAGCAGATGGAGCGAATACCGAGCATCCGAACCATGGATGGCCTCGGTCGTCATGTCCTCCTGCATCGCTCGCAGGGACGCCACGGTATCGCCGTGCGTACAAGGCGCTGTCTGTAGACAGCGCCTTTTTTCGTCCCTGAGAGTGCCTCCGTCCAAGCGACCTCGTGTGAGTCGAGAGTGCCGGGAAGCCGTCCCGGCGGATCGAGAGGATGCTGATGCGCACACTGGTACTGAACGCCGGATACGAGCCGCTCGCGATCGTGTCGTTCAAGAGAGCCCTGGTCCTGGTCATGAACGACAAGGCGACGGTGATCGAACGGGTGGAGGACGATCCCGTCTGGGGCAGTCACGGCGTGTACGACCGTCCGGCGGTCATCATCCTGTCGAGATACGTCCGCATCCCCATCAGCCGCCGCGTGCCGGTGACGCGTCGCGGCGTGCTCCGGCGCGACGATCACCGCTGCGGGTACTGCGGCAAGGCGGCCTCCACGATCGACCACGTGCTGCCCCGATCGCGCGGGGGTGCGGACTCGTGGGAGAACCTCGTGGCCTGCTGCCTCCGCTGCAACAACGTCAAGAGCGACCGCACGCCCCAGGAGATGCGGTGGGAGCTCCGGTTCACCCCGCGTCCGCCGCACGGGACCGCATGGACCGTCCGCGGCAGCGAGCGGAGCGATCCGCGCTGGGAGCCGTACCTCGCCCTCGCCGCGTGAGGCGCGGAACGAGGGGTGATGGGACGTCCCATAGAATGGACGTCGCGCCCTCGTAGCTCAGCAGGATAGAGCAGCCCTCTCCTAAAGGGCAGGTCGCTGGTTCGAATCCAGTCGAGGGCACCACACGTTTCGCCCGACCGCGCTCACTCCACGCCGCGACGCCAGAGCTTCGACGGCCACCAGATCACCTTGCCGAGGTCGTACGCGAGCGCCGGGACCAGCAGGGATCGTACGACGAAGGTGTCGAGCAGGACGCCGAAGGCGACGATGAACGCCAGTTGCACGAGGAAGAGGATCGGGATCACCGACAGCGCGGCGAACGTGGCCGCGAGCACCAGACCGGCGGAGGTGATCACGCCGCCGGTGATCGAGAGCCCGCGCAGCACGCCCTCTCGGGTCCCGTGCGCGAGAGACTCCTCCCGCACCCGGGTCATGAGGAAGATGTTGTAGTCGATGCCCAGAGCCACGAGGAAGACGAAGCCGTAGAGCGGCACGGCGGGGTCGGCGCCGGGGAAGTCGAAGACCCCGTTGAAGACCAGGGCGGAGACACCCAGCGCGGTGCCGAACGAGAGCACGGTCGTGACGATGAGGAGCACCGGCGCGAGGATCGACCGCAGCAGCAGCATCAGGATGAACATGATGACGACGAGGATCACCGGGATGATGAGGTTCCGGTCGTGGATCGACGCGTCCTTGGTATCGACCGCGGTGGCGGTGACACCGCCGACCAGACCGCCGATCTCGTGGAGCTCGTCGCGGAGGTCGCGGACGGTCGCCGCTGCGGCGTCGGAGTCGGCCGCATCCGTGAGCGTCCCCTGAAGCAGCACGTTCCCGTCGACGACGGTCGGCTCGGGCGCGGGCGTTCCGGGAGGCCCCACCGCGGTGATGCCGTCGGCGGTGACCGGAGCCGAACCGCTCGGCGAATCGGCCGCTGTCACGGCCACTCCGTCGACGCCGTCCTCGTCGAGCAGTACATCGGCGGCATCCTGCAGACGATCCTCGGCGATGACGACGTAGACCGGGCTGCCGGATCCGCCGGGGAAGTGCTCGCCGAGCGCGACCTGGCCGTCGCGCGCCTCGGAGGCCCCGAGCACGAGGTCGGATTGCGGCACGCCCACGGCGTTGAGCTGGAGGACTCCCGCCGCGCCGGCGACGAGGACGAGCGTCGTCGCGATCCAGATCAGGCGGGGCCGTCGGGTGATCAGGCGAGCCAGGCGCGCCCACAGCCCCGTCGTGCGCATGCCGTGCTCCTCCGCGACGACCTCGGGCTCGAACCGCGGTCGTCGCGGCCAGAACACGGCGCGCCCGAACAGCAGCAGGAGCGCGGGCAGCAGCGTGAGGGCGGCCAGCATCGCGAACACGATCCCGATCGCGGCGACGGGGCCGAGTGTGCTGTTGGACTTCAGATCGCTGAGAAGGAGGCACAGGAGCCCGGCGATCACCGTGCCGCCCGACGCGACGATGGGCTCGACGGATCCCTTCCACGCGGCGAGCACCGCCGCGCCCTTGTCGTGCACCACGCGCAGCTCCTCGCGGAACCGGGCGACGAACAGCAGCGCGTAGTCGGTCGCGGCGCCGATGACGAGGATGAACAGGATGCCCTGGGTCTGCCCGCTCAGGAGCAGCACCTCGAACTTCGCCAGCCACCACACCACGAGGAGTGCGACGCAGAGCGCGAAGAGGCTCGTCGACAGCACCACGAGAGGCAGGAGGAACGATCGGTACACGAGCACGAGGATCACGAGCACCGCGAGCAGGGCCACTCCGAGCAGCAGCCCGTCGATGCCCGAGAAGCCCGCGACGAGATCGGCGCTGAAACCGGCGGGCCCTGTGATGTACACGGTGACACCGTCGGGAGCGGCCGCTCGCAGCTCCTCACCGAGGGCGGCGACCGCCTCGGCGAGCTCCGCATCCCCCTCGATGGGGATGAACGCCTGCATGGCCTCGCCGTCCTCCGACGCGAGAGCGGGCGACACGTCGGAGCTCACGCCCTCGACCGACGGGGCGTCGGCGACGGCATCCGTGATGGCGGCGACATCGCTCTCGGACAGCGCGCCGTCGCCTATGAACACGGCGATCGCGGGGATCGCATCGCTGTCGTTGAACTCGCCGAGCAGCTTCTGCACCTGTGTGGCGTCGGCGGACTCGGGAAGGTAGCTCGTCTGATCGTTCGAGGAGACCTCGTCGATCTTCCCGAACAGCGGACCGCCGAGGCCGGCGCCCACGAGCCACACGAGGATCAGCGCGACGGGCAGGAGGACGCGCACCCACGAGTGTCGTCGCGAGCGTTCGCGAGTCTGAGCCGGGGCGGGGGCGGGGCGGGACATCGGGTGTGCCTCTCGGGTGGCGGCGGGTGGGATCGGGGGAGTCGCGTCAGGACAGCCAGGCGAGGATGAGGATCATCGTCGCGAGGAAGCCGGCGAAGTAGTTCAGGAAGATGAAGCGGCGCCAGGCGCGGTTGGTCGTCGCCGACGTCTCGTCGGTGACGTTCCACCACGGCGCCGCGTTGACGATGTACGGCAGGGCGAGGAGTGCGCCGAGCGGGCCGGGCCAGGACGTGAAGAGCATCGCGATGCCGGCGCTCACCCACAGCGCGAGCGACAGACGCACGGTCGCCCGCGCCCCGATCACCGTGGCGATCGACCCGATCCCCGCCTCGCGGTCGGGTGCGATGTCCTGCACCGCTCCGAAGGCGTGCGCGGCCATGCCCCAGAGGAAGAACGCCACGAGCACGAGCACGACGGTGGGGGTCGGGTCGGCCGGGGCGAGCGTCAGTCCGACCACCGCGGGGGTGGTGAAGTGCAGGCTGGATGTGACGGAGTCCAGGAACGGGCGCTCCTTGAACCGCAGCCCGGGGGCCGAGTACGCGATCACGGCGAACACGCTCACGGTGAGCCACAGCCACGACGCGGGGTTCCCGACGGCGTAGAGGTAGACGAGGAACGGGATGTTCGTCAGTGCGGCCGCCCACAACGTGGCCCGATGGATGCGGGGCGAGAGGAGTGCCCCTTCGATGCCGCCCTTGCGCGGGTTGGCGAGGTCGGAGGCGTAGTCGAACACGTCGTTGATGCCGTACATGGCCAGGTTGTACGGCACGAGGAAGTAGAGCACGCCGAGGATCAGCGTGAGATCGATCTCGCGCGTCGCCAGCAGGTAGGCGGCGGCGAAAGGGAAGGCCGTGTTGATCCAGCTGATCGGTCGCGACGACAGCACGACCTGTGCGGCATCCTGCCCGAGGGTGCGCGTCGGCCGGTTCATCGGTCGCTCCTCTCGACACGACCCCGGCCGCGACGAGAGCGCAGCGCCGCCCAGAGCGCGGGGAGGAGGATCGCACCGGCGAGCGGATAGGCGAAGTCCTCCAGCGGGGCGAGTCCGATGTGGATGCCCACGAGGTGGGTCGGGGAGTAATGGAACAGTCCCGTCGCGATCATGACGGTGTCGAACACCGCCGTGAGCACGAAGAGGGCGATGACGGTGATCGCGAGTGCGCCGAGGTGCACCCGGTGTCGTCGGGCGCCGATCGCGAGAGACAGCGCGGCGACGACGGCGACGCCCACGAAGATGCCGGCGAGCTGGAGGTAGGTCACGGCGTGCGCTCCGTCCGACGGCGGCGCAGCGTGGCGAGGATCCGCACGGCGCCGGTGTAGATCACCATGGTGCACACGACGAGGAACACGAGGAAGACGGGCTCCTCGAGGGGCATCTCCGGGGCCAGCACCACCCCGGTCGCGATGGCCGCGTCCCCGCGGAAGAAGATGCCTCCGGCGATGCCCGCGGCATCCCAGAGGAGGAAGAAGGCGAGTCCGGCCACCGTCACGAGCGAGGCCGAGAGGGCATCGCGCCAGAAGAAGAGGCGGAAGCGCCAGTCCAGCAGCAGCATGCATCCCAGCGTCAGGAGCAGGGCCGTGAGGTAGACCAGGCCCATCACGACGCGCCCGCGCGGCTGGGGGCCGTGGTCGGCACGGGGAGGGGACCGCCGGAGTGATCCCCGCGGATGCGCTTCAGCACGATCTCCGCGCTGATGAGGCACATCGGCACGCCGACGCCGGGCGCCGTCGTCCCGCCCGCGTAGTAGAGGCCGGCGACGCGTCGCGAGGCGTTCTGCGCGCGGAACATGGCGCTCTGCGAGAGGATGTGCGCCGGTCCGAGCATCCCGCCCCGCCAGGAGTTGTAGTCGTCGCGGAAGTCCGCCGGCCCCTTGGTCTCGCGCACGACGATGCGGTCGCGCAGGTCGTCGATGCCCGCCCACCGCGAGATGAGGTCGATCGCGGCATCGGCGGCGGCCTCGATCCGCTCGGACCCCGCGCCGTCCGACCCTCCGCCCCCGAGCTCCGGATCGGCCGGGATCGGCACGAGCACGAACAGGTTCTCGTGCCCCTCGGGAGCCACGGAGTCGTCGGTGGCGCTCGGGCGGCAGACGTAGGTCGATGCGGGGGAGGGGATGTGCGGCGCATCGCCGAAGATGGCGTCGAAGTTCGCATCCCAGTCGTCGGTGAAGAACAGCGAGTGGTGGGGCAGCTCCGGCAGGGGTCCGCGGACGCCGAGCATCACGAGCACGGCTCCGGGGCCGCTCGTGCGTGCACGCCACCACTTCTCCGGGTACGTGCGCAGCTCCGGAGGGAGGAGCGCGGTCTCGGTGTGGTGGAGATCCGCCCCCGAGACGACGATGTCGGCATCCTCGCGGTGCAGCACGCCGTCCGCGTCGCGCCATTCGATGCCCGACGCCGTTCGCGTGCCTCGCTCGTCGCGTGTGCGGATCGCGGTGACGTCCGCGCCCGTCACGATCCGGGCGCCGGCGCGCTCCGCGAGTTCCGCGATGCGTTCGACCACGCGCCAGAAGCCACCCTGCGGATAGCTCACCCCCTCGTCGAGGTCGAGCGCGCTCATGAGGTGGTACATCGCGGGGGCGCTGCGCGGATCGGTGCCGAGGAAGACGGCGGGGTAGCCCAGGATCTGTCGCAGCACGGGGTCGCGGAAGCGGCGCGCCGCGAACGACTGCAGGCGCGTGCCCAGGAGGGTGAACAGTCGGGGCAGCGCGCGCAGCACCTCCGGGGCGAGGAGCGAGCGCCACCGGGTGAAGGGGTTGTAGAGGAAGTACCTCTCGGCCATCGTCCTCGCGTCGTGCGCGGAGTCGAGGTACGAGGCCAGCGCGGTGGACGACCCCGGCTCGCGCTCCTCGAACAGCGCCGAGACCGCGGCGCGTCCGTTCGGCACGGTCACCGGTTCGGAGGCATCGGCGGCCGGGTCGCGGAACACGCGGTATCCCGGGTCGAGCATCCGCAGGTCGAGCTGCTCGGCGGTCGACGTGCCCATCATCTCGAAGAAGTGGTCGAAGACCTCGGGCATCAGATACCAGGACGGTCCGGAGTCGAAGCGGAACCCGTCACGCTCGATGGTCCCTGCGCGTCCGCCGACGCGATCGTTCTTCTCGTACACCGTGACCTCGTGGCCCTCTCTGGCCAGAAGCCCGGCCACGGCGAGGCCCGCGACGCCGGCGCCGATGACGGCCACGCGGCTCATCGGTCGCGCTCCACGGCCGTCACGAGCACGGATCGGGCGGCCAGCAGGGCCTTGATGGGGTCGGGCACGCGTACTCGCCTCTCGTACAGCTCGGCAGCGGGGGTCTGGGCCACGCGACGGGTGAGCGACGCGAAGAGCGCGTGCGCGCTCCGCACCGCAGCGCGCGCGTCCTTGGGCAGGAGCGGGATGGTCCGACGGGCGTCGTCGAGCTGGGCGGACACGGTGCGCACCCACTCGTCGCGGTCGGCGTCGGTCAGCGGGCCGGAATCGCCGAGGTAGCCGCGGTGCAGTCGGTCGGTGTCCTCCGCGAGGTCGCGGAGGAAGTTCACGTTCTGGAACGCGGCGCCCAGCTGCCGCGCGCCGTGCACGAGTACGGCGAGTTCGTCCTCCGTGCGCGTCTCGTCCCGCAGGAACACCCGCAGACACATGAGTCCGACCACCTCGGCCGAGCCGTACACGTACCGCTCGTGGGCGTCGGCGTCGTAGGCCTGGAAGCCGGACGCCGCAGCGATGTCGGCGCCCATGGAGTCGAAGAAGGGCTGCGTGAGGTCTTCGCCGATGCCGCAGGTGCGGGCGGTGCGTGCGAACGCGTGGAGGATGAGATCGGTGCTGTAGCCCGTGCGCATGGCGCGGTGGGTCTCCGCCATGTAGGAAGAGAGGGCTTCGGTCTGCGCGGATGCGTCGAGACCCGCCTGCTCGGCCACGCCGTCGACGATCTCGTCGGCGATGCGCACCATGGCGTAGATGTTCTGCACGTGCTGGCGGTGACGTGCACCGAGCAGACGCGTGGCCAGCCCGAACGACGTCGAATACGACCGGATGACATTGGTCGAGGCGGTGTCGGCGGTGCGGCTGAAGCGGCGGAGACTGTCACCGCCGGCGTCGGGGGCGGCGGTCATGCGGTGCGTCCCTCGAGTCGATCGACGAGGACGAGGATCGTGCGCGCCGCCTCCGCGGTGATGTCGCCCGTGCGTGCGGCGTCGGCGAGCAGGGTGTGCACCGCCTCGATCTGGTCGTTGATGACGCCGGTCACGAATCGCTCCGCCCCGCAGGCCCGCAGCCGATCACGGATGCCGGTCGCGCGTCGCAGGCTGAGGTCGGGTGATCCGAAATGCGCGGAGATCGCGTCCCATTCGGTCGTCGAGCGCGCGAAGGCGATGATGGCGGTCTCCTTGCCCTCTCGCAGGTCGGAGAACGCGTCCTTGCCGTGGGAGCGGTGGTCGCCGAACACACAGAGGAGATCGTCCTGCAGCTGGTACGCGAGACCGAGATGACGACCGGCCGCGGTGAGGGTCTCCTCTGCCGACGCGGTGGCGCCGGCGAGGATCGCCGCCGCCCGCAGGGGCAGCGAGAAGGAGTAGGTGGCCGTCTTGTAGACGCTCATGTTCAGGACCGTCGTGAGCTCCGGAGCGACGATGCCGTGACTGAGCGCCACGTCGGTGTGCTCGCCGGCGACGGTCTCGACGATGGTCTCCTCGATGAGGTCGAGCAGGCGTGTCCGCGCGTCGGTCGGCAGGTCGGCGCGCGCGAAGCCCATCACGGCGGCCGTGAGGAGGAGGTCTCCCATCAGGATGGCGCTCGAACGGGCCCAGTGCAGCGACGCTTCCTCGGTCGTTCCGAGCGCGCTCGCCGCGATGGCGCCGATGAGGTTGGGGCGACGGCGTCGGGTGAGGTCGCCGTCGATGACGTCGTCGTGCAGGAGGAAGGCGTAGTGGAGGAGCTCGACGTACGTGGCCACATCGACCGCAGCGGGCGTGGGCTCGGATTCCGTCTCGGCTGCCAGGGCGCGATGCATGTCGAGCAGCAGTCGCGGGCGCACGAGCTTCCCACCCAGGGCGTGGTCGGCGGCGGCGCGCCAGAGGGCGGCGAACTCCGGTCCGTACGCCTCCGCCGTGGTGCTGTGATGCGCGAACCGGGTGCGCAGGGTCTGTTCGACGCGCGTGCCCATGTCCTCGTGGACGACGGTGGCGGACATGTCAGACGGCCCCGATCGCACGCAGGAGCGGAAGCTGCTCGGCGAGCCATGGGCTGAAGGCGAACGGCGCCGCCTCGACCGCACGGGCGAAGCCGGCCGGGTCCACCCATTCCCATTCCGCGACCTCACTCGCGGAGGGGGAGAGCGCGCCGTCTGCCTGCGCGACGTGCACGGGACAGATCTCGTTCTCCACGATGCCGCTCGCGTCGACGGCGCGGTAGCGGTAGTCGGGCAGGGCGAGTGACACGTCCGTGATCCGGAGCCCCAGTTCCTGCTCGGCGCGACGGTGGACGGCGTCGACCATGTCCTCGCCGGGGCGAGGATGCCCGCAGAAGCTGTTGGTCCAGACGCCCGGCCAGGTCAGCTTGCCGAGCGCGCGACGCGTGACGAGCAGACGCCCGTCGGCGTCGAGGACGTGACACGAGAAAGCGAGGTGCAGGGGCGTGTCCGTGGTGTGCACCGCATCCTTGGCGCGGGTGCCGATCGCCTCGCCTGACGGAGAAAGGAGGGTGACCTCATCCAACGGGGAACCTCCTCGAAAATTTCGCTAGCTTAGCTAATAATCAACATAACATGAATCCAATCGTGTGTAGCATGATTCCATGAACAACGGATCTGGCGCCAGCCCTCTGCGGAGCGGCACGCCGGAGCAGCGCGCGCAGGAGCCGCCGTCTTCTCCCGACGGTCTCGCGCACGCGGCGATCTACGACATCGAGGCGAGCGATCCGCGGAGTTCGCTGATCGACCGCTCGGGGGTCGGCCCGGAGGACCTGCGCCAGATCGCCCAGCTCATGGGCGCCCTGGGCGACCTCCGCGACGCCGAGCAGAAGCTGTCGCTCGCCTCTCGCCGGTACATGCAGCTCAACGAGACCGACATGAAGGCGCTGCACTATCTGATCGTGTGCGCCAACCGCGGAGCGACCGCGACGCCCGGCGGCATCGCCGCGCACCTCGGGATCTCCACCGCGTCCACGACCAAACTGCTCGATCGGCTCGAGCGCGGCGGGCACATCACCCGTGCGCCGCACCCGACCGACCGTCGTGCACTGGCCATCTCCATCACGGCGGAGACGCGGCAGGCGGCGATGGACACCGTCGGACGGCAGCAGGCCAAGCGGTTCTACTCGGCGGCTCGTCTGTCCCCGGAGGAGCGGAG
>JAAIGE0100830499.1_pt1 | contig 11150 bp, 13 predicted proteins | sample 6487951 | NCBI WGS metagenome assembly JAAIGE01 (sample SAMN13974128, study PRJNA590717) | phyllosphere metagenome | biome: tomato field; feature: multiple bacterial spot infested tomato fields; material: tomato leaves; isolation source: leaves from tomato fields | host: Solanum lycopersicum ... | reverse complement strand
CTGGCCAACCACCACCAGGGATCACGCTCCCTCGACGGCTGCGGCCATGCCGCCGTGTCCGCCACCTATGCCACGGCCCATGGGCTGGCGGGCCGGGCGCTGCAGGCGGTGCTCGACACCGAGATCAGCCCCGAGCTGGTGCCCGCGGGGCAAGACGGACGCATGCAGTCCACGGAAGACCGCATCGGCCCCTACAACCTGCACGACTTCACGCTGTACCACGTGCTGCGCTTCGGCTTCCGCCCGTCCAAGATCGCCTTCCTCGCCGCGAAGGCGTGGGAGGACCCGGATGCCGGGACCTGGCCCGCCGGCTACCCCGAGGGCGAGCGGCCGGCGTACGACCTCGTCACGGTGGCGCGGTGGCTCGAGGTGTTCCTCGAGCGCTTCTTCGCCTTCGCGCAGTTCAAGCGGACGGCGATCCCGAACGGACCGAAGGTGTCGCCGGCCGGGTCTCTGTCGCCTCGCGGCGACTGGCGGGCTCCGTCCGACGGGAACGCGCGCGCGTGGCTCGACGAGCTGCACGCGGCCGTGCCCCAGGCCTTCCCAGGCGAGTAGAGCGGGAGGCCGTCACCGCGCCACCGCGCGCTGCAGGTCGACCTACCGCGGCACGACGTACCGCGGCCCGACGCGCCGCGGGTCGATTCACCGGGGCATGACGCGCCGCGGGTCGACTCACCGCGGGTCGACGCTCACCAGCCCATCGAGCCGGGAACACCCTTGAACGGCCCGGCCAGATTCGCCGTGACCCAGCCCCCGTAGAATCCCCCCGGCTGCGGCTCGATCACCTCGCCGTCGACGATGCAGCGGTCCATCGGGCCGGCGTAGACCGCGACCCGGTCGGCCAGGATCTCGTATCCGGGCATCGGCGAGGGATAGTTCCATGCCGCGCGCTCGGCGACGGCGCCGGCCCCGCCGTGGACGTCGAAGTACCGGGCGCCGCCCTTGAACTCGCAGAACGATGCCCCCGACCCCAACGTCAGCGACCCACCGAAGTCGGCGATCGGCAGGTAGTAGACGGGCGGGTGGCTCGTCTCCAGGACGCGCACGACATCGTCCGTGTCGAGGATGCGCACCCCGCCGAAGTCGATCTGCACCCGCGAGGGTACCTGCTCGACGCGGGGCGGTCGGGGGTAGTCCCACACGGACTCCTGGCCGGGACGGATCGGGTCGGGAACGGGGCGCGCCATCCCCCCACGGTACGCAGCCCGTGCCCCTGGTCAAGCCCCGGTTGTGCACAGGCGCGCGGCGTCGCACGGCGACGCGGACGGCGTTCGGTAGCCTTGTCCGGGGAGGGGCAACGATGAGCGGCGAGAGAAGCATCGGCGGCGGACGGTACCGCGTGTACCAGGTGATCGGCCTCGTCCTCGGCGCGCTGTTCGCGGCCGTCGGGTTGGCCGCGCTCTTCGGTGGTGGCGGACCCATCATCGGCGCGATCGGCATCGTCGGCGGCGCGGCGGTCATCGTGGTCTCCATCGTGATGATGGTGCGCTCGTGAGTGCGCCGGGGGACGGCGCCGACAACGGCGACGGCGGCGAGGGCGGCGGGCGCAAGTATCCGCCCGGCACCATCGTCATCTGGGTCGCCGTGTCGGCCGTGGGGCTCTGGCTGCTCGGGAGCGGCCTGATCGGCATCCTGTCCGGCACCTGACCCCGCGACGTCATCGAGGTCGCCGGTCTGCGCCCGACCGTCGGGTCGCACGCAGAGGCACCCGCGAGGAATTCCTCCCGCTCGCGACGGTTGTCCCTGACGTCACCGACATCGACCGAAAGGGCATCATGGCGCGCATCGGAAACAGCGACCTCGACATCCTCCCCCTCTCCCTCGGCGGGAACGTGTTCGGCTGGACGGCCGATCGCGACACATCGTTCGCCGTGCTCGACGCGTTCCGCGACGGCGGCGGTGACTTCATCGACACCGCGGACGGCTACAGCGCGTGGGTCGACGGCAATTCCGGCGGCGAGAGTGAGACCCTGATCGGCGAGTGGCTCGCCTCCCGCAAGCCCGCCGACATCGTCGTCGCCACGAAGGTGAGCACCCACCCCGACTTCCGCGGCCTCTCGGCCTCCACCGTGCGCGCCGCGGCCGAGGCATCCCTCCGTCGCCTCGGAGTCGACACGATCGACCTCTATTACGCGCACTTCGACGACGCGGACACCCCGCTCGCCGAGACCGTGGGTGCGTTCGCCGATCTGGTGACCGACGGTCTCGTGCGCCACGTCGCCGTGTCGAACTACAGCGCCGCGCGCATCCGCGAGTGGATCTCGCTCGCCGAAGAAGCGGGCGCCGCGCTGCCCGTGGCCGTCCAGCCGCACTACAACCTCGTGCACCGCGCCGAGGTGGAGGCCGAGATCGTTCCGGTGGCCCAGGAGTTCGGCCTCTCGCTGGTGCCCTACTCCGCACTCGCCAGTGGCTTCCTCACCGGCAAATACCGGACCCCGGATGCCACGGGCTCCTCGCCCCGCGCCGGCTCCGCCGCCCGACTGGCGACTCCCCGCGGTCTCGCGGTCATTGAGGCGCTCGAAGAGATCGGGGCGGCGCACGACGCGTCGATCGCCTCGACGGCTCTCGCCTGGCTGCGCTCGCAGCCCGCGGTCACCGCTCCCATCGCCAGCGCGTCCCGCGTCGAGCAGGTCGACGATCTGCTCGTCAGCGCCCGCCTCGAGCTGTCGAGCGACGAGATCGCGCACCTGTCGGAGGTCTCGGCTGCCGCACAGGACTGATCGCCGGGCGTGGTCGGCGACAATAGGGGTGTGAAACTCCTCGTCGCCGCCCACGCCTCCGAACTCGTCGCCTTCGAAGACGACATCCCGGGCTTCGTGCGTCTGCTGACGGGTGTGGGCAAGATCCCGGCGGCCTACGCATTGACGCGCGCCCTCGCGACGGGCGACTACGACGAGATCGTGGTCGTCGGCACCGCCGGAGCCATCGACCCCGACGTCGAGGGCGGGATCTACGACGTCGCCGCCGCCGTCCAGCACGACGTCAAAGACCTCGACGGCGTGCTCGGGCAGCATGTGTCGCTCCCCACACGCGTCGAGACCGGGCGGGACGGGCTCGTCATCGCCACCGGCGACCACTTCGTCGACGACGCCGAGGCCGTGGCGCTCATCCGCAACCTCGACGCCCGTCTGGTCGACATGGAGTCGTACGCGTTGATCTGGGTCGCCCAGCAGTTCGGCATCCCGATCCGCATCCTGCGCGCGGTGTCCGATCGTGCTCAGGACGGAGCGACGGAGCTGTGGGACGACGTGGTCGAACGCTGCAGCCACGAACTGCGCGCGGCGTTCCGCGAGCTTTACGGCGTCTGACGTCTTCGGCGATCGTCCGGCTTCACGGCGTCTGCGACCCCGTCCGCGCCCGACGCGTCAGGTCGGCGACACCGACGACGAGGGCCAGTGCCAGGAACACCCCGACCGCGATCATGCCCGTCGCGTAGGCGTCGTGGAAGACGGTGAGGGTGTCGACGGTGTCCTGCTCGCGGTAGACCGTCGCATAGAAAAGCGCCAGGGCGATCGCGGTGCCGACAGCCGTGCCGATGCGCTGCCCGAGCTGACCGACCGATCCGGCAACGCCGCCCCTCGCCACCGGGATGTCCGCCAGCGTCAGCGTCTGGTTCGGCGAGATGACGAGACCACCCGCGAAGCCGCCCACGACCATTACGCCGGCCATCGCCCACGGGGTCCACTCCGGCTCGGTGAACACGGCCGCGAGTACCAGACCACCGGCCGTGGCGACCATTCCGACGATGCCCCACACGACGAGGGGGCGCCCCAGCCGGGTGACGAGGTTGCCGCCGATCCACGAACTCCACGCGGATGCCACGGCGAAACCGATCGTGACCATGCCGGCGAAGACCGGCTCGAGGCCCAGTCCGCCCTGCAGGTAGAGCGTGCCGAGCAGGAACATCGCCGGGATCGCCGAGAAGTACGCCGTCGAGATCAGCACGCCGTTGCGATACGACGACAGGCGGAAGATCGAGAACGGCATGAGGGGCGAGCGACCCCGCTCCGCGTACCGCCGCTCCCAGAAGACGAACAGGGCGGCGAAGAGCACTGACACCACCAACAGCCACCATCGACGCGGGTCGTCGCCCGGGGCGCCGGTCGTGAAGAGGAACGGCCACATCAGCGCGACGATCGTCAGCCCGAACAGCAGGACTCCGACGGGATCGAGGTCGAGCGCGCGGTGCGACTTCGTGCGGGTGTCGGGCAGCAGCCAGGCGGCCAGGGCGATGACGATCGCGACGAGGGGGATGTTGATCCAGAAGATGAGCCGCCACCCGTCGGTGTCGCCGCCGAGGGCGATGAGCAGTCCGCCGAGGGTCGGTCCGAAGGCCGTGGCGATGCCGATCGTGGCCCCGAACAGCCCGAAGGCGCGCCCGCGCTCCTTCCCCTGGAACAGCTGCTGCACGAGCCCGAGCACCTGCGGCATCTGGATCCCGGCCGCGACGCCCTGAAGGAGGCGTGCGGTCAGCAGCACGGTCGTGTTGGGCGCGAGGGCGCAGGCCAGGCTCGTGACGAGGAACAGCGACAGGCCGACGAGGAACAGCGCCCGCCGCGAACGCAGGTCGCCGAGACGACCCGCCGGCACGAGCACGAGGCCGAACGTGAGGATGTAGCCCGAGACCACGAGCTGCAGTTCGTCCGGCCCGGCGTTCAGCGCCGCCTCGATGGAGGGAAGCGCGACGTTCACTTTGGTGAGGTCGAGGATCGTCAGCGCGGCGACCGAGACGGCGACCCAGTAAGCGCGCCACCGGTGGGAGGGCGACAGGACGATGTCGCGGGTGGGCGGGTGCGCCCCGTCGGGCGTCGACTGTTCAGGCATCGGCGGTCACGCTACTCCGGGGCGCCGACACCGCCGTCGGGCTTGCAATCGCGTCCTGTGCGGGTACCGAACCGGTCAGTCGACGTCGCGGCGGGCGAACAGCGCGCGCAGCACGAGGTAGACGATCAGGGCGACCACGGCGACCGCCAGCAGCCGGAAGGCGAAGGCGATGAGCGAGAAGAGGATGTTCACCAGGAACCACGCGATGATGATCGCGACGATCACGCCGAGGACGGTCCACAGGGTGCTCTTCCGCATGACGACAGCCTAGACGGCGCGACTGCGTGCCCGACTCAGGATGCCATCGACGCCACGTCCTGGCTGATCACACTCGGCCCTCGCGGCGTGGCCGTGACCCGCAGCTGTGCGGGGAGCTGATCCTTCATCGCGGCGACGTGACTGATCACCCCGACGGTGCGACCCCCCTGACGCAGCTCGTCGAGCGTGCGCATCGCGAGATCCAAGGTGTCGTCGTCGAGCGACCCGAAACCCTCGTCGATGAAGAGCGTGTCGAGCCGGATGCCGCCGGCGCGCGCGGTGACGACCTCGGCGAGTCCGAGCGCGAGGGCGAGCGACGTGAGGAAGGTCTCGCCCCCGGACAGCGATTGGGGCGGGCGGCACTGGCCCGTGTAGGCGTCCATGACCTCGAGACCCAGACCGCTGGCGGCACCGCGGGCGGCGAGGGCATCCGTGTGCTGCAGGCGGTAGCGCCCCGCGGACATCTGATCGAGCCGAAGGTTGGCGGCCACGACGATGTCTTCGAGCTCGGCGGCGAGCACGAAGGTTTCGAGCGTCATGCGATGCGTGTTCGGTGCGCGACCGGCCACGGTGTTCGCCAGGCGGGCGACGACGGCGTGCGCGTCCGACAGGCGAGCGATGCTGTGGTGCCCGGCGTCGGCGCGCTCTGCGAGGCCGCGCAGCCGCACCGCGGCGCCGGCGGCGGTGGCATGGTCTGCGGTCGCCCCTTCTCCGGCGGCGCGCGCCTCGGTCACGGCGCGCACGAACGGCTCGAGGTCGATGGGCTCGTCGGGCTCGTCGGCCAGGTCCAGCTCGAGTTCGAGCAGCCGCTGACGCGCCGAGGTCGAGGCCGCATCGTGCTCGCGCAGAGTCGCCTCGAGGCGAGCACGAACCTCAGCGTTGCGCAGGGCGGCGAGCGCCGTGTCGGCGTCAGCGATTCCGCTCGCGGTGAGACGCGCGTCGAGGTCGGCTGCGGCGTCTCGCGCAGCGCGGGCGCGCGCGTCGACGTCGGCGCGCGCGGAACGCACCGCGCGCACGACCCCGCGTCGCGTCTCCGCGTCGGCCCGGCGCGCGGACACCGTCGGGAAGCGTCCGCGCACCGCATCGAGACCGACCTGGAGGTCGCTCAGGCGCTGTGCCACGAGGGCGAGGTGCTGGCCGTGTTCGGCCACGTCGGCCGAAAGCCGTGCCGCCTCGGCAGCCGCGGCTTCGTCGAGGTCGACGAGCGTGCGGCGCTCCGCGCGCAGGCGCTCCTCGGTGCGGACAGCGGCCGCGGCTTCGGTCAGGCCCCGTTCGGCCACGGCCAGTGCCGCTGTCGCCTGCGCGATCGTCGCTCCCCCGGCGCGCGCCGCGGCGAGAGCGGACGCGTCGCGCGCGACCCGCGCAGCGTCGGCGGCCAGGCGCTCGGCATCGGCGGCCGCGCGCTTGCGCTGTTCGGCGGCGTCGACCGCGGCGTCCGACACGGCGTCGGCCTCGTCGTCGACGGCGGCGGGGTGCGGGTGCTCGAGCGCCCCGCAGACCGCGCAGGGAGCGCCGGGCATCAGGCCGCGCGCAAGCTCTCCGGCCGCGCCGGCGAGGCGACGACGAAGGAGCGTTGCCCAGGCCTCGGCGGCCTGCTGCAACTCGTCGGCCCGCACGAGGGCCGTCAGTTCGGCCTGCTCGCACAGCGACTGCAACCGCGCGGACTCTCGAGCCGCGGTCAGCCGCTCCTCGGCCTGTGCGACCGTCGCGCGAGCGACCTCGTGTCGCGCGGCAGCGCCGGCGAGCGCATCGATCTCGGTATCGAGGCGGTCGAGGGCGGGGGGAACCGCCGCCCGTCGCTCCGCCAACTCGTTCTGCTCGCGGACGGCGGAGGCCAGGGCGGACTCCAGACGCGCGCGTTCGCCCTCGGCGGCCGTCGCGGCCTCTTCATCGGCGGAAGCGGCGTCGCAGCGCGCGAGGACGGCGGTCAGCTCGTCATCGCGGGCCGCAAGATCCGACTCGTCGAGGCAATTCTCGTCCGCAGCGTGTGCGGCCGCTTCGGCGCGGGACAGCGCATCGACGGCCGCGCGTTCCGCGCGAGCGGATCGTGACGCGGCATCCAGGGGTGCCCGGAGGCTCTCGGCAGCGGCGGCGGCGGCGAGTTCCTCACGCAGGCGGGCGATCCTCGGCGCTTCGGCCTCGAGAGCGGCGAGCACCTCTCGCGCGCGGACGCGTTCGACCTGCCGGTCGTGACGCGCTTCGGCGGCCCGTCGGCGCTCGAGGGCGGCGTCGAGGGCGGCCGCCGCGAGATCCCGTTCGCGCGCGAGCGTCTGGACGCGGTAGTCGGCGCGCTCCACGCCCCGAACGACGGCGGATACTCTCTCGGCGACCGTCGGTGGAGCGCCATTCGGTACGGACGCGGTCGCGGGTGAGAGCGCTGGCGATGTCGGTCGGGCGGCGCCATCACCGGACGACGCGTCGGCCACCTCGGCCGCCTCAGGCGACGCTGGCGCCGACGACGGCTCTGACGCCCACGACGACTCAGGCGACGGCGCCGACTCAGACGACGACGACTCAGGCGTCGGCGACGACGGGACGAGTTCACGGACCATGCGCTCGGCCTCGTCGAGGAGCGTGGCCACCTCGGCGCCCTCGGTCGTCAGGCGTTCCGCGGCGCTCTTACGTCGCTCGTCGAGCGCGCGCTCGTACTCCTCGAAGGAAGACGTGCCGAACAGGGTCCGCAGGAGTCCCTGACGTTCGTCGTTCTTGGCGAGGAGGAAGCGCGCGAAGCGGTTCTGCGCCAGCAGGATGACCTGCAGGAACTGCTGCTGGGTGAGACCGAGGATCTCATCGAGCTGTGCGGCGACGTCGACGGGGCGGGCCGCGAGCCCCGTCCACCCCGCGTCGTCCCATACCTCGAGGGTCGCTCGGTGCAGCTCCTTGGTGGTTCCACCCCCACGCCGCTTCGGACGCTCGTACTCGGGAGAGCGGGTGACGCGGAAGCGTCGCCCCTCGGCCGAGAATTCGACCGTCACCCGCGTGGGATCGTCGGGCGCGCAATGGTCGCTCCGCACGCGCCGTTCGGCACCGCTGTAGCGCGGAACCCCGCCGTACAGCGCGAAGCACACGCCGTCGAGGACGCTCGACTTGCCGGCTCCCGTCCGTCCCGTGATCAAGAAGATCCCGTCGTCGGAGAAGGCGTCGAAGTCGACGATCTGCGTGTCGAGGAACGGGCCGAAACCCTCGAGTTCGAGTCGGTGCAGCTTCATGCGCTCGCCTTCTCGGCGACACGGGCGTCGAGCACCTCGCGCAGAAGGGCACGTTCGGAATCGGAGGCACCCTCTCCCTGCCGCACGTGCGAGAGGAACGCGTCGACGAGTTCGACGTCGTCACGAGCGGCTCGCACGCGCTGCGCGTACCCGGCACCGTCGTCGGCGGCGACCGATGCCGGCGTGTGCACGACGGTCGCACACCACGCGAAGCGGGCCTGCAACCGCCGCATGGGATCGAGTTGCGGGGTGCTGTCGGTGTATTCGGCGCGCACCCAATGCTCGGCGTGGGCGTCGAGGTGCGCGGCGTCGAGCAGCTCGTCGAGCGTGCCGCGCAGCGTGACGAGCGGTCGCGGCACGGGGAGCGGGAGCCACTCGACCGCGGCGAGTCCGCTTGCGTCGAGGTCGACGAGCCACGAGCCGCGCGGCTTATCGGCCTCGCCGAAGCTGTAGTGCAGGGGCGCACCGGCGTAGCGCACGCGCTCGCTCAGCTGCTGGCGGCCGTGGATGTGCCCCAGCGCGACGTAGTCGACACCGTCGAACGCCCCGAGCGGCACGACGTCGAGCCCGCCCTGCCGGATCTCGCGCTCCACGCCGGGCGTCGCGTCGACCCCCGCCGCGAAACAGTGCGCCGCGACCACGCAGCGCCCTCCGCGCTCGGCATGGTCGGCTCGGACGAGGTCGAGCGCGTGCGTCATCGTCTGCGCCTGACTGCGCAGTTCGACGCCGTCCCAGAGGTGACGGACGATCGCCGGCTCGAGGTACGGGATGCCGTAGACATGAACCGGACCGTGTGCGTCGGTGAAGGTGACGGGCGTGCCGACCGACCGGGGGTCGGTGACGACCGAGATGCCCTCGCGCAGGAGCCCCGATTGGAAGCCCAGTCGCGCCGCGGAATCGTGATTGCCGCTGGTGACCACCACGCGCGCGCCGGTGCCGGCGATCGCCGCGAGCGCGTCCGACAGGACGGGGTAGCAGGCGGCGGAGGGGGCTGCCGAGTCGAAGACGTCGCCGGCGACGAGGACCAGGTCGACGTCGTGCTCGCGCACCTGGGCGACCAGGACGTCGAGCACGCCGCGGAGCGCATCGAGGGTGGAATGGCCGTGAAACGACCGCCCGATGTGCCAGTCCGAGGTGTGCAGGATGCGCATGCAGACACGGTACGTCGCCCCTCCGACATCGACGTCCAGCGGACGCGCGAGTCGGAGGACGACGTCCCGCCCGTCGGGACCGGATCAGCCGTTCGCGACCTCGGCGGCCAGGGCGGCGATGCGGTCGTCGCCGAGGTTCAGCCCGATGTCGGCGAAGCGCTGGCGGAGGACATCGGCGATGCGCTCCTCGCTCTTGTCGCCCACGTCGGCGCGGGTCTGGACGACGACGCCCGCGATGCGCGCCTCGTCATCGGTCGGGTGCGTATCCATCCGCGGACCGTTCTGCTCGCCGGGACGCGCGGGCAGTTTGCTCTCCTCGTGCAGGGCACCGCCGACGGAGTCGGCTGCGGCCGCTCCCCCATCCGGCTGGTCGGCGGGCTCAGGGGCTCGAGTGGTGTCGGACATGGTCACTCCTCCGTGCTCATATCGGGGTCGATGCCCTGGCTGGCGGCATCGCCTTCGATCGGGTCAGAGGGCTCGGCGTCGTTCAGCTGCGACGAACCCTTCGCGTGCTCGTTCTGTTCGGCCGTCTCGCCGTCGGCGGTGGCGGCGCTCTCCCACCCTCCGGGCGGGTCGGCGTTGATGACGCCCTCGGGCAGATCGCGGTCGTCGCTCATGGCATCCCCTTTCGACTCGCTCAGCTTCGCGCGCCCACCGGAACGACCCAGAGGGGTTGACGGGTCGGAACGGCGGTGACTAAGCCACCCCCGTCAGGCGGAGGGGCGCCGGTGCAGCAGCCCCGCGCGCTCGGGGTGCGCCTCGAACCACTCCCCCACGTACCAGCAGACGGGCAGGATCTCGCGGTCACCGGAGGCCTCGATCGCGTCGACGGCGCGCTCGGTGATGACGCCGGCGTACCCGTGGCCGCGGAAGGTGGGGACCGTGAAGGCGCGTGTGAGTGCCACCGTCCGGCCGTCGTCGCGGTAGTCCAGCACCGACACGAGGTCGTCCCCGTCGTGCAGGGTGAACCGGGAGGCGTCTTTCTCGTCCGTGAAGCGCAGATCCGTCATCCGGTCAGGCTACGCCCGCCCGCCATCGCCGGCGCCGCTCTCCGCTGCTTCCCGCTCGAGCAGGCAATCTGCGCAGCTCGGAGCCGACCGATCGCGATCTCGCTGAGCATTGTGCGCAGGAGGAGCAGGCGTAACGGGATTTGACGCGCGGGGCCACCGTGGGACATAATCGGCCGCATGACTGTCAACACGCTTTCTCTGTCCGCCCGGGAGGCGAACGGGACTGCCGGCATGATGATGGCCGGCCGTGTTGTCATGTGTTGTCGAATGTGCCGCTGACACAGCGACCCTCGTCGGACCGCTCCGGTTTCTGAACGCCGAGCCCGTCCCCCGGTCGTACGGACGCCGCGTCGATCACGCGTTTCCGTGCACCGCGCACCGGCCCCCTGGGCCGCATCTCTCCCGTCGAACCCGCCTCGCGACCGACGCCCGGGTTCACCACCCAAGGACCTCATCATCATGTCGATCTCCGCTCTCCTCGACCGCCCCGTGACCGCCGCTCCCGCACCCGCCGCCGTCGCGCAGCCCGCCCGCCCCGCCGCAGCCCCGTCCGTGGCGGCGGCGCAGCCCTCCGCCGATGCCGCCCGTCCCGCCCCCTCCACCGCCCCGCGCGGATTCGCGCTGTATGTCGGCATCGACGAGGCGAAGGCCGCCGCCGCCGGCGTCAGCCTCGGTACTCTCGTCGAAGCCCTCCGCCG
>JAAIGE0100115691.1_pt1 | contig 11153 bp, 10 predicted proteins | sample 6487951 | NCBI WGS metagenome assembly JAAIGE01 (sample SAMN13974128, study PRJNA590717) | phyllosphere metagenome | biome: tomato field; feature: multiple bacterial spot infested tomato fields; material: tomato leaves; isolation source: leaves from tomato fields | host: Solanum lycopersicum ... | reverse complement strand
CGGCGTGCTGGTCTTCCGACGCCTCGAGCGCCCCGTGCTGAAGGAGCTGTGATGGCCTCCGCTGCCGCCATCGAGGTGAAGGGGCTCGGCGTGCGCTTCCGGCGCAATCGCCGCGGTCGTCGCAGCCTCAAAGACCTGTTCGGCGGATCGTCCCGTCGCGCCCGCCCCGACGAGTTCTGGCCGCTGCGCGACGTCAGCTTCGATGTGTCGCCGGGGGAATCGATCGGCGTGGTCGGGCGCAACGGGCAGGGGAAGTCGACCCTCCTCAAGCTCGTCGCCGGCGTGCTCCTCCCGGACGAGGGCACGGTCTCGGTGCACGGCGGTGTCGCTCCGTTGATCGAGATCACCGGCGGCTTCGTGGGGGATCTCACCGTGCGGGAGAACGTGCGCCTCACCGCGGGTCTGCACGGCATGAGCCGTGCAGAGGTGAACCGCCGCTTCGACGGCATCATCGACTTCGCCGAACTGCACGACTTCGTCGACACACCCTATAAGCACCTGTCGAACGGGATGAAGGTGCGGCTGGCGTTCTCCGTCGTGTCGCAGCTGCAGGAGCCCATCCTCCTGGTCGACGAGGTACTGGCCGTCGGCGACAAGGCCTTCCGCGAGAAGTGCTACCGGCGCATCGACGAACTTCTCGCCGAGGGGCGCACCCTCTTCTTCGTCAGCCACAACGAGAAGGACCTCCGCCGGTTCTGCACGCGCGGTCTCTATCTCGACCGAGGCAGACTCAAGCTGGATGCGGGCATCCAGGACGTCCTCGACGCCTACAACGCGGACCACTCGTCGTGAGTGCGGATGCGTTCCCCGAGCCTGATGGGATGATGGTGGCCACGGGGGCTATCTGTGTCGCCGTCTACCGACCCGACATCCGTCTCCTGGCGAGACAGATCGCATCCATCCGGTCTCAGACACTCGTCGACTGGATGTGCATCGTCGGCATCGACGGAGCGGATCCGGACACCGCTCGTGCGGTGCGTGAGCTCATAGACGACGATGAGAGGTTCGTACTTCGCGAGTACTCCGAGAATGTCGGCTTCTACCGCAACTTTGAACGGCTCCTCGAGGAAGTGCCGCGCGATCTGGCATGGGTGGCCTTGTCGGATCAAGACGACGTGTGGTATCCGGACAAACTGGCCCGACTCGTCCCGGAGCTGGAGACCTCGACGCTTGTCGTCGGATCGGCGCGGCTCGTCGACGCCGACGGATCGCCATTGGGGCAGACGCAGCGAGTCCATCACGGGCTGCTGGCGCTCGTGATCGACAACCAGGTGACGGGCAGCCTGTGCGTGTTCCGTCGCGATCTCCTGGCGGACGCGCTGCCGTTTCCCGAGCCCACCGACGTCGCGTACCACGACCACTGGCTGGGAGTTGTGGCGGAGTGTCGAGACGGTGTCCGCATCGACGCTCACGTCGTCCAGGACTACGTCCAGCACGGCGCGAATGTGATCGGGGAAGAGCGCGACGGCGTCAACGCTGCCGCGCGGGTGTCGCGCCTTCGATCGATCAGCGGGGGCGGACTGAGGGCGGCGTTGGGCTACATCGCGGATCACCGGTGGGGCTGGCGGGTGAACATGGCGCGGCTTGCGCTGGCGAGAGGGCTCCGCGGTCGGGGCCCCGCCGATCAGCAGGCTCTGCGGTCGATCGCCCGAGGCTCCCTCAGCATCGGTTTGTCCTCCGCCGTCCTGCGGGCAGTGCGGGCCCACGAGGTGCCGGCAGGCCGCTCATTCGCACTCCTTGCGGGAGCTGGCGTCGCCGTGTTCCGTAGGAAGCGTTCAGGGGCAGCGTCCCTCTGACCTGCGGTTCAATACTCGACGCGAACCCGTCACATCTCGCCGACGAGAGCAGCGATCTCTTCGCGCGAGTACCACACGTCGTTCTGGTCGGAGCGGTAGGCGAAGCCGTCGGCGACGGGCTTGGCATCTGCGGGGGCGGTGTAGCCCCACGACGCCATGTCGGGCTGGATGACGAAGTACTTGCCGTCTCGGATGGAGACCGTGCGCCGGCCCTCCTCGGGGCTGATCATCTCCTCGTGAAGCTTCTCGCCCGGCCGGAGGCCGACATCGACCAGTTCGGCACCAGGAACGACCGCCTGCGCGAGGTCAACGACGCGCATCGACGGGATGCGTGGCACGAGAAGCTCGCCGCCGCGCATCAGCGCGAACGTGTCGACGACCATCTGCACTGCTTCGGGGAGGGTGATGAAGAAGCGGGTGCAGCGGAGGTCGGTGATCGGCAGAGGCTTGCCCTGTTCGCCCAAGCGGCGGAAGAAGGGGATCACGGAGCCACGCGAACCCATCACGTTGCCGTAACGGACGACAGCGAAACGCGTGTCATAGGCCGCCGCATAGTGGTTCCCGGTGATGAACAGCTTGTCGGCGGTCAGCTTGGTGGCCCCGTACAGGTTGATCGGGCTGGACGCCTTGTCTGTGGAGAGGGCGACGACCTTCTTGACGCCGGCGTCGATGGAGGCTTCGATCACGTTCTGACTGCCAAGCACGTTCGTCTTCACGAATTCGAACGGGTTGTACTCCGCAGTGTCGACCTGCTTGAGTGCCGCAGCGTGAACGACATAATCCACGCCGTGGAGCGCACGCGCAAGCCTGCGCTCGTCGCGGATATCACCGATGAACCACCGGAGGCGGGGGTCGTCGCCGAACAGCTGCCGCGCTTCGTACTGCTTGAGCTCGTCACGGGAAAAGATCACCAAGCGTCGCGGGTTCAGGTTGTCCAGCGCGTACCGGATGAATGCCTTGCCGAAGGAACCCGTGCCGCCCGTGATGAGGATGCTCGACCCATGCAGTTCACTCAACAGACTTCACTCCTCAGACGGAACGGGTGCGCCGCGAGAGTGCGGAAGCGCCCCCAGTCTATTGGCCCGACTCGGCGTCATTCCAATCAGCGCTCATGCGTCCCAGCGCTCGTCGACCACGTCGAGTTGCTTTTGGGTAACGTCGGCGTTGAGCTCGGTGATCTCCGGGTGGGCGTTGGAGATCCGCACGGCTTCCTGCCACGTGAAATCTGGTGAGAGCAGCGCCCACAGACGGCGCACGGCCTCAAGGTCCTGGGGGGTGTCGATCGTCCAGCGGTACCGCGACAGATCGTCTTCGAGGTCGACGATGGTCGTGCGGAATCTGCCGGGCTCCGCGTACAGGTACGGCATCACGTGCTCTCGATCGCGCTGCGTCGATGCTTCGGAAATGGCCTTCTCCAGTGCGGCACGCCTGGCGACTTCGACGTCGAGTCCGACAGGGTACGTGCGCCGGTAGGGGGGCGGGAGTCGATTCGCCGCGAAGTCGACGTCCTTCTCCCGTAGTGCGTCGACGACATCGTCGATGATCTGCGGATCGACCAGAGGGCAATCGGCAGTCACCCGAACGATGGTGTCGGCGTCAGGAAACGTCGCGAGCACATCGCCGAAACGTGACAGGACGTCGTTCTGGCTGCCGCGCACGACGGAGATGCCCCGTTCGGTGCAGAACAGCGCCAGTTCGTCGTCGGCGGACGCTGTGGAGGTGGCGACGACGACGTGATCGACGCGGGAGGCTCGACGTACTCTGGAAATGACGCGGTCCAGCACGGGGGCACCCCCCAAGTCGGCGAGCACCTTTCCGGGAAGGCGGCTTGACCCCATGCGTGCCTGGATGACGGCGATGGTCGTCATGATGAGCGACCCCTTCTCTCGAGCGCGTGTCGTGCGGCGTCCATGAGTAATCTCGGCCCGCGACGCCAATCGGCCGCTTCGCGCACTCGCTCGCGGCTGTTCTGGGAGCGCTCTGGGATGTACTCGTCGTCGCCGAGCGCGCGGATGAGGACTTCGGCCAGCCCGGTGGCATCACTGGCTGCGAACCGGCTTCCCGTGCTGTCGTCCACCCATTGACGATTACCGGGCACATCGGCAACGACCGGAACCGCGCCGCAAGCCATGGCTTCGAGTAGTGAGATGGATGAGCCGTCGGTCAGTGCGGTACTGACGTAGATGTCAGCTGTCCGATACAGCGCGGCCAACTCATCTTGCGCGAGCTCTCCGAGAAAGACGGTCCGATCAGCAATGCCCGAGGCAGATGCGAGGTCCTGCAACGTGGACGTGAGGCTGCCGCCGCCGCCGATCAGCAGCCGGGCGGAGGGGAAGGCGCGAGAAACGGGCTGGAACGCACGGATCAGCGTCTGCACGTCGTAGATCGCTTCATGTCGCCGAACACTGAGGATGACCTGCGCCGACCCTAGTCCCAGTTCGCCGCGCAGATCCGGCCCCGTCGGTTCGAACCGCTCGTGGTCGATGCCCCATGGGAAGCTCATGATTCTTGCAGGGCTCGCACCGAGTTCGACGGCGCGCGCGGACACGGCGTCGTTGTCGGTGAGGATCACTGCGTCCGTCAGCATCACCTCGCGGGCGGCGCATGACGCGGCGGAATCCTCCGCCGCGTCATGCATGAGGTCGAACCCCCAGGATGTCGCGATCAGCGGGCCGTCCCAGAGGTCGACGACGGCTCGGGCCACGGTCGGGATGGGGCCCGCCTGGACGACGTCGGGGTCGAACCGCGCAAGTGCCTCCTGCACCGTTGACGTCTCGCCATCCTCCATGACGCATGCTTCAACGTCCGCTCCCGCGTCGCCCCAGGCTCGGATGAACCGCGCATCGTGTACTCCGTCCGACGCTGAGACGTACAGGATCTTCATCGCGAAACGATGTCGTTCCAGCCGATTCCTTCGTCGGCGGCCAGGTCGCGGGTGGCGACCGCACCGACGACGAGATCGAGGCGATTGGCTGGGACGAGGTGCTGCGGCGCCGGACGCAGCACCGTCAAGTCTTCACGCGCGATGGTCTGGCCGGCGGTGATAGGACGGAGCGCTCGCACCGCGCGGCGCTGGATGACCACGGTCTCGTGCTCGTTGTCCTCCACGCGCTTGATGACCGGCCCGAGCGAGGCCTCGAGCTCGCGTGACCGGTCGACGAGCTCGCGCCAGCTACGCGGATCCATGGAGAACCCGTGGTCAGGGCCCTCGCGAGTCGTGTCGTCGGTGAAGTGCTTCTCCACGACCCGCGCGCCCAGCGCGATCGCTCCCAGCGTCGTGGCATGTCCCGGGGTGTGGTCCGACAGGCCCAGCACGAGGTCGGGGAAAAGCGTCGCATAGGAGCGGAGCACGTTCAGAGCAATGAAGCGGAAGTTGTCTTCGTCGCCCGTGTAGTTCGTGTTGCACTGCATCACGACGATCTCGTCAGTGTGCCGTCTGACGACGTCGACGGCTTCGATCACGTCCTGCAGTTCGGAGGCGCCTGTCGCGACCAGCATGGGCTTGCCCTTGGCGGCGGTGTAGTCGAGGGACTCGAGCCATGTGATGTCGCCGCTGCCGATCTTGTAGGCGGGGACGTACGGATCGAGCATGTCGACGGCTTCGAGGTCGTACGCGGCCGAGAAGTAGTGGATGCCCGCCTCATCGCACGCTCGCTTGAGGTGAGGGGTCCAGTCGTGGGGGATCGACGCCTCGGCGTAGACCTGCGTGACCGGCTTCGTCCATGCCGACTGATGTCCCAGGTTCTTCCCGAGTTCGCTGAAACCGCGATCGGACACGATCTTGTTCGCCGTGAAGTTCTGGAACTTCGCCGCGTCGGCGCCCGCCTCGGCGGCGAGGTGGATCAGATCGATCGCCCGGCTGAGCTCACCGTCGTGGCTGGCCGCGATGTCCGCGATGAAGTAGGTGGGTTCGTCGGCGCCGATCGGGCGACCTGCTATCGAGAAGTTCATCGTCTCTCCATTCACTTCGACGGTGACGCGGGCGCTTCGGGCGCGCGCAGTGTGCTCAATCGGTCTTGGATGCCGCCCTCCTGAGCGGCTCGGAGGGTGTGCAGGCCCTGCCGCTGGTCGGGAAGCGCACGGCCGATCAGTGACTCAAGCAAGTCCGTGCGCAGCGACAAATCCGCCCCTCGGGGCAACGACAGCACGTCGCGCGCGGAGCTTTCGACGACGAGCGCGGGGTCGAATCCAAACTCTTCCGCGAGGGCCTGCCCGAAGGCGAACTTCGTGATCGAGCGAGATGAAGCAACGTGCACGATCCCGCTCGCACCGACATCTACGAGGCCCTCGATCCCCTCGACGAGGTCGCCGACGTACGTGGTTGACACTCGAACGTCGACGAACCCCGGAGTCCGCTCCCCGCGCGACAGTCGGTGCCAGAAGAATTCGGCGAGGCTGCGAGTACCTGTGGGACTCCAGCCGTAGAAGTTGACTCGCGCGACGATCGCCTCGGGATACACGTCGAGGACCCGCTGCTCCGCTTCCGCTTTGAGGCGACCGTACTCGGACGCCGGAGACGTGGCGTCTTCTTCGGAGTACTCGCCTTGCTCGCCGTCGAACACGGCATCGGTGGAGACGAAGACGAACGGGATGCCTTGGATGGCGGCTTGACGCGCAAGGTCGACGGACGCTGTGACGTTCAGCTCACGAGCCGTAACCGGATCGGCTTCGCAGCCCTCGATCGTGGAGATGGCGGCAGCGTGCAGGACGGCAGAGGGCGCCGTCCGGCTGATCGCATCTCTGCGCTCGCTGTGGTCGGCGATGTCGAGCGCGAGGAACTCTCCCGCGACGGGGGAGATGGGAACGCGCCTGGCGATGCCCACCGCGTCGGAGGACGACGCGAACGAGACCATCGCGTTGGCGCCGAGTAGGCCGGTTGCCCCGGTCACCAGCCAACGTGTCATCAACGCTCCTTCGGCCGCATCTCCTCGCGAGGGATACGCAATCTGCTCGGCTTCCGGCCGTCTCCATGCCATCGCGGCGTGCTCGATGCGGACCGGTCGCACGCGTCCCTCACTGACGATACAGGCCGCGAGCGGGCCCTTGACGCGCCTGCGCCCCGACATACGTGTTGAACCTCTGAGGTTAGGATCGAAGGGGATGCGCCGTGGCGCGGTTCACGGAGGCGGGGGTGATGTGCGTGGGCGTGGAGGTTGTACAACCGTGGTGCACGCTGATCACTGTCACCTTCAACAGCGGCCCAGCCCTCACGGAGTTCTGGTCTGGGTTCGTTGCGGGCCAGGGGATCGAATGGATCGTCGTGGACAACTCCTCGACGGACGGAACCCCCGAGATCGCTCGTGACCTCGGCGCGACCGTCATCGCGCTCGAGAAGAACCGAGGTTTCTCCTTCGCCAACAACGTCGGGCTCGCCTCAGCCTCGGGAGAGTTCATCGGATTCGTCAATCCCGATCTGCGTGCAGACTTCGACGGGATCGGACAGCTTCGGGCTGTCGCCGAGGCCAGAGGCGCCGTGGTCGCCCCACAACTCCAGTTCGCCGACGGCAAGGACCAGCCCAACGGCCGGGGCTATCCCTTCCTGCACGCAAAGGTGCGTAATCGTCTGCGTGGTGACGATCCGCGTTATCTTCTCTTCGCCTCCGGCGAGGAACCGCGGAGCGTGTGCTGGGTGATGGGTGCCGCGGTGTTCGGGATGCGTGAGGTGTTTGATCGCATCGGCGGATGGGACTCGAGATTCTTCCTCTACTACGAGGACAAGGACATCTGCTTGCGTGCGTGGGGTGCGGGTGTGCCCGTCCTGCTCGTTCCGACCGTGCGCTTCCCTCACGGCTGGGCGCGTGACACCACGGAGTTCAAGCTGGCGCCGTGGCGGCGCGAGATCGCCTCCATGACCAAGTTCTATCTCCGCTATCCGGAGTTCCTGCTCGGGCGTGGTGCAGCTCGGCGTGCGCATCCCGCGATTCAGGCCGCTGTCTTTCCCGATGAGTCCTGAGCGAGGTCGCCTCGACGGTCTGCCGATCGGGGTCGCGCGGTGAAGCGTCCCCGCCTTGCTTCTTCGTCGGCAGGGTTCGCTCGGTCGGGCTCCGCGTACGTGTTGGTCACCGTCGCTCCGATTCTGTCCACGTTCGCGGTGACACCCTTTGTCGTTCGCGCCTTGGGCGTCGACGAGTACGGCATCGTGGGGATCGGTATCACTGTCTACCAACTCGCGCTGGTGATTCTTGCTCTCGGACTCCCCGCCGCGATCACCCGGCACGCGATCGTCGCCGGATCCGGTGCCGCGGGTGCGTCGGCGCTCGTCGCGCTCGGGGCGGGTGCAGCGGCGGTCCTGGGCATCGCGGCCGCAGTCACGTCGGGTTGGTGGGGCGGTTTGCTGCTGCCTGGAGATCATCCGGGTACGCTCATGTCCGCTCCGGTGATCTCGGCTGTCGGACTGGCCGCGCTCATGCTGTCGCAGTCGTTCCTGCGCGGCGTCGATCGAGTTCGGTCGTTCGTCGTTTTGGGAATGCTGGCCGCGATCCTGCCTCCCATCACCGGCCTGATCACGATCAACGTCCTCGGGCCGTCCGCCGGAGGATATCTCTGGTCGCTCGCCGCGATGCATCTGCTGGTCGGAGTCGCATCCGTTATCTTCGTGGTGGCGATCGAGCGGCCGCGGGTCGCTTTCAGAGACTTCGTGCAGTCTCTCTGGATCGGTCTGCCGACCGTGCCGCATCAGATGTCGACATCCCTGCTGAACGCCGTGCTCGTCGCTTCCGCAGGCACGATGGTGAGCGTCGCAGCTGCCGGATATCTGCAGCTGGCGCTCCTGCTGGGCACCGCCCCGATGGTGCTCATCGGCGCATTCAACAACGCGTGGGCGCCCATGGTGTATCGCGCTGATGCAGAAGAGCGGGCGCGGGTGCTGCGGGAGAGCACCGCGCTGGTGGCGGTGCTCTCGCTCGTGCTGGTGGCGTGCTATGGCGCCGCCGCGCCACTGCTCTCCATCCTGCTCGGCGGTCAGGGCGCCGCGGCGATCGCCGCGCCGTCGCTCGTGGCGGCGATCGGCGCGCCGCTCATGGTGCTCTACCTTTCGCACATCCACCTCGTATTCCTTCGTGGCAGGACGTGGCCTCTCGCTCTGACGACGCCGGCGTCGGCCGTCGTGGCGATCGCGACGGCGATGATCCTCGGCGCCGCGACCGGATCTGAGGATCTGCGCGTGTTCGCGACCGCCATCCCGGTGTTCTATCTCTGCCAGTCGATCAGCGCGGGTTGGCTCTCGCGTCGCTCCGGGTATACGCCCCCGGACGTCAGGCCCTCGGCGCCGTATCTTCTGGCCGCAGGCATCGTCGCTGCGGTCCTCGCGTTCTGGCCCGCCCCGACGTGGATCGTAGGAGGAGTGCTGCTCGTGCTCGCGCTCGCGATCGCGGTCGGCTACGTCCAGCGTTGGCGGCACCGCATCTAGTCAGACGCGGCGACGAATGCTGATCTCATCGAGCAATGCGGGCGAGCGCCTGCACAATCTCAGTGGCACTGTCCTCGCCAACGTGCTGCACGAGCGACGAGGTCAGGGAACGGAACAGCTGGTCGGCCTCCGCAGGCGGCCCGAAGGCGATGTCCTCGAGATCGGCCCCCTGATGTCGATGCACGTAGTCGACCTCGCAGGGCAGCGGGCGATCCGCCGACGCGACGACGATGCCCCGCGCCCCGGCGAGAAGCGCATCGACCAGGGTCGACGAGCTCACGACGACGACCGAGGTGTCGGGGCCCGTCACATCGGCGACGGCTTCAGTCCCTGACACGAGCACATCGACGCGCTCGGCGACTCGTCGCCATGCACCGTCGAGAGCAGAGGTGCTTATGGACGGGTGAACCCGCAGCGTCGTGCGGATGCCACGTCGCGTTGCCGAGTTGACGAGCGCGTGGAGGGATTGCTCCTCGTCGGGAGAGAGCCTCTCGGCCGAATGGGCGACGACGAGCTCGTTGCACTCTCTGAGGAGATCGGTCCGGCGCACGAGATCGGGGCGGCCTACCACCTCGCGACTCGTCTCCGGAGACGTTCGCCGCCACCATTCGTCCTGCGCGTTACCCCACGCCAGGACGGTGTCGGCGAGGGCCGGCGCGTAGTTGGCTGAGTTGGGGGCGCCGTGCACGAACGTAGCAGTCTTGATGCCGCGCGCCGCGGCCGCGCGAATCAGCGGCCTGGCGTAGGCAGACCGGTCGAAGTCGGTCAGAACGAGTGTCGAACGCGGGATTTGCGCCATCAGGTGGCCCGCCAACTGGTAGCGCGCGGCCTGGGCGGCGAACACGAACTCGCGCCAGAGTCTCGAGCCACCGATCACGGCGAGCTCGCCGCTTGTCGCGTGGCTTCGACACCGCAGAGCGAACAGGAGGGCACGAAGCGTGGTCCCGCGCGCCAGCGCTCGACGCCCGAGTCCTGGGAACGAATGATCGACGCGGACTGCGTCGGACGCGACAGTCTTGTCGGCGATGACTGTCGTCGAGGCGTACTCGTCGAGCGCGCGGATGGTCGCGCCGCTGAAACGCGCGCCGTGCGCAACCGGGTTCGCCACGGCGTAGAGCACCGTGGTGGCCCGGGCGGTCTCGAGGACTCGGCGGCTGGAGAAGAGCCCCAGTAGGAGGGCGGCGAATCCTTGGATCCCGAGACTCGTGCTCTGAGCGTTGGCGCGGTGGTCACCGATACGGAGACTGTCGATGATGTCGGCGGCGACCTCGCGCAGACGACCCGACCGCGAGGTCATCAGCGTCGCGCCCGCAGAGATCGCCATGCGGAGAGCACGCTTCCGGCTGCTGCCAGCCCGAGTGACCGCGCCCAGCCCCATGTCGGACGACCGGGGGAGACGGCGGGGGCGGGCGGAAACGTCTCCGTCGAATCGTGGCGTGTCGCGCGAAGGTACTCGTCTCCGTGCGCGAGGTCGGGTTCGAGATATGCGCCCTCGGCCCACTCATTCCATGCGTTGATGAAGACGAGGCCCTCGGCGCCGCGCTGCGCAGCCTCCGCCGCGCGAGACCGACGCAACCACCGACGGTATAGCTCCGGCGTGGAGCCGATATACACAGTGGCCTTGGACTGCCGGCGGGGTGTGTTGTCCCACCCGGGAACCACGCCGCGGTGCCGAACGTAGTCCTCAGTGGCAGCGCGGCGCGCGAAGCGATTCGCGAGCCTTGCGTAGGACATCACGCGGCCTCGAAAGTCAGAAGCCAAGCCCTTCGGGGGCGTGAGCTGCGCGACGGACAGAACATTCGATCCCACAGGCGGGAACTCCGCGACGGCATCCATGCCGTATGCCGCGGGACGGATGCCGGACTTCGTTTCGGCAGCGACGAGGTACAGCTCGCCGACGCCTCTCTCACGCGCGAGCTGGCGCCATCGAGTGGTGAGTGCCAGCGCGT
>JAAIGE0100032925.1_pt1 | contig 11155 bp, 17 predicted proteins | sample 6487951 | NCBI WGS metagenome assembly JAAIGE01 (sample SAMN13974128, study PRJNA590717) | phyllosphere metagenome | biome: tomato field; feature: multiple bacterial spot infested tomato fields; material: tomato leaves; isolation source: leaves from tomato fields | host: Solanum lycopersicum ... | reverse complement strand
GCGCACTTGACTGGGGGTCAAGGGGTCGCAGGTTCAAATCCTGTCATCCCGACCGGAGATAGCCCCGGAATCACGCAGGTACTGCGGGTTCCGGGGCTTTTGTCATGCCCGCCCCGGCCGGCTGTGTGTGCAGTGTGTGTGCACTTGCTCGCGGAATGAGCGCCGACGCGCCCTCCGCAGCACGTCGACCGGCATCGCCGATCAGGTGCGTGTAGATGTCGCTCGTGATCGAGATCGACGAATGCCCGAGCCGCTTCGACACGAGCGCGATATCGGTGCCGCTCGCGAGCAGCAGCGACGCGTGCATGTGCCGCAGGCCGTGCAGCGTCATGTCGGGCAGCCCGATCTCACTGCGCAACGTCTCGAACAGGCGCGTCACGTACTGAGGTCGTAGCGGCGTCCCGTTCTCGTACGTGAAGACGTGACCGTCGCCCTCCCACAGTGTGCCGCAGTTCACCCGCTCGCCTTCCTGCGCAATCTGCCATGCGACGAGCGCGCCGACTGCCGCGTCGTCGAGTTGCACGACCCGACGCCCCGCGCTCGTCTTCGGTGAGTTCTCGACCACCGCGCTGCGTGTCTGCACGCGCGTCGTCCGCACCGTCAGTTCCCGTCGCGCGAGGTCGACGTCGCTCCACCGCAGGCCGAGCAGTTCGGCACGGCGCAGCCCGGTCAGCACGGCGATCTCGAACAGAGCGCCGAGCCGGTGCTGCGTCACCCGGTCGAGGAACACCCCGACCTGAACGGGGGACCACGGCTCGAACTCGTGCGCGTCGACGACGGGTAGCCGCACGCCGCGGGCGGGATTCGCCGCGATCATGTCGTCTCGCAGGGCAGCGGTGAGCGCACCCTGCACGACGGCGACGATCCGGCGCACGGTCGTCGCGCCGCGCCCGTCCGCGATGAGCCCGTCGATGAATCGGCGCACGTCGGCTCGCTTGATTTCGGTGAGCCGCAGCCGGCCGAGCGCGCTCGGCTTGATGTCGGCGTCGACATATCGGCGGTAGTTGTCGAGGGTCGAGCGCTTGATGTCGCCGCGCTGCTCACGTCCGTCGAGCCATTCGTCGAGCCATTGCCCGAACTTCATGCGAGTCGTCTCGACGAACTCGCCTCGGTCGTGCTCGGCGCGCGCCTTCGCGAGCGCGGACTGCGCCGCTCGCTTGGTGTCGAAGCCAGCGACGCGGGTCTGCAGGCGCTTGCCTGACGCGTCGGTGCCGCGCGCCAGGTAGTAGCCCCACTTCCCATGTTTCGGGTCGCTGAGCAGCCGCGGGCACGTGTTCGCGACCTGTTTCTCGGTCGGTTTCTCGGGCAGGACGGCGTACTGGGTTCTCGAGCCCGGTCGCCTGCACGAGCATCTGCGATAGATCATCTGTCTTCCTTTCTTGAGTGTTGGGCGCCATGGCGCCCTTCGGGGAACAGTCCGCGATCGTGAGCGAGATCGAGATGTCGCTGCACGCTCGCGCGGCTGAGGTTCGCTTCCCGCACAGTGGCGGCAATCGCGTTGCGCGTCTGGCGGGCGTGGCGGCGGTACGCGTCGACGACGCGCTGAAGTTGCTCATCGGTCGGTCCCGGGCGTCCGCGCTTCGCTTCGGCGGGCGCCGCGCTCGCTGCCGCGCGTTCGATCTCCATCGCCACGCCCTCGAACCTTGCGAGGCCGGTCGGGGCGACCACGTCGCCGACCGAGCGCGGGGGAGGCGAACCCGTGTCGCGCCACGCGATCGTCTTGATGATTTCAGGCAGGCTGATCTCGCGCATCGCGCGCGCGGTCAGTTCGATGTCGCCGTCGATGTGGAGGCCGACGATGATGAGCCGCCCGCTTTCGTCTTCGCCGAGACGCACGTGCAGAGGCGCGATCTTGCGCGCGGTGTCGATGACGCGGATCCAGCCGTCGAGGGCGGGCGCGGTCGTCTCTGTGTCGACGTCCCACCGAGAGCGCTGGGTGGGCGGGCCGGGGACCGGCTCGGGGCGCGGATCGGCGGCGAGGGCTGCCTCACGGCGACGCTGTCGTTCGGCAAGTTGCCGTTCTTCGTCGGGCGTCAACGGTCGCGGCTCGCGCTTGCGGTGATCGTCGGTCATAAGCCGATGTTACATGCGCGTAACCAATAATGCGACAGATGTGCGTGAGGCATCCGAAACGTCTTGCGGCGCTTGGATACTGGGAACTCGATGTCTCACGAACGTGCACCAAAGTCGAGACAGCCGGTGCGTGCGCATGTGTCGCAGAAATGGCTACGGTGAAGCCATGACGACGACACTGATCGACGAGGCACGAGCCCGGCGCGAACTTCCGCGGCCCGCGCTCGCCCGAGCAATCCGAGAGGCCGCAGGCGCCAGCCAGGACGCGATCGCCCGCGAACTCGGCGTGACGCGCATGACGATCTGTCGCTGGGAGGCGGGCACGTTCAAGCCGTCCGGCGACCGACTTATCGCCTACGCGACGCTGCTGCGCGAACTTCAGCAGATCACCGGCGGTGTGCGATGAGCACGACCACCACGAGTGCACTGACGCTCGACGATGTGCGGGGCCGAGCCGTGCTGACAATCGACGAGACGGCGGCGCTGCTGGGCATCTCTCGCCCGAGTGCTTACAAGCAGGCGCGCACGGGCGAGTCGTTCCCGGTCAAGCGGATCGGACGCCGCCTCGTCGTGAGTGTCCCCGCGCTCTTCGCGTGGCTCGGCGAGGGCTGACGCCCCGCTGCCGACCGACAGACTGACCACCACTCGACGGGAGCGAGAACCCTTGGGTTTCATCCAGATTCCAGACTGGGCCGCACGCGGCGTGCTTCATCCGCGTGAGTTCGCGGTCTACGCTGCGCTGCTCTCCCGCGCCGACGCGAAGACGGGCGAGTGCTTCCCGTCTTACGAGACGCTGGCCGCTGAGTCGGGCGTCACGCGTCGACAGGTGCCTTACGCGCTTGCAGAACTCACCGACGAGGGGATCGTCCGTTCACGCCGCAGCCGCTCGGTGAACCGCTACACGGTGCTGCGCTTCGACGACGATCGACCGACTGGCTACCGGTCGCGCTTCGAGCGGGGCGAGCGTCTGGCTGAGCGCAGCAGAGTGCGGGAGCCGCACTCTCTCGACGATGAGCAACACGACAGAGTGCGGGAGCCGCACTCCGCACAGTGCGGGACGCGCACTCCGCAGAGTGCGGGAGACGCACTCGAACCATACCCAGGTGAACCAGACCCAGAAGAACCAGGAAAGCGCACCGCGAGCGGCGCGCGCCGCCGTCCGAGCAAGCGACAGATGATCTTCATCGCTGATCTCTCCCGGCTACTCAACATCGTGGGCGCTCCGCAATCCTTCGGAGAGGCCGACGAGTTCATCCGAGAGCACTGGGGCGAAGTTCAGCGACGCGCGCACAACGCCGAAGCGTTCGACTGCACCGTCGCTGATCTGTCGCACGAGGCGCGACGCTTTGCGCGAGAACGCGGACTGTTGCTCGCTGAGCCGGAAGGGGCGAGCCCATGACCGTGCGCGACGAGCACACGGTGTGCGCAAGCACCCGAGGAATCCCCAGATCACAGCCGACCGCCTTTGACGCGAAGTCAGGGGGTCAACGAGAGGAACCCGTGATGACCGAAGACGACTTCCGGGCGCTCGTGCAGCGCGCGCGACGTGCCGTCGCCGAACCCAGCGACCGCCCGTCGCTGCGAGACGCGAAGCGCGCACGTCGCGCCACGATCGCCAACTATCTCGCCGCGCTGCGCAGGCTGTCGCCGCGTGACGAGGCGGCGGTGCTCGAGCACTCGCGCGCGCTGTCGGCCGAGACGGCAGCGAACCGCGCCGAAGCGAGGGAACTGCGGGAACTGCTCGCCGCCCTCGTCGGCGCTTGACCACCAACCGCACCGGAGATCGAGCAACAGAAAGGAACCGCCCGCGATGACCACGCACAAGTTGGCCGGCAGCCGCCGTCCCGAACCCGTCAAGCACGCCCGCGTGCTCGCTCTCCGATCCGACGACTCCGTGACCGGCGCCGACCGCGCCGCGCTCCGGCCCGAGGCCGGGCAGACCCAGGACGTGCTGGCCGCGCTCGCCGTCCAGATCGGGGGTGCTCGGTGAGTACGAGTGAGTACCGGCGTATTCACGCCGAACTGAGGCGCACTCGAGGCTCGGCGGTCGGGCATCCGTGCTCCGCGCCTCATTGCGTACGGCCCGCCGACGGCTGGGGGCTCGTCGGCGAAGGGCTCGTGTTCGGGGCGAAGGACGGCAACGGACGGCCCGACGACGTGCGGGTGCGTTGGTCGCGTGATCTGCGGGACTATGCGCCGCTCTGCTACTCGCACAACGGGCAGATGGACAGCGGCGGCGACTGGCTGTACTGCCCGCGCGGGCACGTGCGCCACGCGTGGGGCAAGGACTCGAAGGGTGAGTGCATCGGCTGCCGCCGCATTCGTCTGCGCGACGACAAGCGCCGGCGCCGCGCTGATCCCGAGTACCGCGCACGCGAGCGGGAACAACAGCAGGCACGCCGCGCAGCGGCACGAGCGGGAGGAACTGAGCAGTGACCACGAACGAACCACCGAAGACGACCGCCGTCGGCCGGCGTCTCACAGCAGCGCAGCGCGCTGACGAAGCGCTGCGGATGAGGCTGCGGCGGCATACATACCGGGAGATCGCCGCTGCGCTCGGCTACTCGTCGCCCGGCAATGCGTACCGCGCCGTCGAGCGTGAAATCGCGAAGGTGCCGCGCGAGAACGCGAAGCAACTGCTCGCGCAGGAACTCGAAACGCTCGACGCCGCGCAGAGCAGGCTCATGCCGCTCGTGCTTGATCGGAAGACGCCGGATCTCTGGGCCGTCGACCGCGTGCTCGCGATCATGGATCGCCGCGCACGACTGATGAATCTCTACTCGATCCCCGACACGTCAGGTGTTGACGAGTTCCGCGACGTGCTGAAGGCGTGGCGCGCGTCGGTCATCGCCGAAATCGAGGACGAAGAAGCCACTGCTCGCAACCGCGTGCAGGACACCCAGGGGGAAGGAACCCAACAGTGAGCACGAACAACTATGCGGCGGCCGTGCGCGGCTACCGCGACGAACTGGGCGCGGCAATGCAGTACGCCGACGCCGATCTCGTACCCGAGGCGGTCGCGACCCGCAAACGGGCGCGTGTGCACGCAGCCCGTCGGGCGTTACTCGCCGCGCGGCCTGCACTGCCGCAGAGTCTGCCGACCCGTGACGGTGTGATGGCATCGCTGCGACCAAGGAACGCCGACGAGATCGCCCGCGTGCAGCATGAGGCGGCGAAGGTTCAGGCGCTGCTCGACAAGGGTCGGTCGCTGGGGCAGATCATCGCGAACGCCGATGAGACGCGTGCGCTCGCGATCGCCGACATGATCGAGACGCTGCCCGCGACGCTCGAATCCCAGTCGGGTGACGAGATCATCGCCGAGGTTCGCGGGCTCGTGTTCGACCGGCTCGCCGACCTCGGCGTCGAGGCTGCGACGTCGGTGCGCGACGCCGAGCAGCAGCACGCGCCCGCGCTCGCATGGCACCGCGCCATGTCCGAGGCCGCTGACGGCAGCGACGCGAGCATCGCCGCGTGGCAGGACGTCTACCGCGCCGACCCGGAGGGGTACGAGGCGATCCGCGGCGGGCTTGATGGCACCGTCGACGCTTGGATCCAGCGGCTGGGCTTCCCGGACTAAGTGCCCTGTCGCGATGGAGGGCGGGTGCTGCGTCCCTGCACCCGCCTTCTGCTTTACTGAGTCCGTGACGGAGCCGTTTCCCCCAGGGTGCCCACCCGATGATGCGTCGCCGATGCCGGGTGTCTATTACCGTCTTGCGAATCGCCGTCACGAGGTAGGCGACCTCACCGAGCACGACTCGTGGCTGCGTCCGTACGAAACGAAGAGTGGAGCGCTCTACGGCAGGCCAGAACTTTGCGACGCTCACGGTCTGTCGCTCTTCGCAGACCTGGGCGATCTGTCGGAGGCCAGAGATATCGTTCCGCAGATGCGGCGCAAACCCGTTGCATCGGTTCAGATTCATCACCGTAACGGTGTGCTGAAGCACAGCCCGCTAACCGGACACGGCGATTCCCACCACGACTGGTGGACCGATCCATTCGACCTGATACCTCAGGCTGAGGTCATCTTGCCCAAGGAGGACGCGTGATCGACTACTCGCGTCTCGACCTTGTCGGAGCGCCGCTTGAGCACCTGGAGACGTACGTCTATTACGACGGCCCCAAAGCGTTCGCGCTGCGGTCGATCACGCTACCGCTCTACTACTTTGTCAACACCATCGACGAGGACGAGGACACGGGGACGCTGGTAGCACTTGTGGCGCTGGCATCCGCCGAGCGCTATCGTGCGATCCGTTCAGGCCTTGCACCGTTCCGTGACGCGTTCGCCTCGGCGGGCGAGCACGATCTATTTCGTGTCACCTGGACCCACAGGGATGAGCATCCAGACGAACCGGACCTGGATATCGAGTCCATCTCGCCGCGCGCGCTGACTCCGGCGGAATTGCCGCGCGAGGGGGCCAGACTGCGGATGCGAACCGACACCGCTGAGTCCTTCCAGCCGGACGAGCTACTTCGTATTTCAAACGCTGAACATCGCACGGTCTTCGCTCTGGAGATGGATGCTCCGCGTTCGAATGTCACGGCGTTTCCCGCTCGTGCCTCCGGTCAGGTTCAGATCGCCGCTGCGGGACTAATCGAGTCCTTGCAGCGAGAGGTCGACAACGCCCTCCCTCGCCTTCGTCGAGGTCTTAGCCCTTTGGTTTACGGACTTCGCGCGGCGTCTTTCGTTGTGATCTTTGCACTCGACCGATCAGACTCCCTACTGTTCGAGCCCACAGAGATAACCGAGCCCGCGTTCGGGGAATTGCGGGATCTCGTCGCGGCTGTGGGCGAGGATGACCCGTCGCGCCTGATCGATATGTTGGCGCATCACGACGCTCACACGCGGAACCGGCTGCGAGACCTGTTGCTGCCTCTGAGTCAGGTTGGTAGCCCTCTGAACGTGTCTATCGCGCCAGCAGATGCTACCGCTCTGATGCGTGCCTCTGCGTCCCAAGACGCGGTCGGACGTGCGATTGAGGCGATGGACAGCGTTCCGCCCGAAGTGGACGAGGTGACAATCGACCGTGGAATCCTAATGGGCTTGGTTCTTCGGACGAGGCGCTTCGAAATTGTAGATGTCGTGTCCGGCGGCACCTACAAGGGCTACATGACGGAGGAAGCCGCCGCCGAGGCGAACAACGCTCAGGTTGGTGACGCGTCGTACGTGACCGCCATCATCCTCGAGGAGATTCCCTTCGCTTCGGCCGATGATCCGGGTCGTGTGACCCACACTTTGATCTCGATCGCCGCCCGCCCTGAGGATGATTCCGTCGAGTAGTCCATGCACAGCCCGTGCGCAACAGGCGGACAAACCCCCTGGTCGGAAGGCTTGGGCCTTTGACTCGGTGTCAACGGCGGGAGCAGCGCAACGAACGCGTCGGCGGGCGCCGCGGGGGAGATTGGCGCGGCGCCCGCCGCTCGGTGGGGCTACTTAGACGGCAATAGCATTCAGGCATGACAACACTCGCCGAGATCGCCACTGACGCTGCCGGTGGTGGGGCGAGCGCGTTCGACTTCGCAGCGTTGATCCCGCTCGGCGCCGTCCTCAGCCTGATCGGTGTGCTTGTCGCTGCCGCGTGGGCCGCGCGTTCGGCGATGATCGTGCGACTGCTCGACTCGCAACGCGCTGGCGCGGACCGATTCGCCGTGTTTCAGCAGGACGCTGTCGCGGCCCTCAACGAACTCGGAGCGTCAATGGGAAGATACGCCGAGCAAGCACAGGACGCAGTGAAGCGTGGCGCGGCCGAGGCCGTTCGGGCATCTCCCATGCCGACTCCGGGGCAGGTCAAGTTCAGCGTGCACATCGATCCCGAGTGGCACACGCGCGTAGCACGCGCGACTGATGCGTGGCGGCTTATCCTCGCGCGGGCGCACGCGTTCGCGGGTGGCGGAGTCCACGACGCCCTTACGGCCGTCGACGTACAACGGTCCGTGATCGTGGATCTCCTGAACGACCACGAGTTCGACAAGGCGAAGGACGCAACGCACCAGTTTCGTGAGCACGAGGCGAGGCAGGCGTATCGCCGTCTTCAGGTCGCCGCGCTCGAACGCGAGGTCGCGATGATTCGGCTGGTACAGACGCGGCGTCTTCGCCGAGAACTGAGGAAGGTTGAAGCGTTCGCGATCGAGCAACTGAAGCACGGTGAAAGCATGATCGCCGCCGCCGAGCGTGCACACGGCGGCGGCGTCAAGCGGCAGCCAGACGATAAGGCTCGCGAGTAGGTCCGTCGTCAGTTGAGCGTGACGACGGTGTGATGTTCATCGCCGGCGGGACGCTTCCAGTGCAGTTCCACACTGACCTGCGATTCGGAGGCCATGGTCGGAATCCATGTCACAGTCATCGACTCGCCTGGACGCATTCTGTCGGTCTTTGGCTTCGAGATTGAGAACTGCTCGCGCGCCTGATCGGCTTCGTCAGCCTCGATGGTGACGTCGGTGATCGGTTCGTCGCCACCCAAAACGAACGTGTACCAGCGAGAGAATCGATCCTCGCCGCGCTGCATCGTCCAGGGGTTGATGTATCGCTCACGCTCGGCGCGTTCGACGGCATTTCGTTCTTCGATCGCGGACGCGATGCGCTCCGACGCAGCTGCCGCTCGTTCTTCGTGCTGCTGCGCCTCGCTCGCCGATGAGCGGGCGTCGAGTCGAGAACGCCGGGCTTCCCACGCCTGCCACCCTGCGATCAGAGCGGCGACGACTGCGACGACGGGTGCGATCCATTCCATGCCGCGCACGATAGTGGAGGGTGGCGACATTGTTTACGACACGAGAGCGAAGTTCTCGCTGGTGACTCAGCCGAATCGCTGCTTCGCATGAGTATCATCAGGTAAGTCAGCAACCGTGGAGGTTCCCCTTGCCTAGCGCCCCCGCAACGCCGCAGGAGCCGACGACCGCAGTATTCGCCGAGTACGCGCAGTACCGGCGACTGGCGTTCGACGCTCTCGAATCAATCGGACAGCCGCACGACGTGCTTCCGGATTATTTCGCGCCGCGTCCGATGCCCGGCTCAATGACGCTCGCCGGATAGATGCCAGCGTGGAACGAGTTGCTCAACGAGTTTGAGCAACTGCCGACCGAGGTCAAAGTCACGTGGATGAACGACCAGTTCAACCACTGGCTCGCTCGCGTCTCGGAGTTGCGCAAAGACAAGAACGTCATCCTCTACGGCTCCGGGTGGCTTCAGAAGCAGAACGTGCCGCAGGCCTACGTGAGCATCACTCACGAAGACCTCAACGGGCTCATGGCCGTGATCAAGGGCATGGACTGCACGAACGGGCTAACGCTCATCCTCCACACGCCGGGCGGTGTCACCAACGCGACGGAGTCGCTCGTCGACTACCTACGCGCGAAATTCCCCGCGATCGAGGTAATTGTTCCTACCTATGCGATGTCCGCAGGAACGATGATCTCAATGGCTGCCGACCGCGTCGTCATGGCGCGACACAGTCAACTCGGGCCGATCGACCCGCAGATGCCGATGCCGGGCGGCCGCAGTTACTCAGCGCGAGCGATTGTCGACCAGTTCGACCAGGCGAAGGCCGAGATCGCCGCCGATCCAGTGGTCGCCCACGCTTGGGCGCCCGTCCTAGCAAGCCTCGGGCCCGCGCTCGTGAAGGAGGCGAGCAACAACCTCGAATACTCCGAAAAGATGGTCGCCAACTGGCTAGAAAAGTTCATGCTTTCGGGGGATCCGGATGCCGCCGCGAAGTCAGTACAGATCGCGCACTACTTCGCCGACAACTCGCATCACAAGTCTCACGGACGACGTATCGGACGAGATGAGGCCGAATCGCAGGGGCTCGTGATCGAGCCGTTGGAAGAGAACCAGGACGTGCAAGAGGCCGTGCTGACGGTCTACCACCTGATGACGATCTGGTTCGAGCAGACGCTTGCAACGAAGGTCATTTGGAGTTCGATGGGCAGTTATTGGCTGAGAAACTGGGGTGGCGCAGCCTAAGCCTCAGGTCAGTGCCCCGCGGGTGCGCAGGAAGCGTTCGGTCTTGACCGCTGCGGGGCGCGCCCGCTCGATCGCCTCGCGCATCATCGGCTCTTCGGCCTCAGTGACCTCCCACGCCCGAGTGACCCACTCGCGCGCTTCCGGCACGTACTGCGCGATCTGGGCAAGCGCGGCCTTGGCGTTGCTCGTCGCGTCTATGAAGTCCGTCACGCCCCGCTCTACCGTCGCGCGGTTGTAGATGTCGCGTTGATCGTTGCTTCCGGGGTAGCTCAGCCCCTGCGCTGGCATTCCCTGCGGCACATGGCGCTTTGCCTGCACGATGAGCAATGCCGCCGTCGCGGCGTCGAACTTCGCGTGCACCGCGTCGCGACGTTGCTGCCGCGACTGAAGCGCGGGCGTGAGAACGGCGATCGTGATCGCGACGGCAGCCGAGATGATCGCGGTGACGATCCCCGCGTCGATCGTGAACGACGTTGCGGTGTCTGCGGCGAGATCGGTCGGGCTCGGGGTCGGGCTTGGGGGGATCGTGGCTGTCGCAGCCACCAACGCAGTCATCACAAGCCGAGCGTATCGACGCGCGCGCGCCGCATCTGGCAGCGGCGCATCCGCTGCACTCGATCGAGGTAGTCGAGATGCGGCCACAACTCAATCTCGCCAGTAGAGCGGTCGACGGCGAGCCACGGTGCGCCTATCTCTACGAGTCCGCGCCGCTCGTCTTCGACGACCCGCTGCGGCGTCACGAGGAATGCGCCGTCGTCTTCCCAGCCGTCGCAAGCGAACGGCTCTCCGAAGCGCCCAGCAGCGATCCGCAGCGCGGTATCGAACGTCAGCATCATGTGTCCTCTCGGGAGCGTTCTGGGGCGGCAACGGTAGGGCAGGCAACGCCCTGTTGTGTGTGCAGATGTGTGTGCAGACTGCTGATCACTGCCTGTCACGGGTTGTCATGGGGGAGGACATCGGCACCGGGGAGAGCCAACTCTCGACTACTCCCCGGCACGCGGTGTCACTGCGTGTCACAGCGGGGCGCTCTCTGGGGGTCAAGGGGTCGCAGGTTCAAATCCTGTCATCCCGACGGTTCGAGGAAGCCTCGGAATCACGCAGCAGATGCGGGGTTCCGGGGCTTTC
>JAAIGE0100521103.1_pt1 | contig 11160 bp, 11 predicted proteins | sample 6487951 | NCBI WGS metagenome assembly JAAIGE01 (sample SAMN13974128, study PRJNA590717) | phyllosphere metagenome | biome: tomato field; feature: multiple bacterial spot infested tomato fields; material: tomato leaves; isolation source: leaves from tomato fields | host: Solanum lycopersicum ... | reverse complement strand
TTATGATTTCGAGGTCGGGCGCCCGAAGGATGCGCCACCGATGCCGGATTGGCTTCTCCCCATCCGCAATAGGGCGGCAGATTTCGCCGGGCTCGTGCCCGAGGCGCTGATCCAGGCGCTGCTCATCCGCTACGACCCAGGCGCCGGGATCGGCTGGCATCGCGACCGGCCGATCTACGGCCAAGTCGTCGGCATCTCCCTCGGGGAACCCGCGACGATGCGCTTCCGGCGGCGGCGCGCCGACGGCTTCGACCGGGTGTCGGCGCCGCTCGATCCGCGTGGCGGCTACCACATGAGCGGACCAGCACGGCACGAGTGGGAGCATAGCATTGCGCCGATGGAACTACCGCGATGGTCGATCACGTTCCGCAGTTTCGCGGAGCGGCGGTGACTGCAAAGACGGCTTTCGCCATCCCAGTTGTGTATACTTCATCCGCAGCAACTTCGTTGATTTTGCGGGTTGGAAGTTCTAGTTGGTGCAGTCATCATCCTGCCGGCTTTGGGTCGTCACCATCTCAACCTCGACCAAAAGACCAGGTAAACCTGGAGCCGCCTCGGTCTTAGGACGCCGCATGACTCTAGGCTCTGCCTGATTATTCGCCCGCCCAGAATCCACCGGCGAATACGCGATCATTGTGCCAAGATCGCGCCAGCCAGCCTAGCGAAAATAGCAGCGCCTCATAACTAAACGTTGCCATACATCCTTGTATCAGTATGTTCGTCACGAACCACTGAAACCAGAATCTGAAAAAAGAGGGGGCGGGATGGCAAAAACGAAGGTTTTCGTTAGCTACGATCACTCGGAGGACGTCCTATATAAGCGCCTTCTTCAGGCCTGGGACGCGAACCCAAGCTTCGACTTCGAGTTCGACAGTCGTGGACCAAACGTTCCGATCGACAGTGATGATGCTGGTGTGATCAAGGCGTCCCTTGTGAAGTTACTAAAGTCTGCCACGCATCTACTGGTCATTGTTGGTCAGAAAAGTAGCACTAGTGACTGGATGGCTTGGGAGATCGCGCGTGCGCAACAGTCCGATATCAAGCTCAAGCTGGCAGCGGTGAAGCTGAGTAAGGCAAACCTTACCCCTGCGGGGCTGTTAAACGTCGGCACCTCGTGGGCCACCAGCTTTGAACGGGACCGGATCGTTGATGCTCTAAACGACGCGAAAGTCGGATACTGATCCGCAGCTAGTTGGCATCTGCGGTTCGCCCGCCCTCACCCGGTCGACCCGGCGCGGGCAACATCATCAGGGATACAGCGGTGTTAATCCTATGAGCGAAGATAGCCGTGCCATATGTTTTGTTGTGATGGGCTTCGGCAAGAAAACCGACTTCGAATCCGGGCGGACGATTGACTTAGACGCGACTTACGAGGCGATCATAGAACCAGCGGCAGCCAAGCATAATTTGCGATGCATTAGGGCTGATGAGATCACGCATTCGGGCATTATTGACACGCCAATGTACGAGATGCTGCTTCGGTCCGACCTCGTCATCGCCGACATCTCAACGGGTAACGTCAATGCAGTGTACGAGCTCGGGGTGCGTCATGCGTTGCGGCCAAATTGCACTATCATCATGAAGGAGCGCCAAGGCAGGCTTTACTTCGATCTGAACCACGTCAACACCTTCGAGTACGATCATCTTGGTGAAGATATCGGGGTACGTGAAGCCCAGCGCGCCACCCGCGACCTGGGAACCCTGATCGAAGAGGTCATGGCGTCGGGCAGGACGGATAGCCCCGTTTACACTTATCTTCCGCGGCTTATGCAGCCCAGGCTCAGCGAAGAGGAATTCGCCGATCTGGTCGACGAGACCGAGGCCGTTCAGGAGAGGCTTTCGGAACTGATGCAAAGGGGTGAGGCTGCGATGAAGGCCAGCGATCCCGAGGGCGCGGTGGAAGCGTTTCAGGCGGCCGCCCATCTAAAGGGGCCGGACCCGTTCATCATACAGCAATTGGGTCTGGCGACCTACAAAACGATGAAGCCTTCGCCCTTGGAGGCATTGATAGCTGGTCTGCGGATCATGGAACAGCTAAGCCCCGACGCGTCCAACGATCCGGAGACTCTCGGGATCACCGGTGCGATACGCAAGCGCCTGTGGCATCTGACAAATGATCGTGCTCAGCTCGATGCTGCTATCCGTTATTATGGACGCGGCTTCGAGGTCCGGCGGGACTACTACAATGGCGAGAATTTGGCCCTGTGCTACGAATTTAGGCAAACGTTGCAGGCGGATCCGGACGAAGCTCTATATGATCGTATGAGCGCGCGGAAGGTTCGGACGGTGCTGTTCGAGACCCTATCGTTACTGATTGGAACGCCGTCCTTCGATGAGCGATCCGACCGGCGCTGGGTGTTGGCGACACTTGCCAACTGCGCATACGCTCTGGGCAAGCAGCATGAAGGCGATCATTTCGAGGTCAGGTTCATGGCAGAGCAGCCGGCGCTCTGGGAAATCGAGACCTATCAGGAGTCGAAGGCCCACGTCCTGGGCGCCTCCCCGCCGGATGTGCCGGTGACCGAAATTCCGTCCCCTGGTGAGTTATAGTTTCATGGTCATTGACGCCCGCAGGCTGCTGGCATGAAGTTCCCCGCGCTTCACGCGGTGGCGGATCGCGCCTCCGATCATCAACAGTCGCTGTACTTCGGACTAGTGGCGGCGGAATACGCGGCGCTCCTGATGGTTTCCGTCCTCAGCGTCAACATGATCCCCGACCGGCGTTACATCATTGTGTACGGTGTACTGCTGGCAGTGGCGCTCGCGACGCTTGTCATCCGATCAGTCCTGAAGCCGGAACAGCGCTGGTATCAAGCACGCGCTTTGGCCGAATCGGTAAAGACCACCGCGTGGAAGTTCGCCATGGTTGCCAAACCTTTCGAGCACGACGCGGAGGATCGGCGCCGCCTGCGTCAGATGTTACAGGAGTTGCTCGACGCTAACCGCAGCCTAGGTTCGCAGTTCGATGGGAGTCGCGCCGGAGGCGACCAGATTACTGCCGAGATGGAGACACTCCGAATGCTGCCGCGCTCTGAACGGCTGGACATTTACATGCGAGACCGCGTGGAGGACCAGCTCGACTGGTACATTCGCAAGTCTAAGTCGAACTCGACTGCGGGCCGGAGATTCGCGGTCGCACTCGGCTGTTTGTACGTGATCGCGTTCGTCGTACTTTTGATCCGGCTAGACCAGCCTGGGTGGATCTACGCCCATCCCGACCCCCTGATCCTACTCGGCGCCTCCGTTCTCGGATGGATGCAGATCAAGCGGTTCAACGAACTGGGAGCCTCATACGGGCTCACCGCCGCCGAGATCGGAATATTAAAGTCGCGTACTCCCGAGATCGCAGACGATATCGCCCTGTCGATCTTCATCGACGATGCTGAGGAGGCGTTCTCTCGCGAACATACGCAGTGGCTGGCCAGACGATCGGCCCTGCGCGACCGTCCGAACTGAGGGAGCGGTCGTGGAACCGATCGTCATCGCTGGTGGTTGCTACTTTGAAACCTGCGAAGCGCCCCATTGGCGGGCGCTGTACGGTTCGGGCGGACGGGCCGCGCAGGCTTTGATCGGCCGAGGACCTGTCACCCTTCACACCTATTTTCCGAAGGCCCGCAAAGGCGAGCTGTATCCCTTCGTCGCGGCGGGCATTGACGTCAGAGCGACCGACAGCGCGAGCGCGTTGGCCTTCGCGTATTTTCACCCCTTGTCGGATCCGGTTCTCGCCCCTCGACGATCCGATATACCGCGCCTGCCTGCCATACGGGCCGGGGGTGATGCTGTTCTGCGGTTCGGCCTTCTGGAGGGCGAAGCAATCGTCTGCGGCCGCCGGGTCGTCTACGATCCTCAAAGTGTCGGAGAGTTTGAGCCTTTCGACCGGAACGGTTCCTCGGCGCAGGAGCTTGCGGTCGTACTGAACGCTCACGAATTGCGTGCTGCTTCCGGACAAGACGATCTCGATGCGGCGGCCCGCGTTCTCCTCGGATCCGGTGCGGAGGTGGTGGTCGCCAAAAGCGGCGTCCAGGGGGCGTTCGTGCACACGCGGGGCCGATCCTCTGCCTGGGTACCCGCCTTCTGGTCAAATTCGGTTTTTAAGATTGGCACTGGTGACGTGTTTAGCGCCGCGTTTACGTACGCATGGGCGCATCTCGGCCGAGATCCTTTAGAGGCCGCGCATGCTGCTTCCCGGAGTGTCTCTCAATATGCGGCAAATCGTCTGCTGCCTCTGCCGCGGGCTTGGGATGGGCCCGCCCAAGGTCAGGCAATAGGCGCGCGTAGCGGCGGCCTAGTTCATCTGGTCGGCTCCATGGCGCGCCTCGCCGACCGCTGGCTGTGCGAAGAGGCGGCATGGCGGATCCAGCAGTTAGGGATGCAAGTCTGCCGACTGGATGATCTGTCGAGCAGTCTCCCTGCCAACGGAGCGTTCCTCGTTTTTGCCGATCAGATTAGGTCGGCTGTCCTCGACGAACTGGTGCGGCGAGTCGGTGCTGGCCGGATCGTCGTTATTACGGAGACAGGCGCGGCATCGCCACAGGGCGTGTTTCGAACGGAGGATTTCACCACGGCGCTATACTGGGTCTGCTGGATCAGCTCGACGGAGCACGAGGCAGACGGGGGCGGGGGGCCACACGAGTGCAATGCCGAGCGGCGCGGTTAGAGGACGAGGGGCGGGGGCCTGTTTGGTGGACATATGCATCATCTATGCGCGCGTAGACGCATCGGGCATACCGCCAGCGCTGGAGACCGTGCTGAAGCCGGAGTGGTCGGTTTGGTGGGACCGGCACCTCGTCGCGGGTGACTATCGGGCGGGGATCGAGATGGAAATCCGTACGTGCGAGGTCTTGGTTCCAGTCTGGTCCGCGGCGGCGACCTTTAATGCACACATGCACGATGAACTGGAAATCGCACGCAAGGCAGGTGTCGCCATTCTGCCCGTGCGCATCCACGAGGCTGAGGCACCGATGGGTTATGGCAGCCTGCAGGCGACGGAAATGCTAGGCTGGTCGGGCGAACGCGATCGTCCGGAGATTTCATCGCTCAGGGAGCGCATTCGCGTCGCGATCGAAAAGCGGCGGCCCGACGAGCGCCCGCAGCGGCTGACGATGAACGGCCCCGTTGAATTGCCGACCTTCTTCTTCTCGGTTTCCTCCCACGAAACCCGGTTGGCTCCTGCTGCGGCGCTCCGAACGCTTGACATGTTTGGAGCGGAAACCATCCTTGTCTCCGCCTACGATACCGGTCCGGACGCCCCCAAGAGCTTGATTAGTACCCTTGAGCGGCGCCGTAGACGCGGCGCTACCATTCTACTGGACTCCGGCAATTACGAGAAGGCGAGGCGCCAGGACGACGCGTGGACCTTTGAAACCTTCAAGGCGGCATTGGAGACGACGCCCCATGATCTCGCATTCGCGTTCGACAAGCTGACCCCCCGCGGTAATGCTGATAACGTCGCCAAGGCCGCTATCTCAGCCGCGACGCGTACTGCCAAGCTGACTTCAGCGCCGATAATACCTATCGTTCACCTGCCACAGTTGCCCGACGACGATTTTAAAATCGATATGGCCGGCGCGGTGATGCGACTAGTGGCTCAGTTCCTGGAACCCGTAATGATCGCCATTCCCGAACGGGAATTGGGCTCGGGGGTATTCGAGCGGGCGCGGACAATGGTCGCCATTCGCAAGGCCCTTAAGGGCCTGGGACGCTACCAGCCAGTCCACATCCTGGGGGCAGGAAATCCCATCAGCCTCGCCCTCTTGTCCGCCGCGGGTGCCGACAGCTTCGACGGTCTTGAGTGGTGCAGATACGCGTTCGACGCCGAACACTCGCAGTTGCACCACTTTCAACTATTCGAGCTCTTCAAGTATCAGGCGGAGCTTGCTAACTCTCCCGTAGCCGCTTCGGCTGCGCTCGATCCCGCCGTTAGTTATACGACCAAAGCCGTGATGCACAATCTCGACTTCTATCACACTTGGCTTGAGAAGCTCCGAACTGCGCTTCACGACGATAAGGCCTTGGTCGCCTTCCTCGCGCACCTCCTGCCTAAGGGGGCAATAATGCAGGCGCGGAATGCGCTTCCGGACGTGCTCTGATGGTCCTTCCGTCACCCGAACGAATCCGCCACGCGGTCAGCGTAGTTGGCGCCGAAATCAACAGTCAGCTAAGTACCAACACTCCGCAGCCGTGGACGGAAAGCCGGCTGTGGACCGAGCTCGCCTGTTGCGTGCTCAGCAGCCAGGTTCCATACGAAACAGCCCAAGCAGCAGCCGTCCGGTTGGAGGCAAGCGGACTATTTCTTGAGGAGAAAGTCGCTCCACGCGACCTAGAGGTTGCGCTGGCAGAACTGTTGAGATGTCCGTTTGACGTCAATGGGGCGTCACGGCGATACCGCTTTCCCGACAGTCGCGCTCGCCAGTTGACTGCGACGATCGTTGAGGTTCGGCGTGAGGCAAAAGGGCTTTCTGGCCTACTTGGGAGCTTCGGCGATATCGAGATGGCTCGAGGATGGTTTGTAACCAATGCCAAGGGTCTCGGCCCGAAGCAGGCGAGTATGTTCCTCCGAAACGTGGGGGCAAGTTATGACCTGGCGGTTCTTGATCGTCATCTAATAAATTACATGATGATGATGGGGCTGACCACGGATCCAAAGCCAATGCGGAGGATGGCAGACTACAGGCGGGATGAGGTCGTACTGAAGGATCACGCTGCGGGTTTCGGGCTACCGGTCGGATTCTTCGATTGGGCTGTTTGGATTGTAATGCGTGTGGTGAACGCCAAAGGGATGAAGGAACAGGCTGAATGAGCATCGTCACACTCGTCTCCGGCGGTCTCGACTCTCTACTGGTAGCGTGTCTTGCCAAAGAGGAGGGGCTGACACAGTATCCGCTCTTCATTGATTACGGCCAACGCGCTCGCGAACAGGAGTACGCGGCGTGTCTGCAAGGCATGAAGCGCCTGGGACTTCCCGTGCTGGCTACGGCGGATCTCAGCGGATTTGGTCAGCTCATTCGATCGGGCCTCACCGATGTGAGTCAACGGGTGTATGAGGATGCCTACACGCCCGGCCGGAACCTCCTATTTTTGCTGACCGCCGCTGCCTATGCAGCGCAGGTTGGCGCCGATGCCATCTCTATCGGTCTGCTGCATGAGGATACCAGCCTCTTCCCTGATCAAACTGGGGCCTTTCTTAAATCGGCGGAATCGACAATTGCGATGGCGGTCGCTAGGCCCATCCGTGTGCTCGCGCCGCTTGTGGCGTTTCACAAGCGCGACGTGGTGCGACTTGCTGAAGAGAAGGGCCTCAAGGGTTCCTATTCGTGTCATTTAGGAGAGGCCGAGCCTTGCGGCGCGTGCATTGCCTGTCGTGAGTTTGTTTTCGAGGGAGAGGGCTGATGGGTGGCAGCGGCGGGGGCGGCTACAGTCGGCTGGGAGATGTAAAAGGACTTGAACAGAAGGCGAAGGAAGCGCTGCAGGGCGGGCGCAAGAACGTGTTTATCAGTTTTTCTGTGAAGGACATCGACGAGGTTAACCTCGTTCGCGCCCATGCCAAGAACGAGAACAGCGACATCGAATTCAACGATCGCTCTGTGCGTGAACCGTACAACAGTGAACGAGCGGAATATATCCGATCGAGACTGAAAGAGCGTATCAATCAATCCTCGACAACCGTCGTCTATGTTTCAGAAAACACCGCCAAGAGCAATTGGGTTGAGTGGGAGGTCAAGACTAGCCTAGAGCTCGGCAAGCGTGTGATAGCTATGTACAAAGGGAACGCCCCGCCGAGTAACATGCCATCTTGGCTGAAAAACTCAAACATCACAAAGGTGGCTTGGAAGGATCTAGCTCGAAAGCTGTCGTAATTTCGGGTGGTTTGTCCATGATCCGCGCAGGATTGCGGAGTGCGTTACGCTGCCTTGAGCCTTCGGATGATCTGCAGGATACCGACCGCTGAGCCAACAATTGGGTGGAGATTTGTTCACTTTAGACTGACAATACCTCGTGACGGCATCTGTCCGGGAAGGTCCCCGTGCCGCTCGACCAGCCTTTGTTGCAACGCTGGCTCAGTGCATTATTGTACGCGTAATGACCATACCGCTCGCCCACACCGATCCGCTTTCACCTAGCGCTGCGCCCCCCGCACGCTGCTCCTGGGAGGAGTATCGCCTTTATTTCGAGACAACGGAAAAGGTAATCGATCGCAGGCACGCGCTTAACAGTTGGAACTATGGCATTTGCCTCGCGACGCTGACCGCATCGGGTCTGCTGGCGAACTGGGCGGTCGCAGTTAATGGCCTACGGCTGATTGTTCTTGCCGGCGTGGCCGTGCTCGCAGGCATGGGCTTCCTGCTATGCTTATTTTGGGTGGGCCAGATCAGGGACGCAAAACTTCTCAACAATGCGAAGTTTGCCGTACTGCAAGACATGGCCCCCCTCTTGGTTTTTGCAGATGGGGCGAGGTCTCACGAGCCCTTGGCCAAAGAATGGGCGATGCTCACAAGTCAGGGGGCGACAGAATCGCGATCCGGGCTGCGCATTCGGGTACTGAAATCGTCGAGTGCCGAATTTCTCCTGCCGCGAGCGTTCATGGCGGTATTCGGGCTAATAGTTGCGGTTGTGTTGGTGCTCTGCGTATCTAATCGCGGCGTAATCACTAAGGATGCGCTCGCGTTCCCTGCGATTAACGTGCAGGCTCCCGCCAAGTGAGCGGAGCTCACCGCGTTGTCGTGATCATGCCAGTTGGATCCGACCCGTCGCATGCGGAGAGATCTGCTGCAATCAAAACTGGCCTCGCACAAGTCGGCTATGCCGCCGTTCTTCCAACATATGACGCCGCCGACCCCCACTTCTCCCCGGAGGAGTTTACGGCACTCGTCCGGTCTGCGGACGCGGTGCTCGCCGACCTCACGGGCGAGCGGCCGAGCTGCTATTTCGAGCTTGGCTTCGCCGAAGCGCTCGGGAAGCCCGCTCGGCTATTCGCCCAAGCTGGTACCGATATCCACCAAAGTAGCCACCGACATGCCATCGTACTTTATCGCGGTATTGATGAGCTCGCCGGCTTGGTCGCGGCTTCGTTTCAACCGGAGTTCGACCGAGTTAAGGGCGCTCCATAGACTTCGACGTTGCTCTACATCGGAGGCTTGACGCTGACCGCATAGCTTGGGACGCACGTCAGCCGCCGCGACTTACGCGTCCCGATCTCCAGTCCGAGTACGAGAGCGTAGCCTTGATGAACGAATGCCCAAATTCGGGATTGCGGCAAACAACCATTCGCCTCGTCGGGCGATGATGCTAATGAAACTTCATGAGCGTTTCCGATGATTTGTTTGAAGTGGCCAAGCGGTTCGAGCGGGCGGCTGGCCCCGGCAGTGATCCTAAAGTCACTCACCCCATACAAGCCCGCGTGGACGCCGCTAACCGAGCGGCCCGAGCGCATTCGGGTTCGTGGCTCGGCTACCATTCCCGGGTTTACCAAGAAAACTTGCAGGCCCGGCCCGGCGCTGTATTCGACAGCCAGTGGGGGTTGACGAGGTATGATTTGGGGGACTCTCGTGGCAACTGGGGCGAGTTCGACCCTGAAGTCGTCAAGGCTCATATCAGATCGGCCGCAGGCGATGTGGACTTCGAGGCGATCGAGCAGGCGGCAAAGGCATCCTATCAGCTATTCGACCGGGCGAAATCGGACCTCGTGTCCGCTTTGCACGCATACAACGCCGGCAACCCTGACAGTTATCTAGGCAAGCTGCTCGCGGAGGCCGAGAAGCTGGACAGCTTGTCTGAGCGAGAGGCACTGCTCGCGTTCCGACCCTCAGGCAAGTTTATGACCCACGACACCGTCGTGGTCACCGCTGGACTGCAGACGCCGCCCCACATCCAGGTTCTTGCCGAGATGGTCGCGCTCACTACCGTCTTTGACGCCGCCAGCCAGGGGCAGAGCATCGCGAGTAAGGCGGCCTCGCACATCGAGCGGCTTGAAAAGCGGCGGACCAAGTCCGGACGGGTCGGCACGAACGTGTTCATCGGTCACGGGCGCTCGTCTCTCTGGCGAGAGCTCAAAGACTTCGTCGAGGATCGTCTGAATCTGCCCGTGGACGAGTTCAACCGCGTGCCAGTGGCGGGCTTCACCAACATCGCGCGGCTCGGCGAAATGCTCGACGCGGCCGCGGTCGCGTTCGTGATCATGACCGCCGAGGACGAAACGAATGAGGGCAAGATGCACGCCAGGATGAACGTCATCCACGAAATTGGACTGTTCCAGGGGCGCCTTGGCTTCGAAAAGGCGATAATCATGCTTGAGGAGGGCTGCGAGGAGTTCTCCAATGTCCAAGGTCTTGGCCAGATTCGCTTTCCCAAGGGCAACATCAAGGCGGCGTTCGAGGAGGTCAGAGCGGTGGTTGAGCGCGAAGTCTCCACGCAAAATTAGAGAAAAAATCTAAGCAGGGCTTTCTAATTTGACGCTCGCGCATTGCCCCTGACCGACATCTACAGGAAACGTTTCCACAAACTCATATTATCCTGCGGGAATGGCGTCCGGAGGTATTACAGCACGTCCTGCGACCCCGTCGAAGGATCGGCCTCGCTGGTCTTACGCTGCCTCAGGCCGAATTCTGCGAATGTGACGACCGTTGTGCATCTACGCTGCCGCTGAGATCAAGCATCTCTTTTCCGCGTCCGGTACGGATGAGCGCCTATAGAGAGGCAACTTCTTTGCGCTTGTGGTCTCTTGCGACGGGTTGAGCGCTGACACGCAGGGATTTGGGGCGGCGACGGCCTGGGCGCTACTTCCACCAATGGTGGGCGACGCGGCGACACTCAAATTAGAACGAAAGTGATTCGCCCCGCTGGACGCTTCAGCGCACTAAATCCGACCTTAAGCCGCCGAGCCACTGCCGGAAAAGGTCTGATCGCGGATGAGCATATGAACGAATGACCGTGTTTGGATGCGTGCAAGCCGACGTAAATGTCGCCTTGTTAGGTCATTTGGGCCGCCTTCGGTTACCCTCTGCTTGGCACTCGCGCACTTGTCTACCTGTACCCCGTATTGTACCCCTCACTGTGCAACTCGCTGACAGACGGGCTGCGCGGCGACGCGAAATCAATGACTTAGCAGGAGGTTTTCATAGGTCAGGAATCCTGTCTTCCCCGACCATATTTCAAAACCGCAGT
>JAAIGE0101211307.1_pt1 | contig 11167 bp, 7 predicted proteins | sample 6487951 | NCBI WGS metagenome assembly JAAIGE01 (sample SAMN13974128, study PRJNA590717) | phyllosphere metagenome | biome: tomato field; feature: multiple bacterial spot infested tomato fields; material: tomato leaves; isolation source: leaves from tomato fields | host: Solanum lycopersicum ... | reverse complement strand
CTGTCTCAGGAGTTCTCGATCAATGCGGCCCAAAGCAGCCTGATCCTGTCGGTTGCAACGGCAATGCTCGCCATTGGCCTGTTGATTACCGGGCCGATTTCCGACCGGCTGGGGCGCAAGCCGGTGATGGTGCTGGCCTTGTTCTGCGCGGCGATATCCACCAGACCTTTCAGTTTATTGGCATACCATTCACAGGCCTGCGGATTGGTGAAGTCATAAATCGCCAGCCCCGGCTGCCATTTATCCCATTGCCACAGCGAACCGTCCGGACGTTTCAGCAGGTAGCCTTTCTCTTTCAGCTCCTTGAAAATCGGCGATTTCTGTCCGATGTACGGGTTGATCCATACGCAGACCTTCAGCCCTTTCTCCTTCAACCGACGAATCATTCCTTCCGGGTCGGGGAACGTCACCGGATCCCATTCGAAGTCGCACCACTGAAAAGCCTTCATCCAGAAGCAGTCAAAGTGGAAGACGTGCAGCGGCAGATTGCGCTCAGCCATGCCGTCGATAAAGCGGTTTACCGTCGCTTCATCGTAGTTGGTGGTGAACGAAGTGGTCAGCCACAGGCCAAACGACCAGGCAGGCGGCAACGCCGGACGCCCCGTGAAGCGGGTATAGCGGTTCAACACTTCTTTCGGCGTCGGACCGTCGATCACGAAATATTCGAGATATTCGCCCTCGACGCTGAACTGCACTTTCGACACTTTCTCCGAACCGACTTCAAACGAGACGCACTGTGGATGGTTGACCAGTACGCCATAGCCACGGTTGGTCATATAAAACGGGATGTTCTTATAGGATTGTTCGGTGCTGGTGCCGCCATCGAGGTTCCAGGTTTCTACCGTCTGACCATTACGCACCAGCGCGGTAAAGCGCTCGCCCAGACCGTAAACCGTCTCGCCGACGCCCAGATCCAGGCGCTCGAACATGTAGTTCCGCTGGGTGGTGGTGTCCTGCACATAGCCGTTATTCTTCAACTGACTACCGGTAATGCGCACACCGTTACGCAGGAAATCCAGCGACCAGCACTCACCTTTAGTGACGCGCACGCTTAAGTTACCGCTTTTCAGCTCAGCAACCTCAGCGGTGTTTTGGATATCGACCTTCACGTCCTGTAAAACATTGAGCGGGTAATGCGGACCGTTATCCAGCGCCCCTTGAAAGTGTTCCATACGCACGCCCACAATCCCTTCCTGCGGCGAAGAGAAACGCAATGTAAAGAGCGGAGTATCCAGTTGCCAGGTGCGTTCGCGGACATCACGCGGCGCGGCATAAACCACCAGTTCGTTAGCGTGCTGTTCCACATCAAACACCTGGACTGGATGAAGTAAATTAAGGCCAGGCTGAATCAGCCAGTTTCCGTCGCTAATCTTCATACTCTGTTCCTTTAGTTCTGAAATTCGTTATGCGTAAATTCCTGCTGATTGCGACGCGCGCCCTGTGCCAGTTGGTCGAGGATGTTTCTCAGGTAAGGCGTTTTCAGGGTGTAGAAGCGTTTGGCAATCACGGCACTCAGCAGATAGCAGATGGCCGGGACGATTGTGAACAGGGCAATAATGATGTTGATGGTGGCGTTGTTCTGCGTTTTCGCCGCCGCGTCGTAGCCACCGCCTGCCAGCATCCAACCAATAAGCGCGCCACCGAGCGCCAGACCCAGTTTGAGTACGAACAGGGTGCCCGCAAAACTGATACCGGTCAGACGTTTACCGTTGCACCATTCGCCATAATCGACGGTATCGGACATCATCACCCACTGGATCGGCGTCACCAGCTGGTGCAACACGCCGATCACGAAGATAAAGACGAACATGGTGATGTCGGCCTGCATCGGGACAAAGAACATCGCGAGGCTAACCACGGCCAGGGCCGCGTTGGTCCACCAGAAGATGCTGACTTTGCATTTCCAGTCGGTGAGGGGTTTTGCCAGCGCGGAGCCAATCAGGTTACCAACACAGTAGGTGGTCAGGAAGGCGACGAATACTTCCGGCGTCCCCAGGATCCAGGTGACGTAATACATCATCGCGCCACCGCGTACGCAGACGGCGAGAATATTGAGGATGGTCAGCAGACCCACAATCCGCCACTGGTCGTTTTGCCAGATATCGCGGAGATCTTCGCGCATTGAGGTTGTGCTCGGTGGCGCTTCGATACGCTCTTTGGTGGTGAAGAAGCAAAACGCCAGCATCAGGAATGCCACTACCGACAGCACTGCAATCCCACCCTGAAATCCCAGCGCTTTGTTATCACCGCCAATGAGATTCACCAGCGGCATCATCAGCACGGTCGAGAGCATCCCGCCCGCCGTCGCCAGCACAAAGCGCCAGGATTGCAGAGAAATACGCTGCGTGGGGTCATTAGTGATCACCCCGCCCAGTGCGCAATACGGGATATTCACCACGGTATAAAGCAGCGTCAGCAGCGTATAGGTGATAGCAGCGTAAATCATCTTACCGTTCAGGCTGAGGTCCGGCGTGCTGTATGCCAGGACGCAAACAAGGCCAAACGGCAGCGCGCCAAACAGCACCCACGGACGGAATTTGCCCCAACGGGAACGCGTGCGATCCGCCAGCAGTCCCATGCACGGGTCTGAAATGGCGTCCAGCGCGCGCGCCAGTAAAAACATGGTGCCGACAAAACCGGCGGGAATACCGAAAATATCGGTATAAAAAAACATCATATACAGCATGACGTTATCAAAAATGATATGACTGGCAGCGTCGCCCATCCCGTAGCCAATCTTCTCCTTAACAGACAAAATATGAATAGTCATAACGCATCCTTTCGCGCTCTCATGCGCACTGGTACCGGTTACCGTTTTTGTAAACCATTCGCGCTAGCGACGGATATTCCGATATCTCGTTATTAAATTACGATTCTTGTTTTCTGTGATCGCGGTTGCGCCAGAAGATGTGAGAAAATGTAACTAGAGGAATTTATGAGGATTTATATGAAACCGATCATGGTAAGAAGAAAGGGAAGTTAAAAAAGTGAGTGAGGGGGTGTGGAAACGTCAGGAAGTAGCTATAATGCGCCCCGCCTCCATGTAGCAATGCAGGCGCGGAAGATCGTCGTCTCCGGTGAGGCGGCTGGACTTCAAATCCAGTTGGGGCCGCCAGCGGTCCCGGGCAGGTTCGACTCCTGTGATCTTCCGCCAAAATATCATGCCCTATTCCCGCTTCAGAAAGCCTAAAACGCCTTCTACATTCGAGTTTCGCGCGGTTTTCATCGCGTCTCTTACAACACCATCACCATCTCGTGCCACGCCATCCCGCCGTGATCGGATTCAGACGGTTTGACGTAGCGATAGCCAAAGTGAGCATAAAGATCGACATGACGATCTTTACACATCAGGTGAATCGTCTTTTTGTGCATCGCTTTCATCCGCGCCACAAATTCACGCATCATCAGTGAAGAATAGCCTTTCCCCTGAAAATCCGGGTGCACTACCACCGACATAATCACCGCATTGGGCGCATCCGGATCGTGGCCTACCAGTTCCTTAAAAGCCTCGTCAGACATCACCACTTCCCAGGCGCAACCGGCATTAATAAAGCCAGCCACCTCGCTGTTTAACTCCATGCACATAAATCCCTGCGGATAGCGCTGGATACGGGTAGCAATCTTTTCCCGGGTTGCCGCTTCATCGCCTTCATAGGCGAGCGTTTCAATCTCATAACAGCGGTCAACATCGGCGGGCGTGGCCTGACGGAATAGCGGAGTGGGCATGCGTTTACCTTTTTTTGAATCAACTGGACTGCCTCATCATACCCGCAGATAACACGGTTTACGCTGATGGTATTCACATGAAAATGAAAGGGATGCACAAAGCCCGGCGTGATGTTATTCGCCGGACCATTTGCGGATGTGCGAGCAGATTGACGCATTGCGTCATGAAATCAGCTAGCCGGGTAGTCCAGATACCCTTCTTTCCCGCCACCAAAGAACGTCTCTTTAATTGGCGCATTCAGCGGCAAGTCATTTTTTAGTCGATGTGGCAGATCAGGGTTAGCAATAAATGGACGACCAAAACCGATCAGATCGGCCCAGCCGTTCGCCAGCGCCTCTTCAGCACGGGCTTTGGTGTATTTACCGGAGTAAATCAACGCGCCGTGGAAGATAATACGCAGCGCTTCTTTAAACGCGGCAGGCATGACCGGCGCATCTTCCCAGTCCGCTTCGGCGATATGAATATAGGCAATGCCTAGCTCGTTCAGCACGCTGGCTGCCGCCAGATAGGTCGCTTCCGGGGTATCATCTTTTGACCCCATCAGCGTGGTCAGCGGAGCGAGACGAATACCCACGCGCTCTTTACCAATCGCCGCAGAGACCGCCGTCACCACCTCCCGCATAAAGCGCAGACGGTTTTGCAGCGAGCCGCCGTATTCGTCGTCACGCAGGTTGGCCTGCGAGTCAATGAACTGATTGATCAGATAGCCGTTCGCCCCATGCAGTTCAATGCCGTCAAATCCTGCAGCGATAGCATTACGCGCCGCCTGAGCATAGTCATTGACAATAGCCGGGATCTCTTCCAGCGTCAGGGCGCGCGGCATGTCATGCTGCACCATCTCGCCGACGCCATTTTCCGGGCCGCGCCCTTCCACATCGACAAAGACTTTCACCCCTGGCGCCTGAATGGCAGAAGAAGAGACCGGCGCGGCGCCGCCAGGTTGCAGAACGGTGTGTGAAACACGACCGACGTGCCACAACTGAGCGAAGATTTTACCGCCCGCCTTGTGCACGGCGTCGGTGACTTTTTTCCAGCCAGCAATCTGTGCATCGGAATAGATACCCGGCGTCCAGGCATAGCCCTGACCCTGCTGGCTGATTTGCGTGCCTTCGCTAATGATAAGCCCCGCGCTGGCACGCTGCGCGTAATAGTCCGCCATCATGTCAGTCGCGACGTCGCCTGCCCCGGCGCGAGAACGCGTCATCGGCGGCATAACAATCCGGTTTTTTAACGGCAAGGCATTCAGCGCATAGTGATCGAATAACATAATGGGTTTCCCTCGCGATTAGTTATACAGTTCTGCACTCATAGTGACGGTATTGCCCATGCGAGCGCTGGTGATTTTGTATTCAGAGGCGTTCATCTCTTTCGCTTTTTGCGCAATCACTGCTTCAGCAGAATCCAGCGTGGTGCCAGACGCCGTAACGCTCTGTGCAGAGGCGCTAAAGGTCATAGCAGAGAACAGAGAAGCAGTAATAACAGCGATAATGGTTTTCATGTTTAATCCCAGAGTAAATTGATTGGTTGGCGTTGAATAACGCGTTGGGAGAAGAATACGCTGACGACCTGATGACATAAATGATACAAATGGCAATAGACTATTGCGTTTTTGTTCACAATAAGAGGAGAACGGATCGCCAGTGATTTTGGCTCTGCGCGTTTGACCTGCCATCAGACAAACCACTGCGCTTTGAAGAAGGCCACTATTGCGAGATACAGATCCAGGGCTTTACCCGATCTGAGGAAGCGAACGGGATCGATAAAAGCAAAGACTTAACGCAACAGGTAGGGTAAAGATTTCAGCAATACTCCAGCCTGTTACGCCAAAGTCGTTTTGTCCTGCGAAATATCTTAACGATATCGATCATCAGGATTGTTTTTTTACCTTCAAAGAAAACTGTTTCGGTGTTATGCCAAAGAACTCTTTAAAGTTACGAATAAAGTATGAAGTACTGGTATAGCCCACTTCATTGGCAATACTGTTAATATGCTTCTCAGTCGTGGTGATGAGTTTCGCCGCCTGATGCATGCGAATATCCAACACCAGCGTATTAAAATTATTACTCTCTTTCTCCAGCTTTTTACGAATCGACACCTCCGACATATGTAAAATGTTCGCCAGATCTGCCAGCCTCCACGATTTAGAGAGATCGGCTTCAATGATTGACTTCAGTCGTTCAGTAAAGGTGGTATCCGTTGATACCGACAAGGAATAAACTAACGATTCTATATCCCTCATTTTAGAAAGAAGATAGGTTATTTTATAAACTTGTCGGTGTTGTGGGACATCGCTTCCCGTTAATCGTTTGAAGATTTTTGTATCTGTTTCATCAACGGGACAGGTAAATATTTTACGCCGCGTCTGGTTGACTCTTTGCGGATCTAACAACAGCGGTTCCATCACCTTACAGATACAACTCAACACATCACTATCAACGTGATAGAGCTCATAAGGAACCCCTTTACCTAGCACTTTTAATGCAACATCAATCACTGTGTTTTTTTCGATATAACAAAGTGATTCAGGGGGTACATTAAAGGACTGCCCATCTTTCGTTTTTATAAGCAGTTGCGCATCCCGTAGATAGATAATCGCACAGTTATAAAAACGTATCTTTTTCAGCACCAACAGATTGTTGTGTGCATAGCTTTCCTTAGCCGGAAAATTAAGGGTACTTAAAGCACTTTGACTATTCATACAGTCACCCCCATGCTTTGTATGCATATAATTTCATGGGTTATCAGCCATGTAAATTCGGAATTTTTTAATTAACGAAATAGTTTATAATTTTAATTATTACTTTTTTAACTATGCATTTCTTTAAAATACATAGCGTTACCCAGTGGCTTTGGTGATGTAGTTAACAATTTTAATATTTTCAACAGGAAATTACACGTAGAAACAGCAATCAGGTATTTGACACCAGAAAAAAATCATTAAGCAGCAGCGGCAGTTTTCTGGTGGACTCCGCGCCGAGTTTAATTTTTATCTCGCGTATCCTATAATAAATAGTATTTTCCTTTAGCTGTGTTAACGTCGCGATCTCCCTGACTTTCTTCCTTTTAAAAAAGTACAAATAGACAATTTTTCGTTCATCCTCCGTAAAGTCGTTGAACACAGAAACAGGCGAAGGTCTGCTGCTTGTCAGGACTCGCAGTTTCTTACAACGGTACGCAATCTGATCGAGGGACAGACACGTCACCGGGAGTTTCTCCATAAGAAAACTGTAAGCAAAGTAATCGTCCTTGTCGCAGACCAGATATATTTTATTATATTTATTAAGCACATCATGATCAGATTCAATCTCTCTGTACTCATGACATTTAATATCTGGATCATCATTAGAGAGCAATGACAACCCATAATTAAAATAGGCATTTTTACTTGCCAACAAAAAAGCAACCGACATAAGAACTCTTAGTTATCAAATGTATTAGACACCTTAACCAAAAGGGACTATAAAGTATGAAAAGTGCAAAAACCACCCTAAAAAATAACCCATTGCGATAAAATTATGCACACTAACTTGTTGCGTAAATGGATTTAATTCTCACTCACATTTAATCCATAAAAAAGCCTGAACTATAGGTTCAGGCTTTTACTGACTCACCTGTTAAAATCAGAATGAATAACGGATATTGGCGTTAATTGCCTTATCGATATCGTAATGACCGAAGGCCGAACGCTCTATATTAAGACTAATCCTGGTGTTTTCTTTAATTCTGGCATTAACACCTAAACTGAAGTTAACCCGGCTATCTTTACCATTCTTAATATGAGTTTCCCCGGCAAAATCATGAACAACCGTCTCTGCCGGTTTAAACAGGTCATACTGATAATGAACGCCCGCCAGCGCCGTCAGTTCCCAGTCTTTCCCTCTGAACGTTTTTCCGGATTCCACCCCCGTACGACCAATCAACGGATTCTCCTGCTTACGCTGCATACGGATGTCTGAACCTGCAGACTGCCAGTCAAACCGGGTTCCTGACACTGAGCCATAAACCAGTTCCGTCTGCGGCTGGATAAAAGTTTCGCCGGGTAGCGAGAAGCGCCAGCCGGTTTCTGCACCCAGATACCAGGAGTGCGAGCGGTAATCCTGCTCCGGCATTCCGGTTTCACTCGCCGAATAGTGGTTGTCGTGGCGAACATATTTACCGATGGCATCCACATACAGCCCGGAGTCAAACATCGCGGAAGCATAAAGACCGATACCGGTTGATTTTGTCTGACCGGACCAACCATCGCCATGGCTGTTACTGTGAGTGAACGTTGCCGTCACACCGGTAAACAGGTCACCACCGTCAAACGCGTGCTTTCTGTCAGCGCCAGCCTGCAGGTGAGTCCAGCTGTCTGAATAACCCGCATCTGCGGAACCGGTACCGCTGAAGACTCGCGCCCACGCCCCGGTTTCACCGTGGGTGTTGCGCAGGTCGCCCATGCGATAGTTCAGGTTGTTCATCTCCGTCAGGAAGTTTTTAAATCCCGTATTCATAATGGCTTTACTGGCCTGCACCGCCGCATTGTCCTGCTGCACGTCAAACCCTTCCAGTCGCCATTGTTTGCTGTTCCCGCTCTCCACGATACCCATCTGCGGCGTGAAGGTATGAACACCCGCGCGCTGTGTCACCGTTTTGAGCGTGAACACATCGGCAGCCGTCGCTTTCGGTGCCGTGACTAACGCGACGGGCGATGTTTCCTTACTCACTGAAGCCACAGACGGGACAACAACCAGCGCATTGTTTTTACCGGTCAGCGACTGCTTAACCGTTACCGTATCTGCCGTTTTACCGTCAGTGTTCATGATGAACTGGCTGTTGCTGGCCGTTAGAGTGTCCACCGTCAGAGAACCCGCTGCGCCGGTATTGCCAAAGCGCACCTGTGAACCTTTCAGGTCGAGAGATTTCACCACGGACTGCCCGTCCGCCTGCCAAAGAGTATTCGTCATCACCGCGCCTGCCAGTGGCGCACTCAGGTTGCCACCATAAGCTGTGAACAGATTCTCACGGGCATCCTCTGCCGTACCAACATTCAGGCTGGCAGCATCATCCGCCTTGATATTGCCTGTTATTACGCTACCCGCGCCGACATTCAGCGTGGTGCCCTGCCCGTCAAGACGCCAGCGCTCAGCCGAGTACGCTCCGGTTAACAGCGAAAGCGTTGATCCTGTACCGGCAGTCACTTCACTGTCAGAAACCAGCCCCGACGTTGCCGTCAGCTTCGCGCCATCTGCCAGTGACAGCGGCGAGTGGCTGAAACGGCTGAACTGGCTGAGAACGGCATCACTGGACGCCACGGTCACCGAACTGTCTGCGCTGTCAATCCCGCCGCTAAAGTGTTCATTAATGTTGAGGGTGGAGCCGTTCTTCAGCTGTACGCGTCCGGTGAAACGGCTCTGATCGGCGTCGTTTGTCGCTTGTGACTGCCCGAATGACGGCGTGGTCTTCACCCCGTTCCCGTCATTGAGATCGATATAGAGGTTTTCACTGCCCAGCGTTACGGTGGAATGGTCGGCATTAATATTTGTATTAAGGCTGGCATTCCTCGCCAGACTGAAATCAGCGTTGTACAGATCAAGCTGCTTCATGCTGAACTGGCGGGTTTCCCAGTCACTCTGGGTAAAGGAAACCGGCTGAGTGAGAACAGAGTTGTCGCCCAGCGCCTTCAGCTTATCCGCCACAGCCTGAGTGCTCACAGCATGGATAACCGGATGCCCCTGGACAAACAGACGGCCATTTTGCTGGGTGAAGCTCCCCTGCGTGTTCATCCCGCCATCCATGACAAAGTCGTTCTGCGTTCCAGGTGTAACGGTATTTTTGACATCAATATTGCCGGTGAAGTGGCCGTGCCAGATATTGGCAACTGCCGTTGTGGCATCTGCTTTATTGAAATCCAGGTTGACGGAGGCCTGTTTCCCGCGGTTGGTCAGGATCGCCCCGTCGTCCGCGCCGTTAAGCTGATGGAAGGTGAGGCTGTTACCGTTGATGTCGAGCTTACCGCCGCGATAACCCCATTTGATATTGTCGGGATTAACCTGTTTGTCATCACTTAACACAACGGTTGGGCGACCGCTCACAATACTGACATTATTAAAGGCCTGAACGTTGCCATCGATGTCCGGTCGTTGTGCCAGAACCACCGTCCCTTCGCCAACATTCAGCCCACCTGGATTGATACCCGTACCATTGACTTTCAGTGTCCCGGTACCGAGCTTATGCAAATTATCACCCTGAACACCGTTCACCTGCCAGTCGACGGTATGATCGCCGTTAACAATGATTCCGCCACCTTTCCAGGTCTGAGAATCCAGGGGCTTAATAATGTAATCATCATCAAAGGTCAGCGTCCCTGCCCCCTGGTCAACGGTATTTTCTAACACCACAGAGCCGCCCCCCTGGAAGATGAGATCTTTACCGCTGTTCAATGAAGCAGGCCAGGTTGCCCCCTGATTACCATGCATTGACCATGAGGCCGCCCCCTGGGTTAATGCGCCAACGCCGGTTTTGTCATCATAAGTCCAGTGAATATCACCTTCATTTTTTTGTGAATGGATTGGGGCATCAGCGTCCTGTTTCAGGATATTATCAACGTAGCTAACGGGAACAATTGTATACCAGTTAGTTCTTCCGGTGACCTTCCTGTCCGCGGCATGTAGTACGGCTAAAACAACCCATTTGTTTTGCTGCCGATCCCAGGCAAAAAGTGGGGACCCACTGTCACCTGCCATACCCCATGAAGAAAGAGGGGAATTATCTATATTGGTAGTAAAACGTAAATTTGAAGAAAAAGGTGGATTAACTATTCCTCCCGTTTTGTAGGCATACCCACCGGCAATACGGACAGGCTTGCCATCTTTATCCATTACATATTGCGTGCCTGTACCAACACGATAGAAAACGGGGAAACGTTCTTGATTCTGATATGTGCCATTTGCAGTTCCGGCATTGGTTATATCAAGCGGAATAACCTCAGTAACGATTTTGTCCAGTCGAGGAAGATGAAAGTCTAACCCCCCCTGGTAGTTGTTTCGACTTACCAGGGTATAATTCGAGTCATCTCCATAACCAAACCTTACATTTTTATATCCTGCATTATGCTTTACACTCACGATATATTGTGGGAAGGCCAATGTTGCAAAACCTGTTCTTGCATTGGAACTAAAGTCTAGCATAGGCGCCTTATCTAACTTAGCAACGACTTTCCCATCTTTATCATACAGTGGAATGTCTATCGCACCAGGCTTGAAAAGTCCTTTATTTTCAGAAAAATCACGATAATTCTGATAAGGTATATCATAAACCGCTCTGGAAGCAGCTGATTCGGCAGAATATAACACCCCAACCATACTGACTAAAAGGACACTCAGTGATATTCGTGAGGTGACTCGATTTCTTATACCCTCACTAACTTCTGAAACGACAACCGCCTCGCCCTTTCCGTTT
>JAAIGE0100928120.1_pt1 | contig 11168 bp, 11 predicted proteins | sample 6487951 | NCBI WGS metagenome assembly JAAIGE01 (sample SAMN13974128, study PRJNA590717) | phyllosphere metagenome | biome: tomato field; feature: multiple bacterial spot infested tomato fields; material: tomato leaves; isolation source: leaves from tomato fields | host: Solanum lycopersicum ... | reverse complement strand
CTTCGTCGGCGACGCGGGCGCCTTCGGATACCGCGTCATCGTCGACCATCCGGATGGGGTGCGCTCGTTCTACGGACACGGCACGACCGGCTCCGCCGAAGTCGCCGTCGGCGACACCGTGAAGGGCGGCGACACGCTCTCCCTCGTCGGCAAGACGGGCGTCGTGACCGGCTGCCACCTGGACCTCAAGTTCACCGTCGACGACGAGAACGTCGACCCGGCCGAGTTCCTCGCCGCCCGCGGCGTCGACGCGAGAAAGAAATGAGCCAGCCGATGACCTTCCGCCGTAGCATCCCCCTCGCCGCCGCGCTTGTGCTGGTCCTCCTCGTACCAGCCTCACCCGCGGCCGCCCGCACGTATCCGACATGGAGTGACGTCAGCGCTGCTCGAGCGTCGGAGAGCGCGAAGCAGACCGCCATCGCCGAGGTGACCGCCGCCTTGACTGGGCTCGAAGCCGATCTCGCTGCGAGCGTTGCTGCAGCCGAAGAAGCCGATCGTCGCTACCAGGACGCCTACCTCTCCGCGCAGCAGGCCGAGGAGGAGCTCCTCGAGCTGCAGCAGCAACTCGGGGAGGCTCAGACGACGGCCGAGGAATCGGCCGGACGCGCGAGCGACGCCGTCACCGGTATCGCTCGCGGTGGCCCCCTCGATCCTGCTCTGCAGTCGTTGGCCGCGCCGGACAGTGTTGACGACACGCTCTACCGGCTCGGCGTGCTCTCCCGACTCGGTAAGGCGTCCGAACAGATCGTCGACCAGGCCCGAGCGGACGCGAACGTCGTCACTGGCTTGTCGGACCAAGCTGACGTCGCGGCGACCGAGCTCGAGGCGCGCAGCGCCGCAGCCGAGCTCGTCTTCGACGAGGCCCAAGCAGCGGCAGAGGCGGCGAACGCCGCCGTGGAAGCGCAACGGGAACAGCGCATTGAGCTCGAGGCACAGCTCGCGTTCCTCGAGCAGGAGACCGCCCAGGTCGAATCCGACTACGCCGCCGGTGTCCAGGCGGCCCGGGAAGAAGCTGACCGACGCGCCCGGGAGGCCGCCGCCGCAGCCGCTGCGGCAGGGCGGCAGAACTCCGGCACGGCCCCGGTCGCTGGCGGTAGCGGCGGGTCGTACAACGCCCCGTCTACGTCCGGTTGGTGGCGCCCGGTGCCCGGTCCAGTGACGTCCCGGTACGGGCCGCGCCGCATCATCTGCAACTCCTACGGGTGCACGGTGCCCTGGCACGGCGGCGTTGACATGGCCGACCCCTGCGGCAGGCCGATCAAGGCTGCCAGTGCCGGCACCGTCGTCTCCGCAAAGAACGACGGCGCGTTCGGGTACCGCGTCACCATCGACCACGGCGGAGGCACCCGCAGCTACTACGGCCACATGCGCGCCGGCACCTTCGAAGTCTCCGCCGGCCAACAGGTCAGCGGCGGTCAGGTGCTCGGCCAGGTCGGCGACACCGGCGTGGTCACCGGCTGCCACATCGACGTGAAGATCGACGAGGGCGGGCAGTCGGTCGACCCGACGAGCTTCTTCGCCGCCCGTGGTGTGACCTTGTGAACACGGTCGCGGCCTTCAACGGTTGGGCACTCATCCCGACCGAGCCGCCAACGCTGGCGACGCTGAGTTCGCCGATGCTGCAGCCGGTGCCGTGGCTTACCGTGCTCGCCCTCATCATGCTCACCCTGTACCTCACCGGGGCGGCGAGCCAGGGGCGGCGAGGTCGACGATGGCCGCTCTGGCGGGCGATCTGCTTCGTACTGGGGTGCCTGCTCATCCTCACCATCTCGAGCACCGCAATCGAGGGCTACGGGTACGAGCTGCTGTCCGTGTTCATGTTCCAGCAACTCACCCTGATGATGGTCGCGCCCATCCTGCTCGTCCTCGGCTCACCCGGCCGGCTGCTGCTGCGAGCGACCCCGCACCACGGAATCGGCGGTTGGGTGCTGCGCGGAGCCCTGACCGGGCTGCGCAGCGCCGCCGGGCGTGTGGCGCTGCACCCCGGCGTGATGATCCCGCTGTTCCTTTTCACCTTCTACGGCCTCTACCTCAGCGGCATCGCGGATTCACTGCTCAGCAGCTGGATCGGACACCAGGCCCTCGAAGCACTGTTCTTGATCGCTGGGCTGCTGTTCACCATCCCGGTGCTCAGCGACGACCCGCTACCAGCCCGGCAAAGCCACCTCGGACGGCTCTTCGACGTCTTCGCCGAAGTGCCGTTGCACGCCTTCTTCGGCGTCATCGTCATGATGGCGGCGACACCGCTCATCCCAGCGTTCGCAACCCCGCCGGAGAGCTGGGGCGTCGACCCGCTCGAAGACCAGAGGATTGCGGGCGCCCTGGCCTGGTCCTTCGGCGAAGGCCCGACCGTCATCATCCTGCTCGTGCTCATGTCGACCTGGCGCCGCAGCGAAGAGCGCAGCAATCGCACGCACGACCGCGACGCCGACGCCGAGCTCGAGCGCTACAACACCTACCTCGCGACGCTGCAACGACCGACTCCCGGTCGCTCCGCCGACGACTGAACGGAACCCGCATGACCCCCTCCCTCCCGGCGATCTCGCTCGTGCTCGTCTTCTCGGCGATCACCGTCTATGCCCTCGCCTTCATCGCCTACACCCTCGATCTCGCACGCCGAGCTGCTGAAGTCCGCACGGCAGCCATCCCGCAGCGAACTCTGGTGGGCGCAGGTGGCGCGCCCCTCGAGCATGAGCGCATCGAAGAAGGTGACGCGACCGCCTCGAGGGGACGCCTGGTGTGGCTGCGCATCGGTTTCGCGCTCACCGTCATCGCGTTCGTCCTTCACCTGCTCGCGACGCTCCTGCGGGGCATCGCCGCCGAGCGAGTGCCCTGGGTGAACATGTACGAGTTCTCGATGACGGCGACCCTGATAATCGTCGCCGTCTTCCTCGGCGTGCAGCTGCGCCAAGACCTCCGCTTCCTCGGCACGTTCATCATCGGCCTCGTCGTCCTGCTCCTCGGCGGGTCGACGGTCTCGTTCTACGTCGCCGTCACACCGCTCGTGCCGTCACTGCAGTCGGTCTGGCTGGTCATCCACGTCTTCGTCGCATCGCTCGGCACCGCCTTCCTCGCGCTCGGCTTCGCCCTGTCGGTGCTGCAGCTGCTGCAGCACCATCGCGATGGACTGCCCGAAGAAAAGCGGCGACGTCGGCTGCGAGCCTTGGCCTCCTTGCCCGGCACCGACCGGCTCGAGAACCTCACCTACCGCATGGTCATCGTCGGATTCGTGTTCTGGACCTTCACCCTCATCGCCGGCGCGATCTGGGCCGAAGCTGCCTGGGGCCGCTACTGGGGCTGGGATGTGAAAGAGGTTTGGACCTTCGTGATCTGGACTCTCTACGCCGGCTACATCCATGCCCGTTCCACCCGCGGCTGGCGCGGCGTTCCCAGCGCCTGGCTGTCCATCACCGGCTTCACCGCCGTGCTCTTCAACTACCTCGTCGTGAACCTGTTCTTCAACGGCCTGCACGCCTACTCAGGCGTGATCTCCACCTAACCCGCGCACCCGGCCTGACAACACCAGCTCCTCGCCGCATCCCTACGATCGCATCCCAACCCGAAAGCACCCCATGACTCGAACCCGCAAGCTCGGTACGCTCCTCGCGGCCGCGATCCCCGTCCTGGTCCTCGCGCTCGCACCGGCCGCGCCCGCTGCAGCGCACAGCGCGCTACGCGACCAGAACCCCGGCGACGGCGAGACGATCGTCACCGCGCCGGCCGCAGTCAGCCTCGGCTTCAACGAAGACCTCATCGACGCCGGCACCGCCGTCACCGTCACCGGCGCCGACGGCCAGCAGTGGACTGAAGGATCCCCGATCGTCCTCGGTAGCGAGCTCGAACAACCTCTGGCCACCGAGATTCCCGCCGGCACCTACACGGTGGTGTGGCGCGTCGTCTCCGCCGACGGGCACCCGATCGACGGTACCTTCGATTTCACCGTCAGCGTCGGCGTTGACGCGCCCGCTGAACCGGTCGCGACCGAAACCGCCGAGCCCGCGCCGGAGGTTACCGACACCCCCACTCCCTCTGCGAGCGAGGACCTGGTCGCGGACGACAGTCTGGAGGTCTCGACCGTCGCGCTCATCGTCGTCACCGCACTGCTGCTCATTGCGACCCCGATCTTGGCCGTCACCATCATTCGCCGTCGCCGCCGCGACTGAGTACCGGAGCAACCCATGAAGCGATCCACCAAGATCAACCTCTCCATCATCGCCGGCCTCGCCGTTGCAGCGACGGTCACCGCTGTCGTCCTCGTCGGCGGTCAGAACACACCTGATCCGGCGCCGAGCGGCACAACGGCCGCCCCGCTCGAGGTCGTCGCCGAGAACAGCCGCGTGCTCGACGACCCTGAGGGCGCCGAGGTCACCCTCGTCGAGTTCCTCGACTTCGAATGCGAGGTCTGCGGTGCCGTGTACCCCTACGTCGAGCAGATTCGCGAGGACTACGCCGGACAGCTCCGTTTCGTGCAGCGCTACTTCCCGATCCCGTCGCACCAGAACTCGATGAACGCCGCGCTCGCGGTCGAAGCAGCCGGGCTGCAGGGCCGCTACGAGGACATGTATCACCGCATGTTCGAGACCCAGGCCGAGTGGGGCGAGCAGCAGGAATCGAAGGCAGCGCTGTTCCGTGAATTCGCGGTCGACCTGGGCCTCGACATGGCCGCCTACGACGCGGCCGTAGCCGACCCAGCCACTGAGGTGCGTGTGCAGTCGGACTTCGATGCCGGGATCGAGCTCGGTGTGCAGGGCACGCCGACGTTCTTTGTTGATGGGCGACCGGTTGATCTGCAGACCATCGACGACCTCACCGGTGCGATCGATGCCGCGCTCGGATGACGCGGTGGACGGTAGGGCACCGCTGAGTTCCAACGGGAGTAGCGTGATCGTCCCCGCGTGAAGGAGCCGGCGTGAGTATGACGCGAGCAGTGCACCACGCCGCGCTTGGGTTCGTCGCCCTGGCACTGGCCGTCGGTGCTGGACTGCGCGCGGCCGGCCGATGGGACCAGATCACCGTCACCGGTTTGCCGCTTTGGGTGAGTCTGCTCGCTCTGATGCTGATCGGTCTCACCGGAGTGCTCAGCCCCGTTTTGCTCGCATGCCTACGACAATGCTCGAAGCGTTAGGGGCCGACATTGCCAGCCTCCCGCTGATGACTCCGGGGGCACCAGCTGTTCACCGAGCCGCGGTTGACTGAGTGGCTATGAGACGAGTCAGGACACGCGGGCAACTGCGTGCATTGCTCGTCGGATTGCTCGTCGTCGGCATTACCTTCGTTGCCCTCACCGCAGGCAGTCATTCCCACACGCACCAGCAGCATCGCGACGAAGGCGTGGTAGGCATCAGCATCCCCGGATCGACAGCGGATGGCGATCCCGAAGCCCCTGCGGCGATCTGGGGCAGCGAACCTGATGGGGTCTGCTTCGGCATCGCCGCCCTCGCGCTGCTGGCGATTGCTCGGATTTTGCTCGCACACGGCGCCGTCCGTGCTGCTGAGTCGGTAGCGAAACCGACCCTGAAGCCTCGCCCACTTCTCGAATCGAAACCTCGACCTCCAGAACTCAGCGAACTGGCCGTCTACCGGCAGTGAGCCGACGACGCGAACGGGCCCGCTCTCGTTCGTGCGCCGTCTAATCCTGACCGCGGTCCGCGGACGGGTGGACGCGATGTCGCAGCCTTCGGCGGCGCGGCATCCCGGCTGGATGTTGCTTCACGCAACCCAGCTCGTCGTCGCGCCAGCCTGTCAAGCGCTGCGGCGAGTGTTCCTGATCTGTTCACCGTCCGGTTGCCGGTTCCAAGCTCGGTCGCTGGTCGACTGCTGTGGCCCGAACGGGTGACCAGACCATCCCTAATGAGGAGAACGATGCCCTCCCTGCGCTCCATGCGGCTGCCCAAAATGGCCGCCGCTTCGCTGCTCGTCGCCGGCGCGATTGTCGCTGTCCCGGTCGCAGCCAACGCTGCGATCGGCGACCACGGCGGTGCCGCTCGCAACAGCGGCGACATGACCCAGGCCCTGCGCGACTCGATCGTGAACAGCGGCGCCCAGAACGTGATCCTGCTGATCGGTGACGGCATGGGCGACAGCGAGATCACCGTCGCCCGCAATTACGAGCACGGCGCCGACGGCGCCTTCCCTGGCATCGACGCGCTGCCGATCACTGGCCAGTACACGACGTACGCGGTCAACAACGACGGCACCCCGAACTACACTTCCGAGTCCGCCTCCACGGCTAGCGCCTGGGCGACCGGCACGAAGGCCGTCAACGGGAGCCTCTCGGTCGACTATCGCGGCGAGTCGCAGGCGACGCTGCTCGAGCTCGCGAAGGCGAACGGCAAGAAGACCGGCAACGTTTCGACCGCCGAGATTCAGGACGCCACTCCTGCAGCCCAGTACGCGCACATCAACGCGCGCGGCTGCTACGGCCCGACGCAGACGAGCGCGAACTGCGCCCCCTACGCGCTGGAGAACGGCGGCATCGGCTCGATCAGCGAGCAGCTGCTTGACGTGCGCCCCGACCTCACGCTCGGCGGCGGCGCTGCGACGTTCACCCAGCAGTCCGCGACCGCGGGCCAGTGGGAGGGCCAGACCCTTCAGGCGCAGGCAGTCGACCGCGGCTACCAGTGGGTCACCGACGCCGCTGGTCTGAGCGCCGTCACCACCGCCGACCAGACGGCGCCGGTGCTCGGATTGTTCACTGAGGGCAACTTCCCGACCCGTTACGCCTCCACCACCGCGACCATTGGTGGTGGGGACCAGCCCGCGGCCGCCTGCACGCTCAACGCCGACCGCCTCGACCCGACGCTCTCGCTCGGGTCGCTGACCACGAAGGCCATCGACCTGCTCGCCAACGACGACGAAGGCTTCTTCCTGCAGGTCGAGGGCGCCTCGATCGACAAGCGCGACCACGCTGCCGACGCCTGCGGGCAGATCGGTGAGACCGCCGACCTCGACGAGGCCGTGCAGGCCGCGCTCGAGTTCGCCCGCGCTGACGGGAACACCCTCGTCGTCGTCACCGCCGACCACGCCCACACCTCGCAGATCGTCGGCTCCGCGGGTCCCGGCCTCAGCAGCTCGCTGCTGACCAAGGAGGGCCAGAAGATGATCGTCGCCTACGGCACCTCGCCCACTGGCGGATCGCAGCAGCACACCGGCGCCCAGGTGCGCATCGGCGCCTATGGCCCCGGCGCCGCCAACGTGGCCGGTCTGACCGACCAGACCGACCTCTTCTTCACCTCCACCGGCACCCTCGACCTCGAGGCCGACAGGGCCGCCCTGAACGCCGGTGCAACCATCGCCTTCAACGGCGAGCCCACCCCCGGCGCCGAGATCACCGCTACCGTCTCCGGCCTGCCCGCCGACTGGCAGGTCACCGGAGCACTCGGCGACGACGACGCCTCGCCTGAAGAGGACATCATCGACGGCTCGGCCAGCTTTCCGCTCACCGTGCCCGAGACGGCCGGCACCTACACGTTCACCGTCACTGGTGTGCAGACCGGCACCGTCGTCACCGCTGAGCTCACGGTCACCGAAGATGGCGCCGTCGTCACGCCGCCCGTCGACGAGGACAGCGAGGGCGACTCCGCCGGGGTGATCCCGGCTGGCCCCGGCGGTGGCATGGCGATCACCGGCGCTGACGCGCTGCCGCTGGCGCTTATCGCCGCCGGACTGCTCCTCGCCGGCGTCGCGGGAGTGCTCGCTCGCCGCCGCTTTGCGGAGCGCCGCACCGCATAAGCGTGACGAACCGAGGGGGTCGCGCGTCGGAATCGCGCGGCCCCCTCTTCGTACGCCGCGACGCCTGGGAAGATGACGATATGACCGTCGTCGACACCGCCCTGAGCCAGGCTGCGTGCTGCGCGGTGCCGGAGCGGGCACCGCTGGCGGCAGACGCCGCGGCGGAACTCGCGCGGACGCTGAAGGCGATCGCGGATCCGACCCGGCTGCGCCTGGTGTCGATCGTCGCGGCCAGCGGTGACGGAGAGGTGTGCGTGTGCGACCTCACCGAGCCGGTGGGTTTGAGTCAGCCGACCGTCTCGCATCACCTCAAGGTGCTTGTCGACGCCGGCCTGCTCCATCGTGAGAAGCGCGGCACCTGGGCGTACTACTCCCTGGTGCCCGGCGCGCTCGGCGTGCTTGCCGGCGCGATCACGAACGTCTGAGCCGGTGCTGCTGAGGATCAGGCGGGCGTGAGTCGGCCGGCCAGTGCTTCGATGCGCGTGGCGAGGTCGTCGAATGCGGTGTCGTAGGCGCGATCGGTGCCCGCCGAGCCGGGCGCCGGCACTGACCAGTGCAGTACGTCGCTGCCGGCGAGCGCTTCGTGGGCGCTGTCGCAGACGGTCACGATGAAGTCCGTCTCCGTGGCGACGTCATTGACGTGCCGCGGGGGAGCGTCCTGCAGCGTCAGTCCGTGCCGCTCGGCGGCCGCGACGGCGCCGGCGGCGACGGCTGCGGCGGGCTTCGTGCCGGCGGAGGCCGCTGGGATGCTGCTGCGGGTGGCCCAGATCGCTGCCGCCAGCTGCGAGCGTGCGGAGTTGCCGGTGCAGACGAACAGCACCCGCCGCGCCGCGGCCGCCGCCGACGGGCCGAGCCCGGTGACGGCCTCCGGCACCAGGTGCACGTAGCTGCGCCGCTTGTCGCCTTCGGAGCGGCGGCGGGTGATCATGCCCTCCCGCTCGAGCACGCCGAGGTGGTGCGCGACGAGGTTCGACGGCATGCCCAACGCATCCTGCACCTCCCGCGGCGACAGGTCACCGAGGGTAAGCAGGTCGACGATCCGCAGCCGGGCGGCGTCGGCCAACGCCGCGTGCCGGGCGGCCCGCACCTCGAGTTCGCTTCGCTCGGTGTTCATTGACTCAATCTTGACTGAGCGATTAAAGCTCGTCAAGATGTCCACCGTCATGGCTTCCACTTCCGCCCCGCACGCGCTGCTGCGCGTCGTCGCCGCTGAGTTCGTCGGCACTGCCGGCCTGGTGCTCGCCGTTGTCGGCTCCGGTATCGCCGCCTCGCGACTCTCGCCGGGCGATGTCGGTTTGCAGCTGCTCGAGAACGCGATCGCGACCGCGCTGGCGCTCGCGGTGTTGATCCTCGTGTTCGCGCCCGTGTCGGGTGCGCACTTCAACCCGGTCGTGACGCTTGTCGACGCGGTACACGGTGGGAGAGCCGACCGCCGGCAGCGCGTCGTACTGGTCATCGTCGCGCAGATTGCGGGCGGCATCGCCGGCGCGCTGCTGGCGAACGTGCTGTTCGAGGTCCGGGCCGGCTTCGCGATGACAGAGCGTGCCGGCGCCGGCCTGTGGGCGGCCGAGGTGGTCGCGACCGCAGGGCTCCTGCTCGTCATCGTCGCGCTGGTGCGCACCGGACGCACCGCGCACGCACCGTGGGCGGTGGCGGCGTACATCGGCGCCGCCTACTGGTTCACCTCCTCCACCTCGTTCGCGAACCCCGCCGTGACCATCGGGCGCATGTTCAGCGACACCTTCGCCGGCATCCTCCCCGTCAGCGCCCCCGCCTTCATCGCCGCGCAACTGCTCGGCGGCGCCCTCGGCGCAGCACTCGCTGCGTTCCTGTTCCCGACCCGCGCGAGCGACCGCACCCCGGCCGCCGCCGCGACCTCCTGACCCGCCAACTGGAAGGCCCACCCTCATGCACCTCGCGATCGTCGGCGGCAGCGACGCCGGAATCTCCGCCGCGCTGCGCGCCCGCGAGCTCGACCCGAACGTCGACGTCACCGTGGTGGTCGCCGACGCCTACCCGAACTTCTCCATCTGCGGGATCCCGTACTACTTCTCCCGCGAGGTGCAGCCCTGGCAGTCCCTCGCGCACCGCACCCACGCCGACCTCGAAGCCACCGGCATGCGCCTGCGACTGAACACCTTCGCCACCAGCATCGACGTGTCCGGCCGCGCCCTCACCGTCCGTGACCAGGCCGGCAGCCTCTCCACGATCGACTACGACGAACTGATCGTCGGCACCGGCGCCCTGCCCTCCCACGCCGGCATCACCGGGCTCGGCGAGCTCACGCCGGAGGACGGCGTGCACGTCATGCACTCGATGGGCGACACCTTCGCCCTCGAGCGCTTCCTCGACGAGCGCGACCCGAAGACCGCGATCATCGTCGGTGCCGGCTACGTCGGCCTCGAGATGGCCGAAGCCTTCACTGTCCGCGGCCTCACGGTCGCCCAGATCCAGCGCGGGCCCGAGGTGCTCTCCACCCTCGACCCTGAGCTCGGCGCGCTCGTGCACGCCGAGCTCGATGAGCACGGTGTCGACGTGCTCACCGACACCACTGTGACCGGCATCGACAAGAGCCCCGCCGGCCTCACCGTCCACGGCACCCGGAATGGCGAACCGATCAGTCGCTCAGCCGACGTCGTGCTCGTCGTCGTCGGCGTGCGCCCCAACACGGATCTGCTCGAGCGCGCCGGCGCGCGCCTCGGTGCCGGGCGCGCGGTCGTCGTCGACGAGCACATGCGCACCGGCCTGCCGAACGTGTGGGCCGCCGGCGACGGCATCATCACCCACCACCGCCTGCTCGGTGAGACGTACCTGCCGCTGGGCACCACGAGCCACAAGCAGGGCCGCGTCGCCGGCGAGAACGCCATCGGCGGGTCCGCCCGCTTCGCCGGCAGCGTCGGCACCCAGGTCGTGAAGGTCTTCGACCTCGTGGCCGCCCGCACCGGCCTCCGCGACCACGAAGCGGCCGCAGCCGGCCTAAACCCGCGGACCGTCAGCGCGGTCGCCGACGACCACAAGCGCTACTACCCGGGCGCGCAGCCCATCACCATCCGCATCACCGGCGACGAAACCGACCGGCGCCTCCTCGGCGCGCAGCTGGTCGGCCGCCTCGGCACCGAGACCGCCAAGCGCGTCGACACCTACGCCACCGCCCTGTTCGCCGGCCTCACCGTCGAACAGGTCAGCGACCTCGACCTCTCGTACACCCCGCCCCTCGGCTCACCGTGGGACGCCGTCCAGGCCGCCACCCAGCAGTGGAGCCGCACCATCACCCAGGAGCACAGCGCATGAGCAAGCCCACCGTCCTCTTCCTCTGCAAGCACAACGCCGGACGCTCTCAGCTCGGCGCGGGCCTGCTCGAAGTCCTCGCCGGGGACCGTTACACCGCCACCTCCGCCGGCCTCTCCCCTGCCGACAGCGTGAACCCCGCGATCGCG
>JAAIGE0100917845.1_pt1 | contig 11168 bp, 7 predicted proteins | sample 6487951 | NCBI WGS metagenome assembly JAAIGE01 (sample SAMN13974128, study PRJNA590717) | phyllosphere metagenome | biome: tomato field; feature: multiple bacterial spot infested tomato fields; material: tomato leaves; isolation source: leaves from tomato fields | host: Solanum lycopersicum ... | reverse complement strand
GAGAAAAGCTGGTTTACGCTCTCTACCATCGCGGGTGACGAGCGCCAGTTAGTGTCCAGCGTATAGTGCGCCGCAATTTCATTACGCGCCCGGATATAGGTAAAAATATCCGCCCCGCGGAAAGCGTAGATCGCCTGTTTGGGATCGCCTATCAGCAGTAGCGCATGTTCAGGCTGATGCATATAGAGCGTACGGAAAATCCGGTACTGCTGCGGATCGGTATCCTGAAATTCATCGATCAGCGCCACCGGGTAGCGCTGCCGGATCAGCTGCGCCAGCTGCGCGCCGCCCGCCTGCTGCAGCGCATCATCAAGCCGGCTCAGCAGATCGTCAAAGCCCAGCAGCGCCTGCAGCCGCTTCTGTTTATGCACCGCCTCACGCACTTCGGTCAGCGCCCGAGCAATGACCACATCACGCAGCGACAGCGGTTCAGCCAGAAACGCGTCAATTGCGCTGAACAGCGCGTGCCGCGGGGCGTCGCCTTTTTTGGTTTTCTCATCCAGTATCCGCTGCCCGAAGCGTGCCAGCTCGGGCGGAACCTGGTAATCACTGCTGTCGCTATGGGCCCACTGGCTCACTTTACTGACCCAGGCGGGCAGATGTTTGCTGCTGTAGCTGCGCTTATCCACGCCCGACTGCTCAACCAGCGTCTGCACGTCATCACCCAGCGTTCGCCACTGCGCTTTGATCTCCGCGATGCGCGCCATATTACGTGCATGCCGCGACGCAAGCGTCTCCTGGTCATCCGGCGGCAGCCGCAGCGAGGGCGACTCTCCCTGCAGCCACGGGCGCAGGGTAGCCAGCAGCTGTTCCGGCCCCAGCCATTCGGTGACAATCACGCGCGCGATATCCAGCGTCAGCGGATAGCAGTGACGCCGCCAGAAATCAGCCGTTGCCTGACGCAGGAGCGGATGCTCATCTTCAATCAGCTGCTGTTCAAACAGCATGCCGGACTCAAACGCGTTAAGATTGAGCATACGCTGGCAGAAGCCGTGGATGGTGAAAATAGCGGCTTCATCCATCTGTCTTTCCGCCGCCAGCAGCAGCGAGGCGGCCTCTTCCCGCTGCGGGATCGCCTGCAGCAGTGCGGTCAGCATCGCATCGCTGCTGACGCCGCGAATACAGGCGAGCCGCAGCGCGTGGATATTCGCGCGGATACGACCGCGCAGCTCTGCCGTCGCCGCTTCGGTGAACGTCACCACCAGAATCTCTTCTACCGAGAGCGGGCGACTATAAGCGTTCTCTTCGCCCAGCCCCAGCAGCAGACGCAGATAAAGCAGGCCGATGGTAAAGGTTTTACCCGTACCGGCAGAGGCCTCAATCAGGCGCTCGCCGCGCAGCGGCAGCGTCAGCGGATTGAGGGATTCAGCACGCTGACTCATGGCGTATCACTCTTAACCGGCAGCGACTGCTGCAGCTGCGCCAGCGCCGCCCAGGTGGTAAAGCCAGGTAGCGCTGCGTAATCTGCCTGCGGTGCGCTCTCCTGCGTACCGCTGATCTGGGAAATCATCGCCATTCCCTGCTGCCGGATCGCCTGCCGGAAGAAAGTGGCCAGCTGCGCCGGCGTCAGCTGCTGCACCTGCGCAATCACTTTCTCTCGCGTATCGAACGCATAGTTCTGACGGCTGAAGTCACGACTGTAGCGATTGGCTTCCTCCTCCAGCGTCTGAGGACGCTGTTTCAGCTCATTGATCATCGCCTGCTGGTACTGCGCAAAGGTCTCGGGCTTCATGCTGCGCAGCCGCTGTTCTGCCTGCGGATAGAATGCCTGGAAGCGCTGCAGCAGGAACGCGGGCTGCCGGCTGTTGCTCTGCAGCAGAAAACCGATGCCCCACTGGCGGCCTATCGGCATCTGATAGGTAAAGACGGCATAGCCCAGCTGCTCTTCCGTGCGCAGCTGGTTATAAAACCACGGCTGGATAATCTGACTCAGCAGCGTACTGGCGGCCATGCTCTGATATTCATCATACCCGACAGGCACATAGAGCGCCGCCAGCGCGGAATCGCTGCTGCTTCCCGCCTGCTGCAGGTTCGCCTTGATCGGTTTATCCACCACAACATAGTCACTGCGCCACGGTGCCTCTCCGCTGCTCTGCAGCTGCGCTTTCAGGGCCACGCCAAGCGCTTCCGTCTCTTTTACTGAGAGATTACCCACCGCCAGCATCTCTGGTGTCGACTGATGCAGCAGCGCGTCACGCCAGGCGATCACCTCCTGCAGCGTGATCTCCGGCAGCAACCGGCGGCGTTCGTCGCGCTGGGTATAGGGCAGCTGCGACAGCATCTGCATCGGCTGGATCGCCTGTTCAAACGCTTTGCCTTTTTCAGCCGCATCCAGACGGTCGCGATACCAGGATTTAGCCTGAGCGAGCTGCGCTTCATCCGGACGGAAGCTGCTGTAACCGGCGACCAGCTCCTGCAGCAGCTGCGGCAAACGCTGGGTAAATCCGCTGGCGTTAAACACCAGGCCATCATCTTCTCCCACGGAGAAACTGATGCCACCCACCGACGCCTGCGAGTTGAGCTCATCCAGCGCCTGGCTGGAGAGATAATCATTCAGACCAAACAGCACCTGCTGACGCGCGTCGCCGATCGTTGCCTTATTGCGTAGCGCCAGGGTAATCGCCGCTTTTGGCTCGTCAGGATAGAACCGGCTCGGCATCCATAAAATACGCATTGCCGCGTCATTACTGAGCACAATCGGATGCGTGTAGTTTTTCCCGTCGCGTGCAATCAGTGAAAAGTCAGTGGGAATATAGGGATTGAGCGCGGGCAAAGAGAGCGTGATATGCGCTGCACGCTGCTGCCAGTCGCTGTACTGCGCGGCGCTGATTTTATCAACCTGATACGGCGCATTAACAAAGTAGGCCTGCTGATTGTGCGGCTCCTGCGGGCTGATATACCAGATGCGGGCATTTTGCGGCGTCATCTCACCAAGGCGTGCCGCTACCGCTGCAGGATCGAAGCGATCGGCAAGGTAAGGCGCATCCAGCGTGTGCGCGACCGGCACACGCAGCATGGTGTCGGCCAGCCACTGAATGTAGTCCATATCACGGGTAATTGACGGATAGCGGTAATCAAGCGCCAGCACATGCGATACCTCGTCAAAATAGCGCTTATCAATGCCGTTGCGGCGCAGCATATCGAGGTAGCTGAAAATGGCGGCCACGACTTCATCGCGTTGCGTCAGCCCTTTATCCGTCAGCGACACAGAAATAGCAAAGACGCCGCTGCTGCGCTCGGTGACCGGATCGGCCCCTGCGGTCACGCCATCGGCCAGTCCCTGCTTCTGCAGCCAGTCATTCAGCGTATTGGCGCTGCGGTTACCCAGCAGATAGCCAATCAGCGTATCGGTTTTGCTGCGGAAATCGGCGCTGTTGTTCGCGATCCGAAACTCAATCTTCAGCTGTTTACGCGGCTGAGCCGGCACGTAGTGAATAATGATGCCTTTCTGCGCCCCGGTGACCACCGGTACATCTATCTCCGGTACGCTAGCCGGATGTGCCGCGACGCGCCCAAAGGTGGCGGCGGCCATCTGCGCCATCTCAGAGAGCGGTTTATTGCTGTAAATCACTGCTTTCATCAGGCTGGCAGAATAGTGGGTACGGTAGAAGTCGCGCAGCGCCTGCTGCAGTTTGCTGCCCGGTTTATCACTCAGCGTCTCCAGGTTGCCTCCGGAGAAACGCGAACCCGGATGCTGCGGATTCAGCGTCTCAGCACTGACCTGCGCCATGCGCAGCCCGTCCCGCGAGCGCGCCATCGTCAGCTCTGCGTTGACGGCGTGACGTTCGCGATCGGCGTTAACCGGATCGAGCAGCGGCTCCGCAATCGCATCCGCCAGGCGATCTGCCGCAGGCTGCAGCGCATCGTTCTCCACTTCCAGATAGAATGCGGTGCGGTAAGAGGCGGTGCTGGCGTTGTGACTGCCGCCGTGCATTTTGAGAAATTCCGCAAGATTATCGGGCTGGGGGTAACGTTTTGAGCCCATCAGCACCATATGCTCCAGATAGTGCGCCAGCCCGGGCTGCTGGTCGGGATCGTCCAGCGAGCCAATCGGCAGCGTCAGCGCCGCCAGCGACTTCGGGGCCTCAGCGTCTGAAACCAGCAGCACCGTCATACCGTTGTTCAGGGTAATCGCCTGATAGCTGCGCGGATCGCGATCGCTTTTGCGGATAATGTCATTAACCGGCTGCCAGCCCTGTCCGGTATCGGCAAAAACATTCAGCGCCAGCGCGCCTGACAGCAGCGCGCCGATACAGCGTGCGTAAATCCGCATGTAAACCCCTTAATCTTACTCTGCCCTGCGGCTGGTTTTCCGCGCAGGTTTATCAACATATTATTCTGGCGTAAGCGCGACGCTTAGCAGCTATTTATCATCCTGATGGGCGAGACGTACCGGCAGATACCACTGCCGTGCTGCAGCGATAATCGCCTGCAGCATCTCCTCATTCAGCGTGCGATTCAGGCGCTGGAGATAAGGATCGCTGCCCTCCCCCTGCACCTGATAGCCGCCCTGCCACGCCTGCAGCAGCTTATTCAGCGCCTTTTTCTGCGTGGCGTCATCTTCCAGCAGCTGGCCGCTTTTGCGATCGAAGCTCGCCTCCAGCCAGGCGCCGCCGCTTTTGTTTAACAGCAGCAGCGGCTGCGCCAGCCCCTGCTCGCAGGCGGCGGCATACTCTGCCAGCAGCGACTGCGCCCGGTCGGCGGCTACGGCATGAAAGCGCCAGCAACTCTGTTTACGGCCATACATCCGGCTTACGCCGCTGCCGCCCAGCGCACAGTAGACCAGATGCTCCAGCCACAGCTGCAGTCCGTCATTCATGTTCAGCACGCCAGGCCGCCAGCGCAGCAGGCCATCAGCCTGCACCTGCGTCAGCCAGCCGGTCAGCCGCACGGTACCGAGCTGCAGATTTACCTCCTGACTCTCTGCCGGCAGGCGCTCTCCGGCGACTTCCGCCGCAACCTCCTGCATCTCTTCGGTCTGGCTCTGCCAGAAAAGTTCACCAAAGGCGCCATAAGGCAGGTTACCTGCTGCGCGATGATGCGCATAGAGCTGCTGCGGATCCTCGCCGTTCACCAGCGCATTGAGCAGCTGCGCGTTTAACTGATAGCGCTCAAGGCTATCAGGTGCAAAGGGCTCGCTATCGGGCAACTCACTCTCTTCTGTCCAGAATGAGACGCCAAGACGCTGCTGAAACCAGGCGCGAACCGGATGACGCCAGAAGCGCAGCAGCTGTTCCAGCGTCACAATCTCCTGCGTTTTCACCGCCAGCGGCTGCACGAAGTCGGGCTGTGCCACGCCGCGGCCGGTAGCCGCCGGCAGCCATTCGGCAGCAAAGCTCTGCCGGTGAGTGTCAGGCGCAAAATTCTCTGCGGCAAATGGCATGCGGCTGTGCAACGTTTGTAAGTGCTCACGTACATGCTGTTCACTGATGTCCGGCTCGCACTGCTCATCGCCCGGCAGGCAGAAACTCTGCCCCAGATAATCAAGCAGTTCCGTGACCAGCACTGAGGGATAGCGCTCGGTGTTATCCTGAATCGCCCGGCCGATATAGCTGATATAGAGCTGCTGCTGGGCTGAAATCAGGGCCTCAAGGAACAGATAGCGATCGTCATCGCGCCGGCTGCGGTCGCCTTTGCGCGTCTGCTGCTGCATCAGGTCAAACCCTACCGGTGCCAGCGTGCGCGGGTAGACGCCATCATTCATACCCAGCAGGCAGACGATTTTGAAGGGAATTGAGCGCATCGGCATCAGCGTACAGAAGTTTACCGGACCTGCCAGAAAACGCTGGCTGATGCGCTGCTGATCGAGGCGTGAGCGCAGCTCATCGCGCAGCAGCGTCACCGGCACCGGCTGCTGATAAGCAGATCCCATACCCTGTTCAATGATCTCTTTCCACTGCGTCTCTACCAGCAGCAGCGCCGCCTCGCTTTCGGCATCCCCGCTGAAAAAGCTGTCAATCAGCTCACGGCACAGCGGCAGCCACTCCGCCAGCGTGCGCTCACCGGCCAGCCGGCTGCGCCAGGTATCAAGCCGCATCAGCAGCTCGGCCAGATGTCCCGCCAGCTCTGCGATCAGACCGCTTGACTCATCGTAAGGCAGGATCCCCTGCCAGTCACCGTTGCGGCTCTCAAGCGCATAGCCCAGCAGCATACGCTGCAGGCCAAAACGCCAGGTGTGCTGGCCGGTAACCGGCAGCGACAGCGCTTCAATGCTGGCATCGTCCAGCCCCCAGCGAATACCGGACTCCATGACCCAGCGGCGCAGCAGACGCAACCCGCTCTCATCCACGGAAAAACGCTGCGCCAGCGCCGGCACCTCCAGCAGCGCAAGGATCTCCTCTGAGGCGAAGCGACTCTCCGGCAGCGTCAGCAGGCTCAGCAGCGCCAGAATGGCCGGATGAGCCTGACTGGCACGACGGTCAGAAATGGCAAATGGCAGATAGCGATCCGGCGGTGCGCTGGCAAATGCCGCCTGAATAAAGGGCGCATAGCTATCGATGTCTGCCACCATAACGATGATATCGCGCGGCTTAAGCTCAGGATCGGCCTCCATCATCGCCAGCAGGTGATCCTGCAGCACCTCCACTTCACGCTGTGCGCTGTGACAGATCTGCAGCGTGATGGAGCGATCGGCCGGATCGAGAGGGCGCTTCTCTGCGCTGTTCATCAGCTCTCCGGCACTCAGACCAATCACCGCGCGATCGTCAAGATTCAGCAGGTCAGCCTGCAGGTTGTGCAGCAGCGTGTCATCAGGCAGATCGACAAATGCATCGATATCGTTGGCGGCTGACTCCATCTGGCTGAGCAGAAACAGGTTATCGCGTCCCAGCTTTCCCCAGGAGGCGAGCAGCGGGTTTGTCAGCTGCTGTTCACCGCTGCTGTTAAACAGCGTGGAGGCGGCTTCAGGTTCGCGAAACAGCGGCAGCGTCTCCTCTGAATGCAGACGGCGGCGCTGACGGCTCTGCAGCTTTGCCAGAAACGCGTAATCCTGAATATCCCCCCAGTAGTGGCGGCAGGGATTAGTAAACAGCAGATGAATATCGATATGACGGCCCAGCGCTTCAAGCGCCTGCAGGTAGACTGGCGGCAGCGCGGAGATACCGCAGATAAATACGCGCGGCGGCAGGCCAGGCGGCGTGCTTTCAGCCCGTTCCAGCGTTTCAATAAAGCGGGCGTACAGATTGGCACGGTGCCACATCGGCTGACCGAGGCTTTCCGTAAAGCTGACCAGATCGCGCCAGAGCGCCGCCTGCCACTGCTGAGCGTCACCCAGTCCCTCAATCAGTGCACCATGCTCCCAGCTGTTGAGCCAGTCAGCACGATAGACCAGATACTGGTCAAAGAGGTCGGCGACGCGGGTGCTGAGCTGGTAGAGCTTACGCTTGTCGTCGTCATCCTGCAGATAGAGCCGCAGCGACTGAAACGTCTCCTGCTCCAGCAGCACCGGCAGGCGCTGCATCAGCTTCCAGCTCATGTTGGCTTTAGTAAAGGCGCTCTCTTCCGGGATCCCCGGCAGCACCTTCACAAACATGCTCCAGATAAAGGTGGCAGGCAGTGGGAAATCGATATTTGCGGCAATGCCAAAGCTGTTTGCCAGCTCCATCTGCAGCCACTGCGCCATTCCCGGGCTCTGTACCAGCACCTGTTCAGCCGCAAAAGGATCGGCGAGAGGCTGGTTTTCAATCAGGATGCCTGCCAGATTTTTCAACAGATCGAGCTGATTGGAGTGGTAAACCCGGAACATAATTCTCCTTTAACAAAGCAGTACCCTACAGCCTGGTCACTCTACCCTTAAACGGCGGAGATGCCTATTAATCTGGTCATCTTCGTGACATTTCAGCCGTGCCAGCATCGCTGTGCGCTGATGCGGGCCGGTCACGGTCACCCGCTCCAGCGTGCAGCTACCTGGCAGAATCTGCTGCTGGCGCTGCGTGTGCCAGCCCGCTGTGTCATGACCCAGCAACGCCTGCTGCGCAACCTGCCACGCCTGTCGCTGCTGCCACTGCTGGCTGAACCCCAGCGTCAGCGCACGCTGATAGTGCAGCAGCGTCGAGATGCTCAGCGCCAGCAGCAGCATGCCCACCAGCGCCTCGGCGAGGCTAAATCCCCGCTGTAACTGCCTCTCCCGGACACGCCTCCGGCGCGGCCAGCGGGCAGAAGTCAATCCAGCCGTGCGGCAAGGCCAGCACGCGCGCTCCACGAAGTTCAACCCAGCGGTAGAGCCAGAGTGCGCTGCCTGCCTGGCGCGCGGATAACAAGCCATGCCCTTCCTCCCTGCGCAGCAGACAGCTCTGCCACTGCGCGGTTGTCCACTGCTGACACTGCCAGCCTTCAGCCGGCGACCACTGCTGCTGCACTCCCCAGCGCAGCGCCGCCTGCGCCTGGCTGTGATGCTGAAAGTAGTGCTGCGTATCGGCAACCAGCACCATGCTGCGGCTCAGCTGCTGGCGGGTCGCATGCAGCGTTACGCCTCCCAGCAGCAGCAGCATCATGATCATGCCGAGCGTACTGTTGCCCCGCTGGTTCACAGATTGATGCCTTCGATAACGCGTACCAGCGTGACCTGCTGCTGACCTGCACGTGCCGCCAGCTCCAGCCGCAGGTAGCGCTGCTGGCGGCTGACCTGAAAACGTTCCAGCAGCATAAATGCGGGATCGGTGATGCGCTCCCAGCCGCTACCGTGACACGCCTCAACGCCGCGCTGCATCTCCAGCTGCCCGCTACGCAGACGATAGCCGTAGTAATCACTGTCGCTATGCCCCGCTCCCTCCCAGCGACCGTTGCTGTTCTCATCCCAGCGCAGCAGCACACAGCTGCCGCTGTTTGCCAGCGTCAGTGGCGCACCGCTGCAGGTTCCCCGGCAGTAGCCCGCCCGGCGCAGCGCTTTTTCCAGCATGCCGGCTATCTGCTCCAGCTCCTGCTGCAGCTGTACCCGCTGCTGCAGCCGCAGATTCTGTTCCAGCAGCAGCGGCAGAAAACGCCCCAGGCTAAGCATCAGCATGGCGCTTATCGCCAGCGCAATCAGCGTTTCCAGCAGGCTGAACCCGGCCTGAGCTACCCGCACGTCGCTGCTTCCGGCTGGCAGAGACGAACACGCGCGCGGGCAGAGATGATTGCGCGCCAGCGCCCGGCAGCGCTCGTTATTTCCACGCTACCGGCGCGCGCTACGTCTCTGCGCCCGTAAAAACCGGGTTCGCCCGTCAGTGCGCTGAGGTGTATGCCTGCATACGGTGGCGTGAACCACCAGCGCGAGGGCGTCGTGCAGCCTGCAGGCGGTACGGGGCCGGTACCGAGACAGCCCCCCTGACCCGGCTGCAGCCAGAGCTTTAGCTCGCGATTATGCCAGCCCGCATGCGCACGCAGCTGCAGCAAAAACGCCTGCAGCTGCAGCACACTTTCGCGCAGCTGCTGCTGCTGCTGCCAGCGCTGCCACCCCTGTATCACCCCGCCGCCCAGTACGCCTGCGATGAGCATGACGATCAGCAGTTCCGGCAGGGTAAATCCGTGATGATTATCTCTGTTCATGACGTCACTCTGCCGTCAGCGCAGCAGCGCTACAAGCGTGACAATTGTGCGGTCAGGAGTGGCTCACAGACGTGCTTCAGCCGCTACAGAGAGAACCATTTTTTTGTGCGGCAGCGTCAGAAAAGCGTGGCCTGACAGGCAAAAAAAAGCCCTGCACAGCGGCAGGGCTCAGGGGCGTTCGGGAGCAGATCAGACTGCCACAGGGGCCTTGATGGCAGGATGGGGATCGTAGCCTTCTACCTCAAAATCCTCGAACTGATAGTCGAAAATTGAGGCTGGCTTACGCTTAATCACCAGCTTCGGCAGCGGACGTGGTTCGCGCGTCAGCTGCAGGCAAGCCTGCTCCAGATGGTTGCTGTAAAGGTGGGTATCGCCACCGGTCCAGACAAAATCACCCACTTCCAGATCGCACTGCTGCGCGACCATATGCACCAGCAGCGCATAGCTGGCGATATTAAACGGCAGGCCGAGGAAGATATCGCACGAACGCTGATAGAGCTGGCAGGAGAGTTTGCCGTTCGCGACGTAGAACTGGAAAAAGGCGTGGCACGGAGCCAGCGCCATCTGATCCAGCTCGCCCACGTTCCAGGCTGAGACAATAATGCGGCGTGAGTCCGGATCGCGTTTCAGCTGCTCAATGACTCTGCTTATCTGATCGATCTCTGCGCCAGAGGCGCTGCCCCAGCTGCGCCACTGCTTGCCGTAGACCGGACCTAAATCTCCGTTTTCATCCGCCCACTCATCCCAGATGGTGACCTTGTTCTCTTTCAGATACTGAATGTTGGTTTCCCCTTTCAGGAACCACAGCAGCTCGTGAATGATAGAGCGCAGGTGCACTTTTTTGGTGGTGACCAGCGGGAAGCCTTCCTGCAGATTGAAACGCATCTGGTGGCCAAAAATGGAAAGCGTGCCGGTACCGGTACGGTCGGCCTTTTCTGCGCCTTCATTCAGCACATGTTGCATCAAATCCAGATACTGTTTCATTTTACCTCACGCGTTTGTTGCTGCGGGCGACGACGATACGCCCAGACCATCATAATCACTCCGGCCAGAATCATTGGGATCGACAGAATCTGGCCCATACTGATACCGCCTTCGAACAGGCCAAGCTGGGCATCCGGCTGGCGGAAAAACTCCACGATAATGCGGAATGCGCCGTAGCCAATCAGGAACAGGCCGGAGACACTGCCCATCGGGCGCGGCTTGCGAATAAACAGGTTGAGAATGATAAACAGCACGATGCCTTCCAGGCACAGCTCATACAGCTGTGACGGATGGCGCGGCAGCACGCCGTACGTGTTCAGCAGTTCCTGATATTGCGGGTTATTGGCCGCCAGCGCGAGGTCTTCGCTGCGCGAACCCGGGAACAGCATGGCGAATTTGAAGTCAGGCGCCACGCGGCCCCACAGTTCGCCGTTGATGAAGTTGCCGAGACGACCAGCACCGAGGCCAAACGGGATCAGCGGCGCAATGAAATCAGAGACCTGGAAGAAGGTGCGTTTGGTACGGCGGGCGAAGATCAGCATCACCACGATCACACCAATCAGACCACCGTGGAATGACATGCCCCCGTCCCACACTTTGAACAGATAGAGTGGGTTGTCGAGGAACAGCGGCAGGTTATAGAACAGCACGTAGCCGAT
>JAAIGE0100777941.1_pt1 | contig 11180 bp, 8 predicted proteins | sample 6487951 | NCBI WGS metagenome assembly JAAIGE01 (sample SAMN13974128, study PRJNA590717) | phyllosphere metagenome | biome: tomato field; feature: multiple bacterial spot infested tomato fields; material: tomato leaves; isolation source: leaves from tomato fields | host: Solanum lycopersicum ... | reverse complement strand
TCTCGGCCAGTGTCTCGGCGGTGACGCCGAGGTCGAGCTCGGCGATGACCGGGTTGAGCACGATCGGGGTGGTGACCAGCCCGACGTACGTGTTGATGCGGGTCTGCGCGAAGTTCGCACCCTGCTGGATGTCGGATGCCGTGCCGCCGGTCTGCGTCGAGACGGCGACGCTACTCGACGACTCATATATAGGAGTGCGCGTCAGCGAGTAGGCCGCTGCCGCTCCCAGTCCGACGAGCGTGAGCACGACGATGATGAGCCAGTTCTTGCGGAGGACGCGGATGTAGTCGCTGAGCTCCATGGTGCCTCTCGTGCCTACGCCCCGCTGGGGCGTCCGAACATTGCGGTTCAGTCTGCCACAGGGGTGTGTCGGGCTGATGACGCGGGGGAGTTGCTGCTGGCGAGCGAGCGCTGGCAGGAGCGGATCCGAGTTTGTGCGGGAACCACAAGCTCCGGGCCATGCCTCTCTCGCTATTCGTCACTCCAATGCGCTAGCGCATTTCGCTGGGCGGCGCCTAGCGGGCGGAACAGTCCACCGCCGTGGGTGAGGGCATCGCAGGGGCGCTAATCGCCTTCTCCTGGTCCTGGGCTCACACTGCCTGCGCGAGATGCGCGACAGGTGAGCGTCGCTCAGCGCGGGAGGCTGGCGGAAGTGGGAGGCGAGTAGCTGGATTGGAGACTCCGCACTCGCCGCGTGACGAGCGCGCAACGCGGCGTGAACATCAACGACATTCCGTTCGTCTATGCTTCGGGAATCAACTAGCCCCTGTGATGACTAAGAGGAGCCCGCGCCGCGGGCGGTCGATGGGCTCCGCCAAGGGAGGCTCTTTGTGGGGGACTCGATCGTGTTGAGCGGTGCCCGAGGTGGGGCCGTTACGCTTCTAGGGCAAGCTGCACGGCTTCTGGTTCAGTTCGTCGGGATCATTGTGCTATCGCGGCTCCTGTCGCCGTCGGACTTCGGGCTCATCGCGATGGTCGCGGTCTTCATCGGGCTCGGCGAGCTCATCCGTGATTTCGGGTTGCCGACGGCCGCGTTGCAAGCCCGGCGACTCACCAACGGCCAAGCGTCCAACTTTTTTTGGGCGAACACCCTACTTGGAGCTTTGGCAGCCATCGCCTTGCTTGCCGCGACCCCTCTCGTTGTTGGCCTGTACGATCAGCCAGCGCTGGCGGCGGTCATGCCTACTTTGGCACTCGCGCCCCTATTGAACGGGCTGCAGGCGCAACTACAGGTGCGCCTCGCGCGTTCGCGGCGCTTCACCGCTATCGCAGTCACAGATCTGCTTGCTCAGGTGCTCGGACTCGGATGCGCCATCATGGCGGCAGCCGGGGGCCTCCATTATTGGGCGCTAGTAATCCAGACGCTGACCGTAGCGTCCGTACTGCTTCTGTCGCGCTGCGTCGTCTCCGACTGGTTGCCTGGTATCCCACGCCGTAGGCAGGGGTCTCGAGTTCAATTCGTATCCGGCGGCAATTTCGGCATTGCGATGTTGCTCACGTACGCGGCGTCCAACGTGGACAGTCTTGTCTTAGGGGCAAACTTTGGTCCGACCGCGACCGGTCTTTACGGGCGAGCGTTCCAGCTTTTATCGGTGCCTGTGAACGGCCTCCTCAACCCCCTAACGCAGGTCATAGTCCCGGTGATCAACGGTGCTCGTTCCGGGGGTCGGAACCCCGCCGAGGTACTCCAGAGGGCGCAGTTCGCACTAGGTCTACTTGTAGTTTGGGTGTACACCGTCACAGCAGCTACCGCTGATCAGCTGATACCCCTGGTGCTCGGCGAGCAATGGCGCGGTGCGGTCGTGTTTTTCCAGATTCTCGCGCTCGGTGGAGCCTTCCAAGTCTTTTCTTTCGTGAGTTACTGGGCCTTCATAGTCGAGGATCGAAGCCGGGAACTGCTTCACTACAACCTGGTGACAAAGCCGCTTGCCCTAGTGCTGATTCTCGGTGGTTCGCTAGCTGGGCCCGAAGGTGTCGCGTGGGGTTACGCTCTCAGCCTCATCGTCAGTTGGCCCATAAATTTGATCTGGTTGTCCAAGATCGCTCGTTATCCCGGCTGGAGCTTCTTGCGAGGCGGCCTCCGTATTCTCGCTTCCGCTTGTATCTCTTTTGTCACGGCTTACGCGGTGATGACGGAGATCAACTTCGCATCCAATTGGCTGCAGGTCTTGGTGGGGATGGCTGTCGCGTCGATCGTGTACTTCGTGGTCATCGCGGCAACGCCGGGTGGGTGGCGACATCTTCGACCCGTATTGCGGATCGGAGCTTTGATACTTCGGCGTGGCCGAATCTGAAGGGTCGGAAGATAACTTGAATAACCATAGGGAAATGTTCTTCGAGCGAATCCTTCGCTCTGATCTGTCGGTAAACAGTGGCGTCTACTCGGTGGTGGACCCATCGCTGAGCCTGGCACTGGATGATCGAGGCGCCTACCGTTACTTAGGCCTGGACCTCAACTACGAGGGCCCATTCGAGGAGTTGCTTCGTGTCTCGGCCTTCGGTGGAATAGCCGCGGATGAATCGGCAACCGCCCGGCGCCTGTTCGGGGGTCAACCTGGGATTCAGGAAGACCCCGTTGCTGGCTTTTACAGGGGAGCGTTTGCGGGTTCTAGCGCGGACGACGGGATCCGGCGTCAGGCTAGTTCTGGTGGCATCACCACTTGGCTCCTGCTCGAGCTTCTAAAACACGACCTCATTGACGGCGTGCTGCACATGACCGCAAGCGGCGGGCCTGGGCCGCTCTTCAAGTACAGCGTCTCGAGGACACCAGCGGAGGTGCTGGGCGGAGCCAAAACGCGATACTACCCCGGCGAAATGAGCAACTCTCTCGAAGAGGTATTGGCCACGCCGGGTCGGTACGCTGTCGTCGGAATCCCGAGCATGATCTATGAGATTCGACTCTTGCAGCAACTGAAACCTCTGTTCGCGGAGCGGATCCGTTACACTGTCGGCCTCATCTGCGGGCACCAGAAGACTGCTGCGTATGCTGATTCCCTTGCGTGGCAGGTAGGGATAGCCCCGGGGGATCTTGAGTCGATCGATTTCCGTAAGAAGGTCGCGGGGAAACCTGCCAACAGTTACTCGACTCAGTTCACCGGACGGATCCACGGCGAGCGTAGGACCTTCACGACGCCGCAGACGTCACTCTTCGGAACGGACTGGGGGTGGGGTGCTCTCAAGGCAAACTTCTCTGATTTCACACAGGACGCCTTCAATGAGACCGCCGATATCGTCCTCGGTGACGCATGGCTACCTCGGTATGTTTCTGACAGTCGCGGAACGAACGTGGTCATCACTAGGAATAACGACTTGCATGATTTGCTTGCTGCCGGGTCATCGCGTGGTGAATTGAATCTCGACGAACTCCCGATTTCGGAGGTCATCCGGTCTCAAGGATCTTTAGTCCGACAAAGCGTCACGGAGCTTCCGTATCGATTCGACGTGGTCGGTTCCAGAGGTGAATACTGTCCGCCGATGCGCCGTGCACCTCAGAAAATCAGCGCCCGGCGGAAGCGAATCCAGAGAGCCAGGCTTGAGTTATCGCGAAAGAGCTCGGACGCTTTCCTGTCTGCGATCCGCGCGACAGATCTTGCATCGTTCATCGAAGACTTGCGCCCCTTGGTGGCTAGGTATCGCCGAGCGCAGGAGCTTTCCGCAATCCAGGCGAAAGTAGCGGAAGGGCCGGTCGAGGTGGTCAGAGCAGCATGGCGTCGAATCTCGTGAGCGTTCCAATAGGCGACGGATCCACGTATCGACGGACGAGCGCAACGGGAAGGTGAGGTCCATGTCACGCTTGAGCATTGGGGTCGTCATAGCGACGGCCGGCAGGCCCTTTGCGGCGAACGATCCGATAGCCGCACTCGAGCGTGCTCGGATTTCCGAGTCGCTCAGCGGCGTCGGGTTCGTCGGTGTCGTGTGCGCTCCGACCGCCGAAGATACCTCAGGTCTCGATCTCCCATCGGGGTGGTCGATCGTCTCCTCTGAGCGGGGGCTCACCAAACAGAGAAACTCTGCCCTTCCGTTCGTCTCAGATTGCGACTTCGTCTTCTTCTTTGACGACGATGCGATTCCACGGGATGACTACATCAGCGCGGCGCTGGCGGCCTTCGAGCAGGATCCAACTCTTGTGGGCGTGACGGGCAACGTGATCCGAGACGGCGCCCCGTCTCGTGTAGAGATTCGAGTCGAAGAAGCACTCAAACTACTGCAATCCAGCTACGAGAGGTTCCCCATACCCGTTCCGGCTGACGTTGATGCGTCGCATCGAGAACTATATGGATGCAATTTTGCGATCCGATCGGCTGCAATCTCGCACTTGAGGTTCGACGAGCGACTACCTTTATACGGCTGGCTCGAAGACCGGGATTTCGCGACGCGCGCGATGGCGCACGGCCGATTGGGTCTGGTGCGCAACTGCATTCTCGTGCACCGGGGTTCGTCTACGGGAGGTCGATCATCACATGAGCGCCTCGGATACTCCCAGGTTGCGAACCCGCTCTACCTTTGGCAAGCAGGTTCCTTCTCGCCTGCGCTTTCGATAAGTCAACTACTTCGGCCGGTCTCGAAAAACTTGGTCCTAGCACTTGTGCCCGGCGCTGCGACGATGTTTCGACGGGATCGCCTTCGAGGCAACTTCAGAGCGTTCATCGACCTTTGTCGCAATGGCGGGCGCGCGGAGCCGGAAGGGATACTCGATTAGCGATATGGAAACGATCGAATATTCCGTCATCATTCCAACTCATGGTCGCGACGAGCTCCTGGCTAAGGCGGTCCTGTCCGCGGCTTCGCAGGAGTGCGTCAGAGAGATAATCGTCGTCGACGATCTTCACTCCACGAAAACAGAACAGTTGGTGGCTGACCTCTCAAGCGAGATAGATGTTCCGGTGCGCTACCGCCCGAAGCGTTCCGATACCAGGAATGGTCCGTCGGCATCCCGTAATTACGGTGCCGGTTTGTCCACGGCTCCGTGGCTGGCGTTTTTGGACGATGATGACGAATGGCTACCTGGTTACCTGAGGAACGTCACAGTCGCCATTCAGGCTCAGGCTGGCGCGCGCGGCTGCGTGAGCTGGGGGTGGATTAGCGATGGTCTAGGCAACCGGTACCCAGGGTACTCCGCGGAACTTTCGGGGCATACGCGGCGGTCGCGGATGAAGAATCCGGGAGTCACCGGTTCCAATTTCGTGATCGAGCGCGCGACCTTCCAGAACATCGGCGAATACGATCCGGATCTGACGTTTGGTGAGGATCTCGATCTGCTCCTGCGGTGCTTGGATGTCGACGTGAAGTTCGCCGTCGCGAAAACGCGCGCATACGTTTACAACGATCATGGCGCAGGGCATCTATCGTCCCGGACCAAGCGACGATACGACGCGCTCGCTGCTTACCGCAGCAAGCGCGAGGTCGAGGACGGACGTCCTTTCTCATTCGGAGATCTGCGGCTCTACCACTGGCAGCGCTTTAGCGCGGCCCGGGGCGACTGGAGACCGAGGCACCTGCGGTTGGCGGCACTATTGGCTCAGGTCATAGTGGGCTTCCCCCGCCCGCTTCTCGACAATGTCTTGGTGCGCTTGACGCGGCAAGGGGCCGTCGTGGGCGATAACAGCTTGGACGTGGTTTGACAGCGAAACCTGACACCAACGACGAAGGTAGACATCGTATGCGCGTGCTGATTCGGACACTTGCGCTCGGCCACGGCAACTATGGTGGCATCATGCAGGCCTGGGCGCTCCAGCAGGTCTTGCGTGAGATGGGAAATGACCCCGTCACCGATGTGAGCGTCCGGCCAGGAAACGGACGGCTACGCACATTGAAGGCGGCTGTATTGGCGGCGAGGAGGCTCCTCCCGCTTTCGTGGACAATCCTTCCGCACGATCGCGACAAGTATCGCAATTCACCCCTGATGACGTTCGTCGACGAGCATATAGTCACAGTTCGCGTCTTTAGGAGATCATCCGCCCGCCCGCGGAAAAGCGTCTTAAGTGACGTGGAAGCGTTCATAGTCGGGAGTGACCAAGTTTGGCGACAGGACTACGCCGATGTGCCGTCCTATCTCTTTGACTTTTTACGGCCAGACGACTCGCGCCCGCGAATCGCCTACTCTGCTTCGATGGGGGCGCTCAGTCTGGTGCGATGGTCGAAGTCAGAGCTGGAACATCTGGTAACGCTTTGGAGACGTTTCACAGCGCTCAGCGTACGTGAGCGCTCGGCCAGTGAGTGGATGAGGGTGAACGCGGGAATGGATGCATCGGTCACCCCGGACCCCACCATGCTTGTCGAGCGCAACGATTATGACAATTTGATTTCCGAGATCCCCGAATCTGCAAGCGTGCTACCTTTCATGCTCGTCTACATCCTGGACACGGCCCCAGGGAGAATGGAGTACCTGCGACAGATCGCGGATATGCGCGGTCTGCAGTTAGTAGTCGCAGACCCGCCGTCGTTGAGGCTGCGTAGATCTATACCGGAGTGGTTGCGACTGATCCGCGATGCAGACGTTGTGGTGACGGATTCATTCCACGGAACGGTTTTCTCGATAATATTTGAGACCTCGTTCGTGGCTCTTGTCAACCGCGAACGAGGAGCCGACCGATTCGATGAGTTGGTCGCACGCTTCGATCTTCCCAATCGGTTCATCGATGATGTTCATGACGCATCAGACGTGCTGAACGAATACATCGATTGGCGAGTTGTTAGGCAACGCCTTCAGAGGGCTCGGGTCGACGGTAGGGAATACCTGACCCGCGCGCTGCCAAAGTTGGACGGACGCTACTCGTGAGGTTCGCGCTGCTGTCGAAGCATCCGTCGGCGGGTTCGAGGGGAGGCTATTCTCATGAGTTGGGGGTAGCCCGGGTTGCGTTACCGGCGGCTTCAGAAACATATGGATCAGCGTCATGCATGCCGCCAGCCGCTCTCGCAGCGGCTTGGAGGGTCGGCGATGGGTGACGCTGAATTGAATGGCTTGGTGATTATTCCCTCGGGCAACCGCGCGCGGCGGAAGGACTTACGCGCGGGTGCTTCGACACTGCAACGCGTGAAAGTCGCAACAGCACTCGCGGGCTTCGCGAGTGCGCTCGGCGCTCTCGCGATGGTCAGCGCGATCGTGGTCGGCCTCCCGACCGGTTTCGATCTGCGACCGCTTGACGTCGCCCGGCTCTATTCGGTGGCGAGCGCTCTGCTCCTAACCGGGACTGTGCTGTCGCCGACGCGAGGTGCGGCCAGGCTCATCGTTGACTTCTACTTCGCCGTGTTTTGCGCAATCCCCGCGACCATTCAGATAGACGCCGGACGATTTCCCTTCGGCGGCCTATATTCGGATGAGCAGCTTCGGGATGGCCTCGTTCTCCTCGCAACCGGCCAACTGATGTTCGTCGCTGGCTACGCAGCGACCAGGCGGCGATTTTCGGGTGTCGCGGCTCCGGGTCCCGCCCCGGTTCGTAGTGAACCGCAAGACGAAGTCTCCCGGATGCTTTCGCGCCTTGCGGTGGTGTTCTCGGGGCTCGGCGCCGTGTTTGCGAGTATCGCGGGGCCGAGTGCGCTGTTCACCGCCCGCTTCGACGCGATGTCGAACCCCTCCGACGCAGAAGGATTTACTCTGCAGGCGCTGTATGTCGCGAGATGCTTCGCTCTCGTCGGTCTCCTGCTTGCCCTAGTCTCTTGGCGAACTTCGCTGCGGTCGAAGGACCGGAAGCCGCGTTTCACGTCGCTCGCGTTGCCGCTTGTAATTGCGGCGGTGGTGAACTTCCCGCCGGCCCTCCCGCGCTTCCAGCTGCTGGGGATTTCCCTTGCGGTCGCCGTGCTGATGCTCGACTTTTTCCGTGCGCGCGTGAAGGCGCTTTTCGTCGGCATATCTACTCTATTTCTGCTGTACGCATTTTCTGCTATTAAAGATCTGCGGGAGGGGCTTCCATTAGACAAGATGTTCGCGCGTGATGTCACCGGATATTTCTTGACAGTGGATTTTGATAGTTTCAAGCAAACAGTCGACGCATCAATTTACTTCACCTCGGCTGCATGGAGATGGGGCGAGAACTTTCTCGGTGTTGTCCTGTTTGCGATTCCGCGTGCGGTCTGGCCAGATAAGCCGATTCACACAGGGGAGATCGTGAGTAAGGGTTTGGGATACCCATTCAACAACGTGGCCAGCCCTCTTCCAGCCGAAGCTTTTGCGAGCTGGGGGTTTTTCGGGGTCATTGTAGTCCTGGGCGGCGTTGGTGTGATTACCGCCCTGATCGAGCGGGGCGCTTTTCAAGCGGTTGGCGGCGAGCGTCACAATCCCAGCCTCATTACCTACGCCTTGTTCGCAGGTTACGCCACCATTATCTTCCGTGGCGCTCTCAACGCGGTTGCGCCGATGTTCATGACGGCGTTCATTCTCGCGGCGGTGACAGCGTGGGCGGTCCGAGCTGAGAGTTCGCCGCGCCGATCTTCCTTTAGCCGCGACCGGATCCCGACCCCTCCGAGGAGCAAAAGTTGAAAAAGATCGCGATCAATGGGCGGTTCTTGACGCAGGCGGTGACGGGTGTCCAGCGAGTCGGGATCGAGGTATGTCGCGCCTTAGACGACCTGGTCGGAGAGGGAGCTCTTAATGGCCTCACCTTCGAGATCATTGTCCCGGCCCGATCCGTGTTGGTGACGGACCTGCATCTGCGGCATATTCCCATTCGACGTTTTGGCGTCGGCAGGGGGCATCTGTGGGAGCAACTGCAATTGCCTCTCGCTGTCGGGGAGGCGACTCTGCTAGCGCTGGGAAACACTGCTCCCGTAGCGTCACTACTGCTCAGGCCCTCGCGGACTATGGTCATGGTTCACGACCTTTCGTACCATTACTTCCCGGAGGCATACAGCCGTGGCTTTCGCGCTCTATACGAGCTGATCACTCCGCTTATCCTTCGACGCGCAGCGCGGGTTTTCACTGTTTCGGAATCGGAAAAGCAAGCGATTTCCCATACGTACCCGGATATTTCTCTGGATGACCGACTCGTCGCTGTTCAGAACGGAGCGAGCCTCGGTGCGAGTACCGTTGATCCGTTGCTCAGGGATGGTCGCGGCAGGCAGTGCCTTTACGTAGGATCGCTGACACGGAGAAAAAACGCGGAGGGACTGGTTGCTGCCGCAGTCAGTCTGGTGCGCGACCACGACGCGACCTTCGTGATCGCGGGCGCTTCGAACCTGATCTTCGATCAGGTGAAGTTCGCGATACCTGCCGCCGTTGCGGATCGAATCATCTTCCTCGGGCAACTCGACGATCCAGCCGACATCGCGCACCTGTATGCGACCTCCGCCGTTCTGCTGTTTCCGTCATTCTATGAGGCCTCTCCGCTGCCTCCGATAGAAGCGATGTCGCTCGGATGTCCTGTTGTCGCGGCCGACATCCCAAGCCTTCGTGAACGCTGCGGAGACGCGGCTGCATTCGTAGACCCGAAGAATGTTGAATCGATTGTTAAAAGTGCGGCCGACATCCTGAACGACGGTGAACTGTGGGATCGTCTTTCGGTTGGGGGCCGTAGATGGAGTCGCGGATTCTCGTGGCGGAGGCAAGCCCTAGCTTTAACGACTGGCCTGCGCGATTGCCCCTCCCTGTAGGGGGCGTCATCACCCGGGACGAGAGTTGGAGATGAGGCGGTGATGACGCGCCGGCCGTCGCTAACTGTAGGTACGAACCCAGTTCTCGAGTTCACTCCGAAATCGCGAGTTTGAGAATCTACGCGCCCCGTCGCTTACGGCAGTCCGATCCAGCCCGGCTGCTGTTTCCGCTGCTTCTGCCCACTCGTTGGGGGTGCCGTCAGGTGCGGCAGTGGTGCCGCCATTGGTGAGGGCGACTATCTCGGCGGCGCCTCCGATGGAAGGGGCGACTACCGGGGCGCCCGCCGCCATCGCTTCAACGGGCATAATCCCGAAATCTTCGACCGCCGGAAATACGTACGCGAGGCAGCGCTGGTATAACGAGTAGAGCATCGGATTGGACGGCGAGTCCACGAAAATCACTGGAACGGCACTTTGCTCCGCGCATGCTAGAAGGTGTTGTTTTCCGGGCCCCCCGCCAGCCAGAACCACCGGAAGCTTTAGAGCACTCGCAGTGCGAATGACGAAGTCAAGCCGCTTGTACGGCACGAACCGAGACGCGCCGAGCAGGAACGTCTCCGGTAGCCGCTCAAGGATGTTCTGCTCCAATGCCGATGCGCGCGAGGCCCAGTCGCCGCCAGTTCGAATTTCATCCACATCCACAGGGGGATAGATCACCTCTGCTTCGCGATTCCATGTTCGCTCGATGCGGTCTCGGGTGAAATTGCTATTGGCAGCGATAGCTCGCGCTTCTTGAGCCCGCTTGCGATCGACAGGCTTGAGGAGACTCGCGCCAGCGCGGGCGAGCACACCGGACCCGCGAGTGTCGAGTTCGGGTTCCCATATGTATCGGGCGGGGGTGTGCGCGTAGACCAGCTTCGCGAGATCGGGTTGCTTGTGAACTCGAGCGTGGTGAGCGAACAAATGGCTGCTAACCAGCATCCAGTCGAATGGTCGATCGGCTGGGAGGAATCGCCACGTTGCCGGCATCAGCGGCAGCGCAAGGACTTTTGAGTTCCGGATCGATGTCCGCGCGAGCCAACTCTCTCTCGCGCCCGGGAACCGAGCGGGGTCGTCGTTCCAGAGCACCGTCAGAGCGGCATCAGGAAATGACTCGAGCATCTGGGACACCACGCGCTCAGATCCGCCACGCGGTGCGAGCCACTCTTGAACGATCAATCCGGGCACTTAGCACTCATTCCCTGGTCGGCGAGACCAGCGGCCCCAGGGCCGAGAGCAAGCAGACGGTTTACTTGGGGCCGTTCGGAAGTCCGCGGACGGGCCGAAGCACTCGACCGACCGGATCGTTATCGACATGGTGATGTCCCTTATCGAAAAGGTGGAGTCCGAAGGTGCGGAAGCGGTGTGTCAGATAGCTGCGTACACACTATCGGTCTGTTCGGCGCTCATACGTCGACCTTTGCAAGGCTCGTGACTCGACCGGTCGGCCCGGCAGACGTCTAGCGGGGAGGTGTCTGCGTGCCGACACGAGCTATCCGACGCTTCGGCATTTGACGCCTTAGGCTGGACAGTTCTATGATCAATGCTTGGTGCCTGTGCCCCGCTAGGCCTGGCACCGCGAACGTGAGCCCTCCACTGGCGTGTTCGACCGGCAT
>JAAIGE0100482127.1_pt1 | contig 11181 bp, 4 predicted proteins | sample 6487951 | NCBI WGS metagenome assembly JAAIGE01 (sample SAMN13974128, study PRJNA590717) | phyllosphere metagenome | biome: tomato field; feature: multiple bacterial spot infested tomato fields; material: tomato leaves; isolation source: leaves from tomato fields | host: Solanum lycopersicum ... | reverse complement strand
CCTGTTCGCACCGCTGCAATCGCGCCTGCTGCGCGCGACCAAGGGGCGGCCGACGGCCGCCGCCCTGCTCTCGCTGCTGGTGATCGTGCTGATGGTGCTGTTTCCGCTGGCCCTGATCACCTCGTCGCTGATCAATGAAGTCACCGCCATCTATGCCCGCGTCAGCGCGGGCCAGGTCGACGTCGCCTCTTACTTCAACCTCGTGATCCGCGCCCTGCCCGACTGGGCGATCTCGCTGCTCGAGCGTTTTGAACTGACGAACCTGGCGTCGCTGCAGGACAAGATTGCCGAAGGCGCTGCCCAGATCAGCCAGGCCACCGCGCAGTACGCCCTCAATATCGGGCGCAACACGCTGGACTTTGTGGTCAGCATGACGATCATGCTGTACCTGCTGTTCTTCCTGCTGCGCGACGGCCGCATCCTGGCGGCGCGCATCCAGCGCGCGGTGCCCCTGTCGGTCGAATACAAGGGCCGCCTGTTCCAGAATTTCACCACGGTGATCCGGGCCACGGTCAAGGGCAATGTGCTGGTGGCGATGGCCCAGGGTGCGCTGGGAGGCCTGATCTTCTGGGCGCTGGACGTCAGCGGCGCCTTGCTGTGGGGCGTGGTGATGGCCTTCCTGTCGCTGCTGCCGGCGGTCGGCGCCGCGCTGGTGTGGGCGCCGGTGGCGGTCTACTTCCTGGCGACCGGAGAGATCTGGCAAGGCGTGGTGCTCGCCGCCTATGGCGTGCTGGTGATCGGCCTGGTCGACAACATCCTGCGCCCGATCCTGGTCGGCAAGGACACCAAGTTGCCCGACTACGTTATCCTGCTGTCGACCCTGGGCGGCATGGCCTTGTTCGGGCTGAACGGCTTCGTGATCGGGCCGGTGATCGCGGCGCTGTTCATTGCGGCATGGGATTTGTTCTCACGGGCGGATGAGTTTCACGAGCCGGGCGAAGGGTAAATTCGACTGGCCACCTAACACTCAGTTGTTAATCCTGTAGGCCACACCGCCACGCGTCAGGCTCGGCAGCGGGTGATGGCCAGCCGGCGTGTAAGCGTTCCCGAAGGCGGCGGCCAGTGTCGCGTGAATTGCCCGAGACCCTGAATGAACGGGATACCTGGTATCGCCGGAACCGCCTACCGCGATCGTTCCATACCCGGTGCCGACTTCCGGCGCCTCGTTGGCCTCGACCAGGCCTGCCGCCCGAAGCAGCAGGAAGCACACCACTGCCTCCGGCATATCTCGAGGAAACATCGAACTCCATTTGCAGTAGCGGATCCCGTTGACCGCCACGTTGTCGGTCCATACGATGATATGCACCCCATTCGTGCTTCCATGGGTATACAGCACCTGGACATTGTTCGGTAATGCGCCGTCTTTATAAGCATGCAGTCCGCTAAGCCGGCCGTCGGTACCTGTCTCGGCGTTGAAGACGTGGTGGCGGGCCGGCACATCTGTCCGGTTCGCGAACTGCCGATAAGCGGCCGGGCGTCGATTGCCTCGCAACTGCGCGATGCCTTCGACCGCGACCGGAGTGGCGTCGACGTTGACGTGGCCTGGTGGCGGCATGCGGGCCATGCCTCGGTCCAAAGCCTTTCCGCCCATGATATCGGCCTCGGCCTCCAGACCTGCATCGCTGTTCACCGCCTGCCCGGTATGGAGCTGCATTGTCGGCTTTACGCGCCCCTGCGCCTGCTGCACCACATGCCACGCCTCATGCGGCAAATATCGTTCCTGACCGGGCGCCACATGAATCTCGCTTCCTTGCGCGTAAGCGTGCGCCTGCAATTGCGCCGGCCTGGACGAATTGTAGTGGACCTTGACATGATCCATGTTCATCCCGGAAAGCGACTCTATCCCTGACTTCAATCGATCCGGCAGCCCGGCATGGTTGGGTTCTCGTGGGCGCTGCACTGGCGACTGGCCGCCCGATGCTCCATCATCATGTTGCGCTTGAACCGCCGCGCCTGATGCCGGGCCGGGTCGATGACCCTCCTCCACCTGCCGCGCACCGGCGTGGATAACATTGCTCAACGCCATTGATTGCGACAACCGCGCACTGTCGTTGACCATGTCGATGAGTTCGCCCTGCACCACCGCCGACGAGCGCTTGTCAACGAAATCTCTCTGCCCCGCCACGCCGGCAACTGGCCGCCGGGCGCCGCCAGGCTCGCTTTCCTTCCGCTCTGGTGAATGCATCCGCTCTTGCATGAGGGTCTCCTCCGTTAAAGATGTCGGTATCAATATGATTCGATGATCACGGCCGGTTCGCCCGCCCGACCACCCTACGGTAGCTTGCGGCGCGACTTCTTGAAGTAATAACGCGACACCAGCGCCGCCGCCACGATGCCCCCGGTGCCATACAGCGCCAGCGTGTACTTCAGATAACCAGTCAGCAACGGATCGCTCACCACCAGCACCGCCAGCGTCAGCAGCGGCAACACCAGCAGCGCCACCATGCCCCCGAAGTACAGTCCGCTATTGTCGAGGCGTTCATTGCACCCCCGGCAGCTGAAATACACCGCACCGACGCCGATCGCCAGCGCCAGCGTTCCCCAGAACATCCAGCGCAGCCACAGGCGGTGCGGACACAGGTAGCCGGCGTGGTAGCTGATCTTGGTGGCCGGGTCGCCGAAGGGCTGCAGGAACCCTGCCACCAGCCGGTTGGCGTCATTGTCGGCCAGCTTGTCGTCGGGGCCGCGCGTGCCGGCGAAGGCGAGCGGCCAGAAGCCGACCCCGCGATAGTTGGCCGCAGCGAACACGATGTCGTCGGCCAGTTGGGCCGATCCGACGCCGTCGTATTCGACCACCGGCGTCAACGCCCATTGCAGGCGCGCTGCGTCGGCGCCGTGCAGCGCGTTCTGGATCCCGGTGCGCAGCGCTTTCTTGCTGTCCCGGGTTGGCTCCGGGATCAGGGCCAGGATCGGGATGTCCTTCTCCATCTGCCTGCCACTGTCCGCGAACGACGTGTCGACCGGATTGACCTCCTTGATCAGGTCGACCATATTGCGGTAGGCGAACGGCCCCGCCCGGCCCAGCTCCTGGTACTCGACCGCAATACTGAGCCGCCGCGCGGGCTTCATCCCGTCCAGCCGCTTGTACAGGTCAGCGACGAAGGCGTTATACAACTCCTTGTCCGCAGCCGGAAAATCGCGAAAGTACAGCACGACGCCGTCCCCGCCGGTCGGTCCGGCATCCTGGCCCAGCGAAGCGAACCGTATCATGGCCTGGCGGCCATCGGGCGGCTCGCGTTCCAGCAGGTCCTCGATATTTTCCCCAAGCGCCGCGAAGACTTCCTGCTTGCGCTTGACCGTGAAGGTGCGCCATTCCGCCCAGTCGCTGCGCGACACTACCCAATCCACCTTGACGTCATACCGGTGGGCGGCGCGCATCATCGACCCCAGGTAGTCGGAAATGGCGAGTGCTTCCATGCCCGGCGGTCCCCGCAGCGCGCCGTCCTCGTCGACCGTCACGCCATACAGCCCGATGCGCGTGAGCGCACCGAAATCGATCTGGCGTTCGCCGGCATCGAGCCACAGGGGATAAAATCCATACACTATCCCGTCCTGCTCGGGACGCGCGCAACGGCACCAGTCGGGCGCCCAGTCACGCGTGCGTGCCGCCAGCGCAGGCACGGTGTTCGAGATATCGAAGTCCATCTCGCCTTCCAGACGCGGTATCACGACCTGTGCGACCTTGTATATGAGCTCGTCGGCCTCGAGCTGCTCGGCGGCGCTGCATCCGCGCCGCTCGCGCAGCTTCCTTATCCGGTCGAACGACACCTCCCGTCCGTGCATCAGCACCTCGAGTTGCGCGAGGGCGGGCTCGTCGAGCTTACCCTGCGGTCCTTGCGGGGTATCCTTGTCCGGCGTTTTCGGCGGCAGATCGGGGCACATGCCAAGCCCACGCCGCACCTGCCAGTCGAGTGCGGCGTCGAACAGTTCCCTGGTCGGGTACTGCACATTCCTGAAGCCTTCGAACAGGGCGGCGAGCGCCGGGTCGGGCTGCGTTCCCGCCGCCAGCTTCTCGGCCAGGTCCGCGGGCACCTGGTAACGCACGACGCGCGCGCCGCGCACGATCTCCAGCCGCTTGCGCTCGACCGCGTCGAGCTGGTCGTTGGCGTCGGCAGTCTCGCGCAACACGTCCTGGAACTCCTGGGCGTTCGCATACTCCTTGCCTGCGAGTTCCTTTAACGCGATCACGGCAGCCTCGGGCATTCCTTCGGCGCGCAGTCGCTGCAGCAGTTCGTCGTTCACCAGATAGGCGTCGACCCTTGAATGGCGCTTGACCAACGCCAGCGCGCCCTTGGGCACGACGATTCCTCCCAGTTCCTCGCGCACATATTCGTCGAAGATGCGCTCATGTTCGGGCAAATGGCCCGACAGCGACTTGAGGCGGTCGGCCACCGCGGCCAGGTCGCCAATCTTTTCGGTCCGTTTGGGGTCGTAGCCGAAGGTCCGTTCGATCGGTGCAAGGGATCGACGCACCGGCGCCGGTTCGCGCTGGTACTGCCGGATCAGCGCAATGACCTGGGAAGCGTCGCCCGAACGGCGCCGCTGCAGGCTGAGTTTCCGGTCCGGGTCCGGCTGGCCGGCAATCCACTCTTCGAAGTCGGAGCCGGAGAGGATCTCGACCCAGTTCGGGTAGACGCCGGCAATCACGGCGACCTGTTCCAGCGAAGCCACCACGGCGCGCTCGAACCTGGGGTCGCTCGCGACGATGCCGTAGTCGCGGCAGAACTGCACGAGCCACTTGAGCGTGACCGGCCCCACGACGTTGTCCTCCAGCGGGCGCCGGGCGCTGCCGGCATCGCGCTTGAAGGCCGGGTCGGCGCCGTAGATGACGCGCAGGTGATCCTGGATTTGCCGGCCGCCGGTGGCGTTGTACTGCCGGAAGACGCGCGCCGCCTCCGGCGTATTGAGGCGCCTGACCAGAGCCCGCTCATCGGCATCGGAGATGTCCGGGCCGGGCACGCGCCCGGCAGCTGGCGTCGCCGTCGCCGATTGGGGCCGCTTGTCGGCATCGTCGCCAGTGCAGCCGGACAGCGCGACGGACAGCGCGATGCAAAAGACGATAAAGATCGGCTTCATGTCAGAATGTCTTCCCTTCCTTGATCATTTCCTTGCGAATCCCCAGCAGCAGCTCGGCCTGCGTGACGTGGTCGCGTCCCTGGCGCGTGGCGCTGATGGCGGCGTGGCGCACCACATTGGTCATGGCCCCGCCGGCCAGCTCGTAGGCCTCGGCCAGGGCGCGCAGGTCGACGTCCGGCCCCAGCCGGCGCGGGTCGCGGAACATGCCCTGCCACAGGCGCAGGCGCTGGGTCGCGTCGGGCATGCCGAAATACACGGCGCTCTGGAAACGGCGCGCGAACGCCTGGTCGATATTGGCCTTCAGGTTGCTGGCCAGGATCACCACGCCCGGGAAGTCCTCGACCCGCTGCAGCAGGTAGGCGATTTCCTGGTTGGCGTGGCGGTCGTTCGAGGTATTCCCCTCGGTGCGGGTGCCGAACAGCGCGTCGGCTTCGTCGAAGAACAGGATCCAGCGCCGGTCCTGGGCCTGGTCGAACACATTGGCCAGGTTCTTCTCGGTCTCGCCGATATACTTCGAGACCATCATCGACAGGTCGATCCGGTAGACGTCGACCCCGGCGCCGGCGCCGATCAGGGTCGCGGTCAGGGTCTTGCCGGTGCCGGGCGGTCCGTAGAACAGGCAGCGGTAGCCCGGCTTGACGGCGCGTTCCAGGCCCCACTCCTCCAGCAGCTTGCCGGACTCGCGGATCCACAAGCCGATGCTCTCGACGTCGTGGCGCGCTTCCGGCGCCAGCACCAGGTCGTCCCAGCCGAGCCGGGTCGTGATCAGCTTCGCCGGGAACTGGCGGTCGTAGTCCGGCTTGTGACGCGCACCGGTGGTGAAGCGCTGCAGGTATTCCGGGGCCAGGCTGAGCATCGCGCCGAGCTGCGGTTCGCCGGCGGCGGGTTGTTCGAGGCGCACGATGCGGCGCCGCATCAGCGGATGGTCGTCGTCGAACAATGCCAGCACCCGGAAGCGCTGCGCCAGGTCGTCGCCCGCCAGCAGGAAGGCGGCGGTCTCGCAGGTCGGCAGGAAGCCTTCGTGCGTCTTGCCGCGCCAGCCGCCGAACTCGGTGAAGCGCTGGCCCTGCAGCTTGTTCTGGGTGAAGAACAGGTCGAGCGCCTGCGGCCGCACGTGCGGCAGCAGCGCCAGCATCAGCACCAGCCGCTCCTCCATGCCGAAGCCCAGTTGGTTCACCAGCGCCGCGTATTCGGACGCGTCGCGATCCAGCGTCGGCGGCGCCTCGAGCGCGCACGGCGTGTCGCCGTCGCCGAAATAATGGGTGAAGCGCGCGTGCAGTATCCTGCCGAACCAGTCGGCTTCGCGCGCCAGCGCCGCGGCATTGGCCTGCAGCGTCGGCTGCTCCATCGTGGACGTGGTCACCGGCGCCTCCTCAGCGCCAGTGCACAAGTAGCGGCGCCGCCATCCATGGCAGGCGGATGGTCGAGAAGCTCCAGGGCAGACGTTCCGCGAAGCTGTGCTCCACGCCACGCCATTGGGCAATGAGGGCTCCCAGCATGTCGTCGGCCCCCTGACGCTCGGCCCGCGTGAGCACGACGTCGGCGGCGACCGGCGCCCGGAGCGGCGCTCGCTCAACCATGCCTGCGTTGGCCTTGTCTGTCGTCTTTTCCATGTCCGTCATCCCTCTCATTTGTTCTGTTCGTCGACATCAATGCCAGGTCACGTGCAGCGGCGCCGGCATCCATGCGAAGCGCACGATCGAAAAGCTCCACGGCAGGCGGTCCATCAGCATGTCGAAGGGACCGCGAACGACCGACAGCTCCCAGCCCTGCGGGCCAAGGGCCAGCTCCCCGTCCCGCATCAGGAAGGACTGGCGCAGCCCTTCCACCGAGGTGCGGCCCAGCGCGCTCCAGCTGGCGATCATCGCCTCCAGCAAGCCCTCGATCGTCCCGCGCTCGACCGGCGTGAGCGCAATGCCGGCGGGGACCGGCGCCTCCAGCGGCAGGCCGCACAGCAGCTTGTTCAGGGGCAGCGCATACTCCGCCGTGCTGCTGGCGCCCGATACCGCGAACTGCAGCAGGTGCACGGCGCGCTCGGCGGCATCGAGGTCGACGAAAGCCCCATCGGCCACCAGCCCCAGCATCCCGAACAGGCGCGGCAGGTACGGCGCCATCAGCACCATGCCGGCATTGTCGAGGGCGATGCGTTCGCCCTCGACAATGCCGCGCGCGCCTTCGGCGACGGTCGCGGCAACTGGAGGCTTCGTGACGCGCGTCTCGCACATCTGCCCCGCCGCGGACTGGGCAGCCCGCCATACGTCCAGCAGCGCGGCCTGCTCCCGTGCGCCCGGCGCGGCGGCGCGCAATACCTGCTCGCAGGCGGCGGTCAGGTCGGGGGTGGCGCCCCGGGCCGGGCGCGCCGCCAGGTCGAAGGCGCCGCGCCACAGCGCGTCTTGCCAGCCGCTTCCCAGCACTGGGGCGACGAGGTCGCCGCGTGTGGCGATGTTGCGCACCGCTGAGCCGAGATCGGGCCGGGACAGCGCGACCAGGTCGGCCAGCATCCGCTGCGGCAGGCCCTCGCGCAGCGCCGCGCGCCAGCCGCGCCGGCGTCCGGCGGTGCGCAGCGACCGCAGCACGTCGTCGCGCCGCGCTTCGAGCAGCGCGGCCCATGCGGACGGCGGCGGATCGCCGTCGGCGGCCAGCAGCGCCGCGACGATCGCGCTCGCTGCTTCGCTTGCAGTCCGCGTCGCCTGCGCCAGCGAACCTCCTTGCAGGACGATCGCATCGAGGTCCAGCGGCGCGCCGCGCTCCAGGGCATCCATCGCCGCGCGCAGGCAGGCCTGCTCATTGCCGCTGGCCCGCGCAGCCGCCGCGATCGCCTCCACCATGACGGCGCGGCGCGCGGGCGCGATACGATCTTCCCGGTCGAGATGGCCGCGGATGCGCTCCAGCCACCGCGTGGCGTCGAGCGCCGCCGGTGGCGCCATGGCGGCGACCAGCCCGTTCTGCAGCACCGCGCACGCGTCGAGCAGGCGCCGCGCCGCTGGGTCGGACGGGTCAGGGCTGGCGCGGCCGGACGCGTCCCTGAACGCTTCCCTGAACGCTTCCCTGTCGCCGGCCCGCGCCCGTGCGGCGCCGGACATCAGGTTCCGCAACGCGCGCCCGGCGCCGCCATCCGGAACAGCAGGCTCCCATGGCCTGGAAATCGGCGCCGCGGCGCCAGGCTGACGCAGCCGCAGTGCATCGCCTGCGCTGCCCAGGTAGCGGCCCCGCAGTTGCGCGATATGCCCGGACGCCGCGCCGCCAAGGGCGGCTTCCAGCAGGTCGGCCCAGGCCTCCACGCGCGGATAGCCCGGATGCGTGCGCGCGCACAGCTCGACGCCATCGGCAATGGCGAGCAGCGCGTCGGCGGCGTCAAGCTGCGCCGCCTTGCGTACCAGTGCGCGCAGCGCCCCCAGACTGCCGGAACCGGCCAGCTCGCGCAGACGCGCGCGCACCGGCGCACCGGGCGCGAGCGCCGCAATCGCGGCCAGGATCGCCGCACCGTCCTGCTCCGCGCCGGCCGGGTCCGGAGGTGCGGCAAGGCGGTCGAGCAGTTCCCCGCGCAGCGCCTTCAACGGCGGCAATGGCGCCTGCCCCGTCGCGGCGCGCACGGCGGCGCCGACCAGCGCGGGCCAGACCAGCAGGCGCAGCTGCCGCGGCGCGATGCCCGCCGCGAGACCCGCGCGCTGCAGCTCGTCCGCCAGCGTGTACAGCGCCTCGGCCCGGGCTGGGACCGCCCGCGCCAGCAGGTCGCGCAACTGCCGTTCGGGGAACTGCTCCACCATGCGCCGCGCCCCGGCCGGACGTGCGAGGGCGGTGGCCAGCATGCGCCACAGCGGCTGCAGCGACGGCGCAGCCAGCAAGCCGTCGAGCAAGGTCACGTGAGTTTCTTCGAGCGGCGCCTGCCGGTCGCCGGCCACTCCGGCCGTCGCATCCGCTCCGAGCAGGCGGCCATTGCGCAGGAAAGCCGCGAGGCGCTCGAGCGCGGAGGCGCCGCGCCACCCCGCGGGTGCATCTTCCGTCCGCTCTTGCGTTTGCTTGTGCGTCTCCTTTTGGCCGTGGCGCGCGACCAGGGCGATGACCTCGTCCAGGCGAACGCACAGGGCCTGCACCGAGGCCGCCGTCACCGTCGGCGACAGGCAGGCCTCGAATACCTCGGCCCATGACCGCGCGTGCAGGCCAGGCGCCGGGCCGGCGGCGCCGGGTGCGGAGGCCAGCCGCCGGCCCAGCGCACGCAGGCGCACGATCGCAGCGGCTGCGAAGTCGGAAGCGAAGCGCGCCAGCAAGGTTTCGCGCAGGTGCACCGGAAGCGCGGACACGAGTCGGCGCGCGCCGCCGGGCGAGGCGAGCGTGCGCCGCAGCGCCGCAGCCAGTGTGCGCTCGACCGTCCCGGCATCGGCGGCATCCGTCGGAGCGACCGCCAGCAGGCGCTCCAGCTGCGCCGCACGGCCATGATCGGCATGCCCCGTACGCCACCACGCTTCGAGCCCGTCCAGCGCCCCTTTGCCCTGCCGGACCCGGGCATTCGCGCCACGCCGGCGCGGCGCGCCGTCCGGTGGGGCCGCGGCTTCCAGGCGACCGCACAAGGCTTCCACCGACGCCGAGGACGGCGCCGAACCCAGGCACAGCGCGTACACCTGCGCCCAGCAATCCCGCAAGGCGTCCGGCCTGGACGACAGGCGCCGGCCCAGGCGTTGCAGCAAGGCGACCAGCCGTGGCGCCAGCGACGGCACGGCGAACCACAACAGGGCGATTCCCAGCTGCTCGGGCAGCGCTGCGGCCAGGCGGCGCGGCCCTTCCGGCAAGGCCGCCGTGCGCGCCAGCGCGGCGATGAGGGCCTTCGCCAGCGGCCGCCCGGCGCCCGGGTCGGCGTCGCCACCGGCAACCGTGGCCCGCGCCACCATGCGTTCCATCCGCGCGGCGCGCGCGGCATCGGCCTGGCCGCCACGCCACCAGGCTTCGAGCTCGTCGAGCGCAGCCGGCATCCGGTCCTGGGACGCGGCCGGCGCTTCCTCCCGCGCCGGCGCCGGCATGAGCTCCGCCTCCAGGCGTTCGCACAAGACCTGCACGGCGGCCGACGACACCGGCGCCAGGCACGCCGTCAACAGCCGCGCCCAGGCACCGATCCAGGTCTCCGGCGCCCGGGCATGGCGCGCGCGCAGCTGCTGCATCAGCGCGATCGCGCTTGGCGCCAGGCCTGGCAGCGCGAAGCGGACCAGCGATTCCCGCAGGCGTTCCGGCAACGCACGCGTCAGCCGCAGCGCGCCGTCGGGGGCGGCCAGCACGCGCGCCAGCGCCACCTTCAGGGGCGCGTCCACGCCGTCCTGCTCCACCCGTGCCAGCAGCGCCTCGAGCCGCGCCGCTCCAGCCGGATCGTAGCGGCCGCTGCGCCACCAGGCTACCAATCCGGCCAGTTGCGCGCCTTCCTCATCCTTCGCGTCCGCCCCGGGCGGTCCCCCGCCCAGCGCACGCAGCAAAAGGTCGTGCCAGGCGGCGCGCACGTCGTCCTCCAGCGCCGGCAGGTCCAGGCCCGCGCCGTCCTGCGATTCCAGCAACAGCGCCAGCAGCGCCGCCACCTGCCCGGGCACCGCCGCATGCACGATGCCGGCCAGCTGGCGCTGCGGGAACTGTGCGACCAGCCTGCGCAGCGCCACCGGGCTTGCCGACGCCCTGGCCAGCATCCGCAGCAGCGCCTCGCGCGCCGCGCGGCTGCGCCCGGCGCGTTCGAGCAGGCGCGCGAGCAAAAGCACGTGCGGTTCTCCCGCCACCGGCCGCGCGTTGTCCAAGCGGCCACGCTCCAGGAAAGCCGCCAGTTGCGCGAGATCGTCCGGCGCTGCGGCATCGGAAGCGGCCGGATCGCCCTGATCTGGCAGCGCCGCGCCCTGCGCCGCGGCATCCAGCACCGCGTGCAGGCGCGCACGCACGGCATCGTCGCGCACGACCACGTGCGCGCCGTCCAGGCCGGCCACGAGCAGCTCGGTGTCGCTGCTGGTGTTGAGGTGGCGGCGGTCCTTGCTGAACAGCTCGCTGGTGAGCTCGCGCGTGTTGGTCAGGTTGCCGTTGTGCACGAGGACGATGCCGTAGGGCGCGTTGACGTAGAAGGGCTGCGCCTCTTCTTCGTTG
>JAAIGE0101205049.1_pt1 | contig 11182 bp, 17 predicted proteins | sample 6487951 | NCBI WGS metagenome assembly JAAIGE01 (sample SAMN13974128, study PRJNA590717) | phyllosphere metagenome | biome: tomato field; feature: multiple bacterial spot infested tomato fields; material: tomato leaves; isolation source: leaves from tomato fields | host: Solanum lycopersicum ... | reverse complement strand
CCGAACCGGGCTGGACGCCGCACTGCGTCTCGGCGGGAGCGTCGCGGGCACCGTCACCGACGCTAAGGGTGCCGCCGTCGCGGAACCACCTGCCCGTTGCGGTCGAGGCCGGCGAGAAGACGCCGCTCGACCGCGTCCGCGCCGACGCCGTCCCCGTCCGGCGCAGCTGACCGTCGACGCGCGAAGAAGGGGCGGGACCCGGCATCCGGATCCCGCCCCTTCTCTCGCGCTCACTCGGACTTCGGCAGCCCGGGAGGGTTCACCCGCGACTCGGTGACGCCTTCGGACTCGAGTCCCCAGGCTTCGAGCACCTCGGCGTACGTGCCCTCTTCGATGAGGTGGTTGAGGACGATCGAGACCGGCTCGGCCAGGCCGTTGCCCTTCTTGGTGCCGGCCGCGATCTCCGCCGTCTGCGGCCATCCGCCGGGGACGATCCCCACGAGCTTCGTGTCGCCGGTCTCGCGGGCGGCCCATGCCGCCGTCGCGTTCGGGCCGAAGCTCGCGTCGGCACGCCCCGACTGCAGCGCGAGGGTCGCCGCGGCGGTGTCGTCGTAATAGGCCAGCTCGGCCGGCGCCTCGCCGTCCGCCTCGAGCTCCTCGTTCCACGCGAGCAGCACCTGCTCCTGGTTCGTGCCCGAGCCGACGGTGATGGTCAGGCCCGAGATGTCGGCCGCTTCGGTGATCGCGTCGATGTCGCTGTCGCTCCGCACGTAGAACCCGAGCAGGTCCTGCCGGTAGCTGGCGAAGTCGTAGAGCTCCTTGCGCTCCTCGGTCACCGTCACGTTCGAGGTGATGAGGTCATACTTGCCGGACTGCACGCCGAGCGGCCAGTCCGCCCAGGCGACGACCTGCGGGTTGTACTCGAGACCGAGTCCCTCCGCGATCAGCGAGCCGATGTTCGGCTCGGTGCCGGCGACGTCCGTCGCCGCGGACGTGCCCTCGGGCTGGTAGCTCAGCGGCGGGACGAACGACCCGATGGCGACGGTGAGCTTGCCCGCCTCGATGGGCTCGAAGCCGCTCGCCTCGAGCGCGGCGACCGCCTCGGGGACCGGCTCGGTGTGGACCCAGGTGATGTCGCCCGATGCGACGTTCTTCTCGGCTGCCGGCGTGCTGCCGGCGGCGGGGGCGGCGTCGACGGGTGCGCCGCTGAGATTCACCGCCGCGACGACTCCGCCGACGACGGCGGCGACGGCGACGATCCCGACGCCGAGGGCGACGCCCTGCTTCTTGCTGATGGCCATGTTCTGCTCTCTCTGGTGCTGTGGTGTTCGGGTGGAGGGTCAGGCGAGGACGTTGGCGAGGAACTCGCGGGTGCGGGGATGCGCCGGGGCGGAGAGGACCTCGTCGGGCGCTCCCGCTTCGACGATGCGTCCGTCGTCGACGAAGACGACCCGGTCGGCCACCTCGCGGGCGAAGCCGATCTCGTGCGTGACGATGATGAGCGTCGTGCCGCTGCGCGCGAGACCGCGGATGACGTCCAGGACCTCGCCGACCAGTTCGGGGTCGAGGGCGCTGGTCGGCTCGTCGAAGAGCAGCACCTTCGGAGTGAGCGCGAGCGCCCGCGCGATCGCCACCCGTTGCTGCTGACCGCCCGACAGCTGCCGCGGGTAGTGCCCCGCCTTGTCGGCGAGCCCCACGCGCTCGAGGAGCGAGCGGGCGAGGTCGGATGCGGCATCCCTCGACAGCCTGCCGGTCGCCACCGGCGCCTCGGAGACGTTCTCGAGGGCCGTCAGGTGCGGGAAGAGGTTGAAGTTCTGGAAGACGATGCCGATCTGGGTCCGACGACGCAGGATCTCCTTCTCGCGGAGCTCGTGGAGCTTGCCGCCCCGTTGCTCGTACCCGATGAGCTGACCGTCGACGGTAACCGATCCGCGATCGATCGACTCGAGGTGGTTGATCGTGCGCAGGAGCGTGGACTTTCCCGATCCGCTCGGGCCGAGGATCGCGACGACCTGACCCGGCTCGACCGTCAGGTCGATGCCCCGCAGGACCTCGATGCCGTTGTAGGACTTGTGGACGTTGTGGATCTCGACGAGGCCGGTCCGCGGCGCCGCGTCGACGATGCCGCTCATGCGCCGGTCCCCCCGTATCGCACGTCGTTGCGGTCGCCGACGGATGCCGTCGCCTGCCCGGGCGGCGACGGCGGCGGTGCCGGCGCATCACCGAGGCGTCGCCACTGCGCCGTCGACCAGCGGCGGAAGCGCTGGAGCGGGGTGGGCGGCAGGACGCGGGTCGCGCCGCGTGCGTAGTGCCGCTCGACGTAGTACTGCGCGATGCTCAGGATCGTCGTGATGATCGTGTACCAGACGACGGCGACCAGCAGCAGCGGGATCACCCGGCTGTTGCGGTTGTAGATGACCTGCACGGCGTAGAAGAGCTCGGGGATCGCGATGACGAAGACGACCGACGCCCCCTTCACCAGCCCGATCACCTCGTTGGACGCGTTCGGGATGATCGAGCGCGCGGCCTGCGGGAGGATGATGCGGAACAGGCGCTGACGGGCGGGGATGCCGAGTGCCGCCGCGGCCTCGTGCTGCCCCTGGTCGACCGACAGGAGTCCGCCGCGGATGATCTCGGCGGAGTACGCGGCCTGGTGCAGTCCGAGCCCGAGGATCGCGGCGGCGAAGGCGCTGATCAGCTGCACGGTGGGGAACTCGACGATCCAGAAGTCGGTCGTGAACGGGGTGCCGAGCCCGAGCGTCGGGTACAGGTATCCGAGGTTGTACCAGACGATGATCTGCACGACGAGCGGCACCGAGCGGAAGAACCAGATGTACGACCACGAGATGGCGTTCAGCAGCGGCGACGCCGCGAGCCGGCCGAGCGCCAGGACCGTGCCGAGGACGAACCCGATCACCGCCGACACCGCGGTGAGGGTGAGGGTGTAGCCGATGCCGACGAGCACCGGCTCGGAGAAGAAGTACTGCCCGAAGACGCCCCATTCGTAGTTCTCGTTCGTGACGAGCGACCAGGCGAACTGCGCGATGACGAAGAGGAGGATCGCGCTCAGGGTCCATCGGAACCAATGCCGGGTGTGGACCACGGGCAGCTCGCCCAGGTCGACGCGGGATGACGGACGGACGGGTGCGACGGGTGCGTCCGTGACGGTCGTTGCCATGGTTCTCCCTGCGGGGTGTGAGGCGCGGACCGGATGGCCGCGTGCACGTGACGCTAGGGATTCGGCTCGGGCGTCGCGCGCGATGACGGCACATGCCGACATCGAGCGTGATACGGCGTAACACCGCCGATGCCCGAGCGTCAGTCGGGGATGCGGATCCCCATGAAGGTGGTCCGTCGACGGAGCTCGAAGCCGAGCTTCTCGTAGACCGCGATCGCACTGGTGTTCGCCGCGGCGGCGTGCAGCATGGCCCGCCCGCCGCGCGCCTGGATGTGGAAGGCGACGTCGAGGACCAGTCGCGAGGCCAGGCCCTGGCGGCGGTACGCGTCATCCGTGGACACGGCACTGATCTCGGTCCACTCCCCCGGCTGCAGCCGCTCGCCCGCCATCGCGATGAGTCGACCCTCGCGGCGGATCCCGACGTAGCGTCCGAGCAGGTGGGTGCGCGGAAGGAAGGGACCGGGTTGGTTGCGCTCGACGAGCGCCAGCATCTCGGGCACGTCGTCGGCTCCGAGCACGACGACCTCGTCGTCGGGGCGCGGCCGCAGCCGATCGGTCTCGACGAGTTGCACGCCCTGGCCGTGCCATGTCGTCTGCCATCCGGCGGGCAGCTCCGGGTCGGCCCCGCTGATGCCGAAATCCGCCCCGCGCCCGAGCACCGCGACGAGCGAGTCCCAGACGGCGGGGTCATCCCACGTCCGGACCCCGACGAAGCCCGCGACGTCCGGCGGATAGCGCCGGACGAGGTCGTCACCCTCCGCGAGGTGCGCGTGCGTCCCCGCGAGGGAGTGCCAGGCCGGGTTGTCGCGGACGTCCGTCGTCGTCGTGCTGCTCACTGCATCGCCTTCCTCCCGACGCCGCGCGTCGGACGGTGTCGACTCTAGACACGTGATCCGGTGCGGCGGCCGAGCGCCGCCACGCCCCGACACACGCCGTCACGTAGCACCGGCGCGATCCGCCGGTGTCGTCAGGCGGTGCGGAGGATGCGCTCGGTGACTCGCGCCCCGAACGCGAGGGCGTCCACGGGCACCCGCTCGTCCGCGGCGTGGAACTGGGCGAAGACGTCGAAGTCGAGTGGGACCCGCAGGGGGACGAACCCGTAGCCCGCGATGCCGAGCCGGGCGAAGTGCTTGTTGTCCGTGCTGGCGGGCAGCAGGTACGGGACGACGACGCCGTCCGGGTCGTCCTCGCCTACCGCACGCTGGATCACCCCGAGCAGCGGTGCGTCGATCGGCGCCTCGGTCGCGGACCACCATCGCCCGAAGTCGACGTCGACGTCGTCGCCGGCGATCGCACGGACGGTGCGCCGCAGGTCGTCGTCACCGCCGGGCACGATCCGCAGGTCGAGCCGCGCGCTGGCCTCGGCGGGGATGACGTTGGTCTTCTCCCCGGCGGCCAGCACCGTCGGCGTCGCGGTGTTCCGAGTGGATGCCCCGACCAGACCCGCGACGAAGCCGAGCGACTCGACGTCCTCGGCCAGCGTCTCGTCCGTGAACGCGAGCCCCCTCGCCGCCCCGAAGACGTCGAAGAAGCGTTGCAGCGCGGGTGTGCGGACGACGGGGAACCGGTGCGCGCCGACCGCCGCGACCGCACGCGCGAGCCGTACGACGGTGTTATCGTCCCGGGGACGGGACCCGTGGGATGCCTCGCCCCGGGCGACGAGCGTGGCCCAGAACACGCCCTTCTCGCTGGTCGCGACGAGGTAGGCGCGCCGGTCGTCGCCCGGCCGTCCGGACAGCGGCACCGAGAAGCCGCCCACTTCGCTGAGGGCCTCGGTGACCCCGGCCAGCAGATCGGGTCGGTGCTCGACGATCCACCCCGCTCCCCACACACCGCCGCTCTCCTCATCGGCGAGAAAGGCGAACACGAGGTCGCGCCGGGGCACGATGCCCTCGCGCGCGTAGTGGCGCGCGACGGCCAGCAGCATCCCCGCGTAGTCCTTCATGTCGACCGCGCCCCGGCCGTAGAGGAAGCCGTCGTGGATCTCGGCGCCGAACGGCGGGCGCGTCCAGTCCGTCTCATCGACGGGCACCACATCGAGGTGCGCATGCACGAGCAGCGCCCCGGCAGCCGGCTCTCGACCGCGGATGCGGGCGACCACCGACGCGCGCCCCGGCCGCGGTTCGACGAGCTCCGCCTCGATCCCCGCGTCGGCGAGCCGCTCCTGCACGTATCGTGCGGCCCGCGTCTCGCCGTCGCCGATGGTCTCGGCGACCCCCGTGTTCACGCTGTCGATCCGGATGAGGTCGCGGACGAAGTCCAGCGTCTCCTTCTCGAGGAGCGACCCACCGGTCATGGGAGAGCGACCCGGTCGAGCGCCTGTGCGATGTCGGCGACGATGTCGTCCGGATCCTCGAGGCCGATCGACAGTCGGATCGTGCGCGCCGAGATCCCGGCTTCGGCCAGCTGGCCGTCATCGAGGTGGCTGTGGGTCATCGACGCGGGGTGCGCGACCAGGCTTCGCGCGTCGCCGATGTTGGCGACCAGCTTGACCAGCCCGAGCGCGTCGACGAAGCGGTGCACCCGCGTCCGGTCGGTCTCGGCGTCACCGCTCGAGGCGAGGTCGAACGAGAACACCGCCGGCACGCCTCGTGGGAGGTAGGTCGTCGCGGCATCCGCCCAGGCGTTGCCGGCGAGGCCGGGGTGGTGGACGACGTCGACGTGCGGGTGGGCATCGAGATACCGGGCCACGACGAGACCGGATGCCGCGTGCCGTGTCATCCGCAGATCCAGCGTCTCGAGGCCCTGCAGCAGCTGGAACGCGTTGAAGGGAGACAGCGACGGCCCGAGGTCATGCACGTACTTGGTCTTCAGCAGAGCGATGAACGCGAGCCCCTCCGCCGAGAACCGGTCCCACAGGACGACGTCGCCGACGCGCGCATAGGGCTGCGTGAGCTGCGGCCAGCGCCCGGGTTCGACACCGAAGTCGAACGAGCCGATGTCGACGACGACGCCCCCCATCGATGTGCCATGACCGCCGAGGTACTTCGTCGCCGAGTGGACGACGAGATCGGCGCCGTGATCGCCGGGCCGCTGCAGGAACGGTGTCGCGACGGTGTTGTCGACGACGAAGGGGACGCCCGCGTCGTGGGCGATGTCGGCGACGGTGCGGATGTCGAGGACGTGGGCCGTGGGGTTCGTCACCGACTCCGCGAACAGCGCCCGCGTCGTGGGCCGGATCGCCCGCCGCCACGCATCCGGATCGTCCTGGTCGACGAAATCCACCTCGATCCCCCAGTCGGCGAAGGTGTCCTGCAGCAGATCCACCGTGCCGCCGTAGAGCTGGGCCGCCGCGACGATGTGCTCCCCGGCGCGCGCCAGCGCGAGCAGGGTGATGGCGACGGCAGCCTGCCCGGACGCGACCGCTGCCGCCGCCCGGCCGCCCTCCAGCGCCGCCACCCGCTCCTCGAAGATCTGCTGTGTGGGCGTGGAGGAGCGGCTGTAGAGGTTGCCGGCGCGACGAAGGGCGAAGATGTCCGCCGCGTCCTGCAGCGAGGCGAATTCGTACGCGGTCGTCTGATAGATCGGCGGCGCCACGGCGTTCTGCGGTGTGCCGGGGACGTATCCCGAGTGCACCTGGAGGGACGCGAACCGGTCGGCGGGGGCGCTCATACGGCCCATTCCACAGGAGTGCGCGATGGCGGGACGCCGTGTTGCTCCGTGTGTCGGCGGGAATGCTCCGTGGGCGCGACCGGTTGTCGTGTGCGGAGGTTTCGCCGTATGACGTCACGAGAAGCACGCACGAGTACGTCCGCCGCGATCGGGCTAACGTCGCGGAGCATGAGTGAGGCATCCCCGCTCGGCGCCGCGCAGCCGCCGACCCACACGTTCGGTGAGTCGCTGTCGGCCGACGAGTTCAAAGCGGTCTTCCGGGGTCATCCCGGCGGTGTCGCGGTCATCACCGCCGACGCGGGCCACGGCCCGGTCGCGTTGACGGCGACGTCCGTTTCGTCCGTGAGCGCAGACCCGCCGCTGCTCATCTTCTCCGTGTCGGCGCTGTCGTCCGCAGCGAAAACGCTGCTGGAGGCTGAAACCGTGGTCGTCCACCTGCTCGACGCCGAGGACCTCCCGGTCGCCAAGACCGGCGCCACGAGCGGTATCGACCGGTTCGCGGAACTCCCCTGGTCACGCCTCGTGACCGGCGAGCCCGTCTACCACGGTGTCCGGGCGTGGGTCCGCTGCGCCGTCATCGACCGAATGGACGCCGGAGGCTCCACGATCATTGCCGCGCATGCTCTGCAGGCGAACATCGAGCGCGATTCCTCGATCCCGCTGGTCTACCACAACCGGACGTGGCACCGGCTCGGCGAGGACACGACGCTCTGACGTCGTTCCCCTGCAGCGGGCGGCCGGACGTCAGGACCGGCGGGCGAGGTCGTCCAGCGAACCGGCGATGCGGCGGATGACCTCGGTCGCCGCGATGACCTGGGCCTCGTCCAGCCCGTCGATCACCGAGACGACGGCGCCGTGGTGGGCGCCGTACACCTCGTCCACGAGCTCCACCGCCGCGTCCGTCGGCACCAGGTAGTGCGCGCGTCGGTCGGTCGGGTGCTGCTCGCGGATGACATAGCCCTTGCTGACGAGTCGCTCGATCACGTTCGTGACCGTGGCGCTCGACGTTCCGAGCATGACGATGAGGCCCTTCGGGCTGATCTCGCGGTCCTCCCGCTGCGCCTGCACGAGGTACCGGAGGGCGGAGAGGTCGATGCCGCCGAGGCCGGAGATCCGCTGCGAGCGGTCGGCCTGGACCTGCTCGGCGTGACGCAGCTCCAAGATGGCGCTGCTGAGGTCACGACCGGCATCCGTCTTCGGCTGCGCCGCATACAGATGGGTGTGTTCGTGACGAACGATCGATTGAGGCATGTCAGCTCCCCGGCTCGCTGCGCTTGTCGTTCATCCGATCGCCGCCCGAGCCTCGGCGACGACCGAATACGTCCCCACGATGCCACCGGCATCGTCTCGGGTGACGTAACCGGAAGGAGTGGACTCCACGGTTCCGAGGAACCGCCCGTGGGTGTTGCCGACCCAGAAGCCCTTCTCCACTTCGTGCCACGTCGCGACTGCGTCGCGGACGCCCACGCTGTCGTGTGAGTCGAGCATCGTCATCGGCTAGTCCACCTTACTCATTCAGATCTGTGACAGATTCTGTCCTTCTCGGGATCAATGATAGACAAGAGATGTGAAATCCACTAGATGTATTGTTTAGCTAGTAATTCAGGAACGGACAGATGAACCCCACCACCGCTCGCCCCGTACCCGCGCCCTTCACTGCGCTGGGAGTCGCACTCATCCCTGAGCAGCGCAACTGGTGGCGCGGCGGCGTCATCGACGCCCTGTCTCGGCGCCGCCACCGCTCGACGGCGACGCCGGCCACCAACTGAACACCTGCACACGTCACACACCAGGAGGAATCATGGGAAACCTGTACTACGGCAACGTCGACGCCCCCATCACGATGCCCGATCGCGTCCTCGCCCATCTTGCGGCGATCGCGACGACCAAGCTGCGCCGCAGCGAGAGCTTCGTCGTCTCGTGGAAGGGCACCGAGGCCGACGGCCAGGGCCGCACGACGCTCTGGTTCCAGCCCGCAATCCCGCTGCGCTTCGTATACGAGCAGGCCGAAGCGATCGCCCTCAACCCCGCCACCCTTCGCGAGATGGCCGATCAGGCCACCTCCAACGGCGGCTTGGTGCTCGACGCCGACCTCGACATCCCCGAGATCTCCCAGAACCGGGCCGAGCCCCGCCGAGCCGTGGTGGCCGCGTGAGCGAGACCGATCTCTTCGACGACGCGGACGCCTTCGAGGACGCCCTCGCCGCCGACTTCACCGAGCGATTCGGCACCCCGCCGCTCTTGGTGTGACCATCCCCCTGGTGTGACGGACCCCGGAGGCTCCCCACCTCCGAACGTCGGCCCCCATCGCCGACAGACGTGCCGCAAGACCTCGCACTCCCCCGACTGCGACGTGTTGCGGCACGTCGCATGTCTGGGTGGCGTCAGTGGACCCGACCGGTGATGACGTCGTCGAGCAGGCTGAGTGCCGACCGGACAGCCGCGTCGAGAATCTCTTCCGGCTCGCCGTCGAAGTGCAGCAAACGATGCCCTGTCCGATCCCCCGTCGCCCAGCCTAGGTACACCGTGCCGGCCGGGTGCCCGTCCTGGTCGTCCGGTCCTCCCACGCCCGTCGTCGACACCGCGACGTCGGCGTCCATGATGCTTCGCGCACCCCGCGCGAGCTGCTCGGCGCACGCCGCGGAGCACGGGTCGGTGCCGGGCTCGAGGCCGAGCACCTGCTCTTTCACCCGCGTCTGATAGGCGACGATGCCTCCGGCGAACCACTCCTGTGCGCCCTCGCCGCGCCCGACCTCCGCGGCGAGCTTGCCGCTGGTCAGCGATTCAGCGACGGCGCAGGTGAGCCCCGCGCGGCGAGCGGCGGCGGAGATGTCCTCGACGATGTCAGGCAGAGGACTCCGCCTCACCGGGGTCGGCGGGCTCGGGAACAAGGTGCAGTCCCGCGGGCGAGTTCGCCGCGTACATCAGCGCCTCGGACCACGCACGGTTGATGCGCGACTGACGGCTGCCGTAGTACTTGAAGACGAGGGATGCGTGCGGGTGGAGCCACACCGACGTTCGCCCCTCGCCGATGCTCTTATCGTCGCGCCACGTGAAGTGGAAGGACTCGCCGCGGCGGAGCTTGTTGCCGATCACCTGCTGAAGGTGCGCCAGCGTGCGGTCCTCGAAGTCCACCTTGATGGAATCCTCGTAGATGAACTTGCCCACTCGTTTCCTTCCCCGTGTCACCGCGGTCCCGCAGCGACGTCTTCCCATTATGGTGTCCCCATGGGCCTCATCTACTACGGCGGCTCGGCGATGCCGATTCGGATCGAGGATCGTGCGCTCGCGCACTTGAAGGTCGTCATCGCCACGAAGCTCCGCCGCTCCGAGAGCTTCACCGTGTCGTGGCAGCATCCCGACGACTTCCCCCGTGGCCGCACGACCATCTGGCTGCACCCCTCGATCCCCCTGCGTTTCGTCTTCGACGAGCCGGAGCCGCCGGAACTGAGCCGGGAGTGGATCGAGGAGCTCGCCACCTCCGCGAACTCGTCGGGTGGCATCCAGCTCGTGTCGGGCCTCTTCGAGGTCGAGCACGGGCCCGAGCTCAGCTCGGAGTGAACGCGCCCTCCGCGGCGCCGTCGTCCTCGGGCGCGTCGGGGATCGGGATCAGGGCGATCGGCACACCGGGGGAGATCAGCAGATGCGCCGGGCGAGGCGCGCCCTCGCCGTCGTTGACGGTGATCCAGCCGTGCCCCGACGCCAGCGCGGCCGCGATCTGACCCGCGATCTCCTCGTAGGTCTCCTCGCCGATGCTGTACTGCTCCCCGCCGTAGTGCACGTCGATCCGCTTCACAGCCCGACCTCCTCCTTCGCCGAGGCCGCCGTCGGCTCGGGCACGATGTAGAGCCCACCGGGCGAGTTCGCCACGGACGACAAGGCCTCGATCCACGCCATGTTCAGCGGCGGTCGCTCGCCGCGGTAGAACTTGAAGACGAGCGTGCACCGGGGGTGCAGCCAGACGCTCGTCCGACCGTCGCCGATCGACGGGTCGTCCTTCCACGTGAAGTGGAAGGACTCCCCGCGTCTCAGCTTCGTGCTGATGACGAGCTGCAGGTGGGCAAGCGCGCGGTCGTCGAAGTCGACTTTGAGCGTGCCGTCGTAGATGAACTTGCCCACCGCAGGATCACCGAGGGGTGCGGTTCTCGGCGCTGATCATCCACGCGAACTGCTCGAGCGACTCGAGGATGCTGTGCAGGATGTCGGCGCTCGTCGGGTCCTCGTCGTCGACGTCGTCGTGGACGTCGCGGCAAGTGCCGATGACGGCTTCGAGCCGCTCGGTGACGAGGTCGATGACCTCGGAGGTCAGGACCTCGCCGTGCGGGAACTCGGGGAGGGTGGTCGTCTCGGCGACCGTGTCGCTGCGCCCGTCCGGGACGGCGTGGAGCGCACGCATGCGCTCGGCGACGGTGTCGCTGAATTCGCGGGCGGCGTCGATGATCTCGTCGAGCT
>JAAIGE0100463944.1_pt1 | contig 11182 bp, 12 predicted proteins | sample 6487951 | NCBI WGS metagenome assembly JAAIGE01 (sample SAMN13974128, study PRJNA590717) | phyllosphere metagenome | biome: tomato field; feature: multiple bacterial spot infested tomato fields; material: tomato leaves; isolation source: leaves from tomato fields | host: Solanum lycopersicum ... | reverse complement strand
CGCGCCTTGGCCGCAGAAAGGATTTTTTCGATACGGCCGCGAACGCGGCTGGCAGTCTCAGGCTTCAGCATCCAGATCGGCTGCAAGACGGCTAAGACGTCATCCGTCCCAATGTCTCGGACCGGCTTCTCGCTCAAACTTGCCGCGTGATCGCGTAGGCTGCTTCGCCATTGCTGCCGATGAACAGGGTTCTTCCAGCCCGCTTCGACAGAAGTGATGTAGCTCTCCGCGAAAGTCCCGAATGTAACAACCTCCGGCTCCACCGCAGGGGATGCGGCGACAATGACTAGACGTGGATTCTGGCCTGTGGCCACGGCCTCACGCATCTCTGAGGCAATCTTCCGCGCTGTCGCGAGCGAAACGGAAGACTCTGCGCCTAGCCCGATCTCAGTCCGCTTGCCGCCACTTGCTGCCATGAAGACCCAAGAGCGACCACCAGCAGGTGTTATGCGGAGGTACAGCCCGCCTCCGTCCGCATGACGCCCAGCTTCTTTGAGTGCAGCGACCTGACGAACAGTTAGGCGATTAAGGGCGCGGGCCAATGCTGCCTCCTTGAGCATCGAGCCACAGTCATGCCCACTCTCGTGCCCATTTGCAACATGGCTTTAGGCGAACGGCCACGGCCGGACGCGCACGTACGCTGTTGAAGGAGTGCAGCGATTTCCATGTGTTAGTTGTTCGCTACTGACCGTGAGAGGCCGTCAAAGGTCAGAACCTGGCGGACTCCCGCTCCGCCAGCGTTTTTAGACGAAATCCTCTCCACCTTTGTTTTGGTGCAAACCGGCCGGCGGCGGCCGGTTGTTTCGCCTGAGCAAACGGTACTGGCTCGCATGCTTCGAGGGCACAGCAGCCATATCTGCCCTTTGAGGCTCGAAAATCAAATATGGGTGTTACCGTTCTGCAGGGGCGCAACGGCTGTTTTGACCATGGTAGCACCTGTTTTTTTTGAGACGTCGCATCTTTCAATCTATGTTATGATTTAGCAGCCATGTCTGAGCCGCGGAAAACCGTCGTCTAGGGCGGCGGGGTCCTCACTTAAGTGCAGATCCACCTTCTGAATATCAGGGGCGAAGAAGATCGTATCAGGGGCTGATTTCGCCATAACAGGGGCGAAGTTTAGGGCAGCAGGCGTACGCTTGTGCCCGCCCGACACCGCGGGGTGGGCCTCCTGCAGAGAGGTTCGTGAGCTGCTCGGGTCGCGCTTCTTACGATGATGATCCAGATTTCGCATCCGCTCCGCAGGTCGTGACAACACGATTCGTGAGCGCAAGTGATTGAGGGCCCGCCTGCGTCGAACGATGTTAGCCCTGTGAGTACAACCTATGATCAAGTCTCAAGGGACGGCCCTGTCAAACCAAGTGCACCGGCTGGTAAGGAAGGCAGGGTAGGGCTCTGTCAAACCAATTGCACCAGCTGGTAAGGAGGGGAGGGTAGGGTGGTTCAATGCCTCTTCCTCGCAAGCCAGCTAATCCGTTCCGCTACTTCAACTCGTCGCCAGAGGTGATCCGGCTGGTGGTGTTGATGTACGTGCGCTTCCCACTCAGCCTGCGTAACGTTGAGGACCTGCTGTTCGAGCGTGGCATCGACATCTGTCACGAGACGGTGCGATTGTGGTGGAACAGGTTCGGTCCGATGTTCGCAGGTGAAGTCCGGCGTAAGCGGGTAAGCCGCATGCGCGGTTTCCGCCATTGGCGCTGGCACCTTGATGAAATGTACGTGAAGCTGAACGGCGAGATGGTGTACCTGTGGCGGGCTGTCGATCAGGAAGGTGAAATCCTGGAGAGCTTTGTCACAAAGACCCGCGACAAGCAGGCAGCGCTTACATTCATGAAGAAGGCGCTCAAACGCCATGGATCGCCAGAGGCAATTACCACCGATGGGCTCCGCTCCTACGGTGCCGCGATGAACGAGTTAGGCAATCGTGAGAAGCAGGAGATCGGCCGCTGGGCCAACAACCGGGTCGAGAATTCGCACCTGCCATTCCGACGACGAGAGCGCGCGATGCTCAGGTTCAGGCAGATGAAGAGCTTACAGAAGTTCGCCTCTGTTCACGCCAACATCCACAATCACTTCAGCCTGGAACGCCACCTCATCGATCGACAGACCTACAAGGAACGCCGCTCAGCCGCCTTGGCTGAGTGGCAGATCATCGCGAGCTAGGCTGCCGTCCCCAAAGAGCTAAGTGCATCGTGTGGAGAGCGGTTCGCGTTGGACTGACAGCACCCCGCGCGAAGCTGCTTGTGTTTGACGAACCAGATTGCCCAGGTGGCAATGGACGCGACCACCAGGATCGCCATCACGAACTTCACCACCGGATCGGCGTGACTGATGATCGCGAAGAGCTGGTTGTTGGAGGTGCTGACCGTAACGCCTGCGGCCTGGGCGCTGGCCGGTGCAGCAAGAGTGATCGGGGCCACCATGCTGAAGGCTCCGGCGATCAAGGACCTGCTCTGTGGAAATCGCGTCATATGAGAATCCATCATCCTTTGCCGCTCCTCATGAAGGGAAACGAGTGGCGCGCACGCTTCCCGCAAGGGAGTCGACGAGATATCTTTTCCGTCCAGCAGCCAAGGGATCTGCCTCAGGCACCTTATTGTACTCCGAACCGGTATTCTGCGGTTGACGGATGTGACGATAAGCTAAATGTTCGTCGACTTATCGGGTTACGCCAGTCCTGTGGGAGAGGAAGACGGGCGTCTTGTGATGAGGCGGGGTCATGACTTGTATCTGTGCGGGTAATGCAGCTAGTTCGCGTTGGCTTGACGTCGGTCGCGGTCAATGAACAAGCTGTTTGCGGCAGCCAGGGCGCTGCCGGTCGAACGTCTGATCGACCTCTTTCATTCGATGCAGCCCCGGTTACGGAGTGAAGGAACACGTCGCACGGGCAGTCCGGAGACCGCCGCGGATCTCGTCCACGAGGTCTTTCTGAAACTGCAGATGATACGAACGCCGCTCTATTCCGACGGCGAGGCGCGCGCCTACATCCATCGTATGATGCAGAACATGGCGATCGACCATGTCCGCACCGAAAACCGTCGCACCGAGATCATGGAAGGCGCACAGATCCTGTTCGAGGATGCGGTCGTTTCACCCGAGGCAATCGCCATATCCCGAGATCAGCTTCGTCGCGTCGATCAGGCGTTGAACGATCTTCCCGCGAAATGCACTGAAGCTTTTGTCCTGACCCGCGTTACGCAGCTGTCGCACAAGGAAATCGCAGCGCGGCTAGGAGTTTCTGTGAGCCTGATCGAGAAATATCATCTGCGCGCGTTGCGTCATTGTCGTGCCTCACTAATGAACGACGTAAACTAGGTGAGCGATAATTCTCTTCGGCGGTGCCGTATAGAATGTGAGTAGATGTGACATGATGAGGCTGGCGCATTCCTCCTCTGCCTTACCGGTACTTGATGCGGACGAGCAGGCCATGAGTTGGGTCGTGCTGCTGACATCTGGCCGGCCGACTGAAGCCGATGTTGCGGCATTTCGGACGTGACGGGACAGTTGTCCTGGCAACAAGCAGGCCTTGGCCAGGGCGCGGGAAGTCTGGCAACTGACCGGTGCGGCGTTGCCCCGCCTACGGCGGCGCGAGATGTTTCGTCGCTTCTGCCGAAGCCGCCTAACGCTCGCGGTCGCGGCGTCGCTGGTGGTGTCCGTCGGTTTGGGTTATGAGTACCAACATAACTGGAAGTATGATTATGTCAACGGCGTCGGTGAACGCCGCCCCGTGACGCTGGCGGATGGTAGCGAGTTGATGCTGGGCGCCGACACGGCTTTGACGGTCGATCTTTCCAACGGTGAACGTCGGCTCAATCTGGCGCGGGGCCAGGTAATGCTGCGGGTCGTCCATGATGATACTCGACCAATGACAGTGTCTGCAGGCTCCGGAAATTACCGAGACGTAGGCACCACGTTCGGTGTCACACACCGCGGCGAGACGTCCCAGATGGTCGTTGCCGAGGGACTGGTCGAGGTTCGTGGCAGGGGTCGGCGGGTGACACTGGGCCAGAATTGGTCCGCCGCCGTCGACAGTCGGGGCAATATCCGCACGCATCGAGTGGGAGCCGAGCAGGAACTGGCGTGGGCGAAAGGCCGAATGGTCTTCAACGACCGTCGCTTGGGAGAGATCATCCAGGCGTTGCGGCCTTACTACGGCGGCCAGTTGTGGCTTCTGGGATCGCGCGCGGCGAACCAGCGCGTAAGCGCGGTCGTTCAACTCGACAGTATCGACCTGTGGGTCGCAGGCCTGAGCCGCACCAATATCGTGACAGTCAGATCACTGAGCTCTAACCACCTGATACAGTGATGAAGTGATCGTGCTAATCCGCTCCCGGAGTCAGTGGCATACTGGGTATGGCAACTTTTTAATTATTTGATCCAAAGCATGATGCTGGCAGTTTGATGAGGCCAAGGAAGTGCGTGGCGATCTTGTCGTGGCGGGTAGCGATGCGCCGCCACTGCTTGAGCTTGGCGAATCGACCTTCGATGCCTTAGCACGGCCCTGTCAAACCAGGTGCACCTGCTGGTACGACGTCTCGGTAGAGTGCTGGCATGCCTCGCCTACGCCAAGCTTCCCAGCCCGTTCCGCTACTTCAACTCGTCACGGGAGGTGATCCGACAGGTGGTGCTGATGTACGTCCGCTTTCCGCTCAGCCTGCGGAACGTTCAGGACCTGCTGTTCGAGCGTGGTATCGACATCTGCCATAAGACGGTCAGGCTGTGGTGGAACCGGCTCGGTCCGATGTTCGCTGGGGAGATCCGCCCTCAACGGGTGAGCCGTATGAGAGGATTCCGGCTTTGGCGCCGGCACCTCGATGAAATTTACGTAAAGCTCAATGGCGATATGGTCAACTTGTGGCGACCTGTCGAATAGGAAGACCACAAGTGGCTTTGCGCTATTACGGCGCAGCGATGGATGAGCCCGGTATTCGTGAGAAGCCGGAGGTTTGCAGGTGGGCCAACAACAGAGTTAAGAACTCACTCCTGCCATACCGACGACGTAAGTGGACCATGCTGCGCTTTCAGCAAATGAAAGCGCTACAGAAGTTCGCCTCTGTTCACGCCAATGTCCACAACCATCTTAGCTTGCAGCGCCACCTTACCCACCGGCAGACGTACAAGGAACGATGCTGAGCCGCCGTGGCTGAGTGGCAGCTCTTGGCAAATTGATCTGCGACCTTTGAAAAACTCAATTGCACCGTCTGGAAAGAGGTTCACGTTAGACTGAACGCACCCTTTCCTTGATCGGCATGATCGCTGCCGCGCCTACCAGGACGAAGGCAGAAGCGGCCAGGAAGACGGCCGTGTAGTTGCCGCCTTGCACGGCGCCGATCGCCAGGAATGCAGGTGCGATGATCGGCGCGAGGGACTGCGGCAGAGTATTGGCGATCTGGAAGATGCCCATGTCCTTTGCGCCGTTCTCCGGATCCGGCAGGACGGCGGCAACCAAGGCAAGATCGACCGCGTAGTAGACGCTCATGCCCACGCTCGCCACGGCAGATCCGATCAGGAAGTGCGTGACGGTTTGCGCCATGCCGATCGTCACAAGGCCAACACCTGCGACCAGCGCGGCGCCGATCACGAAGGGCTTACGCTGTTTGGTCCTGTCGGACAGCCATCCTGCGAGCGGCGAGAGGGCAACCGTAATGACGGCGCCGATGGTTCCGTTGATGAAAATCAGCCGCGGAACGTCCGCCATGGGCTGCTTCAAGTGATCGGACAGGAAGTAGACGGCGTAAACCTGGAGATAGGCCATTCCCATGAAGAACAGAAAACGGCTGATCCAGGCCCAGTAGAAGTCGGGATGCTCGCGCGGACTGATGCTGAACGAGGCTAGGATCTCTTTCATACCACCGGAGGTCTTGACCGTGTCCGGCGCCGGCCCGTCTCGAAACATCGGCAAGACGATCGCGAGGCTCAGAGCGGTGCCGAGCCAAGGCACCATGAACAACAGGTAGGGGTTGGCCGCCGTGAACTGGGTGAGGAACGTGCCCAGCACCACGCCGACGATGATAGTAAGACCCAGCAGCCCCGACACCCGTCCTCGTTGCATTTCCGGCACATGGTCGGGCAGGAGGGCATTGAGCGCGGCCTGGTTCGCATTGAAGCCGATCTGGGCAATGACCCAGCCCAGGCCGAACACCGTGATATCGCGGGTGGCGCTCATCAGCAGGAGGCCTGCGCCGCCGCCGGCTACGCCGACGATCATCCACAGCTTGCGCCGACCGATGCGCGAGCGGGTATGATCGGATATGTAGCCCCAGATCGGTGCCATGACGATCGAGGCAAATGCGCCCAGGCCCAGGATAAGACCAAGCTGGTTCATCTTCTGCGCCGGATCCGCGATCTGCGCCACCCGCATGGCGATGGTCAGAGCCACCGGAGTAAGCAGTCCCAGCCAGTTCCCACATTGCGCGGTCCAGTAAGCCGCGATGAACGCTCCGCTTGCGCGGGGTTGCGCCGGATCTGTCACTCAGAGCGCCCCGATCATGGCGATATCGTCCGCGAACTGCCGTAGCGCGGCGCTATCCGTCCGGCCACTTTCCAGCGCTGTAAGGGCGCGCTGCCATGCGGCGCGATCGACGCTTTCGAACACATCGGGCAGCTTGCGCTCGCCCTTCGCGTTGGCGATGCGTACGTCAGAAGGCCGAGCGGACCCATCGCCGCGGAGCGACAGGCGAAGCGTTCGGCCAAAGCCCAAGGCGTCAAGCCGTTGGCCGACGCCGGCGTTGCCTATCGTTGCCATGCCCTCGAACAGCTTGTCGCCGACCATACCGCGCACCACCACGGCATGGGCAGTCTGCCAACGATGGGTAACGCCAAGGGAAAGGCTCAGAGCCCTGACGGTACGCACCATGTCCAGCGTGGCACGGTCTGCCTGGGCAAAGCCGCCCACCTGGCTGATCAGGATCGTGGAGGTGGCGGCCAGATGCTGGATCAGGTCGGCGCGATGGCGCAGCAAGGTCGGATCGCCCGCATAGCGCTCCGCAAGTTCCACCACCGCGCCCGACTGATCCACGCGATCGGCGAGCGCCACGACTGTCTCAGGATCGGTCATTCCCGGATCGGCAACGATGATGGCGCGGGATCCTGCATCAAGCGCGCGCAAGGCGCGTGTCGCCCAGTCTCCCTCGCCGCTGACCAGAACGGTCGAGGCTGATGCGTTTTCGTCATGGACGCGGAAAGAAAGGGGGAGGGTCGCAAGGGTTCTTGCCAGTCTTTCCCGAAGCTGTGGCGTCTCGGCGGCGATGGATAGAGGCCGGGTCATGACAGTTCTCCAATCGCTCGGTCGCTGGCCTTGCTGGCGACACCCATCACGAAGTCGAAGTCCTCGGCAATGGTCGCGAGGCTGGGTGCGGCTTGGCGGTCGCCATGGACGGCAGCGTGGACCGCGCGCCATTCCTCGACATAGCCGTTGCGATCGAAAGGACCGAACTGGCGCAACGCACCGGATGCATCGGTCACTGTCGCAATGGCCGAGCCGCCGTGGACGTAGGACGGGGTAAAGCGAATGCGCACCACTTCGGCATCGGTCACCACTTCCAGGTCCCAGTAGGCCTCGCCATGACCGTGCATGGTTCCGGCGAGTTGCAGGGCGCGGTCACCTGCCTGCCCGGCGATGAGGTAGCCGAACGGAGCCAGCTGCCGCGCCGACCATATCTCCAGGTCGCGCCAGTCCGGCAGGAAGGTGCGGACAAGCGGGAGATCATGCACCGCAAGGCCCAGGATCAGGCCATGGAAGATTTGCCGGATCAAGTCAGGTGTCATCTCGCCAGGCATGGACCAGGCCGCGTCGGGACGGCCAGTCACTTGGGTCGCCCAGTTCTCGAAGCGATCGTTCATCGGCAGCACGATGCTGGAGCGCACGCTGCGTGCTCGCAAAGGAAGATCACCGATCGTCGCTTGCAGGGCGCGCCAGGCCGGATCGAAGACGTGCATCGCACCGACAATCACGGGAACGCCCGTCTCTGCCGAAGCTGCGGCGATCGCCCGCGCTTCATCGGCGGTGTTGGCCAGCGGCTTTTCGCAAAGCACCGCCTTCTTGCCCGCGCGCATCGCGGCGATCGCTTGATCGGCGTGAAAATGCTGCGGGCTGCAGATGGCGACCACGTCGACCGACGGATCGGCCAGCATCGTTTCAAGTGAATTGGTATGGCGCGCACCCGCGCTGTCAGCCACCGACGACGCCAGATCGACGTTCACATCCATCACGCAAGCCGGCGTGAACAGATCGGGAAGGTGCGCCAGCGTCGGCAGGTGAATGGCCTGCGTGACCGGACCGGCACCGGCAAAGCCGACTCCCAGGGGTTTGCTCGCGCTCATGCCATGGCTCCGGCGAAAAAGGGGTGTTTGGCCAGGAAGTCGTGGGACGCCCGGCTGCTCTCCATGGCGGAAGGAAGATTGGGCACGTCGATCTCCACGACGAACCAGCCATCGAAATCAGCGGGCAGGGCTTGGAACACCGCATCGAAATTGACGATGCCGCGGCCAGGCTCGGTCCAGATGTGGCGGTTGGCCATCGCCGCGATGTAGTCATCCTCATAGCGCAACGCCTGGCGGAACCCGGTGGGATCGACGTCCTTCAGGTGCACCGCCACGAGACGATCAGCATAGTCGGCGATAATCTTTTCCGGCACCATCCCGCCCCAGAACAGATGGCCGGTGTCGGGACCGAAGCCCAGACTGGACCCGGCGGTCATGTCGAGGATACCGCGCGTCTCCTCCTCGGTCTCGATGATCATGGCGATATGCGGATGAAGGGCAAAGCGAACGCCTTCGGCAAAGCCCGCATCGGCGAGGAGCGCAAGCGTCTCGGCCATCTGCTTCGTGCGCTCGGGCGAGGCGTTCTCGCCCGCTGCCGGGTTGATGAGGCGCGCCATGTCGATGTTGCCGGCCACGAACGTGCTCTCGACGCCTAGCGCCGCCAGCGTTGCCGCGTGAGCCTTGGCCTGCTCGATGATCGCGCTTTGCTTTTCAGCCACATGGAAATCGCCGGAAAAGTAGCCGGGCGCAGGGGCGAAGCCGAACTCGTCGAGGATCGCCTTGTACTGCGGTATCGTCATGCCGGTCGGCACGTCCGTGTGCAGGGCGCGAAAGCCTGTCTGCGCCAAGTCCGTCAGCGCTTCCCGCAGGTTCTGTTCGGTGACGTGAGGACCCATGGGCCCTGTCACCCACGGTAGCGGATTGATCGCAACGCGTTTCACCAAACATCCTCCCTGGCGCGGTATATGCCTCTTCCCACCAACTTATAGCGATGCTAAATTTTAGGGAAGCTATAATCTGGGCGGCGAGGGCGCTAGCAGGACATGATGAGTAAGCGAGGACCCTATGCCAAAGGCCAGGAGAGGCGAGACGAGATCCTGCGGGCGGCAGTTGAGGTCATCAGCCGCGACGGCTACCGTGGCGCTTCCCTGAGCCAGATCGGGCGCAGCATCGGCATCGATAGCGCGCACATCATCTACTATTTTTCCTCGCGCGAGGTGCTGCTGCAGGAAGTGCTGCGCCTGTGGGACGAAGGGAATGTCGCCAATCTTACCCCTGGCACCGACATCTTCGCGTGGCTGGTGGAAGGTGCGAAGCGCAACACCGAGACACCGGGCCTGGTCCAGCTCTACACGGCCTTTGCTGCCGAAGCTGCCGATCCGATACACCCGGCCCACGACTTCTTCCGGGCTCGTTTCGAGGCTTTGCAGGGGTACATCGCGGCTGACATCAGAGCACGGCAAGCCGCCGGCACCGTCAAGGCGACGCTTGACGCCGATCATGCCGCGATGATGCTGATAGCGCAGTCCGACGGCCTGCAAGTGCGATGGCTGGTCAATCGCTCCATCGATATGGCTGGCGCGCTCGCGACCGAAATCGATCTTCTTCTGGGAACCGGTGACAAATTGCGATGACGGATGAATTCAGGCCCTTGTTCGACGGCAGCACGCTGGCCGGGTGGCGAGCCATTCCGCGCGTCTATGGCAGCTGGAGCCCGGGTGGGGCGGCGGTCACCGAGCTGATGGCGCAGTATGGCATTCAGACGCCGAGCGACCCGGAAGCGCATCCGGCACTCTGGCATGTCGAGGACGGGGCGATTGTCGGACGACAGGCGAAGCCGGGCTATGGCGGCTACCTGATCTCGGAAGAGACATTCGGCAATTTCGATCTGGCGCTCGAGATGCGTCCCGACTGGCCGGCCGACACCGGCGTGATGATCCGGCGGCAGCGGGACGACTGGGCCGGGTTTCAGGTCTTGGTCGATCATCGGCCGTCCGGCGGCATCGGCGGATTTTACGGCAACGGCCTTGCCGGCTTTTCAGCCGTGCCGTTCGCTGTCGACGCGGTGGTGGACCAGGAGGGCAGGCCGATCGGCCTCAAGCCCGATGATCCTGCGACCAGCGTGGAGCCAGTGACCTCCGACAAGATCGCGGCTTTGTCTCATGCCGCACAGGTGGACGACTTCCTGGCGGTCTGGCGCTGGGGTGAGTGGAACGCTCTGCGCATCCGGTGCGAGGGCGGCGCCTTGCCGGTGATCACGACCTGGGTGAACGACCTGCAGATTGCCCAGGTCGACACCGCGGCGCTGCAGTGGCCGGGCTACGATCCCCAAGCCGTGGCGGCGTTGCTGGGTGAGCGGGGCCACCTGGCCTTTGAAGTGCATGACCACGACTCGCATTTCGGTGAGGCACGCTGGGGACGAGACGCCGCTTGCCGCTGGCGCAACATCCGGATCAGAGAGGTCTGAGAAGTGACGAACGACAGAAACAACCGACGCCTGCGCTTCGCCATGATCGGTGGCGGACCGGGCTCATTCATCGGCGGCGTGCACAGGATCGCCGCTGAACTGGACCGTGAGATCGAGCTGGTGGCAGGCGCCTTCAGCAGCGATGCCGAGCGCTCCAAGCAGGCGGGCGCGGCATACCGGATCGATCCGGCGCGCGCCTATCCCGACGTGGCGACCATGCTCCAGATGGAAGGCGCGCGGCCGGACGGGATCGACTTCGTGACGATCGCCACGCCCAACCACCACCATCTGTCCGCCGCGCGCGCCGCTCTCGCGGCCGGGGTCGCGGTGATGAGCGACAAGCCGGCGACCGCCACCCTGGCCGAGGCGCGAGAGCTGGCCGACATCGTCGCCAAGGCTGCCGCTCCTTATGCGCTGAGCTATGTCTACTCGGGCTATCCGATGGTTCGTGAGGCG
>JAAIGE0100389174.1_pt1 | contig 11182 bp, 13 predicted proteins | sample 6487951 | NCBI WGS metagenome assembly JAAIGE01 (sample SAMN13974128, study PRJNA590717) | phyllosphere metagenome | biome: tomato field; feature: multiple bacterial spot infested tomato fields; material: tomato leaves; isolation source: leaves from tomato fields | host: Solanum lycopersicum ... | reverse complement strand
CGCAGCCGTCCGCCGCCCAGGCCCAGGCCCGGGCCCGGCAGCTGCAGGCGGCGCAGGCCGCGGGCGCCGCAGGCGCCGCAGGCGCGAAAGTCTCGCCGGCCAACGCTTCCGCCCGTGCAGGCGGCGGAAACATCGTGGTCCATTACTCACCGACCATCAACGTACCCGCCGGCGATTCCGCGCGGTCCTCCGTGAACGAGGCGCTGAAGATGACGCTCCCGGAACTCGAGCGGATGATCCAGCGCGTGGTCGCACAACAGCAACGCAGGAGCATCTGACATGTGGGCCGTACTGGGAGAAGTCCAATTCGAGCTGCTCACCTCCATGGAGAGCATGGACCAGCAAACCGCGGCGGATTACGCCGAGCATGCGCTCATCGGCTCCAAGCCGCGGCTGCAGCACACCGGCGACAAGCTGGATGAATACCACCTGCAGATGCAGTTCCACGCCGCCTACTGCGATCCGGAGGCCGAGCTGCGCAAGCTGCTGGACCTGGTGCGCTCGCGCAAGGCCCGCCAGCTGGTGCTGGGCAACGGGCTCAACAAGGGCTGGATGGTCGCGACGGAAACCAAGGCGACCAGCCGCCAGACGGACGCGCAGGGCACCCTGATCGCGCTGGAGGCGAGCATGACGCTGCGCGAGTACGTGGTGCCGCCGCTGCCCCGCATGCGCGCGTCGCAGGAGCGGCGCGAGGCCCGCGAGCGCACCGCGTCCGAGCCCCGGCACAAGGCCGCGGCGCCGCCCGCCCGGCCCGCCGGCGCGGGGCGCGGCTGGATCAACCCGGACGGCGTCCGGGCACCGAGGGAGTGAGCGATGGAGTACATGCAATACATCACGAGGGAGGGCGACCGGTGGGACACCATCGCCCACCGCTACTACGGCGACGCGGCGCTCATCAGCCCGCTCGCCGAGGCCAACGGCCACCTGCAGCTCTCGCCCGTGCTGCCGGCCGGCCTTCCGGTGCGCGTGCCGGTGATCGCCGACACCGAGACCCTGGACCTGCAGGACCTGCCGCCATGGATGCGCTGACCGTCGCCGAGCCGCACCTGATCGTGTCGTACAACCGGCACGACATCACCGCGGACATGAGCCCCTTCCTGCTCTCGGTCGGCTGGACGGCCGACCTCGAAGGCAAGGAGGCGGACAGCCTGGATATCACCCTGGAGGATACCGACGGCCTGTGGCTGAACGGCCTGTATCCGCGCAAGGGCGACACCCTGGAGCTGCAGATCGGCTACCGGGGCGAGGGCCTGGTGCCGTGCGGCGCCTTCGAGATCGACGAGATCGAGGTCGAAGGACCGCCGTCGCAGGTGAAGGTGAAGGCGCTCGGCGCGGCGGTGATGAAGACGCTGCGCACCCACAAGGGACATGCCTACGAAGACACCACGCTGGCCGGCATTGTGCGGGCCGTGGCCGAACGCCACCGATTGCAGGTGGTGGGCGAGGTCGAGGACATCCCCGTGCGGCGCGTGACGCAGGCGCACGAGCAGGACCTGAAATTCCTGCGCCGCCTGGCCACCGAGTACGGCTACGCCTTCAACGTGCGCGGCGACAAGCTGACGTTCGTGCCGCTGGACGGGCTGCGCGCGAAGGACGCGGTGCGGGTGCTGGGCCCGGCCGACGTGGCGCACTACAACTTCCGCGACAAGATCAAGGGCACCCCCGCGCAGGCGTCGGTGGCCTACCACGACCCCTCGTCCAAGGAGACGGTCTCGTACGCCATGAACAGCGAAGGCGAGGTGGTGCCGAGCACCTCGGCCGACACGCTCAAGCACGCCATGCGCGCGGAGTCGCCGCGGCAGGCCCAGGCGAAGGCGCAGGCGGCGCTGCGCGGCGCGCAGGACCAGGCGACGGTCTGCACCTGCACGCTGTGGGGCGACCCGACGCTGGTCGCGGGGGTGAACGTCGAACTGGAGGGATGGGGGCAGCTCTCGGGCCGCTACCAGATCGCCCGCTCCACGCACCGCATCGGCCGCGGCAGCGGCTACACCACCGAACTGGAACTGCGCCGCGTGCAGGCCGGCAAGGCAGCTAAGGCCGCGGCCAGGACCGGCAAGCGGCGGCTCCTCGTGGCCACGCTGGACGAGAACGAAGAGGTGGTGCTGCGATGAACGAATTCCAGGAACAGCAGGCGACCTACAAGACCGGCGTGGTGACGGCGGTCGACGCCGCCGGCGGCCGGGCGCGCGTGCGCTTCGACGACCTCGACGGGCTGGAGACCGCGCTGCTGCCCGTGGGCCAGCGCAAGACGCACGAGGACAAGGACTACTGGATGCCCGACGTCGGCGAGCACGTCGCCTGCCTGATGGACCAGTACCTCGAAGACGGCGTGATCCTCTGCGCCATCTACTCCGGCGCCGACCGCCCGCCCACCACCGACCCGGATGTGCGCATGGTGCGGTTCCGCGACGGCGCGGAGATGGCCTACGACCGCAACTCCGGCACGCTCTCGGTGCGCGGCGTGGCGCACGTGGTGGTCGAGGCCGGCAGCGAGATCGTGCTGCGTGCGCCGCGGCTCGTGGTGGACGCACCCTCCGTCTCGTTCACCGGCGACGTCGACGTGGCGGGCAAGCTGATGGACGTGGGCGGCAACTCGAACCACCACCGCCACTAGGCGCCAAAGGCCGCGGGCGCCGCTGCCGGAAACGGTGCCCGCCGCGGAGGCGATTGTGTCCGCGTTCCATATACCGCGCGGACGCGTCCGGGAATCATCGGAATTCCCATGGACGCCATCAACACCATCACCGCACGCGACTGGCAACTGGCCATCGGCCAGCCCGGCACGACCCTGACCGGCGACGACGACATCGGGCAGTGCCTGCGCGTCATCCTCGGCACTCCCAAGGGGAGCGATCCCCTGCGCCCCGCGTTCGGGTCGGGCCTGCGCCACTACCTGGACTGGCCCATCGACCGCGCCCGCCCGCACATCGTGCGCGAGTGCTGGGACGCGATCGGCCTGTGGGAGCCCCGCATCACGCTGCAGCGCGTCACCGTCCACCCGGGCAGTGAACCGCAGCAGCTCGTGGTGACGGTTTTCTGGAGCCTCGCGGGCCAGCCCCGCACGCAATCCACGGAGGTGACGCTGTGACCGCCCCCCGATTCATCGACCGCGACCCCCAGCAGGTGGTCGAGGACCTCGTCGCCCAGTACGAGGCCATGACCGGCCGCACGCTGTACCCGGCGCAGGTCGAACGCCTGCTGATCGACCTGGTTGCCTACCGCGAGAGCCTGACGCGCGAGCTGATCCAGGACACCGCGCTGCAGAACCTCGTCGCCTTCGCGCGGGCGCCGTTCCTGGACCACCTCGGCGCGCTGCTGGGCGTGGCCCGGCTCGCGGCCGGCAAGGCCCACGCCACCGTGCGCATGGAATTCAAGGCGGCCACGCCGCGGGCGCTGTCGCTGCCGGCGGGCTGGCGCGTGGAGCTGCCGTCCGGCCAGGTGTTCGCGGCCGATGCGGCCGGCGAGATCCCGGCGGGCGCGCAGGCCTTCGAATTCACGGTGAGCGCGCAGGAGGCCGGCACGCAGACCAACGGCTGGCCGCCTTCGCTGCTGCGCGCGCTGGACACGCCGCCCGCCGCGCTCGCCGCGCTGCGCACCACCACCACGACCCGCGGCGGCACCGAGGCGGAGGCCGACGAACGCTACCGCCAGCGCGTCAAGCTCGCGCCCGAGGCGTTTTCGTACGGCTCCGAGCACCGCTACCGCCTGCTGGCGCTGACGGCCGCGCCTTCGCTGCAGGACGTGCGCGTCTGGAGCCCGCGGCCGGACGGCTCGGTCAGCGTAGTGCTGCTGGGCTTGGACGGCGTGCCCTCGGCGGAGACGGTCGCCCGGGTGCAGGCCGCGCTCGATGCGCCCCAGGCCCGCATGCTGGGCGACCGCATCACCGTGTCGGCCGCCGTGCCGGTGGACTACGCGATCTCCGTGCGGGTGGACGTGGCGGCCGGCAACGTCTCCGACATCGTGCTCGCCGGCGTGGAGCAGCGGCTGCGGGCCTGGGCCGCGCAGCAGGCGGGCCGCCTGGGCGGCGACCTGGTGCCCTCGCAGATCGTGGCCGCCGCGGCCGGCGTGGCCGGCGTCTACGACCTGCAGGTGCTGGCGCCCACGCAGCGCGTGCTGCAGGCCCACGAATGGCCGCGCCTCACGGGCGTGTCCGTCACGGCCGGAAAGCAGCTCACCGATGGCTGACGTCCTGATCCAGCCGTCGCTCGCGCACGACCCGAGCCTGGTCGCCCTGGCGCGGCTGCCCGAGCGGATCACCGATCTGGACGTGCGGCCGCTGCTGGTCTACGACGTGGACCGCGTCGACGCGGCCGCCTTGCCCTACCTCGCCGAACAGTTCGGCATCGTGGGCCCGATGTGGCAGTACCTGCAGGGCGAGGCCGCGCAGCGCGCCGCGATCCGCGGGGCCGTCGCCTGGCACCGTGCCAAGGGCACGCCCTGGGCCGTGACCGATGCGCTGCGCTGGATCGGCGTGTCCGCCGTGCCGGACGACCGGCGCGGCACGCCGCGGCGCTGGGCCTCGTACGAACTGGTGCTCGGGCAGGTGCCCGACACCACGCAGGCGGAATCGATCGTGGCCCTGGCGCGCTTCGCCGCGCCCGCCCGCGCCCACCTGGTGCGCCTCTACAACCCGCAGCACGACCTGCGGCCGCTGGTGCTGGACCGCGGGCCCGCGCTCGACGCCGGCATGCTGGACAACTACTCCGGCGTGATGGGCGCCGACGGCGTGGTCCGATCGTTCGGAGAACGCCGCGGCGGCACCGTACCCGCCGCGGCCGCGCTGGCGCCGCGCGGCGCGCGCACCGACGTGCGCGCCTCGGTGTCCCGCTACGACGACATGCCGGTGCTCGACGCCTGGCGGCTCGACGCCCGGGTGCTGTCCGGCGTGTCGGGCGGGACCATGGACCTGTCGATCGGCACCTGCGGCCTGCCGCCCCTGGAGGGCGGAACGCTCATCCATCGGCGCGTCGCCGCCACCCACGTCCCCTGGGACGCCCCCGTGCCGGCAGGCGGCCGCACGGACTTCGCCGCGGACCTGGCCCTCGTGCCGGTGCATCCGCCGCGCCGCTGGACCGGCCCCTGGGGCGGTCCGTGGCGCCCCCACTTCTCTTTGATCTCAACCGAGGAAACGTAAATGGCAGTCTTGCAAGAGTCCGGCCGCATCTTTCTGGCGACGGCGGTCGCCACTCCGCCGCTGTACCTGGCCTGGGGCCGGGGCCTGGCCGCATGGGACACGGCGCCCGAGCCGGAGCCCACCAAGGCCACCCGCCTGGTGGACGAGATCGGCCGCCGGCTCATCACCAGCGTGGGCTTCGTGGTGCCCGACGACAACGGCGCCATCGAGCTGCCGGACAAGAAGCGCTACGCGGCCAGCGCCGTGCCCACCAAGTGGCTGCACGCGAGCTGGACCTTCAACTACGACGACGCGGCCGGCGAGACCGTCCGCGAACTCGGCGTGTTCATCGGCGGCAGCGTGGCCCAGGGCCTGCCGGCCGGCCAGCGCTACTTCACCGCCGCCCAGGTGGTGGAGCCCGGCTACCTCTACTGCCTGGAGCGCGTGCAGGCCTTCAAGCGCGGCACCGGCGTGCGCCCCGTGCAGCAATACGTCCTGCCGTTCTGAGGAAGGTACCCATGAAAGACATCCAAGACACCTTCGATCCGGCGAAGAACTACCACCGCGTGCTCTTCCGCCAGGACGCGCTGCTGCAGTCGCGTGAACTCAACGACCTGCAGCGCATCGTCCAGCACGAGATCAAGGGCGTGGCCGACGCCATGCTGCGCGACGGCGACGTGATCCGGGGCGCGCGCATCGTCGTGAACCCCACCACCGGCGCCGTGCAGGCGGAAGCCGGCGCGGTCTACCTGCAGGGCTCAGTGCGCGGCGTGGTGCCCGCGACCTTCACCGTGCCCGTCCAGGGCATCGTCACGGTCGGCATCTACCTGCGCGAGAGCGTCGTCACCGAACTGGAAGACCCGGGCCTGCTGGGCATCGCCGGCGGCACGCCCTCGTACGGCGAGCCTGGCGCCTCGCGCCTGAAGATCGAGCCCGCATGGGGCTATGCCGGCGACGGGCAGAAGGGCGAGTTCTTCGCCGTCTGGACCGTGGAGGATGGCGTTCTGCGCGCCAAGGAAACGCCTCCGCACCTGTCCTCCATCACCCGCGCGATCGAAGACTACGACGTGGCCAGCACCGGCGGCGGCTCCTACATCGTGGAGGGCCTGCAGGTGGCCATGGCGCCCGACCTCGCCACCGGCGAGCAGGTCTACACCGTGGCCGAAGGGTCCGCGCGCGTCGCCGGCCGCAGCCGCGTCTTCCAGGCCAGCCGGCGCCTCGTCACCAAAGCCGAGCCCGAGCTGTTCAGCGTGGACAGCGAGCCGCACATCTCCACCACGGAAGGCGCGCAGCGCATCGACATCGGCCGGCCCCCGTGCAAGGGCGTGCCGGAATTCCGCATCACCGCCCGCCGCACCGTCACGCTGGTGCACGGCGGTTTCGCCGGCATCGCCGACGTGCTGCCCGACGCGAGCGTCATCTCCATCGACTCGGTCAAGCAGGGCAACACCACCTACGCCAAGGACGCCGACTACCGCCTCACCGCCGGCCAGGTGGACTGGAGCCCCCAGGGCGCCGAACCCGCGCCGGGCTCCTCCTACCAGGTCACATACCTCTACATCCAGCGCGCGACGCCCAAGTCGGCGGACTCGCGTGGTGCCACGGTCGAGGGCGCCATCGTCGGCTCGTCCATCCTCGTGAGCTACCAGCAGCAGCTGCGCCGCGTGGACCGCCTCTGCATCAACCGCGAAGGCCAGTTCGAGTGGCTGCGCGGCGTCTCCAGCGCCTGGACGCCGGCACCCCCGCAGATCCCCGACGACATGCTTGCCCTGGCCACCGTGTTCCAGACCTGGGACGGCGGCCGGCAGGTGGTGAGCGACGGCGTGAAGATCCAGTCGCCCCACCGCATCGCGCTGCAGGAGCAGCGCATGGACGCCGTCATGCTCGACCTGGCCGAACTGCGGCTCGCCACGAGCGCGCAGGGCATGGATTCGGGCGTGAAGAAGGGCCTGATCGCCGACGCCTTCCTGTCGGACCGCCAGCGCGACGCCGGCATCGCCCAGACCGCCGCCGCGGTGAACGGCGCGCTGCAGCTGCCGATCACGACCACCGTGCACCAGCTCGGCACGGCGCTGCCCGAGCGCATCGCCATCGAGCACGGGCACCGCGTGGCGCTGGAGCAGACCTGGCGCACCGGCTCCCGGCTGGTGAACCCCTACATGGCCTTCGATCCGGTGCCGGCCGCGGTCGCACTCGTGCCCAACGTGGACCGCTGGACCACCGTGGACACCACGTGGCAATCCGCCATCACCGAGCGCCTCTACACGGGCGCCGGCAGCGAGACCCGGCTGACGGCCACCGCCAATGCCGTCCGCGTGCTGTCGGAGGAGTCGCGGCCGATCGAGTACCTGCGGACCATCTCGGTGCGCTTCGACATCGAGGGCTGGGGGCCGAACGAGCTGCTGCAGTCGGTCACGTTCGACGGCATCCCGATCGGCGCCCAGCCGATCGCGGGCGGCACGCTGAAGGCCGATGCCGCGGGCAAGCTCTCGGGCACCTTCACCGTGCCGGACAGGGTGACGGCGGGCGCGAAGGCCGTGGTGTTCCGCGGCGCGCTCGGCAGCCGCGGCTCGCAGACCTTCTACGGCCAGGGGACCAACGTGCTGCGTTCGCAGCAGAACGTGGTCACGGAAACCTACGCCCGCTGGAACCAGCCCGTGTACTCGGGCGGCGGCGCGGTCTTCGGCCCGGGCAACAGCACGCCGGTGTACTCGCCCACGACCACGGGCGGCGGCGCGGTGTTCGGTCCGTCCAGCCAGGCCGCCACGGTGCCCCAGAACACCTCGGCCTGCGCCAAGTGGCTCTACGACGGCTACTTCGACCCCTCGGCCCAGTCGTTCGTGCTCGACGAGGACACCCACTGCAGCGGCGTGCGCCTGATGTTCACCGCCGCGGGCGGCCCGGTCACGGTGCAGATCCGCGAAGCCTCCGCTGGCGTGCCCGCAACCGCCGTCGTCGCCGAGGCCCGCGTGCCCAAGGCGTCGATCCAGCTGAACGCACCCACCTCCATCACGTGGACCCCCGCGCTGTTGCTGGCGGGCCGCGAGTACTGCATCGTGACGCTGTGCGACGACGCGCAGACGGCGATCGCGGTGGCGGAACTGGGCAAGCAGGACCCGGAGCGCGGCTACGTCGTCGCCCAGCCCTACCAGGTGGGCGTGTTCTCGACCTCGTCGAACAACAGCGCCTGGACGATCCACCAGGACGTGGACCAGTGGTTCCAGCTGCTCGCGGCCAGCTACACCGCGAACGAGCGCGTGATCGACCTCGGCACGGCCGACGTGGTCGCCGCCACCGACCTGATGGTGCTGGGCTTCGCGGAGCGTCCGTCGGCGGCCTCCGGCGTGGTGTTCGAGGTGGAGTTCCCCGAGTCCATGAAGAGCGAGATCGTGCGCTTGAACGACGGCCAGATCGTCTGGCTGGCGGCGCCCTTCACGGGCCGGCTCAAGGTGCGCGCGCGCATCACGGGCGATGCGAAGCTCGCGGCCGTCATGCAGAACGGCGTGCAATTGATCGCCGGCCACATCGAGGAGACGGCCACCTACGTCTCGCGCACCGTCAACGCCACCGGCGCCAGCCGCCTGCGCGTGGTGTACGAGGGCGACATCCCGGGCGGCGCGGCGGTGCAGGTGCATGCCCAGACGACCGCCGAGGGCGCGCCCTGGGTGCTGGTGCCCTACCTCGGCGCGGCCACCAACACGCTGGGCGTGCGGGAGATCACGTGCGAACTCACCGGGCTGGCGGCCACCGCCGTGCGCGTACGGCTCACGCTCACCGGCAGCACGACCGCGCGGCCGTACGTGCGCAACCTGCGCGGCGCGACGCTGTGAGGGGCCCGCGATGACGCAACCGATCCTGGGGAAACCCGTCGATGAGCGGACGTCGTCGCTGGGCCTGCCGCTGCCCAGCCTCGACAACATGCAGGAGGACGACGTGCCGCGCCTGCGCGATGCGCTGGCGCGGCTGGATGCCCTGCTCGCTGCGCTGCAGACGGGCAAGGCCGGCGCGGCGGACCTGACGGCACTGGCCTCGGAGCTGCGCGGCGCGCTGGGCCTGAAGGCCGCTACGAAAGACCTGCAGGACCTCGCCGCGGAATTGCGCGCCGCGCTGGGCCTGAAAGCCGATGCCAACGCGGTCGTCACATCGTGGGCGGGGAAGAAGGGCGACGTCGCTCCGGTCTTCGCGGACCTGGGTGGCCGGCCGAACACCCTGGCAGGCTATGGCATTGCGGACGGGGCGGCGAAGGCCAACACACTGGCCGGCTACGGCATCACGGACGCGCACAGCCGGCGCCCGCCAGAAGTGAAATACGGGACGTTCACGGCCCAACCTGGCGGCGTGTATCTCTGCGACATGACGGTAGGACCGTATGTGGCAGCGCTGCCGGTAAACCCTCCTTTCGGATGCCTCGTCACTTTCGTGGACATGGTTTGGAAATTCGACGTGTCACCCCTGACCGTCGACCGGAACGGACAACCCATGTACTTCACCGGAGAGAACTACATCCTCGACCAAAAGTGCCAGGGCAGAACCTTCATGTACTACAACGAATATCTTGGGTGGGTTGTCTATGCTTGACTCTGTGATGCGACCAGCGGGCGGCTCTGTGCCGATGTGGACCCCAGCCCTGACCGTGCAGCGCGGCGGCCACGTGGTCAGCCCTGCGGATGCGGAAATCTACCGGCGCGTGGCGGCGACCGGCACCAGCGGTACCGATCCGGCCGACGACCTCACGAACTATGTGGCAGTGAGCTATTCAAGAACTGCTGCCCTCCCTGCAGGGTATCAAATTCCTTACGTACTGCCCTACAACCCCATCGGGATTGCCAAAACTGCCCAGACGGATATTGGCCAGGGAGTTCGAACGCAAGTCCTTTCCGTCTCTGGCCGGGGGCAATTGATGCACGTCGGTCACTATCGCTACAGCTCGGGCTCGTCTGCAGGCGGATGCCGAGTGGAGATATTCATCGATGGGCGCCAGATCTATGCGTGGGAACCGGTTGCATGGAACACACACTATGCCGTGCACTACGGAAATGCGTTGCGGACGACGGACGTCAATGGAAATGGCTTTATCGCGGTCCAACATGCAGGTGGCCTCGCGTTCCGGCGCTCGGTAGCGGTGTGGATCACCCCCACCTACGGTAACTGGTTGAATGGCAACCAGGAATTCGTTGGCTATTGGATTCGCTCGGAGGCATGACCATGGACGACGGAATGATCGAATACCGGATCGGCGGCGTCACGGTGCGCGCGCATCCTGAGCTTCCCATCGCTCCCATGGTGTCCGCACGGCGAATCAGCGTCGGCGCATTCTTCGACCGCTTCGGCACCGCCAAGTGGGCCGTCCTGGCCGATGAGTCTCCGCAAGTGCGCGCCGTGGTCCGCGACGCCAGCGTGCGGCAATGGATCGACCTCGACAACCCCGAACTGCCTGCGGGTCTGGCACTGGTGCAGAAAGCCGGCCATCCGGTCGATCCGGTTGCCATTGTCGCCACGCCCGTGGCCGATCACGAACGGCCCTGAAAGCGCACAGGCTCTCTCTGCTCCGCGGGGCGGCACGGTCACTCATTACCTCACGCGACGCCAGGGCGGGCGGCATGGCGGCGTCGCAATACCCCTACATCCCATGAACCTGGACCTCGACGACGAAGCCATCGCCATCAACCTCGCCTCCATCAGGGCCACGCGCGAGGCGGCTGCGGTGCACCGCCATCTCTCCAGGGTCAACGCGGCGCGGTTCATCGACCTGCAGGACGCGGACACCCGTGCCGGCTTGCAGGCGCTGAAGACCGCCGGCCTCAGGCCGCGCCACGGCGATCCTCGATGCGCTGATCCAGGCCTGACCACGATTACTGCCACCCAAGAATGACCCCTATGCCATACCGCGAACCGGGCAACCCCATCGACGATCGCTCCAGCCATCTGGACCTGCCGCTGCCGCACCACCTGAACGACACGCACGACGACGTGGTGCGCCTGCGCGATGCGCTGGCGCGGCTGGATGCCCTGCTCGCTGCGCTGCAAGCGGGCAAGGCCGGCGCGGCGGATCTGACGGCACTGGCCTCG
>JAAIGE0100433898.1_pt1 | contig 11183 bp, 10 predicted proteins | sample 6487951 | NCBI WGS metagenome assembly JAAIGE01 (sample SAMN13974128, study PRJNA590717) | phyllosphere metagenome | biome: tomato field; feature: multiple bacterial spot infested tomato fields; material: tomato leaves; isolation source: leaves from tomato fields | host: Solanum lycopersicum ... | reverse complement strand
TTGCGCGTGACCGGCACGGCCATCGACATCACCCCGCGCAAGGTGGCCGAGGAGGAATTGCGCGAGCTCAACGAGACCCTCGAACGGCGCATTGCCGAGGCCATCGCCGAGCGCGAGGAAGTGCAGAAGGCGCTGCGCCAGAGCCAGAAGATGGAGGCCATGGGCCAGCTCACCGGCGGCGTCGCCCATGATTTCAACAACCTGCTCACGCCCATCGTCGGCACCCTCGACATGCTCCAGCGCCGTGGCGTGGGCGGCGAGCGCGAGCAGCGGCTGATCTCCGGTGCCATGCAATCGGCCGAGCGTGCCAAGACGTTGGTGCAGCGGCTGCTGGCCTTCGCGCGCCGGCAACCGCTGCAGACCGAGCCGGTCGATCTGGCCAAGCTGGTGGGCGACATGGGCGACCTGCTGGCCAGCACCACCGGCCCGCAGATCAAGGTGATCGTCGATGCGCCGGAGCATCTGCCCGCTGCCATCGCCGATCAGAACCAGCTCGAAATGGCGCTGCTCAACCTCTCGGTGAACGCCAGGGACGCCATGCTCGAGGGCGGGACGATCCGCATCTCGGTCAGCCTGGAGGCGGTCGATGAGGGCCACCGTTGCAAGCTTCCGGCTGCCCACTATCTGTGCCTGTGCGTCGCCGATACCGGTACCGGCATGGACGCGGCGACGCTGGCCCGCGCGGTGGAGCCGTTCTTCTCCACCAAGGGCGTGGGCAAGGGCACGGGCCTTGGCTTGTCGATGGTGCATGGGCTGGCATCGCAGTTGAACGGCGCACTGACCATCCAGAGCTCGCCGGGCCTGGGCACCAGCGTCGAGCTGTGGTTGCCGCGCAGCGTCGCCGAACCGACAGCGGCGCTGCGCATCGTCGAGGCCTCGGAACCGCGCCTGACCCGCGGCACTGCGTTGCTGGTCGACGATGAGGAGCTGGTGCGCGCCAGTACGGCGTACATGCTCGCCGAACTGGGTTATCGGGTGATCGAGGCTGCCTCCGGTGAAGAGGCCATGCAGCTGGTGGCCAATCGCGAGCCCTTCGACCTGCTCGTTACCGACCATCTGATGCCGGGCATCAATGGCACCGACCTGGCTCGGGTGGTGCGCACCTCCCGGCCTGGCATCGACATTCTGCTGGTATCCGGTTATGCCGAGCGCGAGGGGCTGGACCCGGAGCTGCCGCGGCTCACCAAGCCGTTTCGCAAGAGTGAACTGGCCGCCAGCCTGGCTCAGCTTCGCGGCGAATCCTGGGACGAGGCGCCCGAGGCCGAAGCCGTGGCGCCATAGGCCAACCGATCGTGGTGCAAGGTCTGGCCGGGGGATGAGCCGCGGCTGTCAGGCCGGTTTGTCCCGTTCTTCCGGCCTGGGCACGGCGGGTGTCGTCAGGCGAATGATCTGCCTGGCGAAGAAGGCCCCGGTAAGGATCACGCCGAACAATCTCAACGTTTGCATGGCCAGCACCAGGCCAGTGTCGGAATTGGTTTCCACCGCGATGATCGCCATCGCATCGAGCCCGCCCGGGCTGGTCGCCAGGTACATCGACAGGAAGTCCGTTCCGGTCAGCGAGGCGAGCAGCCCGGCGAGCCCGGCGCAGAGCATGATCAGCACCAGGGCGCCGATGATCATCGATGGCAGGCGCCGCCAGACGTAGCGCAGGGTTTCACGATCGAAGCGCAAGCCGATGTAGCAGCCGATGGCTCCGTAGCCGAACGCCAGCAGCTCGCTGGGCAGGGTGATGGTCAGAAGGCCGGCCAACTGCAGTGCGGCGCCGAGCAGCAGGGGCACCAGCAGCGCCCCGGCGGGGAGAAACGCACCGGCTGCAACGCCGGTCAGAATCACGCCGATACCCAGCGCCAAGTTCCCATGGCTCGCCACTGGCGCGCTGGCGATGGCCTGGCTCACTCCGGTCGTCGCGCCCAGCAGGTGGCTGACCAGAGCGCCTACCATCACCACGCACACCACTCGTACGTACTGCATGGTGGCCACCAGACGCGAGTCGGCGCCGTAATCCTCGGCCATGGCGACCATCGCGGATGCCGCGCCGGGCGCAGTTCCCCAGGCGGCGGTATTGCCGGGGATGCCGCCGAACCGCACGGTACCCAGGCCCACCAGCGCACTCAGGCAGACCGTCAGCACCGTCGCCAGCAGCATGATGTGCCAGGAGGTCGCCAGCGACATCAGCACCGACCAGGTCATGGTGTGGGCGACCAGCAGCCCCACGCAGCCCTGGCCGAACCGGAAGACGTTCTTGTGCAGGCGCAGCCCCGCACCACACACACCGAACACGATGGCCACCAGCATGGGGCCCAGAAACAGGCCAGCCGGCACCTCGAGGGCATGCAGGGCTTGCCCGGCAACCGCGGCGCAGAGGATCAAGGCCAGCCAGCGCAGTGCCTGGGCGGGCCGTGAGAGAGGGGAGTGGGGCGCTTGCATTGGCATCCTGAACGTCACGCGCATGAGCGCTTTGATGCAAATTATCGACAGGCTGATTCATCACGTCTATTTTCTAATTTTTGATCAACGATAACTTTTGTGAATGAATCATGGATCTGCGCGACCTCGGCTACTTCGAAACCATCGCTGAAATCGGCCACCTGGGCCGGGCCGCCGACAAGCTGAATCGCAGCCAGCCCGCCTTGACCAAGAGCATCCAGCGCCTCGAGGAGTCGCTCGGCGCACGACTGTTCCAACGTGATGGGCGGGGCATCAGGCTGACCGAGGTGGGCGAGCTGCTGCTGATCAGAAGCAAACAACTGCAGATGAGCGTTTCCGAGACCCAGCGCGAGGTGCGGGACCTCGCCAACGGCCTGATCGGCAACGTGCGCCTGGGCTGCGCGGCCAGCATGGCCGAGTACCTGCTGCCGCAATTGGCTGCATCATTGCTGGAGCGAGCGCCGGAGGTGCGGCTCAGCCTGTCGATCGCCCAGGACGACGTGTTGAAAAGCTCGCTGAAATCCGGGCAACTGGACGCGATCATCAGCCCATTGCATGCCGAGGATCCGCAGTTCGTCACCTACCCGATCCTGCAGGACGAAGCGGTGGTGGTGGCCAGCGTCGATCATCCGATTTTCGCCGCGCCCTACGGCCTTGCCGACCTGACCCGCTACCGCTGGATATTGCCGTCGCCGGCCGTTTCTGCCCGGCGTTGGGTGGACAACGTGTTCGCCACGCACAAGTTGGCTGCGCCTGTGGTGCAGATCGAGACCAACACCATTTCCATGCTCCCCAGGCTGATCGCCCGCACCAACCTGCTGAGCTTTCTGGCCAGGGAGACGCTGCAGTTCAGCCAGGGCATGAACCGGCTGCGGGAAGTGCAACTGGCAGAAACCACCATGCAGCGAACCGTCGCGGTGACAGTCCGGGCAGAGGGCTATCTGCCCTCGGCGGCGGCGACCCTGGTCTCGATGCTGCGTGAGAATGGCCGTCAGTTCTTCAGTGGCGACTGATTGTCGGCAGGGCATTCAAGAAAGGTTGCGACCTCTTTTTCATGGTGAGTCTCCCCGCCGTTTTGCGCGATCCGAAAAAGGTTTTCAACGCGTGCTTGACGAGGGAGAACGATCGTTCTACCTTAGGGCCATGAACAAGACGACCGATACCCGCGAAAAGATTCTGGCCACCGCCGAGCAGCTCATCTATCAGAACGGCATTCATGCCACCGGCATGGACCTTCTGGTGAGAACGTCAGGCGTCGCCCGGAAAAGTATTTACCGCTACTTCGTGACCAAGGACGAAGTGGCCGAAGCCGCGCTGAAAGCCCGCGATATCCGCTGGATGTACTGGTTCAGAACCGAGTGCGACAAGGCGGATACGCCCCAGGCGCGCATCCTGAGCATGTTCACCGTGCTCAAGGGCTGGTTCGAATCCGAGGGTTTCTGCGGTTGTGCGTTCATCAACACGGCGGGGGAGGTGGGCGACCCCGATGACCCCATCCGCCAGCTCGCCAAGCTGCACAAGCAGAAGTTGCTGGATTACACGCTCGAGTTGACCGAGCAACTGGATATCGAGCAGCCGCAGGCGTTGGCCAGGCAGTTGCTGGTATTGATCGAGGGCGCAATCACCATGGCACGTGTGATGGGTGATTACAGCGCCGCCGACAGCGCAAGGGACGTTGCGCAGCTGTTGTTAAAACAGGCCTCGCCCTGACGGCCTGAGCTTCAAAGACGCTACCCCGACCGATCTATCCACGCTGCCTGGAGGCACTACCATGTCCGATGCCCAAACTCGCCCGCCACTTCCTCCGTTCACCCGCGAAACCGCGATCGAGAAAGTACGACTCGCCGAAGATGGCTGGAACAGCCGCGATGCCGAAAAGGTCTCGCTCGCCTACACGCTGGACACCAAGTGGCGTAACCGCGCCGAGTTCGCGACCAACCGCGAAGAAGCCAAGGGCTTTCTCACCCGCAAATGGAAGAAGGAGCTGGACTACCGCCTGATCAAGGAGCTCTGGGCCTTCACCGACAACCGCATCGCCGTGCGCTACGCCTACGAATGGCATGACGATTCGGGTAACTGGTTCCGCTCCTACGGCAACGAAAACTGGGAGTTCGAAGCCGATGGCCTGATGCACCGCCGCTTCGCCTGCATCAACGACATGCCCATCAAGGAAAGCGAGCGCAAGTTCCACTGGCCGCTGGGTCGCCGCCCGGATGATCACCCAGGCCTGACCGAGCTGGGCCTGTAAGCCTCGGCTTGTCGGCTAGAAACAGCCCCCAACGGCAGCGCCGATCGGGGGCTTTTTCATGGCTGGAACGGCATGCAGCCTTGACCCGCTCCAGCGTGGCGCGTTGCCGGGGCAGGTAGCCTGCCAGGCTCAGACGCTGCGCGTGACCCCGCCATCGACCCTGATGTTCTGGCCCGTGATGTAAGCCGCGCCGGTGCTTGCCAGAAACGCGACGGTGGCCGCTACCTCATCGCTGGTGCCATAGCGTTGCAGCGGCACGCCCTGGCGCCGCTCCTCGGTCGCTGGAAGGCTGTCGATCCAGCCGGGCAGCACGTTGTTGATGCGAATGTTGTCCTTGGCATAGGTGTCGGCGAATACCTTGCTGAACGAGGCGAGGCCTGCACGGAACACAGCCGAAGTCGGGAACAGGTCGCTGGGCTCGAACGTCCATGCGGAGGAAATGTTGATGATCACGCCGTCCTGCTGTTTCTGCATGATCGGCGTGACCAGGCGCGCCGGGCGCACGGCATTCAGAAAGTAGGTCTCCATGCCTTGCTGCCAGTCTTCATCGGTAAGCTCCAGGATGGGCTTGCGCGGGCCGTGGCCTGCACTGTTCACCAGCACATCGATGCGACCCCACTTGGCGACCACGGCATCGACCAGGCGCTGAAGGTCCTCGACCGACTGGTTGCTCCCCGTCACACCGATACCGCCCAACGCGTTGGCCAGGGCTTCGCCTTTACCGGACGACGAAAGAATACCGACCTTGAACCTGTCCGCCGCCAGTCGCTTTGCGACGGCGGCGCCCATGCCACTGCCAGCGGCAGTGATGATCGCAACTTTTTCTTCAGGCATGCTGCCTCCCAGGGATGAAACTGCGGTAGTGCAGATAACCCACACTAGCAGCCGCCTGGCCCTCGAGGGAGGCAGCCTGGCTTCGCCTAGTCAGTAGATTTGCTATCGGTCGCCTGGCGCTTGAGCCATTCTTTGACGACACCCAGGTGTGCTGCCTCCGGTGACTTGCGTGGCCACACGAGATAGAACGCTTTGTTGAGGCACAGCCGCTGCGCGAACACCTGCACCAGCCTGCCTGCGGCGATGTCATCCTTCACGAATGCGTAGGTGGCGAGGGTTATGCCTTGTCCGCCGATGGCCGCCTCGATAGCCAGTGAGGTCTGGTTGAAGTGCAGGTTTCTGGCCGACGGCAACGGGTGTTCCTGAAAAACCATGGCCGTGAACTCTGGCCAGAAGTTATGGGCGTCATGCAGTGCGACAAAGCCCTGCAAGGCTTCGAAGGAATCCGGGTGGCCCTTGCCCTCGAGCAGCCTTGGGCTCGCCACCGCCACGATCTGCTGCTCCATCAACAACTCGGCATTCAGCCCCGGGCCAAATGGTGGCTGGCCGTAACGCACGGCGATATCGACGCCATCGGTCTGGAAGTGGGAAAGGCGCTCGGTGGCCAACAACCGCAGATCGATTTCCGGGTTGCTGTCGGCAAAGTTGCCGAGCCTCGGTATCAGCCATTTGGACGCGAACGTGGGCGTAACGCTGACCGTGAGTTGCGACGACTCGGGGCGCAACAGGCGTGTCGCCTCGTCGATCATCGTCAACGCTCTGCGCACACTCTCGCTGTAGCTCCTGCCGGCATCGGTCAGCCCCAGGCCGCGGGGTAGTCGTTCGAACAAGCGAATCTCGAGGCTCGCCTCCAGCCCACGGATCTGTTGCGCGACCGCGGCCTGGGTCACGCCCAGCTCTTCGGCGGCGATACGGAAGTTCAGGTGACGCGCCACCACTTCGAATACGCGCAACGCGTTGAGCGATGGCAAGCCGGGAAAGCCTGTCTGCATGGTGATGGATTTTCTATTGGCTTGGAAAAGCTTCTCTGTCTCTCTGCAGAGCCCATGGGCTTGTTAGGCTTTGCAGCTTGTAGTACCGAGGCTACGCCTGCTGCCGGGCAATGGGAAGCCGCCGCCAGTAGTAAATCCATCTCCACAGTCGGAGCTGCCATGAACAAGTCTGCCATCGCCGTGTGCGCTTTCCTGGGCGTGATCTGGGGCAGCAATTTCATTTTCGTCAAAATGGCTGCGGCGTTCATTTCACCGTTGCAGATCACCTTGCTGCGCGTGCTGTTCGGGTTCATTCCGGTGCTGATCTACGCCGTCAGCACCGGCGCGATGCGGCGTGAACACTGGAAACACGCCCACCACTTCCTGGTCATGTCATTGCTGGCCACCGCGCTCTATTACTTCGCCTTCGCCGAGGGAACGGCCTTACTCGATAGCAGCATCGCCGGCATGCTGGGTGGTGCGATTCCCCTGTTCACCTTCCTCTGCGCCTGGCTCTTTCTCCGCAGTGAACGGCTGACCCGGCTGAAGACACTCGGCATCGGCCTTGGTTTTCTGGGCATCATCGTGGTTGCCAAACCCTGGTCGGCTCAGGGCGGTATCGATCCGAAGGGCGTCATCTACATGATTCTCGGCTCGTTGAGCGTGGGTTGCTCATTCGTCTACGCCAAGCGCTTCATCAGCCCTTTGGGCCTGTCACCCGTTGCGCTCGTCACCTACCAGATCGGCATCGCGCTTGGCTTGCTGATGATCGTCACGCCCCTGCACGGCATAGGCGCCGTGTTCGATGACACCCGCGCCTGGGTAGGGCTGGTCTTCGGGCTCGGCTTGCTGGGAACCGGAGCGGCCTATCTTGCCTACTACTTCATCGTCGATGCCGTGGGTGCATTGGCGGCATCTGCCGTGACCTACATCCCGCCAGTGGTCGCCCTGCTGATCGGCTTCTGGCTTGGCGAACCGGTAACGGCGAGCGCCTGGTTCGCCATCGTGATTATTTTGGCGAGCGTTGCGCTGGTGCAGCTGTCAGGCAACAAGCGGTCAGGTCGGCCTGCTGCTAAAGGCATCTGATGCCGGGAGCTCTGGCGGTATGGGCCTGAAGCCGCTACGGTCAGCGCCTTTCATCAGGATGGTCAAACCCATGGCCCTTATCACCGAACGCGTAGCACTGGCCCGCAATGGCGCCAACGACAAAGTTATCTGCCGACTGGCCTCGGGCTGGGCTGTGATGGGCGATGTGCAGTTTCTGCCGGGCTACTGTCTGTTGCTGCCCGACCCAGTGGTGCCGAGTCTCAATGACCTGTGCGCAGAGGCGCAGGCCACCTACCTGCTCGACATGGCCCGGCTCGGCGATGCTGTGCTGCAGGTCACCGGGGCTCGTCGAATCAATTACGAAATCCTCGGCAACTCGGAACCTGAACTGCACTGCCACCTCTTTCCCCGTTACGACGCCGAGCCCGAAGAGAAGCGCAGAATGCCGGCCTGGTTCTATGACTGGAAAACCGCACCTGCCTACGACGAAGACCTGCACGGTGACGTGCGCAAACAAATCGCCGTAGCGCTTGCGGCGTCTCGGTAAGTTGGCGGGGCGCTGGAGGTTTAGTTCGAGCGTTTGCTGTTGGGCTGGATAGGATTGTCTGCGGCAGGCTGCTATCGGCCAGAAGCGGTCCTGAGGGCACGCTAGGGGCTGTGCTCCTGTTTACCGTAAACCTGAAGCGCTGCTCTGCTCGGGTGACTGGCCGACGGAGCGTCTTGGCCCTCGGGCTGGATCATCGGCGTGTGCGTAGTAAGCTGCTTGCCATTGCACTGGTAATGCATGCGGTAGTCCCCAACGCCTTGCCACAGCAAGCTAGATGAGGGGCTTACGTCAACCGGCTAAAACGGTAGAGTAAGTTTGTTTTCTCAACTTGATATGGATGTCTTTTATGGACCTGATTCTGCTGCCCAAGAAGCCTGAAGGACTTAGTCTGGAAAAGATTTACCACCGGGCATTGAGCCGCTCGAAAGAGCTGTACATCGTCAGTGCGTACCTTACGGAGTGGGGTATCGAAGAGCCGATCGGTAACCAATGCGAGTCTTTTCTTTTCATCGTCGGAAAGGACTTCGGCATCACTCGCAAGAATGCCTGCCGAGCTGTCCTGAAATGGCTTCCTGCTGACCGCCATCAGGAATTCATGGTGGCAGAGTCGATCAACGGGTTTCACCCGAAGGCGATGTTCTGGCGCGAGTTAGACGGTAAGTGCTATGCGCTGCTTGGCTCGTCCAATCTGACCAAAGCCGCCTTCTCCACCAACTACGAGGCCAATGGCTTCTCTGCCATCACCGATGAGCAGTTTGAGTTCTCCTCGGAGTGGATCGAGCAGGTGCACGGGGTAAGCGTTACTCTGGATGAAACCTGGCTCAATAAGTACGAGGAAGCGCGTCAGCCTGCGCGTGGCGGTAAACCCAAGGCAGACGAACCTGTGGATGGCGAGGAGGTTTATCACCTTCCGCTACCGGCTATACGTAAGCTCAAGGGCTATCAGCCCTACCTGGAGCAGCGTCGTGACCAAATGAAAATTTTCCGCAGACGCAGGGCGGAGCTGGAGGCGCTGTTTCGCGCGACCAGTAAGGCCAGAAACTGGAATGAAGCGCGATCTGACGACTTCTACTACAAGCTCAGTTCACTTTGGTTTTTCGGTGAGGAAGGCAGTCGCTTTCAAGGTAAGGGATGGGAGCGAAAGGGGCGCAATAGTGACTTTCGTGAGCTATCCAAAAGCCTGGTTCATGTTCTCGATGCCCCGTTCGCAAGCCGCGATAGCGTAGTGATCAGAGAGATCAATCGTCTGACCCAGCTTCGCATACCAACCCGAGGGGCCCTGTTTTCTGAAATGCTTTGTCAGTTCTTCCCAAGGCATTACTTCGTTCTTAATAGCCCCGTCCGGGACTGGTTCGCAGGGCTGGATTTTTCATTCCCCAGGGGGCTTAGCAAGGGGGAACGCTACGTAAATAGAGCTCGCCTTCTTCGGGCTGCTCTTGATCGAGCAGAGAACTATCCCGCAGAAAACTTGGCTGAGCTAGATTGTATAATTTGGTTCGCTTCTATTTGAAATTTATTGTGAGCTTACTTGAGGCTTGGGAAAAGGCGCATACCTACAACGCGGCTCATGGCATTCAAACAGCCACGGTAGTGCAGTGGGCTGAGCAGCATCTTCAGGCACGCCGCACACAGTGCTAAGCCCATTTTAGCGAAATCGACCAGCCGCACTTGACCGATCGCAGCCGCCTCTACCATCAGCCAAGCTTGCCGAACTCACCTGTAAAAACTCGAAGGCGCCACGCCGAACTGCCGGCGGAACGCGGCGGCGAACGCGCTCTGGCTTTCGTAACCGTGCTGCAGGGCCACTTGCAGCACGGCTTGGCCTTCGGCCAGGGCTTCCAGTGAGAGCAGCAGGCGCGCCTGTTGGCGCCAGCGGCCGAAGGTGATGCCGGTGCTGCTCAGGAAGCGCCGGTGAAAGGTTTTCGGGCTCATGGCCAGGTGGCATGCCCAATGCTCGGCGCCATCGGCCTGTGCCGGGTTTTGCGTCAGGGCCTGGCAGACCCGGGCGATGCGTTCGTCCTGCGGCCAGGGCAGGTGAAAGGGCAGTACCGGCAGGCTGCGCAGTTCATCGAGGAGAAACCGCATCAGGCGGCCGTCCCGGCTGTCGGCGCTGTACTGGGCGGGCACCTGTGTGGCCGCCAGGATGAGTTCGCGCAGCAGGGGCGACACATCGATCACGCAGTTGCCGGTCGGTAGCCCGTCGACGGCATCGGGGTTGACGAACAGGCTGCGCATGCAGGCTTTGCCGCGGATGCGCAGGGCGTGCTCGACGCCTGCCTGCACCCACACGCCGCGGGTTGGCGGTATGACCCAGCGGCCTGCCGCGGTCTCGACCAACAGGACCCCGGAGATGGCATAGATCAGCTGCGCGCGCGGGTGGCTGTGGGCGGGCACCTGATGGCCATTGGGATAGTCGACCGAGACGCCGGTAACCGGCATCCCCAGGGATTCGTAGGGCAGGTGGCTGTGGTCGACCATGGGCGCGTCCAGGCTGTGCGGCCTGCCAGCTTAGCGGCAGCAATGACCATTTGGCGATAACGACGGACCATTTGTCGTGAGTGGTCAGCCGCCCGGCTGACTATGCTGGGCACCTGCCTGACCGGAACCGCGCCATGAACCTTCAGCTGCCCTCGCTAATGCTACTAGCCCTGAGCTTCGGCCGGGGTCTGTCGCCGCGTGTGCGGCGCCGACTTGCGATCTCCCCCAGATCCCGGCCTTGAACAGCCCGCCATGGCGGGCAGGGGAGATCAGCAACGTCCGTCTCCCGTTCGAGGTTCGCCCCATGCTGCGCAATCCACAAACCAAGTACCGTGCCTTTCCCTCTATCGACCTGCCCAATCGCCGCTGGCCGTCGCGGCGTATCAGCCAGGCCCCGGTGTGGCTGTCCACCGACCTGCGCGATGGCAACCAGGCGCTGTTCGAGCCGATGAATCGGCAGCGCAAGCTGCAACTGTTCGGCGAGCTGGTGCGCCTCGGCTTCAAGGAGATCGAGATGGGCTTTCCAGCCGCCTCGCGCACCGATTTCGAGATCATCCGCCAGCTCATCGACGAAGGCGGCATTCCCGACGACGTCACGCCCATGGTCATGACCCAACTGCGCGAAGACCTG
>JAAIGE0100922211.1_pt1 | contig 11185 bp, 8 predicted proteins | sample 6487951 | NCBI WGS metagenome assembly JAAIGE01 (sample SAMN13974128, study PRJNA590717) | phyllosphere metagenome | biome: tomato field; feature: multiple bacterial spot infested tomato fields; material: tomato leaves; isolation source: leaves from tomato fields | host: Solanum lycopersicum ... | reverse complement strand
TGCAGCCCTTGCCCTCACGCAGGCGACGCAATCCGGCCGACACCAGCGCACGGTTATTGGTGTCCAGCGGTACCAGATCGGCAACGGTACCGACTGCGAGAGAGTCCCGAGGGGCTCGCAGAACGCGGGATCCACGATCAGTAGAAGAGGACGCCGGAACTGACGAACTCGACCATCCGACCCGAACATCCCGTTCCCCGCTCGCTCGCCGAGCTCGCGCGGGTGTTCGATCTCGACGTGCGCGGCGATCTCGACGACGAGGAGATCCGAGGCGTCTCCCTCGACTCGCGCGCTGTGGAAGACGGCGACCTGTACGTCGGTCTCCCCGGAGCGCGCTCGCACGGCGCCGATTTCGCCGGCCAGGCTCGGGACGCCGGGGCCACTGCTCTGCTGACCGATGCGGCCGGAGCGGACCGCGCCGGCGACCTCGGCATCCCGGTCCTCGTCACGGCGGACCCGCGCGGTGCGCTGGGCGACGTCTCGGCCTGGATCTACCGCACCGACGAGCACCCGCCGCTGACCTTCGGCGTGACCGGGACGAACGGCAAGACGAGCGTCGTCTATCTGCTCGAGGCCGTCCTGCGTCAGCTCGGCGTGCGCACGGGGCTCAGTTCCACCGCGGAACGCCGTGTCGGCGATCAGGTCGTCTCGGCGTCTCTCACGACGCCCGAAGCGAGCGAGCTCCACGGGCTCCTCGCCCGCATGCGCGAGAACGAGGCACGCGCGGCCGCCATCGAGGTGTCGGCTCAGGCCGTCACCCGCGGTCGCGTCAACGGTGTGGTCTTCGACGTCGTCGGCTTCACCAACCTGAGCCACGACCACCTCGACGACTACGCCGACATGGAGGAGTACTTCGAGGCCAAGCGCGCCCTGTTCGATCCGGATCGCGCCCGCAAGGCCGTCGTGACCGTCGACGGGCCGTGGGGCCGCCGTCTGGCCGATGAGAGCCGAGTACCCGTGACGACCCTCGCGACGGGGACGACGGTCGAGGCCGACTGGCGGGTCGAGGTCACCGTCGAGGATCGCCTGCACACCGACTTCACGCTCACCGGGCCCGGGGGAACGGTCATCGAGACCCGCGTGCCGCTCTTCGGCTGGTTCATGGCCGCGAACGCCGCGCTGGCCCTCGTCATGCTGGTCGAGGCCGGCTTCGAGGCGGAGGCGGTGCAGCACGCACTGAGCCGCGACGGCGGCATCCAGGTCTACATCCCCGGGCGTGCCGAGCGCGTCTCGGGCGACCGTGGCCCCACCGTCTTCATCGACTACGGGCACACCCCCGATGCGTTCCTCAACACGCTCGACGCCCTGCGCCCGCTCACGCCGGGGAAACTGTTCATGGTCTTCGGCGCGGACGGCGACCGCGACAGGACCAAGCGCGCCGACATGGGCGCCATCGCGGCTCGCGGGTCCGATGTGGTGATCGTGACCGACTTCCATCCGCGCTACGAGGACCCCGCCGCGATCCGGACGACGCTCGTGAACGCCGCGCGCGCGGCCGTAGCCGATCGAGACATCCACGAGGTCGCGGACCCCCGCGAGGCGTTGCGCCTCGCCATCTCGCTCGCCCGCGAGGGCGACACGGTGCTCTACGCGGGCCCCGGACACGAGGACTACCAGGAGATCTCCGGAGTGAAGCACCCCTATTCGGCACGTGACGATGCTCGTCTGGCCCTGCGTGAAGCGGGCTGGGACGGAGGCGAAGAGTGATCACGCTGACACTGGCGGAGGTCGCCGAGGCCACGAGCGGCCGACTCGAGCTCGCGGACGTCGCGGAGACACCGGACACGACGGTGTCGGGCACCGTCGAGACCGACTCCCGTGAGATCGAGGCGGGCGGCGTCTTCGTCGCGCGTCGCGGCGAGGCGACCGACGGACATCTGTTCGCCCCGGCCGCCGTCGAGAACGGTGCCGCGCTCCTGATCGTCGAACGGCCCCTCGAGATCCCGGTCGCTCAGGTCGTCGTCGAGGATGCGACCGAGGCTCTCGGTGCGTTGGCGACGTATGTGGTGCGTCGTGTGCGAGACCGCGGTGAGCTCAAGGTGGCCGCGGTCACCGGATCGAACGGGAAGACCACGACCAAGAACCTGCTGGATGCGATCCTGTCGCGCGTGGGCGCGACGGTCGCCCCTCGTGAGTCGTTCAACAACGAGGTGGGCGCCCCGCTCACGATGCTCAAGCTCACCGAGGACACCCGCTTCCTCGTGCTCGAGATGGGCGCGTCGGGCAAGGGCGAGATCACCCGGCTCATCCGCATGGCGAAGCCGGATGTGGGCATCGTCCTGACCGTGGGCCTGGCCCACGCGGGCGAGTTCGGCGGTATCGAGTGGACGCTCAAGACGAAGACGGAGATGGTGGCGGACCTCGAGCCCACCGACGTCGCGGTCTTGAACCTCGACGACCCGAGGGTGAACAGCATGGCCGACAAGACGGCAGCACGCGTCGTCCGTTTCGGTCAGAGCCCGGCGGCGGACGTGCGGGCCGACTCGGTGCGTGTCGACACGACCGGCACCTCGTTCCGGCTGCTGCTGCCGGGGGAGGAGCCCCGCCCCGTGCAGTTCCGGGTGCTCGGCGAGCACCACGTGACCAACGCCCTTGCCGCGGCGACCGCAGCGCACGAGCTCGGAGTGAGCGGCGACGACATCGTGGCCGGCCTCGAGAGCGTGACCCGGGCCGAGCGCTGGCGGATGGAGGTCCTGCCCGGGCTCGACACCGCCGTCATCAACGACGCCTACAACGCGAGCCCCGACTCGATGGCCGCCGCCCTCAAGACGCTCGCGATCCTCGGCACCGAGGCGACACGCACCATCGCGATCCTCGGGGAGATGACCGAGCTGGGCGACCTCTCCGGCGAGGAACACGATCGCATCGGCCTGCTCGCGGTGCGCCTCAACGTGTCGCAGCTGATCGTGGTGGGGGAAGGCGCCAAGCGTCTGCACCTCGCCGCCGAGAAGGAGGGCTCCTGGGACGGTGAGTCGCGCTGGGTCGCGACCGCCGACGAGGCCTACGACCTGGTCGCGGACATGCTGCGCGCGGGCGACCTCGTGCTGGTGAAGTCCTCCAACTCCGCCGGGCTGCGGTTCCTCGGCGACCGACTCGGAGAACTGGTGTCATGCAAGCGCTTCTGACAGCCGGAGCGGTCTCGCTCCTCTTCACCCTCTTCCTGACCCCGGTGTTCATCCGGCTGTTCAAGAAGATCGAGTGGGGTCAGTTCATCCGCGAGGACGGACCGACAAGCCACCACGCGAAGCACGGCACGCCCACCATGGGCGGTCTCGTGATCATCGCGGGCACCGTGGTCGGATATTTCACGGGCACCATCACGAGCGCTGAGCCCATCCAGATCTCCGGTCTGCTCGTGCTGTTCATGATGGTGGGGCTCGGGGCCGTGGGCTTCCTCGACGACTTCCTGAAGACCCGGAACCAGCGCAGCCTCGGTCTCGGCGGCTGGGCCAAGATCCTCGGACAGGTCATCGTCGCCACGGCGTTCGCTCTGCTGGCACTGCAGTTCCCGAATCGCGACGGCCTGACCCCCGCCACGACAGCCATCTCCCTCTTCCGCGACACCCGCTTCGACTTCGTCATGATGTTCGGTGCCGTCGCGGGAGTCATCGTCTACATCATCTGGATCGCCGGCATCGTCACCAGCGCCTCCAACGGCGTGAACGTCGCCGACGGTCTCGACGGCCTGGCGACGGGGGCCTCGATCTTCGCCATCGGCGCCTACGTGATCATCGGCTTCTGGCAGAACAACCAATACGCCTTCTCGGCGACGATCGATCCGGACGTGATGTACAAGGCCTACGACGTGAGGGACCCGCTGGACCTCGCGATCGTCGCGACCGCCATCGTCGGCGCGCTCATCGGGTTCCTCTGGTGGAACACCTCGCCGGCTCAGATCTTCATGGGCGACACCGGCTCGCTCGGCATCGGTGGCGCTCTCGCCGCTCTCGCCGTGCTGAGCCGCACCGAGCTCCTGCTCGTCCTCATCGGCGGACTCTTCGTCATCGTCGTGGGGTCGGTCATCCTGCAGAGGGCCTATTTCAAGATCACCCGGGGCAAGCGGATCTTCCTGATGAGCCCGCTGCACCATCACTTCGAGCTCAAGGGCTGGGCAGAGGTGACCGTCGTCGTGCGGTTCTGGATCATCGGCGGCTTGCTGACCGCCGCGGGCGTCGGGACCTTCTACCTCGAGTGGCTGAGCAGATGACCGCGGCCGAGCGCGTCGACGCTCTGCGCAGCTGGCATCAGGACTGGAAAGGCGTACGCGCGGCGGTGCTGGGGCTCGGGATGACCGGTTTCTCAGCCGCCGACACCCTCACCGAGCTCGGTTGCGAGGTCCGCGTCTTCGCCCGGACCGCCAGCTCGGAGCGAGTGCAGCTGACCCAGGTCATCGGTGCCTCGCTCACCCTCGAAACCGATGATGCGGTCGCGGCGGATGCGATCGAGGCGTTCGCGCCGGATGTCGTCATCGTCTCACCCGGGTATCACCCCGACAACCCGTTGCTGGAGCGGGTCGCGAGCCTCGGCATCACCGTGTGGGGCGACATCGAGCTCGCCTGGCGCCTGCGCGACAAGGTCGAGGGGCGCGTCGCCGAGTGGATCACCGTGACGGGGACCAACGGCAAGACCACGACCGTCGGCCTGACCGCCGCGATGCTGCGAGCCGACGGTCGCCGAGTCGCCGCCTGCGGCAACATCGGCGTGCCCGTCCTCGACGCGATCCGCGACCCCGAGGGTTTCGACGTCCTCGTCGTCGAGCTCTCGAGCTATCAGCTGCACTGGATGCGCGGTGTCTCGCCGCTCGCCAGCGCCTGCCTGAACCTGGCCGACGACCACATCGACTGGCACGGGTCCCGCGAGGCATATGCCGCAGCCAAGGGTCACGTGTACGACGACACCCGTATCGCCTGCGTCTACAACCTCGGTGACGACGCGACCCGGATGATGGTCGAGAACGCCGATGTGATCGACGGGGCCCGCGCGATCGGCTTCGGTCTCGGGGTCCCGGGGCCGAGCGACTTCGGCATCGTCGACGGCATCCTGGTCGACCGTGCGTTCCTCGAGGAACGTCGCGATTCGGCGCTCGAGATCACGACGGTCGACCAGCTCGCTGCGGCGGGGCTCGCGGCACCTCACATCGTGATGAACGTTCTCGCCGCCTGCGCCCTCGTACGCGCGGCCGATGTGCCGATCCCCGCCATCCGCCGCGCTCTCGCCGACTTCCGCCTCGACCCTCACCGGATCGAGCTGGTGGCGACCCATGCAGGCGTGCGTTGGATCGATGACTCCAAGGCGACCAACCCTCACGCCGCCGATGCGTCGTTGGGCGCCTTCGACGACGTGGTCTGGGTAGTGGGCGGCCTGCTCAAGGGTGTCGAGATCGACTCGCTGGTCCGTGACCGTCGCACACGGCTCCGCGCCGCAGTGGTCATCGGCGTGGAACGATCGGACGTCCTGGCGGCGTTCGAGCGACACGCGCCGGAGGTTCCCGTCCTCGAAGTGGTCCCGAGTGACACTGAGACGGTCATGCGCCAGGTCGTGCGCCTGGCCACCACGGTCGCTCGAGAGGGTGATGTGGTGCTGTTGGCGCCTGCTGCGGCGTCGATGGACCAGTTCGACGACTACGGCCACCGTGGAACCGAGTTCGCCACCGCGGTGAGAGACATGGTGGCCCAGGCTCCCGATGCGGGGTCCGCACACGACGAAGGGGCAGACCATGACCGAGACGCCCCGGGTGCGACGCCCGACGCAGGCGACGGGACAGAGCCCGAGCGCGAGCCAGACACCCGCTGACCGGCGGCCGTCGGCGACGAGGCCCGCCGCTCCTCCACCCCGCCCCCGGGTGACGACGCCGACGGCGACTCGTGACGGCGGTCAGGGGGATCGGGTCCCGTCGTCCTCCGGTCCGACGGCAGAACCTCCTCGGTCGGCCCCCGAACCGCAAGCCGCCGCAGGGCCGAGCGGACTCCTCGCTCGCGCCCGTGCAGCGGCCTCGCGGCCCGGCATGCCCTTCGCCGCGCGAGGGGCAGCGAAGCGCGAGGGCGAGGAGAAGGGCGAGCGGGGTCTCTCCGCACGGGTCGTCCTCGGCCGCGCGGTCGTCGCCGAGAGCGCGGACTACTTCGTGCTGCTCGGCGTCACGCTGTTCCTCGTCGCATTCGGCCTCGTCATGGTGCTCTCCTCGTCCTCCGTCGAGGCCATGGCCAGCGGCAAGAGCTTCCTCGGATCGTTCACCTCGCAGGGCACCATCGCCGTCGTCGCGGTCCCGCTCATGCTGGTGGTGTCGCGGATGCCGAGTCGACTGTGGACGAGGGGAGCGCTCGTCTTCCTGATCGCCGCCATCGGGCTCCAGCTCCTGGTGTTCACACCGCTCGGTTACGAGTTCGGCGGCAACCGCAACTGGCTCCGGCTCGTCGGCGGTTTCGGGTTCCAGCCCGCGGAGGTCGCCAAGCTCGGCATGATCCTCTGGCTCGGGCGATGGCTCGCCGACCATCGGGCCAACCTCGGGGACTGGCGTCGCGTCCTGCTTCCGGCCCTGCTGGTCGTCTCGGTGCCGATCGGGCTGGTTCTGCTCGGGAAGGACCTCGGAACCGCGCTCATCATGATCCTCATCGTGGTCGCGATGCTGTTCTTCTCGGGCGTTCCTCTGAGCCGTCTCGGCATCATGCTCGCGGTCGTGGTCCCCGTGGCCGGAATCCTCTCCCAGGCGAGCAGCTCGCGCACCTCGCGCATCGATTCCTGGATGAGCGGCTGCAACGCCGACTACCTGGGTGACTGCTGGCAGGTCGTGCACGGCCGCTGGGCCCTCGCGGCGGGCGGGATCTTCGGGGTCGGACTCGGGAACTCCAAGGCCAAGTGGTCGTGGCTCCCCGAGGCGGACAACGACTTCATCTTCGCCGTCATCGGCGAGGAGATGGGGCTCATCGGAGCCCTCCTGGTCGTCATCCTCTTCGTGCTGCTCGCGATCACGATGCTCCGCATCCAGTCGCGGGCGGGGATGGACCCGATGGGCCGTCTCGTCGTTCTCGGCATCGTCGTGTGGATCACGGGCCAGGCGCTCGTCAACATCGGCGTCATCCTCGGGGTGTTCCCCGTCCTCGGTGTGCCGCTTCCGCTGATCTCCGCCGGAGGTTCTGCGCTCCTCGTCGCCCTCCTCGCGATCGGGGTGGTGCTGTCCTACTCACGAGGCGATCGGAGCCGTGACGACGCGGCGACCGCGGCCATACGTCCGCCCTTCCCGTCGCCGACGCGACGCACCGGCCGAGGAGGCCCCGTATGACCGTCTGGCTTCTCGCGGGCGGCGGAACCGCCGGCCACGTCAACCCGCTCCTCGCCGTCGCGGACACGCTCCGCAGGCGCAACCCCGAGGACGAGGTGCTCGTGCTCGGGACCCGGGAGGGGTTGGAGGCCCGGCTCGTCCCGCAGCGCGGCTACGAACTCGTGCCGATCCCGCGGCTGCCGTTCCCTCGGCGTCCGAACGCCTCCGCACTGCGATTCCCGTCGGCCTTCGGAGCCACCGTCCGCGGCATCGTCTCGACCATCCGCGACCGCGACGTCGACCTGGTCGCCGGTTTCGGCGGCTATGCGGCCGCCCCGGCGTACCTGGCCGCCCGACGCGCCGGGGTGCCTCTCGCTCTTCACGAGGCGAACGCGCGACCGGGGCTCGCGAACCGACTCGGTGCCCGGCTCACCGACTCGGTCGGCATAGCTTTCGAGGGCACCCCGTTGCGGGCGGCGTCGCTCGTGGGGATGCCGTTGCGACGGGAGATCGAGACGCTCGACCGGTCCGCCTCCCGCGCCGAGGGGATCGCTCTGTTCGGCCTCGACCCGGCGCGTCCCGTGCTCCTCGTCACGGGCGGTTCGCTGGGTGCCCGCCGTCTCAACGCCACCGTCCACGCTTCGGCGAGCAGGATCCTGGCCGCCGGCTGGCAGATCCTGCACATCGTGGGCGGCAAGGCCGAGGTCACCGACCCCGGCCTGCCCGGCTATCGCATGCTCGACTACTGCGACCGGATGGAGCTCGCTCTCGCCGTGGCCGACTTCGCCGTGTCGCGGGCCGGTGCCGCAACGGTCAGCGAGCTGTCCGCTCTCGGCGTGCCCGCCGTGTACGTCCCGTACCCCGTCGGCAACGGCGAGCAGCGCTTCAATGCGCGCGGAGTCGTGCAGGCGGGGGGAGCGCTGCTCGTGGACGACGCCGACTTCGTGCCGGGGTGGGTCGAGGCGTCGCTGCTTCCGCTCCTGGCCGAGCCCACTCGCGTGGCAGCAATGGCGGCAGCCTCGGCGCGCACGGGTGTGCGCGATGGCGCCGACCGAACCGCCGATCTGTTCGAGGCCGCCCTCACGGCCGCATCCGCGCGGCGAGCCTAGGGTAGAGCGCGTGCCGATCAAGCCCGACCTCTCGCTGACCCTGCCCGCCGACCCCGGAAAGCTCCACTTCGTGGGCATCGGAGGGTCCGGGATGAGCGGGATCGCCCGCATGTTCCTGGAGGCCGGGTATCAGGTGTCCGGATCCGATCGCGACGAAGGCCCTTACCTGCAGGGTCTGCGCGACCTCGGCGCTCGCATCTCGGTGGGCCACGATGCCGCCAATGTCGCGGACGCGGACACGTTGGTCGTGACGAGCGCGCTCTGGGAGGACAACCCCGAGTACGTCGCGGCCCGTGAGCGGGGCCTGACGATCCTGCACCGCTCTCAGGCGCTCAAGTGGCTCACGACCGGCAAGCGCGTGGTCTCGGTCGCGGGCGCGCACGGCAAGACGACCTCGGCGGGCATGATCATCTCCGCGCTGCTCGAACTCGAGGCGGGCCCGAACTTCGTGAACGGCGGCGTCATCTCCTCGGTCGGCACCAGCGCCGCGAGTGGTCCCAGCGATCTCTTCGTGCTCGAGGCCGACGAGTCGGACGGCTCGTTCCTGCTGTACGACACCGCGATCGCGCTGATCACCAACGTCGACTCGGACCACCTCGACCACTACGGCAGCGTCGGAGCGTTCGACGCCGCGTTCGGCATCTTCGCCGACCGGGCCGGCGAGCTCGTGATCCTGTCGTCCGACGACTCCGGAGCGCAGCGCATCCGCGAGCTCATCTCAAACAAGAACCTCGTCACCTTCGGCGAGAGCGCCGATGCGGACGTCCGCGTGCGCGACATCGTGACGGCCGATGCGGTGACGTTCACCATCACCTGGAAGGGCATCGACTACCCGGTCACCCTCGGGGTCGCGGGACGCCACAACGCCATCAATGCGACCGGCGCGTTCGCTGTGCTGGTCGCTCTCGGTTTCGAAGGCCAGTCGGCCGCCCGCGCTCTCGGCGCCTTCGGCGGTACGAAGCGCCGATTCGAGCTCAAGGGCGAGCGTCGCGGGGTCAAGGTGTACGACGACTACGCCCACCACCCGTCCGAAGCGGCCGCCGCGCTCGCGACCGCGCGCAGTGTGGTCGGCGGCGGCCGGATCATCGCCATTCACCAGCCGCACCTCTTCAGCCGTACTCAGCTGATGTCACCGCAGTTCGCGGCCGTCTACGAGGAGATGGCCGATCACACGATCGTCCTCGACGTGGACGGCGCGCGCGAGGATCCCGTCGAGGGGGTGACGGGGGAGTTCGTCAGTCGTGAGTTCACCGACCAGTCCCGTGTCGACTTCCTCCCGGACTGGCAGGCGGCCGCGGACCGAGCCGCCGAGCTGGCTCGCGACGGTGACATCGTCATGACGCTGAGCTGCGGGAGCGTGTACCGCATCGTGCCGCAGGTGCTCGAGGCGCTCGACCCCGAGTCCGGAAGCGGGCACTAGGTGAAGCGCCCCGTCGGCTTCGAGGTCCCCAAGTCGCCGCCGGAGGCGCCCAGCGACACTTCTGGTGCCGGCGTCTCCCCGCGAGCAGCGAAGAGCGCCGCCGCGAAGGAGGCCGCTCGGAAGGCCCCGGCTCGTGCCACCGGGCCGAAGGCGGACAGGCTCGGAACCGCAACGTCCCCGGGTCGTTCCGAGGCTCGTCCGCAAGTGGGGGCGAGGCCCGCCGAGGAGCGGCCCTCCGTTCACACCCCCGACCCGCGCGACGAGGTGAGGGCCGAGGTGAAGGCCGCCCGTTCCGCGTCGAAGGAGGCCGCGCGCGCCGAACGCCGTGCCCGGGCCGATCTGCGTCGCGCCACGCGGGCCCGCAAACGCACCGAGAAGAACGAGGTCCGCCGTTTCACGGCCAGGCGGCGGCGCACGCGCATCGCCTACCTGGTGGCAGGCGGTGTCGTAGCCGCTCTGGCGGGCGTGGTGGCCGTCGGTGCCTTCTCGCCGCTCTTCGCGCTGCGCGAGGTCCGGGTCGAGGGAGCGACACTCGTCGCGCCGGCCGAGATCCAGGCCGCGGTCGACGATCAGCTCGGCACACCGCTGCCCCTGGTCGATTTCGCACGCATCCAGGCGGGGCTCGCGCAGTACCCGCTCATCGAGAGCTACTCGACCGAGAGTCTCCCGCCCGGCACTCTCGTCATCCGCGTCGTCGAGCGCACCCCCGTCGCGGTGCTTGCGCGCGAGGGAGGCTTCGACCTCGTGGACTCGGCCGGTGTGACCGTCTCGACGCCGACCGACCGACCCGCGGGGTACCCCTTGATCGAGATGCCGGACCGCAATGTCGCCAGCGTCGACTTCCAAGCGGCAGCCAAGGTCCTCGTAGCGCTTCCCGCCGACCTGCGCGGCCAGGTCGACAAGATCCGGGCATCGACGGTGGACGACGTCACTCTGACCCTCAGCAGCGGTCAGAGGGTCGTCTGGGGCGACTCGAGCGACTCCGCGGTGAAGGCCCAGCACCTCAACCGACTGCTGGCTCAGAAGCCCACCGAGGTCAAGGAATACGACGTTTCGTCACCCGGCGTCGGGATCATCCGATGAGAGCCGACTTTCGGGATCCGATGAAGGCGACACGCGGCGCGCTTCCAGACACGCCGGGGCTGCGGCGCGTAGCTTCGCACGCAGTAGAAATACATACCCCGTAGAAGATTAACCCTCCACCCGAACCTGAAGCTTTCCAGGAGCAGTCGCATGTCCAGCAACCAGAACTATCTGGCCGTCATCAAGGTCGTCGGAGTCGGCGGCGGCAATGGCTCGGGGATCATCGCCGAGGCCAGCGTGGTGACGTGGGCGGGCTTGGGTTCGGGCGGCAGCACCAGGGCGCGCAGGGTTTCGTCCGGGCTCTGGCGCGGCACCAGG
>JAAIGE0100479545.1_pt1 | contig 11188 bp, 9 predicted proteins | sample 6487951 | NCBI WGS metagenome assembly JAAIGE01 (sample SAMN13974128, study PRJNA590717) | phyllosphere metagenome | biome: tomato field; feature: multiple bacterial spot infested tomato fields; material: tomato leaves; isolation source: leaves from tomato fields | host: Solanum lycopersicum ... | reverse complement strand
GCTCGTGACCAACCACCACGTGTTCGGCTACCTCGCCGAGCGCTTCGACTTCGACGTCGTCGGCGCCGTGATCCCCGGGGGTACGACGCTCGCCGCCCCGAGCGCCTCGGACCTGGCCGACCTGGTGACCGCGGTCGAGGAGACCGGCGTACGCGCCGTCTTCGCCGAGTCGTCGTCGCCCGACCGCCTGGTCCAGGCACTCGCCGACGAGGCCGGGGTGGAGGTCGACGTCCTCGAGCTCTACACCGAGTCGCTCACCGCGGCCGACGGCGGCGCCCCCGACTACCTCACGATGATGCGCGTCAACACCGAGCGCATCGCCTCCGGTCTCACGCGCTGAGACCACCCCCACCAGAAAGAAGCAGCAATGAAGAACATCCCTCTGCGCCGCGCCCTCGTCGGCGCCGTCGCTCTGGGCGCGGCCGCGACGCTCGTGTCGTGCTCGACCGCTCCGAGCGCGAGCCCCGCTCCGGACGAGTCGTCGACCGCGGCCGGCGGCACTCGGGTCGCGATCTCGTACGACGGCGGCATCCTCGTGCTCGACGGCAGCACGCTCGACACGATCGCGGATCTCGACTCCGAGCCCTTCACACGGCTCAATGCCGCCGGCGACGGACGCCACGTCATGGTCACCATGAGCCAGGGCTTCCAGGTGCTCGACACGGCGGCCGGATCATCCGACGAGCCCGAGCTCACCGACCTCGTGTTCCCCGCCGACACCCCGGGGCACGTCGTGCGCCACGGCGGGAAGACGATCCTCTACGCGGACGGGACGAGCGACACGACCATCTTCGACACGGCGGATCTCGCGGACGCCGACGTCCTCCCCCCGGTCGAGACGATCGACGGCGTGGACGCACACCACGGGGTCTCCGTGCTGCTCGAGGACGACACCTTCCTGACGACCGTCGGCACCGCGGACGGTCGCACGGGCATCGTCGCGAGGGACGGCGACGGTGCGGAGATCGCCGCCTCCGACGAGTGCCCGGGAGTGCACGGCGAGGGGACGGCGGCGAACGAGGCCGTCGTGTTCGGCTGCGAGGACGGCGCACTCGTGTACGCCGGCGGCGAGATCACCAAGCTCTCGGCACCCGACCAGCCGTACGGACGAATGGGCAACGCCTACGCCAGCGAGTCGAGCCCCCTCGTGGTCGGCGACTACAAGAACGACCCGGATGCCGAGGGCTACCTGCTCGATGCGGTCACGCTCATCGACACGGAGGCGATGACCTACGAGGTCGTGGCTCTGCCGGACGGTGTCGAGTACACGTTCCGCGACATCGCCCGCGGTCCGGACGACCTGGCGTACATCCTCGCCTCGGACGGCGCCATCCACGTGCTGGACCCGGAGACCGGTGAGATCGTCGACGCGTACCCCGTGATCGAGGCCTGGGAGGGCCCGGCCGAATGGCAGGACGCCCACCCGGCGATCGTCGTCGCCGGAGACATCGCGTACGTGACCGAACCGGCGGCGAAGAGCGTGCACGCCGTCGACCTCACGACCGGCGAGGTCCTCGCGAGCACGGAGCTCGACGTGGTGCCGAACGAGATCGCGCCCGCGGTCGGCTGACAGGGCGGTGAGGGGGCGGGACTCTCCCGCCCCCCACCGTTCCGCAATTCGGTTGTGCACAATTTAATCGCGTGCAATAATCGTTACATGGCCGTGACCGATGAGATGGTGTGCTTCTCCCTGTACTCCGCCGCACGCGCGACGACGCAGGTGTATCGCACCCTGCTCGCCCCCTGGGGACTCACCTACCCGCAGTATCTCGTGCTCGCGATCCTCTGGAACGAGGGCGAGCAGACGATCGGGTCGCTCGGCGAGGCGATGCAGCTCGACTCGGGAACACTGTCCCCGCTCGTGCGTCGCCTGGAGCAGGCGGGGTACGTCCGGCGGATGCGCAGCGCCGATGACGAACGCGTGGTGCTCGTGCACCTCACCGAGGCCGGCGTGGCCCTGCGCGCCGAGGTCGCCCCGATCCGCGCCCGCGTGGCGGAGCTCGCCGGCGTGCAGGACGACGCCTACCGGACGCGCCTGATCGCTCAGCTGCGAGAGCTGACCGCCCTGCTGCAGGGCGTCGGTTCCGAGCCGGCCGTCGCCACCGGCCACGACCACTGACCCCCACCCCGGAAGGAGTCCACACGATGGACGCTCTGTACACCGCTGAAGCACTCGCCACCGGCGCCGGCCGAGACGGCCGCGTCGCCACGAGCGAAGGTCGCCTCGACCTCGACCTCGCCGTCCCGAAGGAGCTCGGAGGCAGCGGCGACGGCGCGAACCCCGAGCAGCTGTTCGCCGCCGGCTACGCCGCGTGCTTCCACTCCGCTCTGCAGACCGTCGCTCGCGCGCAGAAGGTGAAGCTGACCGACACCTCCGTCGGCGCCCGCGTGCAGATCGGCGCGAACGGAGAGGGCGGGTTCGGTCTCGCGGTGCAGCTCGAGGTCGTCATCCCCGACCTTCCGTACGAACAGGCTCAGGCGCTCGCCGACGCGGCCCACCAGGTCTGCCCGTACTCCAATGCGACGCGCGGCAACATCGACGTCGCGATCACCGTCACCGACGACTGACCAGCGGCACCCCTCCACAGACCCCGAGATCCCACAAGGAGACATCATGCGCGCACTCATCCACAACACCTTCGGCGAGCCCGAGGACGTCCTCACGGTCGCAGACCGCCCTCTGCCCGAGCCCGGCGCCGGCCAGGTCCGTCTCAAGATCGTGCTGTCCCCCATCCACAACCACGACCTCTGGACCATCCGCGGCACCTACGGGTTCAAGCCCGAGCTCCCCGCCGCCGCGGGAACCGAGGCGCTGGGGATCGTCGACGCGCTGGGCGAGGGCGTCGACACGCTCGTCGTCGGACAGCGGGTCGCGACGGGCGGCACGTTCGGCGCCTGGGCCGAGTATGTCGTCGCGGGCGCCGCGGGACTCATCCCCGTGCCCGAGTCGCTCAGCGACGAGAGCGCCGCACAGCTCGTGTCCATGCCGTTCAGCACGATCAGCCTGCTCCAGTTCCTGGGGGCGGAGCAGGGCGAGTGGATCGTCCAGAACGCGGCGAACGGCGCAGTCGGACGGATGCTCGCCCAGCTCGGCGCCGCGCGCGGGGTGAACGTGCTCGGACTGGTGCGGCGCTCCGCGGGTGTGGAGGAGCTGCGCGAACAGGGCATCGAGAACGTCGTGGCGACCGACCGGTCCGACTGGCGTCAGCGGGTCGAGGAGATCACCGGCGGCGCCCACATCGCGTACGGCATCGATTCCGTCGGCGGCTCGTCGGCCGGCGACGTCCTGTCGCTCCTCGGCGAGGGCGGCACGCTCGTGGCGTTCGGAGCGATGAACTCTCCCACGATGGAGATCGCGTCGGGCGATGTCATCTTCAAGCAGGCGACCGTGAAGGGCTTCTGGGGCAGCAAGGTCATCCAGACGATGGATGCCGGCACGCGCGGCGCACTCTTCGGCGAGCTCATCCAGCGAGTCACCGAGGGCACTCTCACCCTCCCGGTCTCCGGCGTGTTCGACGCGGCCGATGCGGCGGACGCGGTGCGAGCGAGCAACACGGCCGGCCGCGTCGGCAAGGTGCTGCTGCGCTTCTGATCGCACGCGCGTCGGTCGACGTCGAATTACTTGACATCGGTAATTAATCAGCCCTACGCTGGCCGGTGTCCTCGATTCGATCGACCACACCGGAGTGCGATGACCGACACACTGCGCCTCAGCTGGGATGCCCCCGCAGACCGCTGGGAAGAGGCGACGCCGATCGGCGACGGCCGGATCGGCGCGATGGTCTTCGGCGGCGCAGACGGCCGTTACCAGCTGAACGACTCGACCGTGTGGTCGGGCACTCCCGACGGTCCCCCGCGGGCGCTCGCGGACGTGAGCGCCCGCGGAGCGGGTCCGCACCGACTCGCCGCGGTCAGGGAGGCCCTCGCCGGCGGAGACGTCCGCCGCGCCGAGGACCTCCTCATGGCCTTCCAGGGCCCGTACTCCCAGGAGTTCCTCCCGCTCGCCGACCTGCATGTCCGACTCGCCGGAGCGGAGGCCGTCGCACCCGCCCGCATCCTCGACATCGATGAGGCGACGGTGTCGGAATCCTTCCTGATCCCCGGAGGTCGCGCACATCGGCGCTCCTTCGTCTCGGCGCCCGCGAGGGCTCTGATCATCGAGGTCGCGTCCGACGCGGATCTCGACGTGACCGTCGACCTCAGCTCCCCCCTCCCCTCGTCGGTGCGGGAGGGTGACCGGGGACTCCTGCTCGACGTCCGCATCCCCATCGACGGAGCGCCCCTGCACGAGGCGACCGTCGACCCCGCCCACCGCTACGCCGAGACGGACGACGACTACGACGCGTTCGCCGCCGTCTCCGTGGCCATCGAGACCGACGGCGAGGTCGAGCGCATCCCCGGCCGCCTCGTCGTCCATGCAGCCCGCCGCCTGCGGATCACCCTGTCCTCCTCGTCGCGCGCCGAGTCGTGGTGGGCCGACGCCGACGGGGACGGACGGAAAGCCTCGCGAGAGGCGATCCGTGATCGCGCGCGATCGAGAGCGGAGGCGGCGTCGCAGCAGACCGCCGCGTCGCTCCTCGCCGAGCACGTCGCCGACCGGCGACGGATCGCTCGGGCGCGATTCGCGATCGGCAGGCGGCGGGCCGGCACCTGGGACGTCTCGCGCGACATCCTCGCCGGCGACGATCCGCTGCTGCGCGCGACGATCGCCGCCGAATACGGTCTGTACCTGCTCGCCGCGAGCTCACGCGCGGGCAGTCCGGCAGCGAACCTCCAGGGCATCTGGAACGATCAGCTCCGCCCCGCCTGGTCCTCGAACTACACGATCAACATCAACACCCAGATGAACTACTGGGCGGCGCCCGCTCTGCTGCACCCCGACGCCTTCGAACCGCTGATCGGTCTCGTCGAACGCGTCGCCCGCACCGGCGCGCGGACCGCTCATGAGCTCTACGGCGCCCGCGGCTGGGTCGCCCACCACAACACCGATCTGTGGGGGTGGAGCCTCCCCGTCGGGAACGGTCGGGGTGCAGCCAGCTGGGCCATCTGGATGATGGGCGGCGTCTGGCTCACCCACAACCTGTGGGATGCGTACGAGATCGGCGGCGACATCCGTCTCCTGCGCACGCGGATCTGGCCCCTGCTCCGGGGAGCCGCCGAGTTCTGCCTCGACTGGCTCGTTCCCGCACCCGACGGGACGCTGCGGACCTCGCCGTCCACCTCCCCTGAGAACTCGTATGTCGCCGCGGACGGTGCCCCCACCGCCCTCGGCCTGACCGCCGCATCCGACCTGAGCCTCATCGGCGCCCTGTTCGAGCGCGCCCTCCTCGCCATCGACGCTCTCGGCCTGGACGACGCGGTCGAGGCGGAGATACGCGACGCGCTCGCCCGGCTCGAACCTCTGCTCGTCGGGTCGGACGGACGACTCCAGGAGTGGTCGTCGGAGGTCGCCGAGCACGAGCCCCTCCACCGTCATCTGTCCCCCGTCGTCGGCGTGTACCCACTCGACACGATCACCCCCGAACGGTCGCCCGATCTGTTCGAGGCCGCGGTCCGCCTCATCGACGCCCGGGGCCCCGGTGCCATGGGATGGTCGTGGGCTTGGAAGATCGCCCTGCGCGCACGCGCGCGGCAGGGCGACGAGGCCGCCGCCCTCCTGGAGGAAGCGCTAGCTCCCTTCGACGGCGATGCCTCGCGGCACGGACCCGTCGACGGCTCCGAGTGGGGCGGGCTGCTGCCGAACCTGTTCAGCACCCATCCCCCTTTCCAGATCGACGGCAATCTGGGGTTCCCCGCGGCGATCCTGGAGCTGCTGGTGCAGAGCCACGGCGGCGTCGTTCGCCTTCTGCCCGCCCTGCCCGCGACGTGGACCGAGGGCACCCTCCACGGGGTCGCGGTGCGCACCGGACTCCGGCTCGACCTGGTCTGGAAGGATGCCGCCGCCGTGTCGGCCGTGTTCCGCAACCCGGGAGCCGAAACCCGTGCGGTGCGCGTCGACGACGGCCATGCGCAGCTCTCGGTGACCCTGGCGCCGGGCGAGAGTATCGACGTCGCTCCGCTGCTCCTCGCCGCGTCCGCCGCTCCCGACGAGGAGGCCGCCCGTGCGCGGTGACCTCTCGATCGTCGACGTGCCGACGACGCAGACGGAGCCCGAGGACTTCGACGCCTTCTGGGCCGAGACGCTCGAGAGCACGCGTCGAGGACCGCTCGATCTCACCGTCACGGCGCACCCCACCTCTCTCACGGAGATCGACGTGTTCGACGTCACCTTCCGCGGTTTCGGCGGGACGCCGATCCGCGCGTGGCTGCGCACGCCGCGGCATGCGCCGAGACCGCTCCCGGGGATCGTGCAGTTCTTCGGCTACGGCAACGGCAGGGGCCATGCCCTCCGCGATCTGCGGTGGGCGGCCGCCGGGTATGCTCACCTCGTCGTCGACGCACGCGGACAGGGACACGGGGACACCGACGACGATCACCCCGACGGCGGCCCGTCGGCCGGGGGCTTCCTGACCCGCGGCCTGCGGTCGCCGGAGGAGTACTACTACCGCCGTGTGTACGCGGACGCGGTACGCGCGGTCGACGCGCTGCGATCCCTCGATGCGATCGATCCGCACCGGATCGGCGCCGTCGGCGCCAGCCAGGGCGGCGGCATCGCCCTGGCGATCGCCGGTCTCGTCCCCGACATCGCCGTCGCGGTCGTGCAGGCGCCGTTCCTGTGCGAGCTGTCCCGAGCGGCGACCCTCAGCACGGAGCATCCCTATGCGCTGCTCACCCAGTACTTCGCCGATCGCCGGGAGGACGCTGCCGCCGCGCAGGCCACCCTCCGCTACTTCGACGCCGTCACCCACGCCAAGCGCGCCGTCGCCCCGGCTCTGCTGAGCACCGGCCTGCTCGACGGCATCGCGCCACCGGAGACGGTGCTGCCCGCCTTCACCGCCTACGGTGGAGAGAAGTCCGTGATCCTCTGGCCCTTCAACGGCCATGAGGCCGGCGGCGATCTCGACGAGGAGAACGCACTCGAGTTCGCCGCCCGCCACCTGTCCGCCGTCGTACCGGATTCCCTGTCGGCGGATTCGCTACGATAGCCGACACGACCCGAAGGATCTGATGGATCACGACACCGCCGCGCGCACGACCCTCATCCGCTCGGCGTCCGACGCGGGATCGCGGGTCTTCGAGACGATCCTGACGCGCAGCCCGATCAGTCGCATCGACATCGCGCGCCACACCGGACTCTCGCAGGCGGCGGTCACCAAGGCCGTAGCGCCCCTGGTCGCCGCCGGTCTCGTCGACGCGCCTCCCGCCTCCCATCGCGACGGGACCCCGGGGCGACCCGTCAGCCCCGTCTCCATCGTGCGGGAGTCGATGGTGATGATCGGCGTCAAGGTCAACGTCGACGAGATCATCGCCGTCGCCACCGACCTGGCGACCACGGTGCTGGCCAGCGGTCGGCGCTCGCTCGACGCCGACGACCCGCACGCGGTCGTCGCCGCCGTCGTCGAGATCGTCCGCGCTCTGGAGGCCGACCTCGGCACCGCAGCATCGTCGATCGCGGGCGTGGGCGTGTCCGTCTCCGGCGACGTCGACAGTTCCACCGGCATCGTCCGCGAGTCCAACCTCATGGGCTGGACCGATGTGCGACTGGCCGCGATGCTGCAGGAGCACCTGGCCTGGTCCATCACGCTCGAGAACGACGTGCACGCCCTGACCATCGGCGAGCACTGGTTCGGCGTCGGCCTCGGGACAGCGTCCTTCGCCATCGTCACGATCGGCCGAGGCATCGGAAGCGGGCTGCACCTGAACGGCGAGGTCGTCAGCGGCGCCTTCGGCGTGTCCGGCGAGATCGGCCACCTTCCGCTCGCCGATCCGTCTCTGGTCTGCCCGTGCGGCCGCCGCGGCTGCGTGGAGGCCGCCGCGTCGACCTCCGCGATCGAGTCGGCGGTCTCCCTGTCGCACGGCCGCCCTGTCGGCATCGCCGAGGCGGTCGCCCTGGCACACGCGGGCGACGCCGGAGCGGATGCCGCGTTCCGCGAGGCCGCGCGCCTCATCGGCACGGCCATCGCCGCTCTCGTGAACCTCACGGGCCCCGAGGTCGTCATCATCGGCGGCGAGGGGGTGTCGCATTTCGACCTCTACGAGGAGACCCTCCGCGACGCCTTCGACAACCACGCTTTCGGCGCTGCGGTGCGCTGCCGCATCGTGACCCGGCCCCACACCTTCGAGGACTGGGCGCGGGGCGCGGCGGCCACCGCCATCCAGTCGCTCGTGCGCTGACGGACGCCCCGCAGACGACGATGCGCGGGACGGAGAGGCTCCGTCCCGCGCATCGTCACGCGATCAGATCGCGTCGTACAGCTCCTGCATCATCTCGAGGTAGCGCGACAGCCCCAGTCCTTCGAGGTCGGCCGCATAGGCCTCCCAGGCCGCGTCGTCGTCGATGTCGCGCTGACCGGTGACGAACTCGGCCTGCGCCTGGGTGATGTACGTGGCGATGTTCGTCTGCAGCTCGGCGAGCTCGGCCGACGTGTCCAGGTTCGGCCAGAGCTTCTCGACCGGGAAGAGCAGGCTCTCGTCGGGTGCGAAGGGCTCGTACTCCTGGGAGGCGTTGAGCAGTCGCCGCTCGTAGCCGTCCGGCGAGTAGACGTCCTCCGGCACCACCTGCGAGTTGCGGTACTCGAGCGAGTCCCAGTACTGGCCCATCGATCGCCACGCGGCGTTCGAGGTCTCGTCGTACGTGAGGGGCTTGAAGGTGGGCTCCAGCTCGGGATCGAGGGCGACGTCGCCCTCCTCGGCGGGGACCCATGCCTCGCCTTCGGGTCCCATGGCGCCCAGGCGGTCGCCCTCGTCGGTGACGAGGTAGTCGATCACCTTGATGGCCTGGATCCGCTCCTCCTCCGTGGACTTGTTGGTGAGGGCGAACATCCCCAACGGGCTCACCGGCGAGCGGTACGTGGCGAACTGGGTCCCGTCGGGACCCTTCACCGGCGGGATCGCGTCGTAGTGGGTGTCGCGTCCGTCCGGCGAGTCCGCCGTCACGATCTCGTACGGGTGGAGCACGGCGGCCGCACCTAGGATCTCGACCCCCGCGTTGTCGCCGAGCGCACGCAGCGCCTCCCCGTTCTGCGTGAAGGACGCGGTGTCGATGAGACCCTCGTCGGCGAGCGAGGCGATGTACTGCAGGCCGGCGCGCCAGCCGTCGGTCGTGGCCGACAGCGTGACCTTGTCGTCGTCCAGCACCATGGGCGGCGGGCTGGAGGGCGAGCCGTACGGCGCGTACGTGAAGGCGTTCATGAAGTAGTTGATCACCGGCTCGGAGGCCGACGCGCTGAGCGCGACCTCGTCGGCCTGGCCGTTGCCGTTGGGGTCGTCGTTCTTGAAGGCACGCAGCATCTCGCGCAGCTCCTCGGTGGTGGTCGGCTGTTCGAGTCCGAGCGCGTCGAGCCAGGTGCTGTTCACCCACAGCTTCGAGGGGTAGCTGCAGTGGTAGCACTCGGTCCACTGGGTGAGGGCGTAGATGTGGCCGTCGGGGGCGGTGACGGACTGCTCCCAGTCGGGCTTCTCCTCGAAGCGCTCCTTGAGGTTCGGCGCGTACTCGTCGATGAGGTCCTCGAGCGGGACGAGCACCCCCTGCTGTCCGTACTTGAGGATCTCCGCGCGGGAGAACGCGTCGACCCAGGGCACGAGGAAATACGCGTCGGGGTAGTCTCCGCTGGCGAGGGAGACCTGCCGCTTCTCGCCGGCGACGCTGCCGTCGTAGGTGGTGGTCTGCCAGTCGAAGTCGATGTCGAACTTCTCCTCGAGCAGCTGCGTGAACTGGTTGTCCTCGAGCGAGCCGTTCTCGCCCTGCGGACCGAACGCGACGAGCTGGCCGTTGTCGTCGCTCGGCGGTGTGCAGGCGGCGAGCGCCAGCCCCGTCGCGACGACGGTCGCCGCAGCGATCGCGCCTCGTGTGATGCGGTGTGTCATTGCCGGAATCTCCTTCGACCGGTTCTGTGTGCGGGTGTGTGTGGTGGGTCTGGGTGAGGAGCGGGGTCAGCCCTTGACGGCGCCGACCATGATCCCCTTGCTGAAGTACTTCGCGACGAACGGATAGGCGACGAGCATCGGGATCGTCGCGATCACGACCGTGGAGTAGCGCAGCAGGTCGGCGAGCTCTCGGCGACGCAGCTGCTCCGCGACGTCGCCTCCTCCTCCGGCATCGTTGAGGATCAGGAGCCCTCGAAGCACGAGCTGCAACGGCTGCAGGTCGGCGTTGCGGAGGTAGAGCAGGGCGTCGAAGTACGAGTTCCACTGCATGATCGCGTACATCAGTGCGATGACGGCGAGCAACGGCTTCGCGAGCGGAACCACGATCGTCCACAGGATGCGCAGCTCCGAGGCGCCGTCGAGCTGAGCGGCCTCGTAGACCTCGTCGGGCACCGACGACCGGAAGTAGACGATCGCGATGATCACCTGCCAGACGCCGATGGCGTTCGGGAGGAGCATCGACCACCGGGTGTCCAGGAGCCCGAGGGACTGCACGACGAGGTACATCGGGATGACTCCCCCGGTGAACAGCATCGTGAAGACCACCCCGCCGGTGATGACCGAGCGGCCGAAGAGCTGCGCCCGGGAGAGCGGGTAGGCGATGGCGACGGTGCCCACCACGCTGATGATCGTTCCGACCACCGTGTAGAAGATCGAGTTGCCGAAGCCGCGCAGGATGGCGGGGTTGCCGAGAGCTTCCGCGTATCCGCGGAAGGTGAACTCCACCGGCCAGAACAGCACGCGCCCCGAGGAGACGGCCTGGGGACTCGAGAGCGAGCTGGCGATGATGTTCAGAAGGGGGAGCAGGACCACGAGGAGGAACACCGAGAGCAGGATGTACGCGGCGACCACGAAGACGCGATCGCCCCTCGTCTCTCGGACCTTGACTCCGCGGGCGAACGGGTCTCTGCGCGGACGCCACGAGCGCGGCCTCTTCTCGACGACGATCGCCTCGGTGGACGTGGTCGCGGGGCTGATCGTGGTCACCATAGTCCGTTCCCCGTCACTCGCTTGGACACCGTGTTCACCACGAGCAGGAGCACGAGGCTGATGACGGCGTTGAAGAGCCCGATCGTCGCCCCGAGACTGAAGTTGGCGTTCAGGATGCCGGTCTTGTAGACGTACGTCGGGATGATCTCGGAGGTCGAGAGGTTGAGCGCAT
>JAAIGE0100447341.1_pt1 | contig 11189 bp, 9 predicted proteins | sample 6487951 | NCBI WGS metagenome assembly JAAIGE01 (sample SAMN13974128, study PRJNA590717) | phyllosphere metagenome | biome: tomato field; feature: multiple bacterial spot infested tomato fields; material: tomato leaves; isolation source: leaves from tomato fields | host: Solanum lycopersicum ... | reverse complement strand
GCGCTGATGGGGCTGGTGCTCGGCATGGTGCTGTACGGCACCTCCTATGTCATCCCGCAGTTCCTGGCGGCGCTGGCCGATTACAATGCGCTGCAATCGGGCAAGGTGGTGCTGCTGTCGGGGCTGCCCAGCCTCGTCATGATGGCGATCGTGCCGTTCCTGCTGCGCACCGTCGATATCCGGCTGGCGGTCGCGGCGGGGCTGGCGATCATGGCCGGCTCTGCCTTTCTCGACGCGACGTTGACGACCGAGACGAGCGGCGCGGATTTCACCGTCTCGCAGCTGATGCGCGGCGTCGGGCAGATCCTGGGCATGTTGTTCCTGAGCCAGGCGGTGGTGCGATCGGTGCCGCCCGCCGATGCCGGTGACGCATCGGGCCTGTTCAACGCGGTGCGCAACCTGGGCGGCAGCTTCGCACTGGCGGGTATCGCCATTCTCCAGGACCAGCGGCTGTGGCTGCATTCGCGGCGCATGGAAGAATCGCTGAACGCCAATTCGGTGGCGGTGCAGGATTATGTCGCCGGCCTGGGGCAAGTGGCGGGCGGCACGCCCGGCGCGCTGCGGATGATCGGACAGCAGATCCAAGCGCAGGCGTTGGTGATGACCTATAACGACATCTTCTGGATCATGGGGGTGGGCACGTTGATCGTGCTGCCGCTGGTCCTGTTCCTCCGCCCCTTGCCGAAGGACGCCGCGCCGGCGGCGATGCACTGATGCGACCCACGCCTCTTCTCAGCCTGCTGCTGCTCGGCGCTTGCACCGTCGGGCCGGAATACAAGGGCCCGCCCGCGGTCGGCACCGGCGCCGCTCAGCGGGGCATGTTCGTGCGCGCCGACGCGGAGGCGGTGGTCGCCGCACCGCCGGTTGCGCGTTGGTGGGAGGCGCTGCGCGATGCGACGCTCACGACCTTGGTCGATGAGGCGCTGGCCGACAGCCCCAATATTGCCGCCGCCGAGGCCCGCATCCGCCAGGCGCAGGCGCAGCTCCGCCAGCAGCGCGCGAACCGCGCGCCGAGCCTCAGTGCCAATGGAACGTACCTCCATGCCGAACTGCCGGGCGTGGGGATCGGCAACACGGGCGGCGGTCAGGCCGATGGCGGGCAGGCGGGCGCGAGCACGTCAAACGGGCTCGATTTCTACAACCTCGGCCTGAACGCCTCGTGGGAGCCGGACCTGTTCGGCGGCGTGCGGCGCGGCATCGAACAGTCGCGCGCCACCGTGCAGCAGCGCTACGCCGATCTCGCCGATGCGCAGGTGAGCCTGTCGGCGCAAGTGGCGCAGGCCTATGTCAATTATCGGGACGTGCAGGCGCGCATTCGGCTCAATGCGCGCTCGTCCGACTTGCAGCGGCAGGCGCTGGCGCTGACGCGACAGCGCTATGCCGCCGGAACCGTGTCGGCGCTTCAGGTCGAGCGATTGCAGAACCAGCTCGAAACCACCGATGCGCAGGCGATCCCGCTTGCCGCCCAAGCGGATGAGTATCGCGACGTGCTGGCGATCCTGACCGGCCGTGAGCCGGGCGCACTCGATGCGACGCTGGCGGCCGATGTGCCGGTGCCGCTGCCGCCCGCTTCGGTGCCGGTCGGCGACCCCGCCGCACTGATCGCCGGCCGGCCCGACATCCGATCCGCGGAACGCGCGCTGGCCGCCAGCAATGCCGCGATCGGCGTGAACGAGGCGAAGCGCTATCCGTCGATCCGCTTCATGGGCATCCTGGGGCTGGGCGGAACCTCGCCCGGCGACGTGCTGGATCCCGGCAATCTGACCACCTTGATCGCGCCGCAGCTCAGCTGGTCGTTCCTCGACTTCGGCCGCACCGCCGCCGCCGTGCGCCAATCGGAGGCGCAACGCGACGAGGCAGCGGCCAATTATCGCCAAACGGTGCTCGCGGCTTTGCAGGATGCCGAAAGCAGCCTGTCGCGCTTCGCCAACACGCGGCGGCAGCTGGCACGGTTGGTGAGCGCAGAGCAGTCGGCGAGCCGTGCGCAAGCGCTCAACCGCCAGCGCGTGGCGGCGGGGACGAGCACGCTGATCGACCAGCTCGACGTGGAACGCCAGCGCCTGTCCGCGGCGATCGCCGTGGCGCAGGGCAAGGCGCAGCTGACCAACAGCTTCATCGCAGTGAACAAGGCGCTTGGGCTGGGGTGGACGCCAGTAACTGAGGCTGGCGCGCAGTAAGCTAATCCTCCGCGAAGAAGGCGGACCTCTGGCGCGGATGAAGACCGTGGAGCAGCAGGTCGAGCGCCGTGGCGAGGTCTTCCTCGACGGCCTCGGTCGCTTGCTGCTCGACGATGAAGCCCGACATCATACGCATCGCGACCAGCATGTGGCGCGGCGTCGCATCGGCGCGCAGTTCGCCGGTCGCGATCGCGCGGGTGACGGCGGGGGCGAACATCTGCTCCAGCCGCCGGCCCAGCGCGGTGAAGGTGGCGAGCGCCTCGTGCGACAATTGCATGTCGAGCCGCAAGCGCGTGAACAGATGCCACCACGGCAGGCCCTCGCGCACCAGCCATGGCAGCAACTCGGCGATCGACAATGCAGGATCGAAGCGCTCCTCGATACGCATGATCTGTCGCTCGAAGATCGCAAAGGCGAGATCGAGCCGATCCTTGAAGTTGCGATACAGCGTGCCGCGACCCACCCCGGCTCGCGCGGCGATCTCCTCCAGTGGCACGCCGAAGCCGTCCGCCTCGAAACAGGCGGCGGCCGCTTCCAACAGCGCCTCGCGCCGGGCGCGGGCATCACGCCGCATCGCGACGCCTTCGGGTACAGGTCGCGTCCATCGCCGCCTGCTTATCCGCCGCGCACTTCGGAAGGCAACCGGGCCTCGACCGTGGCAGTCGGATGCACTTGCCGACCGGCCATGATATGTTCCGCGGATGAGCGTTTCGGACCTACATCCATCCGCGTCGACCGACCCAGACTTTGTCGTCATCGACGTCGAGACCGCCTGCGCGCGTGTCAGCAGCATTTGCCAGATCGGCATTGTTGGCTTTCGCGGCGGCGCGGAAGTCTTCGCATATGAGACGCTGGTCGATCCTTGTGATGAGTTTGCCGCGTTCAACACCCGCATCCACGGCTTGTGCGCCGATCACGTGATGAACCAGCCGACCTTTGCTGACGTCCATGCGACGGTGCACGCCCATCTCGGCGGCCGGATCGTGGTGGCGCATTCGATGTTCGACAAAGGCGCCCTTGCCGCCGCATGCCGTGTGCATGATCGTCCCGCGATCGAGGCGACCTGGCTCGATAGCGTGCGGATCGCCAAGCGCGCCTGGCCCGACCTGCCCAGCCACCGCCTCAATGCGCTTGCCCGTTTTCTCGGGCTAAAGCACCGGCACCATGACGCACTGAGCGATGCGCGTGCCGCCGGTTTGGTCGTCGCGCGTGCCATCGAGTACACGGGCATTGAACTTTCCGGCTGGATGAAGCCAGTGGGGCAGAGCATCGCCGCCCCCAAGCCTGCGCCGGACGGGCCGCTCAAGGGGCAGCGCATCGCGATCCTCGGCGCCGCGCGGCACGGGCCGCTTGCCGCATGGTTGGCGGCCGCCGGCGGACGCGTGATGGCCTCGGTGGGGAACAGCACGACGTTGTTGGTGGTGAGCAATGACCAGCCCTACGGCCGGTTCGTTCACGCCAGCCCGGCATACAAGCGGGCGGAAGAACTGAGATCGACCGGTCGATCGATCGAGATCGTGGAAGAGGACGAAATGCGCCGGCGTGTGGCGCTGGCGATGTGACGTACAGGGCGTGCCGCCCACGTGTGTCGCGCCAACGAACAGGTCGGTGACGGCTCATTCGAGCCTTACCGGAGGCCCGACCTTTGGCGCGACGTGCACCGTGGTGAACCTCCTGATCAGAAGTTCCAGCGCAGATTGCCGAGCACGCGTCGGGGTGTGCCGTACCAACCCGAGTTGAAGAAGCCGACGTTGCGGTAATAGGTCTTGTCCAGCAGGTTGGTCGCGTTGACGCCGATGCTGACGTTGCGGTTGAGATCGTAGCGCATCAGCAGGTCGAGCAGGAAGACGGGGTCTTGCGAAACGTCGCCCCGGGCGGTGACGGGCTGACCGTTGGGCTGGAAGGCGCCGGTCGGGATCGGCATCTCGCGATAGATGCGGCTCTGCCACGTGGCGCCACCGCCCAATGTCAGCGCATCGATGCGATAGGTGGTGTTCAGCTTCACCTGATGCAGCGGCGTATCGGAGGAGAAGCGTTCGCCATCGGCGTCCTCGCTGCGGGCATAGGTGTAGCCGCCCGCGATGCGCCATGCCGGCGTGATCGAACCGGCGATCTCCACTTCCGCGCCCCAGGTCTTAACGCCGCTCACCGCCTCATAGGGCGTGCTACCGTCGGGCAGCGGCTCCGCGCCGACCAGCGCTTGCGCGACATTGTCCTGCTGCATGTGGAAGCCGTTCACCGCCGCGTACAGGCGCTTGTCGAAGAACTCGCCCTTCAGCCCGAATTCGTAGTTGGTGCCGGTGAGCGGTGCCAGCTGCTGGTCGTTCACATCGCGCTGCGTCTGCACGTTGAACACCTGAGCATAGCTCGCAAAGGCCGAAATCTTCGACGTGAGGTCAAGGACCACGCCGGCATAGGGCGAGAACTTGTCGTCGCCGGTGCGGGTAGTGCCGGTAGGCGCGCCGGTGATCGTGTTGAAGCTGTCTGTGACGGTTTCCACATCGGTGTAGCGCCCACCGAGGATTATCTTGAGGCTGTCCGCCGGATTGAGCCGAACCGCGCCATAGACGCTGGTCTGACGGCTGTCGTCGACGCGGGAATCAAAACCGCGATCAATCGTCGTCGGGCGCGGCAGATCGCCGTTCCACGTGAAGATGCTGGGGAACAGGATCGTCGTGCCGCGCGCGGGCAGGCCATAATCGGCAACCAGTGCGGTCGCGCGGTTTTCCAGCGTGCGGCCATAATGGTTGGCACCCAGCACGATCTCATGGTCGCGGCCGAACAGGTTTAGCGGGCCGGTGGCATAGCCGTCGAAGGAGTCTTCCTTGGTCTTCGATTTGCCGTGCGTGTTGACCACGTTCAGGCCAAGCCCGGTTTCGCGATCGGGGAAATAGGTACTGTTCGACCCGGCGAGCAACAGGCTGCGCGTGTTGGTCCAGCGATGGTTATAGGCGACGCGCGCGACCCAGCGGCCGATCTCCTGCTCCAGCACCGCAAACGCATTGGCGTTGTCGCGCTCCCACCGGTTCCATCGTGCCGCGGCGCTGTACGAGCGCGGCAGGTCGGTGGGCGTGCCGTCGCTGAAGAACAGCGGCACCGCGCTCCATGATCCGCCCTTGCTGTCCGTACGCAGATAGTCGGCGCCGAAGCGGAGCCGCGTTGTATCGGTTATGTCGGCCTCGAACACGCCGTATAGGCTGGGCGAGCTGTCCTTCTGGAAATTCACATGGCTGCCGCGCGTCGTGTAGGCGGCAACGGCGCGTGCGCGGATGCGGCCATCGGCGGTGACGGGGCCACCCACATCCGCCTCGGCGCGCACATAGTCCCACGATCCCAGGTTCAGGCTGGCTGCGCCGCGATAGCTGCGGGTCGGGCGCTTGCGCACCAGGTTGATCGTCGCGGATGGATCGCCGGTGCCGGTGACAAGGCCCGCCGCGCCGCGCACCACCTCGATCCGCTCGAAGATCGAGGTGTCCGGCATGACGCTGTTGCCCGATGCACCAACGTTGAAGTTGGAAGGGACGCCGTCGAGCTGGAAGTTGGAGATGGTGAAGCCGCGCGCCTGAAAGCGGGTACGGTTGCTGTCGTAGGATTGCACCGTCACGCCGGGTGTCTGCTCCAGCACGTCAGCGATGGTGATGAGGTTGAAATCCTCGATTCGCTGGCGGGTGAAGACGGTGACCGACTGGGGCGTTTCGCGCAGCGACAGCGGCAGCTTGGTGGCGGTGTTGGTCTCGCCCGTCTGATAGCCTTCACTGCGACCTGTGACGAGGATGTCGTCGATCCGCGTCTCCTGCTCCTTCTCCATAGCGTCGACGACATCGGCTTGGCTTTGGGCAGCGGCAGCGAGCGGCGTGGCGAGGGCGATCAGCGCGCTGCTGCACAGCGCAAGGCGAGCGAACGGACGAAGCATGGTGGTTCCCCTTGTTGTTCGTGGGTCCGCTCAGCGCCGGGCGCGGGCGAACAGATAGGTTCTTGCGAGAAGCAGCAGAAAGGCGGCGAGGCTCAGCACGCCAAACCAGCCGACGGCCCCAAAGGCGCTGCCCCACCCGCGCATTGCGGGCAGTAGGCTGAGCGCGACCACGGCAAGGCCGCCCAAGCGCAGCGGCACGGTAAGCCGCGTCGGCATCGGACGCCGAAACGCCCGGTCATGATGGCGTGGCTGCGACAGGCCCATGGCGGCGAGGCCGGTCAGCGCGAGCAGAAACGACAAGGCGATCATTCCGCCGGTACCAGGGCCGGGGCAATTGGCTGTCGGACGCGGCTGGTTCGCGCTGGTGCGGGTTTGCGCCACGCATGCCGACTCAGCCAACCGAATCCGGTCGCAAGCACCAGGAAGCTCGCCTCCATGCCGACCATCGGCAAGTCGCCCTTCTGGAGACTCGCCAAAAGGCCGGTGTCGGTAAGGACGAGATCGGCCAGCGCCAGCCCGAACAGTGAGAGCGCGGTTGCGCCGAACAGCGCGGTCCAGCCAAGCCGTGGTGGCGTAGCCAGCGCAACGACGAGGGCGGCGCCCCAAAGCCAGAACATCGCCGCGATCTCCGCCGCCGTCCGCCCGCCTTGGCCAATGGGCAGCAGGCGATTGGCCCAGAGAAAACCGGTCATGGCCAGCGGCATGCCGGCAATGAAGACGATGTTGAGTCGCTCGACGATCCGGAAGCCGAGCGGCAGGCGTGCGTGATCGCGCAGCTTCTCGCGCCGCTTCGCCGTCCACAGAACGAGGCCGGTGGCGACCATCACCGTGCCCGCAGCGCTGCACAGGAAGTACAGCCAGCGCATCGTCAGGTCGGCAAACCGTCCGGCGTGAAGCCCGATCATGGCGCCGCGGGTGGCGAGTGTCGCACTTTCGTCTCTCACGCCGGACAGCAGCACGCCGGCCCCATCAAAGGTGATCGGCTGTTCGCCATCAACGATCCGGTCCGACAGCCGCCGCGTTGCGACGATCCGTTGCGCCAGGTCGCCGGGTTCGGCGATGCGCACTTGCGCGAGATGCCCGTCACCCCACAGCCGCTCCGCTTGTGCCATAATCGGCGCCAGCGCGGGTAACGGGGCGGGATGATCGCTGCGCTCTACCGCCTTGGCACGCGGCAGCAGATCGGCATACATTCCTTGCAGCCCGCCATAGTTGGCGAATGCCGCCCACGGCATGTACAGCGACATCAGGGTGATCAGCCCGGTGAAGGTGATCATCAGGTGAAACGGCAGCGCCAGCACAGCCGTTGCATTGTGCCCATCCAGCCAGTTGCGTTGTCGCCGGCCCGGACGGAAGGTGAAGAAGTCCTTGAAGATCTTCTTGTGCGTGACGATTCCGCTGACGATTGCGACGAGCATGAACATCGCGGCAAGACCGACGAACCAGCGCGCCCAGATCACCGGCACATAGTAAAGATCGAAGTGAAGCCGGTAGAAGAAGTCTCCGCCGCGCGTCTCGCGCACGGTGACCGGCTGGCCATTGCCGTCGAGCCACTGCGAATGGCGAAAGCCGCGTTCGAAGCGCGGCTTCGCGCCCGGTTTTGGGCGCGGCTGCCAGCGCACCAGCGTGCCTGCGCCGCGTTCGCTCGGCAGCTCGATCGTCCAGCTTGTCGCGGTCGGGGCCGCTTTGGCGAGAAATGCGGCTGCGCCTTCCAGCACGGCGGTGCGGTCGATCGCCGGTGTAAGTTCAGGGCGCGACCAACGGCTGATTTCGTCGCGCCACAAGCTGACGGTTCCAGCCAGGAACACACCGAAAAGGATCCAGCCGAGTAAAAGTCCGGACCAGGTGTGCAGCACAGCTTGCGACTGACGAAATCCGCTCATCGCAGCAGCAACCCGGCGAGCCCACAGGACAATGCCGCCGCGCCAAGCCCAACGCCCGCGATGAAAACGCTACGAGCGGCAAAGCTCCAGACGGCGGCGGCGGCATAGACAAGGAACGACAGCATCGTAGCGACGATCGTTGCATCGATCAGTGCGAGTGGCAGCGCACGCGCCATCAGCACTTGCACCGTCGCGGCGACGCCATAACCGAGGATGAGGGCCAAGGCGCCCCGCGCAACCAGTTGCGCCTTATATCGATGAGGCATGTCTCGATGCTTCGCTGAACAACGCTATTCCCCTGCCGGCAACGCGAGACGGCTCCAGCCACCTGCCCGGCGAGCCAGCGGGTATTGGCTTTGCATCTCATTCGCAATAATTCGGAGCGGGTTTGGCCTGGTCCGCACAGGATTGGCCCGGTCAGCGAGGGATACGTGATGGGACACCAGATCATTGCCGAAGGGCTTCCGATCCTGCGGTTAAGGGAATTTGGCGGCCCATGCCCCGATGGCCTGGAGCCGATCAGCGGCACTCATCCTGCCGGCTATTATGATCCACCGCACAGCCATGATCGCGCGCAATTCTCATTTCGCACGCAGGGACTTGCGTTGGTCAAAGCGGACAATCGCTCGTTTCTTCTGCCGCCCGGCTATGGCGTCTGGATCCCACGCGGCGTGGTTCACGAAGTCGCCTGTCGCGGACCGGCGGCTTACTACGGCTTCTACGCGGAGTCTGGCATCGCGCCTCAGCCGGCTGGCGTACGCGTGATCCGCGTTTCACCGCTCTTGCGCGCACTGGCTGATAGCCCGCTCGATCAAGATCACAGCGGCGGTGATCCCAGGAGGTATTTAATTTGCCGTTTGATGCTGGAGGAGATCGTCCGCGCACCCGATGTGCGTGCCGACGCCCCCACCATGCCGGCGTCTCCGCGGCTGCACGCAGTGTGCGAGCAACTGCGAGGTGCGCCCGAAAACGCGGAGAGTGTCGATATCTGGGCTTCGCGCGCGGGGATGAGCAGGCGGAGCTTTACCCGAGCGTTCCGAGCGGAAACCGGCATGTCCTTTGCCGAGTGGCGGCACAAGGTCCGCCTCCTGCGCGCCATCGCCTGGCGTGCAGAGGGATTGACCCTGCATGAGGTGGCCAACAGGCTTGGCTATGGCAGCCTTAGCAGCTTCAACCGCGCTTTCGGCCCCGCTGTCCGCCTACTCGTGCAATGATGAAGCATAGCCAAGATTCAGGTCGATCACGTGCTCGATATCTTGATGCGGAGGTGGCGTAAGGATCGCACGCGCGGTTCGGCACTATGACTAGCTGCGCGTCGGCTTGAACGACGGCGTTTGCCAATGCGCTAAGCGCCTGTTTGCGCGAACGGCCGGTCGCGCGAAGGAGCGGCAAGGGCGGGGTTACGAGCACGCGGCCGCGCCTACTAGGAAAGCGCATCGGTGATCTACCGGAACCAGTTGCTCCGCGCCGCAAGCGAAGACCGGCGCGATGCCAGGCTAGACCTGAAGAAATCTATGGTGCCGCTTACAGGACTCGAACCTGTGACCCCCGCATTACGAATGCGATGCTCTACCAGCTGAGCTAAAGCGGCATGGGCGCTCGTATGAGCGCGCTGGAGCGGGGCGCCTAGCAGGCTGTTTCGTCCCGCGCAAGCATCACGCGGCTTTACGCGCTCTTTACCACATCGCCGGCACAATGCGCGCCGGGCACAGCGTCCAAAGGACAGACGAGCATGGATATCCGCGGCTTCGACGGGGCGCGCGCCGAGCGAGGCAATGATCCAACCGAGGGCGGCATCGGCGAGGCGACCACCGTTATCGGTGGCGACGAGCGCCGCATGCACGTGCGCGCGTATAATCATTGGGTGTCGCTGCTGAAGGGGCGTCACTTTCCGGCGGTCAGCGATCTTGACCCGGCCGGCAACGCCGATTTCGGCGCGCATGGCGTGCTGCTCGATTTCACCGGCGGGGTCGAGGATCCGGCGATCAGCTATCTTGGCCAATCGCTGCGCGAAGAATGCGGTCTCGACCAGACGATCATCCGAATCGGTCAGGTGCCGGCGCGCTCGCTGCTGTCGCGGCTGACCGGTCATGCGCTGCAGATCATCGCCAATCGCGCGCCGATCGGCTTTGAGGCCGAGTTTGTCGGCATCCGTGGCTATAACACGCTTTATCGCGGCATCCTGATGCCCTTTTCTTCGGACGGCGAGACGATCGATCATGTCTATGGCGTGATCAACTGGAAGGAGATCGTCGGCGCGGTCGAGCAGGCGCGGCTCGACGCGGAGCTCGCCGCGGCGGTGCGCACGGCGCCAAAGGTCGAATCGGCACCGGCGGTCTGGGCCGACGGGCCCAGTGCCTCGTTCGAGGCGCCGGCACCCGCGGCCGCCGATCGCGCGACGCCGGTCGCGACCGTGATGCTCGACGTTGCGGCGGAGCCGGGGCAGATGGTCGTGCTGCTCGCGCGCGCCACGGCCGGCGGCATGTTCGAAGTGCTTGGCGCGGTGGCGGATGATGCCGATCTCGCCACGCGGACGGCCGCCGCCATCCGTTGATCTAGTCGCATCGGTTACTTTCCCGGCCGCCGGGGTTGAGCCGCGCGCCGGGCGGGCGCATAGGCTGTGCCATGTCGAAAGCTTCGATGAAGGCGCTCACGCAAGCGCTCGCCGATCGGCTCACCAAGGGCGCCCTTCCTGGAGAATTGGACGGCTTCGGCCCGGAGGAGCAGCTAGAAGCTGCCGCCTTCCTCGCCACCACGGCGCAGCGGCGGGCGCCCGGCACGGTGGCGATCGCGCTAGAGCCGCTACCGGGCGACGGTGGCCAGCGGCGGATGCGGCTGGCGATCGTCAACGACGATATGCCGTTCCTGGTCGATTCGATCGCCGGCGCGATCGCCGCGCATGACATTGCCATCAACCGCATCATTCACCCGATCGTCCCTGTGCGCCGCGATGTGGAGGGGGCGCTCGAAGGCGTCGACGAGGCGGGTTCGCGCGAATCGATGATCTATATCGAGGCCGATCGCGCCGATGCGCGCGACCGGCGCGAGCTGATCGACGATCTCACCGCCGATCTTGCCGACGTGCGAGTGGCGGTGGCGGACTGGCGGCGCATGCAGGCGACGCTCGCCGCCGACGCCGCAAGCATTGAGGATACTGGTGGCGATCACGACGGCGCCGCGCTGCTGCGCTGGTTCCTCGACCGGCATTTCACCCTG
>JAAIGE0100035641.1_pt1 | contig 11193 bp, 7 predicted proteins | sample 6487951 | NCBI WGS metagenome assembly JAAIGE01 (sample SAMN13974128, study PRJNA590717) | phyllosphere metagenome | biome: tomato field; feature: multiple bacterial spot infested tomato fields; material: tomato leaves; isolation source: leaves from tomato fields | host: Solanum lycopersicum ... | reverse complement strand
TGGCAGTACCTCGGAAACAATACCTACATCGTACACTCCCAGGCGAAAGCTGAAAAAACGGCTTATCCCGCTGGATCACGAGTGGGCATTGTGAACGTCGTGGATAAAACGTACAAAGTCGTAACGGGACTGCCTAAACTGGAAGATATTTCAGGCCTGACTACCAACAACTACACGCCTAAAGACGGAAAAACGGGATACGTAGGCGTGAATCTGAAAGACGGCAACAGCTTCGTTTACAAGATCGATGCCAGTACGCAAACCGCTACCCGTGGGTTGCGAGTGGAAGGTGGGTCCATTACGGCCATCCAGCATCTGAAGTAAGATACCCTACTAGACGAACCGGGAGATGCCAAACTCTTCCGGTTCGCTGGTTTGTACTTATTATCCTGAATGACTTATGATTAGCACCCTGTACCTGATTCAGTTCATCGCCTTTTACCTCTGGCAAATTACGTCGGCGTCGAATAAACGGCAGACTCCCACCGGTTTTATGGGCTATGCCTTCATGCACAAATCCCAGACGCGTCTCGTCGGGGCTTTCCTGGGGCTACTGGCCATCGTGGGCTTTATCTGGGTTTGGGGCGTGGCGAGTGGCCTTTTGGGCTTTATCGTAGGGCTGATGGCCGTCGGTTGCCTTTCGGTAGTGATCGAACCTTTTCAATACCTCCGCACGCCGGGTGTGGCGGTGATTTATGTTTGTGGTGTACTCCTTGAACGATTCCTCTGACGATGCCTGCTAACAAAAAATACCTGACCCAATCGCCCTGGATCAAATTATCCAAAATACTGGCGGGCTCCGTGGGAGGTTACCTGGTTACCCTCAGTTTTCACGCGGCCCTGACCCGACTGATTCCGAAAGAAGAGGTGATCGTGACATCGTTCATCACGGGATATCTGCTTTGGGCAACGCTTCTGCTCGTAGCTTTTCTCATTCCCAAAGCGTGGAAGACCTGGGCTCTGTATGTGGTGTTGATTGGTATATGTACGGGTATTTACTTGATTTAAAACGGCTATGGATAACCGGAAATACAATATCTACTTTAACACGCACACCGTCAGCGGCATCATCATCTGTGCGATTTTGTACGTCATGTTTTTTGCGGGTTCTTTCTCCTTTTTCAGGGATGACCTGGCGGCCTGGCAGAAAAATGAGTCGTACCTGAGCCAGAAAGGTCTAATCACAAAGGACTTCAACTACATTCTGGATTCGCTTTCCCGTCATCATATGCTTAAAGGGCGGGATGTTGATTTTACCATCCAGCGGAACGCTCCGGGAGCGTATGTTTCCATGACCGCTTCCCACGATCCCGAGGTACAAAAGCTAAAACCCAGGAAAAAACCAGAGGCGAAACGCGGCGGTCGGGGCCGGAGGGGCGATGGCGATTCGGCTTTTTTTACGTATGATTTCAGTAAAAAGAAGGAGGCCGACTACGCCACTTCCTACACCATGGGCGAATTTCTGTACCGCCTGCACTTTTTGGCCCAGTTGAATCAGGTTTTCCCCTTCCGCCTCGGCGTTCCATTCGGATACCTCTTGGCGGGGATTGTTTCCTTCATCTTCCTTTTTGCCCTGATTACGGGACTGTTACTGCACTGGGACAAGCTCGTTTCCAACTTTTTTACCTTCCGACCCTGGACTAAATGGAAGACGGTCTGGACGGATCTTCATACGGTACTCGGCGTCATTGGCTTTCCCTATCAGCTCGTTTTTGCCTTAACGGGTGTGATCCTGATCTTCAATTCTTTCCTGATTATTCCGTACACGAAATTGTTTTACAACGGTAACGAAGAGAAGATTTTTAAGGATTTAGGCTATGGCGTCAAACAGGAATTTCCCTACGCCAGCAAACCCTTGCAAGCCTCCTTCGACATCAACCAATTGATAAGTCAGGTAGAGCAAAAATGGCAGCGGAGCGACGTCAGTCTGGTAGCCATCCGGAATTACGGTGATGAAAACATGCACGTGGTCATTCAGGGAAAAGCCCACACCGATGCCCAGCTCAACGGACAGGGTGAACTCATTTACCGCGTTCGTGATCAGAAAGTGATGGCAGAGCATTCGCCCCTGGATACGCCCTCGTATATTGATACCGTTAAAGGGTTTATCTACCATCTGCATTTTGGTGATTACGGCGGTCGACCGTTGCGGGTCATCTATTTTGTTTTGGGAATCATGGGTTGTCTGGTTATTAATTCAGGCGTGATGATCTGGCTGGTTGCCCGCGATAAGAAAAACATCCCCGCCCGCAAGCGAGCCTTCAATTTCTGGACGGCCAATGTCTATCTCTCCTCCAGCTTAAGTATGTTGCCAGTTACGGCCTTCGCCATGATCGCCCTGCTCTTCTTGGATAAACCGGGTCAACCCGAAATTTACCACTGGTATTTTTACCCCTGGTTAGCACTGAGCGTGTATTTTCTGATCCGGAAAGATCTGGATCTGGTGAATCGGCAGTCTACCTTGCTGTCAGCAGTAACCTGTTTTCTGCTACCTGTACTGGATGGCGTGGTTCGCGGCAACTGGTTCTGGAACACGCTGAATCGACAGGCGTACGATATTCTGTTCATCGATGTACTCTTCCTGATCCTTTCCCTATTGAGCGGAGCAATCTGGTGGAAGATGGAACAGAAAAGACGAGCAGAGCCCAGTGCTGTACCCACCAAAGAGAAAGTCGGGCAGTTGGGGCATGCCTGATGGGGAGTTTTAGTGGTTACGTATTACTTTCTGAGTGGGTTGTCTTGAATAGAAGGGGTTTTCGTCCTTAGTGACGGCTCAGGTGCGGGAGAGGTTTATTTCTTCTGATGATTTATGTAGTTGTTGGTTGATTGTTATTTATTATTTGAAGTTTGCCGATTTCTGCATGGACGGCATAAAACCGGGCCCCGTCCTATCGCGAAAAGCCGCCTTTTTCATCCGCAATGCGGTGGCCCAGAGTAGGATGAAAAGAGCGGTGTTCGCGATAGGGACTAAAAAACCAGCCAACTCAACAGGGCGATAATTTTCTTTTCAAGTCGAGCGGTTGAAAAGCCGGATAATAGAAAATCGACGACAGTAGTAGATCTGAACAAGCGATCGTTCGCTTCCGATATAGAAAGATAACCTTTCCATTTGTACAGGACGGTGGCGTGGGACTCCCCAAGGCTAGCGTATTCGCTATTAAATAGCAGACTGCTTAATGCTAAACACTTTATATTGAGAAAATGTGATTTTAAATTGATTCGGGTAGATCATATGGTTTTCGTTTTAGGCCAGACCTTCGTAAAACCTAAAAAATCATATGAGTTATACTGCTTTTCGATTAAAAATGAATCACGCCCGGCTGGTAAGGCTGCTGACTACTGCGATGTTAGGGGCGGTAGTGAGTACTGCTTTTATTGCACCTCCATCCACGCAAAAAACGATTGTTGCGAAGGATCGCCCGAGAGAAGCCTGGGTACTCCGATCCGTGCTGGACGGTCGGCCCCGCATGTTGAGTGTGGCCTTAAACGACAAACTCTGGTTAGCGTACAATACCCAAACCGCTTCCCTGTACAAGGCCTGGCTGGGTACCATCAATTTTGGCGGCCCGGTATATACTTCGGCTCACGGTCCGCAGCCCGTTTCCTCGGGTGTTTCGTACATGGAAGAGCCAGCGGATAATCCCTGGCGTATCGTAGAAAATGCGAAAGAGATTACGCCGAGCATTACATACAAAGGGCACACGATTCACCAGAATCGCCTGACTCTGAAGTACGAACTGGATTACCAGGGCAAGAAAATTCAGATCGAAGAAAACCCTGAATTTTTCGATGCTACCGGTAATCGGACCGGATTTGAGCGATCGTTTGTAACGAAGCATGTACCCGCCGGGGTACAGGTCACGCTGGCCATGCACCTGAATTCGCTCGCCGCCGCCAACGATTACCAGACCGACGGAACCTTTACCGTTAATGAAACAGGTACGGAGCAAACTGGGGACAAAACCTTTCAAACGGTTGCCGGGAAATTACAGCTCAACGCCAATGGAAAAACTAGCTTTAAAGTCAGTTTTACGGCTAAACCCGCAGTAAAACAAGCCAGCGAGCAAAAAAATCAGGAACAGATAGTCGCTGATCTCTTTGCGAAAAGCGACTGTAATACCTGCCATAACCGCGACGTAAAAACGGTGGGTCCATCGTACATGTCCATTGCCGAACGCTACGATCGTACGGACAAAAACCGCGAAGCACTGATCACGAAAGTAATCAAAGGAGGAGCAGGTAACTGGGGTCAAATTCCGATGACCGCTCACCCGGACCTGAAACGCGAAGATGCGGCTACGCTGGTTTCCTACATTCTGGATCTGGACGCCGAAAAAGAAAGAAAGCGTGAAGCGGGTAAGCTGATGCCTAAACCGAGCTACCCGGTTACCTTCAAGCCCCTCAATCCTGCCAAAGTAGCCGCCAATACAGAGCTGCCGGGTATGGCCGTCAATGTGTATCAGTTTAGCAGTACCCTTTCGACGCTTCCCGAAATCAACGACGAAATGGCTCCCATCCAGTCGGGATCCATGAATGCCCTGCACTGGGAGGATAATGATTTTGGTACCTTAAAGACCAATTTCGTCATGCACGCCAGTGGGGTACTGAACATTCCAAAGACGACTAACGTAGTCTTTCGTCTCGTATGCGACGATGGAGGCCGCTTATTCATCGATGATAAACTGGTGGTAGACAACGGGGTGAATCACGGCTTGAAACCTACCGACGGCGAAATTATTCTGAAGGCGGGCAAACACGCCTTTCGGATGGAATACTACCAGGGTGAATACGGGAAAGGCGTTTCCCTGCAATGGCGGCCTTACGGCAGCAAAGCCTTCGTGGTTGTTCCTCCCAGCGTATTTACGTACAAGGGAAAGGACATTAAACGGACGCAACAGGGAGCCATTGAAGTAACCAAAGACGAAGTACCCGGTGATCAGTCGCCGCTAGTGGCTGTACATCCCAGCTTTACCTTAAGCCAGGCCCGACCCGAGTCGTTTAAACCTAAAGTCGGCGGTATGGATTTTCTCGCCGATGGTCGAATGGTGGTTAGTACCTGGGATTCCCTGGGTTCCGTGTACCTGGTTGATGCCCGAAAAGCAGGCTCGCCCGAGCAGATTCAGGTGAAACGGATTGCCTACGGTTTGGCGGAACCCCTGGGCCTTAAAGTAGTAGATAATGAAATCTACGTCATGCAAAAGCAGGAGCTGACCAGGCTGGTCGATTCCGACAAAGATGACCTCATCGATGAATACCAGACCGTATGCAACGGCTGGAAAGTATCCGCTAATTTTCACGAATTCGCCTTTGGTCTGGTGTACAAGGACGGATACTTCTACGGTACGCTGGCAACGGCCATCAACCCGGGGGGAGCCAGTACGCAACCCCAGATTCCGGATCGCGGGAAAGTGGTAAAAATCAACCGGAACGATGGTTCATTCTCGCTCATCGCCTCGGGCCTGCGAACGCCCAATGGGATTGGCCTGGGCGTAGATAATGAAATCTTTATTGCGGATAATCAGGGTGACTGGCTACCGGCCAACAAGATTGTTCATTTACAGACGGGTGCCTGGTATGGTTCACGCTCGGTTGATTTTGCGGGTACGGCAAATGCCAAGGAAACTTTACCGGTAGTCTGGTTAACGCAGGACGAAATCGGTAATTCGCCTAGTCAACCCGTAACGCTAAACATCGGACCGTATCAAAATCAGATGATTCACGGCGACGTGACGCATGGTGGTTTGAAACGGGTTTTTGCTGAAAAAGTAAACGGTGCGTACCAGGGCGTAGTATTTCGGTTTACGCAGGGACTGGAAGCCGGAGTGAATCGGCTGGTCTGGGGACCCGATGGCTCGCTGTACATTGGCGGCGTGGGTTCTACCGGCAACTGGGGCCAAACGGGCAAGTTGGGCTATGGACTTCAGAAACTGACGTTTAACAATACGCCTGCCTTTGAAATGCTCGCCGTACGGGCCAAATCCAAAGGGATTGAAATTGAATTTACCGAACCACTCAAAGAAGGCAGTGGACAGGCGGCCAGTGACTATACCATCCGACAATGGTGGTTTAAACCAACGGCCGATTACGGCGGACCCAAGCTGGACGACCAACGGCTGACGATCAAAACGGTACAGGTATCAGCAGATCGTAAGAAAGTCTTTTTGGAACTACCGGGTATGCAAAGTAAGCATGTCGTGTATGTGCGACTGAATCGCAATACGATCCTCAGTACTACCGGAACGAAGCTTTGGACGACTGAAGCCTGGTATACCATGAATGCCATTCCAACCGGAGTAGCTCAGTAGAAGACTTTTCAGTGCAGAGTTCGGTACTGTTAGCGTAATCTTCTAAAGTACAATGGTTTACTTTTGCCAAAAGCGAGCCTGCTACACTTACCCGTGTGGCGGGCTCGCTCTTTGTTAGCCTTGGATGGCCATCATACCAGTAGGTTCTCCAGACGATCCCGCAAACATCTTCCCCTCTTTGATAGTTAAGTTAAGATCGTGCGTGGTTTGAATGAAAATTGCCGGTAAGAGCATTTAACTCTGATGCGTTAAGAGAAATGGATGGTTTTACTTAGCAATGAAGAGGTCATTACGGAAGTGTTACCTTTGGTAACCTACCCAAAAAGGGTGGCGGCAGCTTAAGCGTTGCCACGAAGACGACTTGGCATCAAACACTACGAAATCGTTTCCAAAGCATTTTAAAAAAAGATGCCTTAACAACTAATGTTACTCCCTACATTTAGGGGGGCAATCATCTGCCTAAAAAAGCTCAGTACTTGGGATACTCCACCGCTCTAGTATCGTCACCCTTGAAATCAATGCATAAGACCCCGTTTTCATTTTTAGGCCGGGGCGGAGAAATAGGGCAACGGATTCGTACCTATGACTGGTCGAAAACCTTGCTGGGAAATCCCGAAGGCTGGTCACCAAGTTTAAAGTTCACCTTGGGTTTGTTGCTAAATGCTCAGTGCCCTTCCTTTTTGTTCTGGGGAAACGAATACACTTGTTTTTACAACGATGCCTACCTGCCTATTCTGAAAAAATGGGGTAAATCGGTAATGCCCGGTCAAGCCGCCGCTCAGGTATGGGCTGAATCCTGGACCGAATTTAAGTCATTTATGGAGGAGGTTATGACGGAAGGCAAAGCCCGATGTGATGACGATTTAGCTCTGGGTCGGCAGGTTTGGGGTATAGAAACAAATGGTACCTTCTGCTATAATCCGGTTCAGGATGAGGCGGGACAGACCGTCGGCGTTTGGGTCACGCTTACGTATCCAACCCAGCAACTACAGGAGAGCGAAACCCGCCAACGGTTTTTACTGCGACTAAGTGACCGGTTGCGTTCGCTAACGGACCCTGCCGAGATTCAATACGAGGCGGCTCGGGTTTTGGGTGAACAGCTCGGGGCTGACCGGGTTGGCTATGCGGAAGATCAGGGCGATCATACGCATATCATTGTCACCCGCAACTATGTGAATGGTGTATCCAATCTGGAGGGACTCTATCAGTATGCCGATTACGGCCCCAGCCTGCTTGCTGATTTTTTAGCGGGTAAAACGGTGATTCGCCCGGATATTGCCCACGATCCGACGTTGACGGGTCCGGAAAAAGAAGCCCACCGGGTGTTACAGTTAGGAGCAACGGTGAATCGGCCCCTGATGAAACAGGGTCAGCTGATTGCCGTATTGTTTGTTCATTACGAACAACCTCACGCGTTTACTCAACCGGAGTTAGACTTACTGGAAGAAACGGCTGAGCGAACCTGGGAGGCGGTGGATCGAGCTCGGGCTCAGCGAGGTCTGCTTCAGAGCGAAGAGCGATTCCGGCATTTTGCGGATACCATACCTCAGGCGATTTGGGAAACCAATGCCGAAGGCGATTCGACGTTTTTGAATCAATGGTGGATTCAGTACAGTGGTGTTCCCTATGAAGCCACTACGGCGTGGCAAATTGCTACGGATATTCTTCATCCCGAAGATGGCCCCGTGCTGGTAGCCGCCTTTCAGGAAGCCATGCGAACGGGGCAGGGATTTGAAGTTGAACAGCGAAACCGTTCAGCCTCGGGCGAATACCGCTGGTTTCTGAATAAAGGAGCCCCGTATCGTCATCCCGAAACGGGGCAGATTAGTAAATGGATTGGCATTGGCGTCGATATTCATGACCGGAAACTGGCTGAACAATTACTCCGGGAAAGCGAAGCCCGGTACCGTCAGCTGGCCGCTCATTTAGAAGAGGAGGTCCAGAAGCGAACGGAGGAATTGACCATAACCAATCAGGAGTTAGCGAGTACCATTCAGCAACTGAGAACGGCCAACGAAGAACTGGAAGAGTCGAATCGCTTACTGCTACGGTCGAACGAAAATCTGCAACAGTTCGCCTACGTAGCCAGTCACGACTTACAGGAACCCCTTCGCAAGATTCAGTCTTTCGGCAATCTGCTCATTCGGCAGCATGCCCCACAGCTGGGGAATGGCGTAGATTACGTGGAACGGATGCAGGCCGCTGCCTCGCGTATGTCTGTTCTCATCGAGGACTTACTCGCTTTTTCGCTGATCTCTACGCAGCGGGAGGCGAGCGATCCGATTGACCTGAATGCCGTTGTGCAGACCGTACGAAGAGATCTGGAATTAACTATTACGGAAACAGAAGCGGTTGTTGATGTAGACGATTTACCAACCATTGCCGGCAACCGCTTCCAGTTAGAACAGCTTTTTCAAAATCTGCTTTCCAATGCCCTGAAGTTTCGGAAACCGGAACGTGCTCCGCTCATTCGCATTCAGGCTGAACAACTAACTGCGGATCAGTTGCCAACGGATATTCGGCCTTTAGGAATCAGTAAAGGATACTATCGTATCCTGGTGATTGATAACGGTATTGGTTTTGATGACCGCTATCTGGATCGGGTGTTTCAGGTTTTTCAGCGATTACACAAACGCAGCGACTACGAAGGAACGGGTATTGGACTGGCCATTTGTGAAAAAGTAGTAACAAATCATGGGGGCGTGATCACAGCCCATAGCCAGCCTGATCAGGGTTCTACCTTCGAAATCTATTTACCCGTTTAAGCTTTAAACGCAGACAGGAAAACGTATTCGCCGTTTGAATCAATCGATACGAGCCTGTAACGCCCTCGCTTCCAACTAAAAAAGAATGACGGCTCTTACTCCTGACATAGGGTTGTCATCAGCTCCTTTTTTCTTTAGGGTGTCAAGCAAGGTTTTAGGTTAACGACGTAAAGCATGGAAGAAAAAGCGGTAGAAACCTTTTGTCCCCAGAGCCCACAGCACTGGCGGGACTGGTTACAGCAACACCACGCCACCCAGCAATCGGTTTGGCTGTTGTTTTATAAAAAGAAGTCAGGATTGCCCACGCTGACCTGGAGCGAAGCGGTGGACGAAGCCCTGTGTTTCGGCTGGATTGACAGCGTACGTAAACCAGTCAGTGATGAAGCTTTCCTACAATTTTTCAGTCGAAGAAAAGCCCGCAGTACCTGGTCGAAAGTAAACAAAGAAAAAATCCGGGTATTGACGGAACAGGGCCTGATGATGCCAGCTGGCTTCCATAGTATCGAGATCGCCCGGCAAAATGGTTCCTGGACTATCCTGGACGAGGTGGAAGAAGGCATCATTCCTGAAGATCTGCGGATTGCTCTGGAAGAAAAACCCCGAGCCTTCGCCTACTTTTTGCAGTTAAGCAAAACCGATACCCGGAACATTCTACAGTGGCTGGTACTGGCCAGACGAGCCGAAACGCGGCAAAGTCGTATTGCCGAGGTCGTCGAACGAGCGGACCAGCAACTGAAACCCAAGTTCATTCAGGGAACGAAAAAGTAGCGTAAGCACCCATGCCCGATTCCGAATTTACCCGTCTTTCCCGCCTGGTATCTCTTTTGACTCTCCTGCAAAGCAAGCGACTACTAACGGCTACTGAACTGGCCCAACGTTTTTCAGTCAGTACCCGCACCATCTACCGGGACATGCGTACGCTCGAAAAGGCGGGCGTACCGCTCGTTACGCTCGAAGGCAAAGGCTATACGCTCCTGGAAGGGTATCGATTACCACCCATTCTATTCACCCGGGAAGAAGCCATTGCCCTGTTGACGGCGGAAAAGCTGACCCGCCAGCGAACCGACGCAGTTACAGCCGAACATTGCCAGACGGCCATGGACAAGCTACGATCTGCCCTGAAACGCAGCGACCGGGATCATCTGGAAACGCTGACGCCGCTCATTGAGGTACTGGATTCCGCTCAGCCCTTTCGTTATCCCAACGCCTATGAGCCTTTACTGACGGCCATCTCCACGCACCGGGTAGTACATCTGCACTATCAGGCTGCCGAATCCGGCTTGCCCTCCGTACGGTCCATTGAACCCATTGGGCTGTACCTGAGTCAGCAATGGCACGTGGTGGCGTATTGTCGGCTCCGGCAGTCGTTCCGGGATTTTCGGCTGGATCGTATTCAACACTTAACGCTGGATACTGAAACGTTTGCGGCCCGTCCAGAAACCTTGCAGGACTACTGGGCAACGGAAGCCAAGCGGCGATCCAGGGAAAAAGTAGTGATTCGCTTTCGGCGTACGGAGGTATTGCCCGCTCTGGCTCAACACCTGCTGGACACCCGGCACCAGTACGGTTGGATACACGATCAGTTCCAGGCAGACGGCAGCATTGACATGACCTTTCTCGTAGGTTCTTTACCGTACCTGGCGACCTGGTTAATCCCTTACGCCACCGGCGTTACCATCCTCGAACCGCCCGTCCTACAACAGCACCTCCGCGAATTAGCCCAACGGGTGTATGAGCATTGGTGTTAGAGAAGAGTTTACCTAGGTATTTTATGAGGGAGATCTCATGCTAGCAATCGACAGCTATTAACTAGTGAATAGGATCACTATTTCGTCCTGCTGCGTTGGCTGGTCATTTAGTCCATATCGCGAACGCCCCTCTTTTCATCCTGCTCAGGGCCACCGTGTTGCGGATGAAAAAGGCGGCTTGAGCCCGCCATGGAATGGGATAGGACGGGGTTCGGATTTAAGCCTTTCATGAAGGCCTTCGACTATAGTTAATAACAATAAACTATCAACTAATGAAATGTCAGAAGATTAAAACCTCCCCCCGCCGATGAGCCATTCCATGGGGGCAACTGAACGACCTACGATAGCCGCAACGCGGTGGCCTATAGGCTATTG
>JAAIGE0100236049.1_pt1 | contig 11195 bp, 5 predicted proteins | sample 6487951 | NCBI WGS metagenome assembly JAAIGE01 (sample SAMN13974128, study PRJNA590717) | phyllosphere metagenome | biome: tomato field; feature: multiple bacterial spot infested tomato fields; material: tomato leaves; isolation source: leaves from tomato fields | host: Solanum lycopersicum ... | reverse complement strand
TCCGTACCCACGATTTTTGCGTTGGTCGTCAGGGTATTGGTTTTGTACATCGCCAAACCCGTTTCTGAATCAATCCCGTGGAATTCCCGCATGTAGAAATCATAGATGGAATGACCCACGCTGTACGCTTTCGTACCCGTCTGAATCAAGGGCTGACTTTCGGGCATCTTGGTAATTTTGTTCTTGAAGGACGTTAGGTTGAGCGTTACGGCGTAGCGGAAATCCTGCGTACGAACTACCTCGCCTGTCAGTTGAAGTTCAACGCCCCGGTTGTATAAACTACCGATGTTGCGGTTTACTTCAAACTCTCCACTCGTGGTACCGCCATTGGCCAGGGCCAGGGGTACGCTAAAGATCAGTCCATCCGTAGCCCGGTTAAAAAACTCTACACTACCTGATACCCGATTCCGTAATACGCTGAAGTCTACCCCTACGTCGAAGTTCTTAGCGGTCTCCCAGGTCAGCTGGTAGTTGGCAATGGAAGCCTGCGTGAAACCCGGCTCAGCGTTGTTGTTACGGGCCAATTCATACAAACCCTGGTAGGGATAATAGCCGAGATCGCCCAGGTCTTCGTTACCGACCACGCCGTACGAGGCCCGCAGTTTCAGCATACTCAACCAGTTGATATTCTTCAGAAAGTCCTCTTTTTCGATGTTGTAAGCCGCTCCCAATGACCAGAATGTAGCCCAGCGTACGTCTTTGTAAAACTTGGAATTTCCATCCCGCCGGATCGACGCATTCAGTACATATTTCTTGTCGAAATCGTAACTCGCCCGGGCGAAGTAACTTTCAATTCCGTAGTTATCCTCCCGCGAGGAAACGTTGAGTACCGTGGCGAAGTTGGGTAATTCCGTAATACCATCGACGATGATACCCGCCCGGGCTCCAACCATGTAGTTATACTTGTACGTATAACTTTCGTGGCCGCCCAGTACATTCAGATTATGCTTGCCGAAGGATTTATCGTATTCCAGCAATTGGTTGAACGTGCTGCTCATGGTCCGGTACAGGTAGTGATACGAACGGCCCGCCGGAGCACCATCGCCAATAATGGGGTTGTCGTAGGTACGACGGTGGCGATCCTGCAAATCGAAGCTGATGTTGGACGTAGCTTTTAAACTGGGCAAAATGTTGATTGTGGCATACGCCCGGCCACCGATAATGCCCGTCTCTTCTTTCCGGTCATTCAGCTCGTTTTCCCAGACAGCGTGACGGCCACTGGAGAAAGGACGACTGTCGCCCATATCGTATACTTTGTTGCCGTCTTTGTCCAGCACATACGCTCCCGTGGCCGGATCATGTTTGTAGACCGGGTAGATCGGTCCCATAAAACGGGTGATGTAGAAAGGGTTAATGAAAGACGTGCCGCCCGTACCAGCATCGGTATTGGACCGACTGTAGCTTCCGTTCAGGTTGAGACCCGTTTTGAACCATTTGGTCGGCTGCGTATTCATATTAACGCGAGCCGTAAAACGCTCAAAATCAGACTTCAACAAATAGCCTTGTTCTTTTGTATACCCAACCGAGGCGAAGTAATCGGATTTATTCGCTCCGCCGTCGTACGAGATGTTGTAATTCTGACGGCTCTGTCCACCCCGCTGAATGGCTTTGACCCAGTTCAGATCTTCGGGATACAGCAACTGAGCATTCGGATTCAATACGCCATTCGCATCAACAATCTGATTATTCGCTACGTTGAAGGGATTGTACTTCAACAGATCGTAGATGCCCGTATAGTTTCTTCCCAGGTACTGGGTAGTTTGACCAGCGGCAATGCTTCCCGCTACTTCTTGCGGAATTCTCAGCGAACCGTATTGCAGCGTGTTCCGCTGTACTTCCCACATCAGAGGATAGTATTCCTGAGCCGAAACGGTTTCGTATTCGGGCAAGCCCCGGGAAATGGTCCCTACGGATGCATTGAAGTTCAGATTATTACGATTATTTTTTCCTTTCTTCGTCGTAATCAGGATTACCCCATTGGCTCCCCTTGATCCATAGATGGCCGTCGTAGAGGCATCTTTGAGTACGTTAATGGACTCAATATCATCCGGATTGAGACTGCTGGTATTCATGTTGAAAGGTACCCCATCGACTACGTACAGGGCAGAGTTGGAGGCCGAAATGGAACCGAACCCCCGTACGCGAATGGTAGGAGCCGAACCCGGTGCCCCACCCGACTGGCTGGTCTGAACGCCCGGGGCCGCTCCTACGAGTGCGTTGAGGGCATTGGATACGGGCCGCTTGGCAATGTCGATGGCTTTTACCTGAGCGGACGATCCAACGTGTGTTTCTTTACTAACGGTACCGTAACCCACGACCATTACTTCATTGAGCACCTGCGATTCTTCCTGCAGAATGACATCAACCGTGGTTTTGTTGGTAATGTCGATTTCGGACCTGGTAAAACCGATGTTACTGAAGACCAGAATCGTTTGCCCTCTGGGGACAATCAACGTATAACGTCCTTCGACATTGGTGACGGTTCCGGTAGTGGTGCCCTTTACGGCCACGCTGACACCCGGTAAGGGTACGCCTTCCTGCGAAGAAGTCACGACCCCTTTTACAGTAGTTTGTGCATAGAGAAAGCTCCCTGTCAGAACTAGAAACAGAAAGCTGAGTAGAGATTTACTCATAGAGCGAGTGAATTAATAGTGGTAAGGGAGTACGAAAGAGCCCTAAAACTAGGTTCACTTGCAGGTAAATAAAAATTTGTCAAATAAGTTATTCGAAAAATCTTATATTAAGTTTATATATTAAAATAAAATTAAATTTCGTCTTTTCAACAAAGACCATACATATCTTTATATGAAACTAGTGAATACATACTATCTATAGTTTAAGATGGCTACCAAGCAAAAACTCCCGCCAACCAGCGTTGACAGGAGTTTTGTAGGCGTGTAATTCCATGCACTTCACTTATGAACCATAGACACTATACGAAACCGTAAGCATTCGACTGACCACCATCAATGGCGATGGTTTGACCATTGACATAGCCACAATCTTCGCTCAACAGGAAAACGACCAGCTTGGCTACGTCTTTAGGCTGACCCAGTCGTTTTGTGGGATTAAACGATGCGTATTCGGCTTCGGCCTTTTTCGGATCTTCGGGATTGATCTGGTTGAAGGCCTCGGCTACCATCGGCGTCAGGATAGCTCCCGGAGCGATGGCGTTGGTCAGGATGCCGAACTGACCGTATTCGAGTGCTGCATTCTTGGTGATGCCACTGACGGCGTGTTTGGTAGCGACATAGGGCGTTTGGTTCATCACGCCCCGGATACCCCCAACGGAAGCCACGTTGACGATGCGTCCGTACGCCTGCTTTTGCATGACCGGAATGATGTAACGTAGTCCATAATACGCACCCATCAGGTTGATGTCGATCACTTTCTGGAACACGTTCAGATCGTAATCTGTCAGTGAAGCCTGACGCCCCTCAATACCTGCATTGTTATAAAAACCGTCGATCCGACCGTAAGTAGTTACGGTTTTCTCCACGTAATTTTTCACCGCTTCTTCACTGGCAACGTCCGCTACTACGGTCAGCACTTTCGCTTCCGGGTAGCTCTCTTTAATCTGCTGCCGGGCCTTTTCCAACGCTTCAGCATTATAATCTACTAACGACAGGAAGGCTCCTTCTTTGGCCGCTTCCAGGGCAGTGGCCAGGCCTAAACCCATGCCCGCACCCGTTATGACGATTACTTTGTTTTCTAGCTTTTTCATATCATTATAGTAATTGTACTTACTAAATAACCCTCTTACTAGCAGAAAGGTTTAGATCTTTTGAAAATTATCTGTATCTACATATAATTTAACCTTAATATTGAGCGGATCTAATGCTGGTTTCCTTAACCCTGAGTATCAGAGAGGTCTGGTCAGAATTGTCTGACTTTACTAACGTTTGAGGTCTTTTGTGAGGTTGGCAAATACGTAATCATGCTCCTGACGTATGCCTAGTTTTTCCAGGGGTTCCCAGTACCAGCGGGGCGTCAGTACGGACGTATAGGTGGTAATGCGGGTTAGTTTACAGGCATTGCCTTCTACGGCGTCGAAGTAATAGATAGCTTCTTTGAAACCCAGCCATTTACGGCCAATGAGGTTATAGTCGATAACGTCCATTTTCAGCACTTTGCCTCGTTTCAGTTCGGTAATTTTCTCAACGATGGTTCCGCCACCAAAGTCGGCATTACTGAGTTTACCGCCTTTGAAATAACAGGTCCGCAGTCCTCCAACTGCTTCTTTTTCCAGGACACATTTCACGGGAATCGGTAAGTCGAAATGCATCAGGAAGGGCTTTTCGGCATCCAGCGTATCGACGGATTTGATGGCGTCGTACACCTGTTCGGGCGTGTAAGGGAAGACTTGCTCCGTACGTACTTCAATAATGGCTTCTGTATTGGTATTCAAAAAATGTTCCGCAGGGGCGGCAATCAGGAAGGGAATCAGTGGAAGCAACAGGACCGATATCCGATCGGTACTTTTCATCTGATCATACCGTTTCACCAGATGCGAAAGTACGTAACCGAAGAAGATCAGGGGTACGATCAGGGGCAAGGTCATGACAATACAAAGCAATCCGGATAAGCCGGGTATATACAGGGCCAGCAGCACGATCACGGTTGTACCGATTGCTCCCCAGAGCAGATACTTTTTGTTGGGCATAGCCCCGATAGCAATTCCTAAAACAACGGGTAACAGGATAAAGAGAACCCAACTATAGTTAACCAGACCCAGGAACAGAAACGCAATGCCCGTACCCAGAAAAAGAAGCGTCACCAGAATGGAAATGCGAAAACTGCGGTCCGCTAAAATAGCCTTCATGGAATAAAGAAATCGTTATACTCGTCAGGAATAGAAGGAATCGGGGATATAGAGAGGATTCAAAGATACCACTTCTATCACTTGGCAGAACAAGACATTCAGTTATGAATCCATTAAGTTTTGAAACCCGTACGCTTCATTGAATTCAATCTGAAATTTTTCCAGTAAGCTTCGGTATTCGTCCTGAAACGTCTGCGTAGCGTGGTGCTTTTCCTGGTTCTGGATGTATTGATAAACGCTCGCGATTTGTGAATGGCTGTAAGAAAAGACGCCATAGCCCCGCTGCCACTCAAAACGCTCCGGCGTCAGTTGCTGGTCATTGATGTATTTAGAAGATTTGGCCTTAACGGTTTTCATTAGTTCAGAGATCGATACGACTGGCTTCAGACTTATCTGGCCATGGACATGATCGGGTACCCCATTTACCAGAATCGTTCGGCAACCGGATTCGTTGATCAGGTTGCCGATTACTGCAAAAACTTCCTTCCGCCAGTCGTTGTGTAACATTGCCTGCCGATATTTTACAGCAAAGACCAAATGCAGGTAGACTTGATGATAGGTATTAGCCATAATCGTAGGGTTGAGGGGGCTACTGTATCGGTTGGGGAAGTGGGGTTGGAAGGGGTATTGAAAATTTTGATTGAACGGTAATTGGAAGGGAGGAGCATTAGGAGTGGGATTTGGTATGTTTTGCTTTCAGATAAAAAGGGGGTAGGGTTGAAACCCTATCCTACAGAATGGGTCGAGCCTACGGCTCTTGTCTGGACTTTTTTATACGAACTTGCTTTTCTTGATGCCTCTTTATCTCACAACCCAATCAAAAAGAGCCATAGGCTCGACCCATCCTGTAACCTTGGATTTTAATCCAAGGAAAGACTCTACAACATAGATTAAGGATCAAGTCTACCTGTGCTCAATCAGGTAATACCTTGATTTTCAGTTATATATTCTTCCTACCGCTTCAAAATATGATAGTACATTTCACGCCTTCCGCATGTACTATAGCTCATTCAAACCCGCTCATAGAAAAAGTATTTTCATAAATAGTAAAAATAAATTAGCTATTCGAGAAAAAGTGTTTACCTTTGTATCACAAAACACCGCGGGATGGAGCAGTTGGCAGCTCGTTGGGCTCATAACCCAAAGGTCACAGGTTCGAGTCCTGTTCCCGCTACTAAAAAAGCCGATCAATACTGATCGGCTTTTTATTTTGTACCTAGACTTGGCTCTACTATAGCGTATTCAGATACACTTCAAGCATGGTATATCCGCTCTTGTGAATGGTGTTTCGATCCTCGGCATTTTTAGGATTCAGGCCATTCGCTTCCTCCCAGCCATCGGGCATCCCATCCTGATCGGTGTCCAGTGGGGCCGCAGCAGTGGCGTACACGGGCCAACCGCCTACCGCATTAGGATGATCGATAATACCAGGTTTGCCAAAACTACCCGAGCCCGAAGCCGTCCCTGACCGGGTTTCATTCACGACCCGACTATCGACGACATCACGTTTAGGCAAAATAGCTCCCGCTTTCAACAATACTGATTCAAACGCCTGAGTAGCCGATTCCTGTTTGATGTCGGCTACGGCAAAGGCAGTGGTTGACTTGATTTTCGGACGTTCGGCTTCGGGAATAGGAGCCGCATCCAGTCCCAGCCAGTTGTCATTGGTCAGATCGGCCCGTCCTTCCATGATATTTCCCGACAAATGCCATCTTCCCACCCCATACTGACCATTCACGTCATAATCGCAACGCATAAACTTAATGGTATTGGGTGCCGCAGGACCGGGTTTGTAATAGTTGTTGACCATGTTGATCTCCGATTTTCCACCCGGAATATTGACGCTCCCTCCCGCACAGGCATTGTTATTCCCCCAGTTGTAGATTACGTTGTTTCGGTAATCAACCACTGCGGTAGTATCATGAGCCCGGGCTCCATTGAAGCGTATCGTACGGCTGTTCTGATGAGCAATCAGGTTGTGATGATACGAGGCGTACTGACCGCCCCACACCCCTACGTACGATCGCGTTCCCTTGGCGTGACCGGCGTTGTACAGGCCTTCACTGACGATACTCCATTGTACGGTAACGTTTTTCGTGTCATACATGGCCGCACATTCTTCGTTGGCCCAGCTAAACGAGCAGTGATCGACAATGACGTTATGACAATTCTCCATGTCGAACCCATAAATACCTTTGGGATTATCGCCCCCCGGACGCGAACGCAGGTAGCGAATGATGATGTTTCCGTGATTGCCGCCCTGGCTGGCCGCCCGTGCTCCGTTGAGAATAAACGAATGCCCTTTCAGACAAATGCCATCGCCGGGAGCCGTTTGGCCGGCAACGGTAAAGTTGGATCGGGTTACTTTAATCTCAGACTGAAGTTCAATCGTTCCTCCAACCCGAAACACAATGGTGATCGGCTCACCAGGAAAAGCCCGCAGAGCCTCCCGGAAGCTTCCCGCACCACTATCGTTGAGGTTGGTTACTTCTACCACCTTACCGCCACGGCCTCCAGTAGCATAGCGGCCAAAACCTTCCGCTCCGGGAAAAGCCAGCAGTTTCGTAGGTTCTTCGGGATTTACGTGGTCGGTACAGGAACTGGAAACCAGCGATAAAGCAAGGAGAGAAGTAATGGTTAATGCTTTCATGAAACTCAGGTTTTGTTTGAGCCGTAAAATTCAGCCCCACTCTACCCTATTCTCTGTACTATTTTTTCATTGTATAGTTAAATTTTAGCAATGTATGGACAAGTATCAATAATTTTGCCTGTCTATCTTCGTAAGCTAGGAAAGACCTCTTTCGAAACGACTGATGATTTTTTATAGGCAGGCCCTGTTAAACTAATGATCTATTGACTGTTATAAGAATGTCCCGCCTACACTGCTTCACTTGACACTTAACGTAAAAGGAGATTTCCTACGTGACTTAAGCTCATTAATCCGTAGGTTTCATCCTGCCAACCGTTTCCACTTTTCCATCTTTATAGTTTACTTCTATCTGGGATGATTCAAAAGTGAAACCTGGTTTTTTTCCCATAAAATATCTCCAGGAATCGCTCTTTAATTCATTTCCCTCTAGTCCTACTATTTGAACAACCTCCGCTTTTGTTTTCCCAATCAATAATTTGTTATTGATAAGATCATCTTCCATTTGATAACGTGTCTCTTTTTCTGTAGCCCACCTATTTTCTGTAAAGGCGTGTTGAGGATAATAACTTGTAACCATAAAGAAAAAGACAATACAACTTACAAAAAATACAGGCGTAGATAAAATCGTCAACAACCAAAGCATTAGCATTCTATTCGTTTTATTTTCAATGCGTTTCTTCAACAAGTGGTGGATTAAACCATATACAGGAATACCAAAAAGAGAAAGAATACTCAAGGGAACTAAAAAAAACATAACAGTTGCTGTGGCAATGAAAAATGTTTGCATAACGATAGGGATAATTCAATAAAACGTTCATTATCAGAAAATGTGGATTATTTTTTATAAAGGTAATCCACTATAAACCTGAATTGCAGATGAATCCTAGTTGCTTTATAAACATAATTTAACGCTGAAATTCTATCTATTCTGAAACAACTTTAGTAACAAATAGTAGATTAACCCGTTAGACTACATGCCACCACTTCTAAACGGAACATGGTATACGTTTTTAGCTTCCCGGTTCATTCGTTCCAGCCTCGTAAACCCTTTGGCTAATCGCTTCTCTTTCTAATACACCCTGCCTACATGGGCAAAAGTCTGGACGGATCTGATCTCCATACATCGCCAACTTCTTTTAGTTTATGGTAAACCAGATCACTACCCCCTTGCCACTTATCGTCGTAAAGGTAAACGCATTTACTTTGTAATTCAAAGTTCTTTGAAAAATATTAATGATTTAAATCGATCATAACCCAAGCATGTATATCGTTTTAGGATTCGTTCATAGCTTGATATAATTGCTTGATCTACAATCAATCACGTTGTCACCGAATTCTATTTTCAGGAATGGGTCGTAGGAACGGGCAAAGTAGCTTCAGCGAACAGCCGTGACGTTTGGCAGACGTAGCTGCCTACTAATACGGTCCATTACGAAGAGGTAGAGTACAGCGGTATCGATATACGATTGCGAATGCACCTTACAGGGTCAGCGAAAGTGAGTCGCTGATCGCATGCCTTATTCGTACGATTTTCCGGGAAAATTTAATCTGTAAGTGAAGCAAGTGATAAACTATAATTTCAATTGTCTCATCAACGCTTAAACGAACAGGTGCCTATGTGTTAAACCTGTACCCAGGTACAGATTTAACACATAGGCACCTGCCACTACTAGCACCTATTAATCTACCGTCTTGTCCAGTTCAGGCTTATGCCTACGAATCTTAATCTTAACATACTTGGATGCCGGCATATTCGCCCCTTTCACCACATTGTTAATGGATACCAAGACATTGGCTTCCGGGAAATACGTCATCGTACTTTTTTGGGGAATCGAATATTTTACAACGATAAATAACGGAGCAACCCGCTCGATTCCGTCATCATAATTGAACAAATCCACTTTATCTCCTTCTTTAAATCCAGCTTTCGCCATATCTTTTTCGTTCATCATTACGACTCTTCGTTCATTGAAAATCCCGCGATACCGATCGTCTAAACCATAAATAACGGTATTGAATTGATCGTGTGTTCGGGTCGTTCCCATCAGGTATTCGTCGTCGGCCAGCGTATTATCCGGAATCGGCGTTACGTTAAACGCTGCTTTTCCGGGGTATGGTTCGCTATTGAATTTACCATCTCTGGCTGAATTCGGCAGATAAAACCCACCCTTCTGCACGACGCGTTCATTGTACTTTTCAAAACCCGGAATACATTGCTCTACATCATCACGAATAGCGTCATAACTATTCATGAAACGGTCCCAATCAATCACGGAACGTTCACCCAAAACCGCTTTCGCCATTCGGCAGGCCACGTGCGTTTCATTGATCAGGTGTTCCGAAATGGGTGCCAGTACGCCACGTGACCACTCGATTACGCCCATTGAGTTTTCGGTACTCACGTGTTGCAGCTCTCCATTGACTAGGTCTTTTTCACTTCGGGAAATAACCGGAAGGATCAAGGCTTCTTTGCCGTGAACCAAGTGATTACGATTGAGCTTGATGGAAACGACTACGGACATCTCCAGTTGTCGCATCGCTTCTGCCGAAAAGGTAGTATCGGGAGCGGCGGACAGGAAATTTCCGCCCATGCAGAACATAAATTTTACCTTTCCCTCGTGCATGGCTTTCAGGGCCTTCACCACATCGTAACCACCCGCTCTGGGAACGTTAAACCCGTAAAACGATTCCAGTTTGTCGAGTTGTTCTTTAGTCGGATGGTGATTGATTAGGAGGGTCCGGTTGCCCTGCACATTACTATGGCCCCGTACCGGACACACACCACCCCCTTTGATCCCAATACTGCCTTTCATCAGCAACAGATTCACCATATTGTAGATCATTTCCACGCCATTGGGCTGCTGCGTAATTCCCATTCCCCAGGCAATCAGGATTCGTTTCCGGGCGGCAATCAGTTGAGCTGCTTCGCTCAGTTTTTCAATCGAAACACCACAGGCTTCCGAAAGAAAAGCCAGGTCATACTGCTTCAATTCCTCCACCAGAGCGTCAAAACCGGCCGTTTTATTGGCGATGAACTCAAGATCGAGCACTTTTCCGGGATTTTTGGCTTCCTCTTCCAGCAATAGTATTTGCAGGGCTTTGAGCAAGGCCATGTCTCCGTTGATTTTAACGGGAAGATAGAGATCCGACAATTCGAGCGGTTTCTTCAGCAGGGCACTCGGACTTTGCGGATCTTTGAAACCCATCAAACCGGCTTCCGGTAGCGGATTAATGGCCATAATCTTCGCTCCGTTTTTCTTCCCCCGGGCTAAGGCCGAAAGCATCCGCGGAGAGTTGGTACCCGGATTCTGTCCGATGATAATGATGAGTTCGGAGTCGTAAAAATCTTCCAGCTTCACGGTTCCTTTGCCGATACCGATGCACCGCGTCAGGGCGTAGCCAGAGGTTTCGTGACACATATTGGAGCAGTCCGGGAAGTTATTGGTACCAAACTCGCGGGCGAATAACTGATAAACCCAGGTCGCCTCGTTACTCGTTCTTCCCGACGTATAGAAGATGGCCTCGTTGGGGGAAGCCAGGCCGTTTAACTTTTCAGCAATTTTAGCGAAGGCCCCTTCCCAGCTGATGGGCTGGTAATGCGTTCCGCCCTGGGGCAAATACATCGGTTCCGCGATTCGACCTAACTGACTAATTTCATAATCAGACCGTTTCGATAGATCGTATACCGAATTTTCTCTGAAAAAATCTCCTCCGATCTTCTTG
>JAAIGE0100646261.1_pt1 | contig 11197 bp, 10 predicted proteins | sample 6487951 | NCBI WGS metagenome assembly JAAIGE01 (sample SAMN13974128, study PRJNA590717) | phyllosphere metagenome | biome: tomato field; feature: multiple bacterial spot infested tomato fields; material: tomato leaves; isolation source: leaves from tomato fields | host: Solanum lycopersicum ... | reverse complement strand
GCCGGCGGTGATCGCGCCGGCGCCGCCGCCGATCAGGTATCCCGAGACGAGGTAGATGATCGCCGGAACGCTCGACATGATCACCTGCACGACGGCGAAGAACCCCTGCCCGCTCATCGCGCGGCGCACCTGCAGGCGCACCTGGTTGTCGTTCTCGGCGTCGAAGCGCGCGGATTCGGTGCGCTGGCGGTTGAACGACTTCGACAACAGGATGCCCGAGACGCTCAACGTCTCCTGCGTGATCGCGGACAGCTCCGACAGCGACTCCTGCGTCTCACCCGCGATGCGGGCCCGCACCTGGCCCACCCGTCGTTGGACGAACAGCAGGAACGGCATGAGCGCGACCGCGATGAGGGTGAGCCGCCAGTCGATGAGGATCATGGCCACGAGCGACGCGATGACGGTGACGGCGTTGCCGAGGATGCTGGTGACGGTGTTGGTCAGCACACCCGACACGCCGCCCACGTCGTTCTGAAGACGCGATTGGATGACGCCCGTCTTCGTGCGGGTGAAGAACCCGAGCTCCATGTTCTGCAGGTGGTCGAAAAGACGGGTCCGCAGGTCGCCGGTGACCCGATTCCCCACGGTGGCCGTCAGCCAGGTCTGACCGACGTTGAGAGCCGCGGAGACGAGGAAGAGCCCGATCATGAGGCTCACGAGGACGGCGAGAAGGCGCAGATCGGGGTTCGAGCCGTCGACGGGGAACAGCGCGTCGTCGAAGATTCGCTGCACGAGCAGCGGCGGGATGACCGCGACCGCCGCGCCGACGACGACCAGCAGCGCAGTGAAGGCGATGCGGGCGCGGTAGGGGCGGAAGAGCTCGACGACCCGACGGCCCAGATTCGCCACCCGCGGCGCCTGGGCGTTGCGCTTGCGCTGCACGTCGGCATCCACGCCGCGGAACATGCTCCCGCCCATTCCGCCCATGCTCATGCGGGCCAGCCTACGTCCGCCCACCGACATCGAGCCGCGGACGGCGATGTCGGAGCCCCTCGGTAGGGTCGCTACCGGATCATCTTCGATCCGATCGTCTCGATATCGGAATACCTCGGGCCGCCTGCCCGTTGTGACCGACGCAGTCGCCCTCCGTGGCGCCACGAAGCCCCCCGCGTGTAAAGGACCTCGTCATGGCCGCCACCGGCACCATCCCCGTCTCCCGACCGACGACCACGTCGACCCCGTCGATGCCGGCGCACCGCCCCGGCCCGGTGATCGCGCTGCTCGTGGTCGCCGCCTTCGTCGTCATCCTGAACGAGACCACGATGTCGGTCGCGCTCCCGGCGATCATGGCCGATTTCGGCGTGAGCGCGGCCACCGGCCAGTGGCTCACCTCCGCGTTCCTGCTGACGATGGCCGTCGTCATCCCCCTGACCGGCTTCCTCCTCGAGCGCTTCCCGATCCGCGTGGTGTTCTTCAGCGCGATGGGCGTCTTCGCCGTCGGCACGCTCGTCGCCGCGGTCGCGCCGGCGTTCGGCGTCCTGCTCGCGGGACGCATCATCCAGGCGATGGGCACGGGCGTCATGATGCCCCTGCTTTTCACGACCGTGCTCAACCTGGTCCCCGCGAACAGGCGCGGTCGGGTGATGGGCGTCGTCACCATCGTCATCGCCGTCGCACCCGCGGTCGGGCCCACGGTCTCGGGCCTCATCCTCTCGGCCCTCACCTGGCACGCGATCTTCTGGCTCATCCTGCCCATCGCGCTCGTCGCCATCGCTCTCGGTGCGCGCTGGGTCCGCAACGTCACCGAGACCCGCCCCGATGCACGTTTCGACGTCCTCTCGGTCGTCCTTTCGGCGATCGGCTTCGGCGGTCTGGTCTACGGCCTGAGTGCCATCGGCGAATCGGCCTCGGGCCACGCGTCCGTGCCGGTGTGGATCCCGCTCGCGGTGGGCGCCGTGTTCGTCGCGGTCTTCGTCCTGCGCCAGCTCCGCCTGCAGCGCTCGGACTCCGCTCTGCTCGACCTGCGCGTCTTCCTGAGCCCCTCGTTCCGGCTCGCCGTCCCCCTGGTCGCGATCGTGATGGCGGCTCTCTTCGGGTCGCTCATCCTGCTGCCGATCTTCCTGCAGCAGGCGCTCGGCCTCAGCAGCCTCACCGTCGGTCTCATGCTGCTTCCGGGCGGCGTGCTCATGGGGGTCATGGCACCGATCGTCGGTCGCCTGTTCGACCGCTTCGGCCCGACTCCCCTCGTCATCCCCGGGATGCTCATCGCCGCCGCCGTGTTGTGGACGATGGCGCTCACCTTCGGCCAGGGCACCCCGATCTGGTGGATCGTCACGGTCTACCTCGCCCTGAACCTCGGGCTGGGCCTCGTGTTCACGCCTCTGATGACCTCCGCGCTCGGTTCGCTCCCCCGCCGCCTGTACTCGCACGGCAGTGCCGTCGTCGGCACCGCTCAGCAGGTCGCCGGTGCCGCGGGCACGGCCGGCTTCGTGGCGATCATGACCGTGTTCTCGAGCATCGCCCTCGCCGGTGGCACCGACCAGGCCGGCGCCGTCGCGTCCGGCGTGCACGCGTCCTTCCTCGTCGGCGCGGTGATCGCCACGGCCGCGGTCGTCCTCGCGTGCTTCGTGCGCAAGCCGGCGGAGGCGGAAGAAGCCGACGCGGCCGTCGTCGCGCCCTGACCGGCATTCGAGGCGGGCGCGCACCGTGACGGTGAGCGCCCGTCTCGCGGTCTGCGCTGAAGACCGGCGCCGCCGGCGTTGCAGCGAGACCCCGGCTCACCACCAGAAGGGGCGACCGACATCGCCGCGCGGGGCGCGGACGCGTCGCGTCAGAAAGACGTCAGCGAGCGCTCAGAGAGAGCAGGAGCCGCCACCGCAGCACTGCGAGGCGGAAGGAGCGTCGTCGTCGGATTCGACAGCGGGGGCGTTCAGCAGCGTGAGAAGCGGCGTGGACGCGGGGGTCGTGTCAGACGTGGAGTCACCGGACATGCGCTCCATGCTACGCCTGCGCGTGCGGGCAGGGGCCGGTGCCGCGCCCGTCCCCCGTCCCGCCGGGAGCGACCGGACTTGTGAACGTGCGGGCACACCCCGGCACCGGCCGTCGATCGACACGGTCGGCCCGCTTCGCGGCTAACCCCTGCACGGGGCATCCGCAACCCCCGCCCTCGCGCCGTGTCTCGTTCCTAACGTGGAGAACCCCACCGACAACGAAGAGAGGCGTATCCATGACCGATCTCAGCGGCAAGCGCATCGCATTCCTGGCCACCGACGGTTTCGAAGACAGCGAGCTGACGAGCCCGTGGGAGGCCGTGACCTCCGCCGGTGCCGAAGCGGTGCTCGTCTCGCCGAACGAGGGCAGCATCAGCGGCGAGAAGGGGCATGAGCAGAAGGTCGACCTCGCCGTCTCGGGCGCCTCCGCCGGCGACTTCGACGCGCTCGTCCTTCCGGGCGGCGTGCAGAACGCCGACGACATCCGCATCGTGAAGGATGCCGTGTCCTTCGCCCGCGACTTCTTCGACCAGCACAAGCCCGTCGCCGTCATCTGCCACGGCGGGTGGATCCTGACCGAGGCCGATGTGCTGAAGGGGCGCACGCTCACCAGCTACCCCACGCTGCAGACCGACCTCCGCAACGCCGGCGCCACCTGGGTCGACGAAGAGGTCCACGTCGACCAGGGCCTCGTCTCCAGCCGCAACCCCGACGACCTGCCGGCCTTCAACGCCAAGCTCGTCGAAGAGGTCGCTGAGGGCACGCACTCCGGTCAAACCGCCTGAGCGCGATCGTCGGAAGGGCCCCGGACCACGGTCCGGGGCCCTTCCGCGTGCCGCCGGGCCCACGCATCGTCCCTGTTCGGCGCAGCGTCAGACCGGATACTCGGGAGCCGGCTGACCCTGCGCCGATCACCGGCCCCGCGCAGATCATCGACCTGGGCGGAACACCGACCCGGCGCAGATCATCGACCTGGGCGGAACACCGGCCAGGCGCCGATCACCGACCTGCTGCCGGTCACCGACCTGCTGCCGGTCACCGACCCGATGCAAGTCACTGAGCTGCTGCCGGTCGCCGCGATCGCCCGCGGGCACGGCTCCGATCTCGGCACCCACCGACCTGATGGGCCCCTCCGCGAACCGACCCCGACGCCCCCGGGTCTCCCGCCCCGCGGTCCGTCCCTCAGCCGCCCTGGCACGACGGGCACCACTGGCCGCCGCCCTTCGTCCCGGGAATGTCCTCGATCACGCCGCCGCACCCCGGACACGGCTCACCCGTGCGACCGTGCACCTTCATCGCCGCCACCTTCGCGGCCTTCTGCTCGGCGATCGGCACTCCGCGACGCGACGCCACGGCCCTGCCGAGCGTGTCGCGCAACGCCGCGAACAGCCGCGTCACCTCGTCGTCCGTCAGCGACGAGGCGTGGGCGACCGGCGACAGTCGCGCGGCGAAGAGGATCTCATCCGAGTACGCGTTGCCGATCCCGGCCAGCGTCTCCTGCTCCTGCAGGAGGGCCTTCACCTGCTTTCGTCGCCCGCCCAGCGCCGCCCGGAGCATCTCGAGCGAGTAGTCCGGGTCGATGGCATCCGGTCCGAGCTTCGCCACCGAGGGCACCTCGCGCGGCTCGTCGACGAGGTGCAGCTGGACGGACAACCACTCCCCCGCATCCGTGATGCCCAGCTCGCCGTCGTCGAACACGACCCGCGCGATGACGGCGGCGGCAGGGGATGCCGCGGCCTCGGCGAGCTGTGGTGCGGCGTCGGCGTCGGTCCACGTCGCCCACCCCGCCCGGCCGAACCCGAGCGAGAGATGCGCACCGTCCAGGTCGAGGTCGATGTGCTTGCCGAATCGCGTCACGGCGGTCACCCGGTGACCCACGAGCTGGTCGAGGGGACGGCCGCGGGTCTTCCACGCCCTCCCCTCGATGAGCTCGGTGCCGACGACCTCGCGACCGATCAGGCGCTCGCGCAGGAACAGCGCGAGCGCCTCGACCTCGGGGGCTTCGGGCATCGGCGGGTGCCGCTCAGACCCCGAGGTCCGACACCGCGGGCGGCGCCGCGGGGGCGCTGGATGCCGGCGCCTCGGCCGCGGGGCGACGCGCCGACTCGGCGAACGCGTCGGCCACGGCGCGGCCCTGGATGATCTGCGTCAGGTCGATCCCCGTCGCCGCCTTCACGGCCTCGAACGAGGAGCGCAGGCCCGTCGCCGACTCGGTCGCGAGGTGGCCGCTCGCGCCCTCGCCGCCGAGGACGGTGACGTTGCCGACGCGGTCGTAGCCCTTGGCGAACTCGGCCATCATCGGCACCAGCGCCTCGAGAGCGCGCTGAGCGAGCAGGGCTTCCTGGTTCTGCGACAGGGCCTCGGCCTCGGCGCGGATCGCCTCGGCGCGCGCCTCACCGGCCAGGCGCACGGCCTGCGCGTCGGCTTCGGCGCGCACGCGCACGGCGGAGGCCTCCTGCTCGGCGATCTGAGCGCGAGCCTCTGCGGCCTTGATCTGCGCGTACGCCTCGGCGTCGGCATCCTTCTGGCGCTGGTACAGGTCGGCGTCGGCGACGCGGGAGACCTCGGACTCGAGGCGCGCCTGCGTGTTCTGCGCCTCCTGCTGCAGAACCGCCTGGCGACGCTCGGCGCGGGTGAGGGCCTCGGCCTGCTCGGCCTCGGCATTGGCACGTCCGACCTCGGCCTTGGCCGCGGCGCTGTTCTTGTCGAGCTTCGTCTGCTCGATCAGGTTGGCCTCGTCGGTGGCGATCTGCCGCGCGCGGATCTCCCGCACGGCGTTGATACGCGCGACCTCGGCCTCGCGCTTGACGCGCTCGACCTCGGTGGCACCGAGCGCCGAGATGTAGCCGTTCGAGTCGGTGACGCCCTGTATCTGGAACGAGTCGAGGATGAGACCCTGCGACGACAGGTCGCTCTTGATGCCCTCGGCGATCTGGTCCGACAGCCGCTGCCGGTCGCGCATGAGCTCCTCGACGGTCAGCGTCGCGACGACGCCGCGCAGCGCACCCTCGAGCTGCTCGGTCGTGAACTGCTCGATCGCCTTGTCCTGCGAGGCGAAGCGCTCGGCCGCGCGGCGCACCGACTCGGGGTCGGAGCCGATCTTGACCAGCGCCACACCGCTGACGTTCACGGTCACGCCGTTGGACGACTGCGCGGTCGGCTCCATCTTGATCTGACGAGCGCGCAGCGAGATCATCTCGCCGCGCTGCGTGAGCGGGTTGACGATCGCACCGCCACCGGTGATGACGGTGATGCGGGAGGATCCGCCGTCCGCGCCCTTCTGACGCTTACCGACGATCACCAGGGCCTCGTCGGCCTTGGCGACCCGGTACCAGCCGCGGATCAGCCCCGCGATGATGAGGAAGACGACGATGACGACGACGAGTGCGATGACCACGACGATGCCGATCGCCCCCAGAGCAGCAAATTCCATGGTTCTCCTTCGACAGGCGCCGCACGAGAGCGGCGGCGCGGGGGAATTGCTTCCAACCTATCCGGCGCCCCGCGGGCACTGTCCAGCCCCGGAGCGCACGATCGGCGTCCCCAGGGGCCTGGGGAGGAGCGTACCGTTGAGGGTGAGGCGGCCCGAACCGCCGAAGAAGGGTCCCCCATGAAGATCGTTTCGTCGCAGGACTGGCGGGATGCCATCCGCTTCGACGCCCCCGTCCTCGTCGCCGACGTCGTACCGGGCGAAGCCACCCGGTGCGTCGCGTGCGGCACCGACGGTCCGCTGTACGAGCGCACCGAGCTGTGGGCGGTGAAGCACCGCCACCCCAAGCACCACGGCGGATTCGTCCGCTTCTACTGCGAGGCGCACAAGCCCGTCGCCCCGCCCCCGCCGCCCGCCCCGACCATCGAGATGCGCCGTGCGCGCGCGGCCGCGCCGAAGGCCGAACGCCGCAGCACGAGCCCCAAGCCCACCCCGATCACCGACCGGCCCACGCGGGCGATGTGCCCGGACTGCTTCGTCGAGGTCTCGGCCGGCGGCGACTGCGGCATGTGCGGCACCCAGGTGGTCTGAGCTCGCGGACCGACCGCTCGCAACGACGAATCGCCCCGGACGGATCCGGGGCGATTCGCGTCTGCGGCCGGCTCAGCGCGCCGAGATCGTCCAGCCGGCCTCGTGCGACGCGCCCGGATCGAGCGAGACCACGCCGGTGGCGAAGTCGTAGGCGTCGTCGTTGAACGCATCGGGCGCGCAGGTCATCGGCTCCACCGCCAGCCCCGCGCGGTGCCCGGGCGTCCCGGGCCCGGCCGGCAGGTCGGCGGTGTGGATCTGCACCCACGGGCAGTCCTCGGCCCAGGTCATCGCCACCCCGGTGCCGGCGGGGTCGGTGAGGGTGACCGTGGCGCGGCCGTCGGCATCCCGGATCAGCCCGGTGTAGGCGTGGTCGATCTCGACGGCGCCGAGCACGCGCTCGTCGCGGTAGTCGAAGCGGTCGGCGTCGACCTCGACGGATGCCAGGGCCACCGGCGCGAGACGATCGGGCGTGACCTCGAGCACGGTGTCGGCCGGGAGCGAGAGCGACCATTCGTCGAGCGCGGCCGGACCGGCGACGAGGTAGGGGTTCGGGCCGGTGCCCCACGGCGCCGGGGTGTCGGACAGGTTGGTCGCTCGCACGGTCTGCGTCAGGCCGTCGGCTCCGAGACGGAACGTGGTGGACACGACGAGCCACCAGGGGTATCCGGCCTGAGCGGTCACGGTCGCGGTCAGCGTGACGGCGTCGTCGGAGGCGTCGAGCACGTTCCAGTCCACCCACGACAGCAGACCGTGCAGGGCGTGGCCGCGGTTCGGCTCGGTGAGCGGCAGCTGGTGCTCCTCGCCGTCGAAGCGATGGATGCCGTCCACCACCCGATTGGGCCAGGGCGCGAGCGTCGTGCCGCGATAGGCGGGTCGCAGTTCGTCGGCGTCGAAGGGGACCACGAGGTCACGGCCGTCGAAGGTGAGCGAGCGGAGGGACGCGCCGACACTGGCGATCGCGGCTTCGTAGCCGTGGGCGCGCAGGACGACGGGGGTGCCCGAGACGAGCGTGGGCGTCTCGGTGGGAACGGCAGCGGTCATTCCGCCATTATCGCGAACGCGGGCGCCTGCCTCCGGCATCCGTTCCGGAAACGACGAATGCCCCGACCGCGAGGGTCGGGGCATTCGGGGAGGGCGACTTACTTGAAGGCGTCCTTGACGTTCTCGCCGGCCTGCTTGGCGTGGGCCTTGGTCTGGTCCGCCTGGCCCTCGGCTTCGAGGCGCTCGTTGTCGGTGGCCTTGCCCGTGGCTTCCTTCGCCTTGCCCGCGATGTTCTCAGCGGCGTTCTTGATCTTGTCGTCGAGTCCCATGTCGGCACCTCCCGTTAGGTTTCCGGGTATCTCCCGATGTGCATCCACGCTAGATCTGCGCGCCCGACGCGGCGGGGGGCTTGAAATTCATGTGCGTGTGAGGCAAGCCGACGGGATAGGTTCGAGGCATGCGCCGGGGGGAAGCATCATTCGCGACGGGCGGTCGCACCTCATGACCGCGCCCGACACGCTCGCCGATTTCTCCAGTCTCCTCGACGAGGCACCGCGCGAGCCGGCACCTCCCGGGCGGGCCGGCCGGGTCGCGCTCATCGTCTTCCTCGTCGTTCTCCTCGCCACCCTCGGCGGTGGCGGCGGCTACGTCTGGTGGGCGTCGTCGGCGGCCCTGCCCGCCCCGACCGTCACCTCGCAGACGCCGACCGTGAACGCGGCGGGCCCGGCATCCCTGGTCCTGCCCTCCTCCGGCTCGGTGCGGATGAGCATCGACGGCGGCGAAGAGTATCTCGGACCCGATGCGGCCGGGGTGTTCGCGTCGTCGGGGGGCGACGACGCCCGTCCCATCGCCAGCATCGCCAAGCTCATCACGGCTCTGGTCGTGCTCGATGCGCACCCGCTGGGCGACGCCGCCGATTCCGGACCCACCATCGCCTTCACCGAGGCCGACACCGACCTGTACGACCGTTTCTACGTGCAGGGCGTCACGATCGCGAACATGCCCGATGGCACCCGCATGCCGTTGCACGACGCCCTGGCCACGATGCTCCTGCCCTCGGCGAGCAACTACGCGGTCGCGATCGCCCGCTGGGGCTTCGGATCGGAGGGCGCGTACGTCGACGCCGCTCGGTCCTGGCTGACTCGCAACGGCCTGAACGACACCCGCATCGTGGATGCCACGGGCATCGACGCGCGCAACACCTCCACGCCCGGCGATCTGGTCGCCATCGCCCGCTTGGCCGGGGCGAACCCCACGATCGCCGCGATCACGGCGATGCGTTCGATCAGCGTGACCGGCGCGGGCACCGTGACCAATACGAACGATCTGCTGGGCACGCTCGGGATCGACGGACTCAAGACCGGCAATCTCGGCGACGGCACGTTCAACCTGCTGTTCACGGCATCCCTCGATGTCGGCATCGGCAGCCCGCTCGAGATCACGGGCGTGCGCCTGGGCGGCGAGACCCACGACAGCACCGACGACGATGTGGCGCGACTGCTGCAGAGCGTCAGCGACGGGTTCCACGATCTGCAGGTCGGCAGCCTCGGCGAGACGATCGGTACGATCACCACGCGCTGGGGGTCGCAGGCGGAGCTTGTGCTCGCGAAGAATGCGGAGGTGCGCACCTGGTCGGACACCCCCGTGACCGTGACCCTCGACACCGAGACGCCGCGCACCTACGCCGACGGCGAGACGGTCGGGACCGTCACGTGGACGGCGGGTCCGCAATCGACCTCGGCCGACGTGAAGATCTCCGGCGCCATCGAGGAGCCCACGCTGCTGTGGCGTCTGACCCACCCGGGCGAACTGGGCTGACGCCCGGGCGGGCGCCCCCTCCCGCCATGACGTTTCAGACCGCGGGCAGGTCCGCGTGCGCGATCACGGCCTCGCCGGTGTCGCGCAATTCCATGCGCACGGCATCCCCCCGGAGAACGGCCGCGTTCAGACGGCAGACGATCGGCACCTCGGAGCCCAGCACCTCGCCCGCCGAGAACTCCGCGCCGTCGACCCCGACGAAGACCAGCTCGTAGGTGGCCCCCACGTCGAGCCCCGTCGCTTCGAGGTAGGCCTCCGTGCCCCACGTGTGCGCGACGACCTCGGCCGAGACGTCCACTCCGTCGCGGTCGTCGCTCACCGCGACGCGCTCGAGGGCGCCGAGGGTGCCGGGCGGGCCCGACGGCACCGAGGAGTCGAACAGCCCCACGCCGTTGACCCCGAGCACGACGCCCCCCGCCAGGCACGCGGCCGCGACCACCGGCGTCACCCATCGGCGCTGTCGCTCCCGCGGTGCCGCGTGGGGCACCGGAGCCGGGGCCCCCAGCGAGGACTCGATCCGAGCGAACAGCTCGCCGCCGTCGCGCGGCGCGACCCACCCGACGTCGCCCTGACGGAGCCGTCCGGTGAGGTCCTCGAGGTGGGCGTACTCCTCGGCGCGGGCCGGGTCGGAGCGACGCAGCTCGTCGAACTCCGCCTCCTCCGCCGCGCTCAGCTCACCCGCCAGCGCGGCGGCGGCCAGTTCGGCCCAGCGGTCATCGGGAGTGCGCATCGGTCTCCTCCATCTCCTCGAGGTGCGTGCGGAGGGCGCGGAGCCCGTGGAACGTTCGTGTGCGCCACGTCGCGACAGGGACGCCCGTGGCATCTGCGAGCTCCTGATACGAACGACCGTGCAGGTGAATCGCCACGACCGCGGTGCGATGCGCCTCGCTGAGGATCGACAGCGCCTCGAGCATGCGCAAGCGGTCGAGCGGGTCGATCGCCTCGGCCGCCCGGCTCTCGAGCTCGCCTTGGTCGCCGATCACCGGCAGCCGCGCCCGAGCACGCAGGGCGTCGACGATCACGTTGCGCGCGATCGAGAACAGCCACGTGCGCTCGGATGCGGCCCGCGCGTCGAATCGGTCGCGCGCCCGCCACGCTCGGAGGAACGTCTCCTGCACGCAGTCCTCGGCCAACGGCCGGTCGCGCAGGGCGTTCACCGCGAATCCCAGCAGGGCGTGGCCGTTGTCGTCGAACGCACGGCGTAGGTCGAACGCGGGGCGTGTGCTCGGTCGCCGAGAGGCGCGCATCCGCAACTCCCCCTCGCGTCTTGTGGACTCGGACTCCGTCACCCGTGTCGTCCTCTCCGAGGGTAACCGTCGCCTGCCGACGGCCTCGTGGGGTGTACGACCGGGGCGGTGCCGGCGTTCACGGCGCGGAAGAAAATCCCGGATGCCGTGAACGCGCGGCCCCCGGCGGTCGTACTCCCCAGCAACCGGACACTCCGCGT
>JAAIGE0100333356.1_pt1 | contig 11198 bp, 9 predicted proteins | sample 6487951 | NCBI WGS metagenome assembly JAAIGE01 (sample SAMN13974128, study PRJNA590717) | phyllosphere metagenome | biome: tomato field; feature: multiple bacterial spot infested tomato fields; material: tomato leaves; isolation source: leaves from tomato fields | host: Solanum lycopersicum ... | reverse complement strand
TCTGATCCAGTACCCCATCAGCACCGGAATCAGGGTCACCGATAGCGCAGCCGCCGCTGCCATTGCGTAGGTCTTGGTAAAGGCCAGGGGTGCGAAGAGACGCCCTTCCTGGGCTTGCAGCGTGAACACCGGGATGAACGAAAGCGTGATGATCATTAGGCTGAAGAACAGTGCCGGCCCTACCTCGACGGCCGCCTCCGTCACTACCCTCCAATGCGCTTCGCCTCGCAACGGCTGACCAGGATGTCGGGCATGCCAAACCTCAACGCGTTTGTGGGCGTTCTCGATCATGACCACGGCAGCATCCACCATCGCGCCGATGGCAATTGCTATACCACCGAGTGACATGATGTTGGCGTTGATGCCCTGATGACGCATGACGATCAGCGCTATCAGGATTCCCACAGGCAGCGAAACGATAGCCACCAGTGACGAGCGCAGGTGCCAGAGAAAGGCTGCGCATACCAACGCCACTACCACGAATTCCTCGATCAGCTTGTGACTGAGGTTCTCCACGGCACGGTCGATCAACTGGCTGCGGTCGTAGACGGTGACAAGTTCCACCCCGGCTGGCAGGGCTTTCTTAAGGGTTTCGAGCTTGGCATTGACGTGCGCGATGGCCTCACGAGCATTCTTCCCGCTGCGCAGGATCACCACACCTCCTACGGCTTCGCCGAGGCCGTCCAGTTCGCCTATGCCTCTGCGGGCTTCCGGACCTATCTGCACCGTAGCGACGTCACCTAATGTCACCGGCACGCCCTTGGTAGCCAGTCGCAGGGGTATCGCTCTGAAATCATCCAGCGATCGCAGGTAGCCGGCCGCACGTACCATGAATTCCGCTTCGCCTTGCTCCAGTACACCGCCACCGGTCTCCTGGTTAGCCTTGCCTATAGCCTCCACCACCTCAGCCTGGGTGATACCGAGGCTGGCCATACGCAGCGGATCGAGCACGACTTGGTACTGCTTAACCATACCGCCGATGGTGGCCACCTCAGCGACATCCGGCACGGTCTTGAGCTCATAGCGCAGGAACCAGTCCTGCAGGCTGCGCAGTTGCGACAGGTCATGGCCGCCGTTGCGATCGACCAACGCATACTGATAAATCCAGCCCACCCCAGTGGCGTCAGGGCCCAGTACCGGCTTGGCTGCCGCAGGTAGTCGCGATTGAGCCTGGCTCAGGTACTCAAGCACCCGTGAGCGCGCCCAATACAGATCGGTACCGTCCTCGAACAGCACATAGACGAAGCTGTCACCGAAGGCGGAGAAGCCGCGAACCGTTTTGGCCCCCGGAACCGAGAGCATGGTAGTGGTCAGCGGATAGGTCACCTGATTCTCAACGATCTGGGGAGCCTGGCCTGGATAGGACGTGCGGATGATCACCTGCACGTCCGACAGGTCGGGCAAGGCGTCGATTGGCAGACTACGCACCGAGACGAAGCCCCATGCCACCAGAAACAGCGTGGCGAGGAGCACCAGCACACGGTTGCCTACCGACCAGCGGATCAGTTTGGCAATCATGGTTGGCCCTCCAACACTTTGATCTCATCAACGACCATGCCCTCGTCGCGTTCGCGTATGCCAAAGCGAATCTGCGCACCGACCTTGAGGCCATCAAGGAGAGACTGATCAGCCACAGGGAAGGTCATGGTCATCCCTGGCATACCCAGGGTGATGAAAGGACCGTGGGCAATGGTGAGCTGGGTGCCGTCTATCTGCACGACACGGCCATCCGCTTCATGCAGGGCTGGCCCCGCATTAGGCTGAATACCCTGCGCCGTCGCTGCCTCGATGCCTTTTAAATTAGCGTCGGAGTCCAACAGGAATTGCCCGGACGCGACAATGCGCTGGCCTGCCTGAAGGCCCTGCAATACCGCAACTTTCCCTCTGCTCTCCTGGCCCAACACGACTTCCACCGGCCGGAATCGACCACCGTCTTCAGCCAGCATCACCAGGTCTCGCTTGCCGGTGCGGATGACCGCCTCGGCAGGCACCAAGAGGCTTTGCTCGGCAGACTCGTCGGGATGGAGAGCCACTTGAGCGGTCATCCCAGGACGAAGCCGCCCATCTCGGTTGGGCAACTCGATACGCAAGCGCAACGTGCGGCTCTGCAAATCGGCATCGGCCAATAGTGCAGTCAACTTGCCTGGTATGGGATCGCCAGGGAACGCTGGCAATTGCGCCTGCACAGGCTGGCCTTCGCGAAGGCCTTGAGCCTGGGCTTCCGGCACAGCCGCTTCCAGCCAGACGTTGGCCACTCCATTGATCGTTGCCAAAGTAGCCCCCGGCGTCAGGGTCATTCCGGGTCGCAAATCGAGAGCTTGGATTACACCGGCAGTGGGTGCGGAGAGCGTGACCGAGAGATGCACCTTCCCAGTGCTCGCGACCCGGTTGATCAGGTCGGCCGGCATGCCGGCGAGCACGAGCCGCTGTCGTGCCGCCGCCGTCAGCTGCGCGTCGCCGGAATGCCGCAGCGCCAGGTATTCCTCCTGCAAACCCACCCACTCCGGGGTCAGCACATCGGCTAGCGGAGCGCCTTTGGCAACGATGTCCCCCGTCGCTCGGCCATAGACGCGTTCGACGTAACCGCCAGTTCTGGCCTGCAGCACGCTGAAGTCGCGTTCGTCGAACGTCAGAACGCCGCTCACACTCAGGGTCCGTTCTAGCCGGCCAGCCGTCACCGTTGCCAATCGAATCCCAAGGTTTTGCTGGAGCCCTACCGAGACCTGAACCGCGGGCTGCTCCTCGCCTGCCGTGTCATCCGAATACTTGGGCACGAGCGGCATGTCCATGAACGGCGATTTTCCGGGCGCCGGGAAGTGCTGCTGGGGATACATCGGGTCATACCAGTACAGCGCTTTTTGCTCACCCAATGGCTGCGATGGGGAATACGCACCTCTTCCACTCAGCCAGAAGCCAGCGCCTATCCCAATAGCAAGGGCAGCAGCCACGACGAAACCAATCGACCTATTCCTCATGCCCGTACCTCTCCATAAACGAAATGCAGACGCGCTGCTGTTGCCGCCAGCTGTCCTTGCAGGTCCACATCCTGTAGCAGTGCCTCTACACGCTGCCGGCGTGCCGACAGCACTTCACTCAACGGTGACTTACCGGCGCGGTAGTCCGTTAGAGCGAGGTGTACCCGGTCCTCGGCCAAGGGCAAAAGTGTTTCGCGACTGCGCCGCACTGCCCGTTGCAAGCGTTGGTACTCGGCAAGGTCTGTTTCAAGCTGGGCTTGATGCTCGCGCAGGGCAGCGTCCTGCTCGTCTTCCAACTGGCGAACTTGTGCGCGTCGTGCCGCAATCATCGGGTCTTGCCGTGAGCTGGTGAACAATGGCAACTGGAAGCTGACTTGCAGGCTGACCATATTGCTGAAGTCCGGACCACGGCGCTGATAATCCACCCCCCAGGACCAATCCGATTTCTTTTCCGCCTGAGCCTGGTGTACCTGGGCTTGAGCCTCGCGTGTCATGGCGTTGTAGGTATTGAGCTCCGGATGGGCATGGACGGAGTGCGAGTATTGAGCTGCATCTACAGGCCAGACAGGGAACGTCGGCGCGCCTACTTCAGCGTCCTGCCCAATCCATCGCTTCAGCGCGGCTCGCGCTTGAGCTGACTGACTCAACAGAATGTCTTTCTGCTCGTCCAACTGTGCGGCTTCTTGCTTGGGAGCCAGCGTATCGGCGGTGGAGCCTGCGCCTCCGGCCAGGCGGGCCCGCACCGTGGAAGCCAGCAGCTCGTTTTCTTTGTAGAAGGCGTCGAACTGTTCAAGCTTTCGCTGCACGGTGTACGCAGTAACCCAAGCCTGTGCGGTTGCCGCCCTAACCTTCAGGCGTTCGAAGATCGCCTCGGCATCGGCTCGCTCGACGGTGGCCCGCGCTGACTCTATGCGAGCTTTGCGCTTATCCCGGTTCGGTACTTCTTGGGACAGGCCAACCACCTGCATGGTCATGAAGTCTCTATTTATGCTCCAGCGATCGGTGCCTTCAATCGGCAGGTTTTGTACCCCGAGATTCAGGCGCGGATCGGGTAGTTCGCCAGCTGGAATGACTGCGCTGCGCGCAGCTGATGCTTGCTCCTGGCGGGCCTGTAGAGAGGGAGCGTTGCGTTCAGCCAGTTGCAGCGCTTCATCCAGCGACAGCGTTGCAGCCTGAGCCGAGACAGCCGGCAGCAGTATTAACAGGACGGCCGTGGTTATCCGTCCCTGAAAACGTTGGGGAGTCATGAAAATGATTCCTCGAAAGATCAGCGCCTAGGCGCGTGCCATCGCTCCGCTGCTAGGCGGAACGACTGTGTGAAATTTAGAGGGAATCAGACGCGGGGAGGCCGCCATGGATCGGGGAGAGAGCCTGTCGCTATGCCTACGGCATAGGTATCAGCAGGTCGTGGCTTGGCGAAGGTCAGCCCAGGCGTCAGGAAGCTGAGCTGTACGGTACTGGCAGTCCTGCACTCCTGGCCGACCTTGCACGATTGGGCATGATCGTCAGTCTTACCCAGGTCTCGGTCCTGGCAGCAGTCATGGTCCATACCCGCCATCATTTCGATGCCCATGGCCTGCATTGGGCACGGTTCAGTCGCCGAATCCATGCCCGCCATCCCGTTAAGTGGAAGCGTCACGATGAGCATTAGGATGGTGAGCAGTCGAATGAACCGATTCATGATAGGCGAGTATAGGTTACCTGAGCGAAGCTAGCATTAAGAGGTGGGGCTGCGTTACCAACCGTTCTGAGGCCAATAGTCTGATGTAGAAATTTAAAACTGCTCTGGTGTTGTCTGTTCTTATAAATATTTTAGATAGCTGATGGTGCCCTACAGCCTCGCCTACAACGAGCACCCTAACTAGCCGTAGTCCGGTATTCCACCGTAAGGTGGGCTATCGCATGTGCAGAGCCACACTTTGAAAAGTCCTGCGCTCACACGGTCGGTATCTGGAGTAGCAACCGGGAGGGCAACGATGACGACAGCCAGCTTCCCGTGTGGCGCCGTGGCTATTGTAGTGGTGATAGGATTGCGCTGCCACGGACCGCACCATTGCCTCGTCAGTGCTGGTGTGGGGTGTCGCGGGAGGCGTTAGTGCAGGCGCATGACGGCAACTGGCGCCGCTGCCTGGCCTGCTTGGAGCAACTTCTGCCAATGTTGCAGCAAAGACCGCGCTTGATCTGCACGAACGCTACAGCCATCGTCTAGCTTTATGCATGTTCTGGCTAAGGCGGGGATTGCATCGCCGTATCGCTGGTCAAGGCTGGTTTATTTCGAGCTGTGCAGGAAAACTAGACAGCAGGTCCACGCAGTTGTACCGAGACCTAAAGTGGCCAAGCTAGTACGGTCTGCAAACCAAGGCGCTGTGATGGCGTCCCGACGCCGGTAGTGATTCAAGACGTCCGGAGAGCAGGGTAATCTAGGCTCGCAATGTTGGCCTTGCGCACCTGCCGGCAACTGCTCGCCAACTCCGTCCTGGATGTCTACATAAAAGGTCTGTTGAAAGACTGGACCCATTTCTGAAGGATTCAATAAATACTGGCCGCGCTCCTTTCCTTCCTCTCCCTTCTATCGCGCGCGGCGCGAATGGATAGGGGTGGAGCTCGGGCAAAGGAGCTCAGGAAGTGGGTTGGCGACTGTGCCTTTCCCTCCTCCTCGCAACCTAAAATTTAACCTCCAAAGACCTAGATAAGGTTTCCTGCTGACTCCCTTCCGCGCTTCTGCGACCGTGCACGGCATCCTGTGCGAGGTCCCCTATGAAGCGCCCTTCCCTATCACAAACGCTCGTCGTCACTGGCTTTGCTGCCCTGTCTGGTGCCTGCCTGTATCTCTACGTTGAGCTGTCCCACGTCAATCGCGACCTGAACGCGACGGCTGACCAGAACACGGTGCATGCCATCACCAAGCGTCTGGACAAGATGCAGGACCAGATGGATGGCTTCGCTGGCGGCAAGCCGGTCCAGGATGTGAACTTCCGGGCGAGCCAGCAGGCGCTGTCGCAGCGCATCGATACCGCCCAGGCCATGCTGGTGGAGATCCAGCGCGCCAACCAGACCGCGCTCCAAGGGATGGCCCAGGCGGGCGACCTGGTGGTGCTCGAGGCCAAGCTCGAAGGCCTGCAAAACGATCTGGGGGACCTGCGCAAAAAAGCAGTGGAGCCGGCCAAGGCACCGCCGCCACTGATCGTCCCCAGGCAGCGCAGCACCCCGGCGATCGCTCGTAAGCCCGAGCCGGCCAAGCCGATCGAGACGACTCCTCCCTTCACGGTAGTCGGCATCGAGTACCGCGGCGGTGAGCGCTTCCTCTCCGTCGCTCCGCCCGGCAGCACCCAGCTCAGCGAGCTCTACCTGGTGCGCCCGGGCGACAACGTCGGCGGCACCCGCTGGCGGCTGGCCAATCTCGACGACCGCCAGGCGCAGTTCAGCGTCGACGGCGCGACCCGCACCCTTTCCGTCAAGTAGTAGAGGCAACTCATGCGCCCCCAGTCCCCTCTCTTCCCGGCGAGCCTTGCGATCGCCCTCATACTGCTCTCGCCGTCCGCACCGGCGCTCACCGCAGACCTTGTCGCCCCCCAAGTCTTCTCCGGCGAAACGGGTAGCGCTGAGCGCCACAGCGCGGTCCAGCGTAACGACAGTGCCGTCGCCCAGGAATGGGGCCTGAGCAGTCAGGAATTCCAGCGCTACCGGACCCTGATGCAGGGTAGTCGCGGCGTCTACTCGCCCGGTCTGGATCCGCTCACCGCCCTGGGCATCGAGGCCCAATCCGATGCCGAGCGGCGCCGCTACGCCGAGCTGCAGGTTCGCGCCGAGGCGCAGCGGGTGCAGAAGGAGCTGGCGTATGACCAGGCCTACCGCGACGCCTGGAATAGCCTCTACCCGAACCTGCAGCCGGTGCAGGCCGGCGGCCAGGCGGCGCCTCAAGCCAGCCCAGCCGTACGCGGCAATGGGCGGCTCGCCGTGTTCGTGACCGATAGCTGCGCAGCCTGTACCGAGCGAGTTCAGGCGCTGCAGAGCGCTGGCCAGGCCTTCGACCTCTACCTGATTGGCAGTCAGAACGACGATGCCCGTATCCGCCGCTGGGCCGTGCTCGCCGGCGTCGATCCGGCCAAGGTGCGCGGACGGCAGATTACCCTCAACCACGACGCCGGCCGCTGGGTCCAGCTGGGCCTGGGCGGCGAACTGCCGGCTGTCGTCCGCGAGGTGAATGGGCAATGGCTACGGCAATGATCAAGGCGCTCGGCGCAGCTGTAGCCGGCGTGGCACTTGCGATCGGCGCCCAGGCTTCCGAGACACCGCCGCCCGCCTATCAGCTGGCTGCTCATCAGGCGGGCATTCCCTCCGAGGTGCTGTACTCGGTCGCCCTGCAGGAGAGCGGCGCCCGACTGCGCGGCAGGGGCGCACAACTGGTCCCCTGGCCCTGGACGCTCAATGTCGCCGGCGCCGGCTATCGCTTCGCCACCCGCGCTGATGCCTGCACTGCGCTATTGGTCGCGCTGAGCACCGCCGGCGCCAAGCGCGTCGACGTCGGCATCGCCCAGGTCAACATGGGCTGGAACGGCCATCGGTTCGGCCGTGGCGTTTCGCCCTGTGAAGCGCTCAACCCCTATAAGAACTTGGAAGTCGCCGCGCAGATGCTCGCCGAGCTGCGCGCCCAGGGCGGCGACTGGATCAATGTCGCTGGCCGTTACCACCGTCCCGCCGGCGGCGCCCCGGCTGCCAAGTACCGCGAGCTCTTCGCCAAACACCTGAGCCGGGTTACCGGCGTCACCTTACTGGCCTCGAACCCATGAAGCAGATCCTCCCGCTCCTCATCCTGACTGTGACCCTACCCCTGGCCGCCCAGGCCGCCAGCCTCACCGTGGTCGAAGACCGCGGCGGCATCTCTGCCCTGCCCTACTACCGGAGCCTGAACCCGGAGCCAGCGCAGACACAACGGCAAGCGCCGCTGCCACAGCCTGCCCAGGCCTTAGGCTTCCCCGTGCGATCGCAGCGGCTCACTCCCGGCACAGTCGAGGGGCGCGCACTCAACGCACCTGGCTTGCAGCCCTTCTTCCTGATCGGCGATGACGATCTGTCTCGCCAGTGGCTGGCCAGCTGCAAAGAGATCTTGCAGCGCCTCGGCGCCGCTGGCTTGGCGGTCAATGTCGCCAGCGCTGACCGGCTGGCCGCGATCCGCAGCTGGGCCGCAGGGCTGGCCATCAGTCCCGTCGTCGGTGATGACCTGGCAGCCCGCCTAGGAATCACGCACTACCCCGTACTCATCACCCCCACCGCTCTGGAGCAATAGGAGATCCCAGTGCCCAGCTCTCAGACTCCACACTCAGCCGCTGATGATGCCTATAAGCCGGATGCGCATGGCGTGAGTCCATCTCAGGATGAACGCCTCGGTTACCCCGTCACCTTCGGCCCAACACGGTCAGGTGCTTCCTTCTATCTGACAATGGTCATTCGCTTACCTGACCATCAAAAGGCACGCGCCGCCCTGGCTGGCGACGTCGAGGTCCTGGTCGATCTCCATGGTGGCGAGATCACCCGGCGTTCTCTGGACGATGAGATGACGCTCTGCGAGCGCTTCGAAGCAGCGCTGCCGCCCGGTGCGGCCGAAGCCATTCGCGAGGAGCACGCCGCTGGCCTGACGCTGCCACGCGCTGGCGAGCTGGAGCGCTAACCATGGCTCGTAATCATGCCCTAGACACGCTGCTGCGGCCTGCGGTGGAGCTCTACACCGTGCAGGTGTGCCTGGCTCTGGCCTTCCTGTGCGTCTTCGCACCCTGGGCCGTTGCTCTGACGCCGCTGTTCGGCCTGGTCACGGCCGTCGCTTTCGTCGGCTTCGGGGTCTACCGCTTGCGTCAAGCACTACGCGTGCTCCGATACCGGCGCATCATTCGGCGCCTGTCGTTCTACAGAATGACCAGCAAGGAGATCCCGGTCAGCAATGAGCGGCTGTTCATTGGTAAGGGCTTCCGCTGGGAGCAGAAACACACTCAGCGCCTGGTCGACACCTACCTGCCGCAGTACGCGCCCTATGTGGGGCCGTCGGAATGGACCAACAAGGCGCGGCGCCTCGAGGCACGCCTGGAGTTCGCGCCCTTCCCGCTCACTCTGCTGGCCAAGGCCACCGCCTGGGACAACGCGGCGAACCCGTTCCGACCGCTGCCTCCGGTGGGCGGCCTGCCGCGCCTGCATGGCATTGAGCCCGAGGAACACGACGTCACCCTGCCGCTGGGCGAGCGAGTGGGTCATTCCATCGTTCTGGGCACCACACGGGTGGGCAAGACGCGCCTGGCCGAGCTCTTCATCACCCAGGACATCCGCCGCAAGCGGCGCGGCCAGCATGAGGTGGTGATCGTCTTCGACCCCAAGGGCGATGCTGACCTCCTCAAGCGCATGTACGTCGAGTGCGAGCGCGCCGACCGGGCCAATGAGTTCTATGTCTTCCACCTGGGCTGGCCGGACCAGTCCGCACGTTACAACGCGGTGGGCCGCTTTGGTCGGATCTCTGAGGTGGCCACCCGCGTCGCCGGCCAGCTGTCCAGTGAGGGCAACTCGGCGGCGTTCAAGGAATTCGCTTGGCGCTTCGTCAACATCATCGCCCGGGCTCTGGTCGCCCTCGGCCGGCGGCCGGACTACCTGCAGATCCAGCAGCACGTGATCAACATCGAAGGGCTGTTCCTGGAATACGCCCAGAAATACTTCGATGAGCACGACCCCAAGGCATGGGAGAAGATCATCTTCATCGAGAGCAAGCTCAACGATAAGAACGTCCCCTTCAACATGAAGGGCCGACCGCTGCGGGTCATCGCCATCGACCAGTATCTGAACCAGACGCGCGTGCTGGATCCGGTCATGGATGGCCTGCGCAGTGCAGTGCGCTACGACAAGACCTACTTCGACAAGATCGTCGCCTCGCTGCTGCCGTTGCTGGAGAAACTCACCACCGGCCGCATGGCCGAGCTGATCGCCCCCGACTACCACGACGTCAACGACCCCCGGCCGATCTTCGATTGGATGCAGGTGGTGCGCAGACGCGCCGTGGTCTACGTCGGCCTGGACGCCCTCTCCGACACCGAGGTCGCCGCGGCGGTCGGCAACTCCATGTTCTCCGACCTGGTCTCGGTTGCCGGCCACATCTACAAGTACGGCATCGATGATGGCTTGCCCGGCGAGGCCAGCAGCAAGGTGGCCATCAACCTCCACGCCGACGAGTTCAACGAGCTGATTGGCGACGAGTTCATCCCCATGATCAACAAGGGCGGTGGTGCCGGCCTGCAGGTCACGGCCTACACCCAGACCCTGTCCGACATCGAGGCCAAGATTGGCAACCGCGCCAAGGCCGGGCAGATCATCGGCAACTTCAACAACCTCTTCATGCTGCGGGTGCGTGAGACAGCCACAGCCGAGCTGCTCACCAACCAGCTGCCCAAGGTCCAAGTTTTCACCGCCACGCCGGCAAGCAGCGCAAGCGACGCCGTCAACGGCAAGACTGCCTTCACCTCCAATACTCACGACCAGCTCAGCGCCACCAGTGTGCCCATGCTGGAGCCGGCTCATGTAGTGGGACTACCCAAGGGCCAGTGCTACGCGCTGATCGAGGGGGGCAACCTGTGGAAGGTGCGGATGCCCCTGCCGGCGGTGGATCCGGATGAAGCGATGCCCAAGGACCTGCAGGAGCTCGCGGAGAAGATGCGCAAGGCCTACCAGGTGGGTCAGGCCACCGGCAGCGAGTGGTGGGAAGCTCCTGGCCAGCGCCGGGTCGCGGACGAACTGCCCCTGGACCTGCAGGACGACTTCCGTCAGATGGCCCAAGGCGCCGCTGACGAAGGAGACGCGGCATGACCAGCGATCTCGATCATGCCCGCCTCATCGCCTTGGGCGCCGCCTGGTTGCGCCGGCAGGGCTTTCCCCTCGTCGCCACCGAGCTGAGGTGCTTCGGATCACGCGAGCAGCCCGATGTGCTGGGCTTTCGTAGCAACTGCTCAACGTTGATCGAGGTAAAGACCAGCCGTGCGGACTTCCTGGCCGATCGCAACAAGCCCGAGCGGGCCGCCGGCGGGCTAGGGCTCTACCGCTTCTACCTCTGTCCCGAGGGGCTGCTGCAGGCGGCTGATCTCCCATCGGGTTGGGGCTTGCTGGTGGCCACCGGCCGCCAGGTGGCCGAGGTCGTGCGGCCCCGCGGCAACCTTTGGCCGCCGGCAGGACGAGCCGGCGGTACCGAGTGGGAAG
>JAAIGE0100864705.1_pt1 | contig 11199 bp, 9 predicted proteins | sample 6487951 | NCBI WGS metagenome assembly JAAIGE01 (sample SAMN13974128, study PRJNA590717) | phyllosphere metagenome | biome: tomato field; feature: multiple bacterial spot infested tomato fields; material: tomato leaves; isolation source: leaves from tomato fields | host: Solanum lycopersicum ... | reverse complement strand
ATGATCAATCGGCTGGGTAAACCCGTTGATAAAACGGAATGGGGTATGACGCCTCCGACGGTAAACGCCTACTACAGCCCCGTACGTAACGAAATCGCCTTCCCGGCGGGTATTCTGCAATGGCCCTTCTTCGACCCCAATGCGGATGATGCCTTCAACTACGGAGCTATCGGAGCCGTCATCGGTCACGAAATGACGCACGGCTTCGACGATCAGGGCCGTCAGTACAATTATATGGGCATGCTGAAAAACTGGTGGAAGAAAGAAGATGCCGACCAGTTCAAGCAGCGGGCTCAGTTGGTAATCGACCAGTTTGATGGTTATACCGTACTCGACAACCTGCACGTAAAAGGTCAGTTGACGCTGGGCGAAAACCTGGCTGATCTGGGTGGGCTGTCGGTATCGTACGCGGCTTTCAAAACGTATACGAAACAAGGCAAGTCCAACGAGAAAATTGACGGTTTCACGCCCGATCAGCGTTTCTTCCTGGCTTTTGCCCAAATCTGGCGTACGAAAACCCGCGATGAAGCCCTGCGTCTTCGCGTAAACACGGATCCGCACTCTCCCGGCGAATTCCGTACGAACGGTCCGTTGTCGAACTTCGAACCTTTCTACGAAGCCTTCGGTGTGAAACCCGGCGATAAGATGTACCGTCCGGATGACATCCGGGCCAAAATCTGGTAAGATTTATACAATTTATCTGAGCGAAACGGAGCTGACGTATGGTTAGCTCCGTTTTTATTAGCAGGGATATGGAAGGCAGCTGCGATTGTTGGTAATGACAGTGAACCAATGGGGAGATACCTGCAAACAGGTTGTTGGTGACGCTACGCTAAACACCAACAACGGCGAAGGGCTGAGTAATTTACGATTTGGTACTATCCGGTGTAATGGGTAGGACGCGGTCGATTCCTTTCTTACGATTCCAGGGAGCGGTGGTCCGGCGGGCCATGTCGATGGTAAGCAGAATGACAATCAGGGTGAAAACCAGAAAGCCAATGAAGAATATTTTTTTCTGACGACTCATAGCCCGGCAAAGGTACGACAAATGCCAGAACGCTGTTCGCTGAATTAAAAAATGAACGTTTCGGGAAGGAATCGTTTATAAAAATTTTGACGGCTGTTACGCTTTTTCGCAAAGAAACGTATAGATTTAGGCCATACAAGAAACTACTATTCCCTTAACCGAAACAACCGGGTCTGGCCAATCAGGTCAGACCCGGTGCTTTTATACCCTTACGAAATATCAAATCCCGCCAGTTTTTCCGGGGAATCGTAAAAGATCAGGCGACCCGTACGACTGGAAACTTCCGCCCAATTCAGCTGCTCGAAAGCAATGGCTACTACACCGCAGGGAGGCACCGTACCCAGAATTTCATGACAGAGATACTCCGATAAATACGTAATGGAAGGATTATGCCCAACAATTACAGCCGAATGAACCGTTTCCGGAATGGCATTGATAGCCGCCAGATAGTATCGCGGGGCTCCTTCGTATAAATCTTCGATGAACTGTGTTTTTGCAAAATTAAAACCCAACTGTTCAGCCAATACCTGAGCCGTCATTCGGGTACGTTCCGCCGGACTACTGATAAGAACGTCGAGTTGAATAGGTTTTTCGTTCAGTAGGCGGCCCATGCGAGCGGCATCAATCAGACCCTGGGGCGTCAACGAACGCTGAAAATCGTAAGATGTACCTGCGGGCTGTTCGGCTTCGGCGTGGCGAACCAGATAAAGTAGTTTAGTCATTGAGGAAGTAGATAGCAATGTATCCAAACCTACGATATTTATGGAAGAAAGAGAGTGACCGTTGGATAAAATCGTGGGGAAAGCGGCAGAATCGCGAATAAACGCGGGAAATTGGCTAATTTTGTAGAACGGCTCAGCAAGAGCCGTTTTCCGTTTCCAAAACCAGGGAAACGTAGACCGCAGGAAAGAAAATTCGTTTTAATTTTTCCCGTAGCGGAGTCGATATTTTGATTATGAGCACCATCGAACAAGAAATTGCCAAACGCCGTACGTTTGGTATCATCTCTCACCCCGATGCCGGGAAAACGACCCTGACCGAAAAGCTGCTGCTGTTCGGAGGGGCCATCCAGACGGCAGGGGCGGTGAAGTCCAATAAAATTAAGAAAACAGCCACCTCCGATTTCATGGAAATTGAAAAGCAGCGGGGGATTTCGGTGGCTACGTCAGTCATGACGTTTGAATACGAAGGACTGAAAATTAACATTCTCGATACGCCGGGTCACAAAGACTTTGCTGAAGATACCTACCGTACCCTAACGGCCGTAGACTCGGTAATTCTGGTGATTGACTGCGTAAAGGGCGTCGAGGAGCAGACGGAACGGTTGATGGAAGTATGCCGCATGCGGAATACACCCGTGATCATTTTCGTCAATAAAATGGACCGGGAAGGACAGAATCCCTTTGATTTGCTCGACGAACTGGAACAGAAACTATTGATTAAAGTACGCCCGCTAACATGGCCGATTAACATTGGTCAGAATTTCAAAGGGGTGTATAATCTGTACGATAAATCGCTGAACCTGTTTAGCGTAAACAAAACCCGAATCGAACGGGATATTGTAGCGATTGATGATCTGAGTTCGCCCCAGCTCGACGAGCAGGTAGGCGAGCGGGATGCCAATCAGTTGCGGGAAGACGTGGAACTCATCGAAGGCGTATACGATACCTTCGACCGCGATGCGTACCTGCGGGCGGAAGTGGCTCCGGTATTTTTCGGATCGGCGGTCAATAACTTCGGGGTACAGGAATTGCTGGATACCTTCTGCGAAATTGCTCCGGCTACGCAGGAACGCCAGACCGACGTACGCATTATCGAGCCCACCGAGAAAAAATTCAGCGGATTCGTCTTTAAGATTCACGCCAACCTCGACCCCAAGCACCGCGACCGGATTGCCTTCCTTCGCGTATGTTCGGGGACTTTCGAGCGGAACAAATTTTATCACCACGTACGGCTGGACAAGGGCGTACGGTTTTCGAACCCCTACAACTTCATGGCCCAGTCGAAAGACGTCATCGACGAAGCCTTTCCGGGGGATGTAGTAGGTTTGTACGATACCGGAAACTTTAAAATCGGGGATACACTCACCGAAGGCGAGGATTTATTCTTCCAGGGTATTCCGAGTTTTTCACCGGAAATCTTCAAGGAACTCATCAACATGGATCCGCTGAAATCCAAGCAACTTGAAAAAGGTATTCAGCAGCTGACTGACGAAGGCGTAGCCCAGTTGTTCCTGATCCAGCCCGGTAACCGGAAGGTAGTAGGAACCGTAGGAGAACTACAATTTGAAGTGATTCAGTACCGCCTGGAGCACGAATACGGGGCCAAGTGTCGCTTCGATAACATGCCGATTTCAAAGGCTTGCTGGATTACGAGCGAGAATCCGTTGAAGTTGCAGGAGTATATTCGACTGAAAGGTCCGCAGATTGGCTACGATAAGGATGAACACCCGGTGTTCCTGGCCGAGTCGGAATGGATGCTGCGGATGAACATTCAGAATAATCCGGATATTAAATTCCACCTGACGTCAGAATTTAAGTTAGCCATGGAAGTCTGATTGGGTTAGTACTTAATTCTAGGGATATTATATAATTGCGAAAAGCGGGTTTCTGAATCAGAAATCCGCTTTTTGTATGATTTCTGGGCTTGAACGGACGTAAAGCGTGTTGGATGGGGTTGACAGAAATAGATTTAATTAATAATTTTGCGGTCACCATTGGAAAAACAGGGAGAAATCTCTAATTATGCCATGGAGTTCAACCTAAAAATTTATCTCAGATGAAAAAGTTTCATTTACTTGCGTCTGCCGTCGGCCTGATGGCACTTTCCCTTACTTCTTGCCAGCGTACCCAGTACACGACGTTCCAGAAGTCTACTGCACCTGCCGTTGAGCACGTAGCTCAAGCTCCTTCAACCGCTCAGTTACCCGCTTCTGTTGCTCAGGCACCAGTCGTAGCTCAGCCTTCGCTGATGGATGCCGTAGCTGAAGAAAAAGCTCCAGTAGCGGAAGCATCGGTAGCCGTAGCTTCTACGAAAAAGGCAGTCGTTGTCAACAAGAGAGCAGCGAAATTGATGAGCAAGGTTACGTTCGCGAAAAACGAGCAAGGCCATGTAAACGTAGTAGCTCAGCAGGGTAAAAAACTGACTGCGACCGAGAAACTCGTCGTTAAGAAAGTAAACAAACAAATCGCTAAAGCAGAAAAAGCTCAGGCGAAAGGTAAGAAGCCTTTTTCTGAGTGGAACAAATACCTGCGTATCGGGGTAATCCTGCTAGCTGGAGCCTTGATCCTTTCCATTCTCTTCCCCGTAGTGGGCGTGGCTTATGGTATCTGGGTGATTGCTTACCTGGCATGGTTAGCCGGTGTGATTCTGACCGTATATGGTCTGGGTCTGGAATTAGCCTGGTGGTAATCGAATCTTTCGAACTATTGATCTCAAACCACAGCTCTCGGGCTGTGGTTTTTGCTTTATAAGGCTTTTAACGGCTAATTATTCGGTATCTTTCGCCCTAAGCCTTATTTATTGAGCATGAAACGCCTCTTTACTAACTTAACCTTCTGGGTCCTAACCGCCATTACTTTAGGTATTTTACTCGGCCACTTTGCCCCCGAGATTGCCCTTTACCCCATTTTGAATGAACCACTGAAAGGCCATTTTATGGGTCAGGAACTGAGTATCGGCAGTACCGTCAGTGAATTCCTAAGCGGCATTTTTATCAGTACCGTCAAACTCTTCATCAATCCTATTATTTTCATCACCATTACGCTGGGAATTATCAGCATGGGCGATTTGAAAAAAGTCGGCAAAGTAGGAGCCAAGGCCCTGATTTACTTCGAAGTAGTTACCACGTTCGCCCTGATTATCGGCGTAGCCCTGGCTCAGATCTTACGGCCCGGCGACGGGGTCGTGACCAATCAGGTGAAGGGCGGTGATATTTCCAAATACACCAATACCGCCACCGATTTTAGCTGGTGGAAGTTTTTCGGCGATAATGTAACCTTACAGGTATTGCTCGTGGCGTTGATACTGGGGTCTCTGCTCAGTAATTATTCGGGTCGCGAACGGGTGGTTAAAGCCCTGGCTTTTGTTTCCAAATACGTTTTCTGGGGTTTACACAAAGTCATGCTGCTGGCTCCGGTAGGGGCTTTTGGCGGGATGGCGTATACCATTAGCAAATACGGCATTCACACCCTGTTACCGCTGGGTAAGCTCATGCTGACGGTTTACCTCACGATGGCCTGTTTCGTCTTTGGCGTGCTCGGCCTCATTCTGCGTACGTACAAGCTCAGTATCTGGCAGTTTCTCAAGTATATCAAAGAAGAGCTGCTGATTGTACTCGGTACGTCTTCTTCCGAAGCAGCCCTGCCTTCCATCATGGAAAAACTCGAACGGATGGGCTGTTCCAAACCCGTTGTAGGGCTGGTGGTACCGGCGGGCTACTCGTTCAATCTCGACGGTACAACGATTTACCTCTCAATGGCGACCATTTTTCTGGCTCAGGTCTTTCATGTGCACCTGAGCTGGGAACAGATTCTGACCATCATTGGTATTCTGATGGTCACTTCTAAAGGAGCCGCTGGCGTTACGGGAAGTGGCTTTGTAGTACTGGCATCCACGCTTACGGCGGTAAAGGTAATCCCGGTCGAAGGGCTGGCTTTGTTGCTGGGCGTTGACCGCTTCATGTCGGAAGCTCGGGCCATTACCAATATCATCGGCAATGGCGTGGCGACCGTATGGATTGCCAATAACGAGAAAGAATTTGACCGCCTGAAAATGGAAGCCGCCATGCAAACCGAATCGTAAGCGGGCATTATTTTATACGTAAAAACCTCAAAAGGGAATTTCGTATGCTTGCATAATAATTCCTTTTTTTTCAACTTTGAAGAAAACCGGAGCACGTTATGAAAGCTGAAAAAACCGTAGACTTCCACATCAAGACTGCCTGGTACGCAATCAGCCGGATGTACAATTCCAGTGCTGCTAAAGTCGATATGAGTATGGCCGTGGGATATGTGCTACTCAACGTTGACAAAAACGGTACGCCGGCGACCAAAATTGCCCCGCTCCTGGGCCTCGAACCGCGTTCGCTGACGCGTATGCTGAAGACGCTCGAGGAGAAGGGCTGGATTTACCGCCAGACCGACGCCGAGGATAAACGCGTTGTGAATGTGTTTCTGACCGAAGAAGGAAAGAAAAAACGGGACTTTGCCCGGGAGGGGGTTTTGGAGTTCAACCAAGCCATTCATCAGCGGGTAGGCGAAGAGAAATTACAGGTTTTCTTTGAAGTAATGCGGGAGATTCAGCGGGTCGTCGACGCTGAAAATATCAGCATGCGGGCGGAAGCTCTCAAAAACAAGGTATTTGGCGATACTACACTCTAACTCATTCTGATCGTTCAGCCGTTTTATGGAATTAACCTTATCCACGCCAGCACTTTTGTTTTCAACGGCATCGCTGCTGCTGCTCGGATTTACGAATCGTTTTACCGCTACGGCTAAAGTCATTCGGGATTTGCACGCCGAGTACCGCGTCGATCCCAAGTCCATGAATAACATTATTCTCATCGAACAGATTCGCTCGCTGCAGTTCCGGGTTTTACTAATTCGGAATATGCAATTTCTAGGCGTCAGTAGCCTGTTCCTGAGTATTTTATGTATGATTTTCATTTATCTCGAATACCAGGTAGCGGCGGGCTGGATTTTCGGTATTGCCCTGTTTTTACAGGCGGGAGCCCTGGCGATTTCTGTCTTCGAGATTACCATTTCCATTGAAGCTCTCAAAATTGAACTTTCGGATATGGAACACGTCCTCGGTCAGCAGTCAACCGTACGACGATTACGCGATGTACTCCGCTGGATCAATCGGAAGAAACGCTGATTCATCCGCTAAAAACCTAATCACTTACCTCAGACCATGAATCGTTCGATAAAAAAAGTTGCCGTACTAGGTTCGGGTATTATGGGTTCCCGTATTGCCTGCCACTTTGCTAATGTGGGTTGTCAGGTGCTTCTGCTCGACATTGTACCTAAAGAAATTACTGCGGCTGAAGCAGCCAAAGGCCTTAGCCTCGATTCCAAAGTCGTTCGAAATCGGTTGGTTAGCGAAGCGTTCCAAAATACACTCAAAGCCAATCCGGCCCCACTCTATAGTAAGACCTTTGCCAGCCGGATTACGCTGGGAAACTTCGAGGATGATTTTGTTAAAATCAAAGAGTACGACTGGGTGATTGAAGTAGTAGTCGAACGCCTCGATGTCAAAAAAAGCATTTTTGAGAAAGTAGATGCCTTACGAAAGCCCGGTACCCTGGTTACTTCAAACACCTCGGGTATTCCCATTCACCTCATGGCCGAAGGGCGAAGTGAAGACTTCCGGAAGAATTTCTGCGGTACTCACTTTTTTAATCCGCCCCGCTATCTCAAGCTGCTGGAAATTATTCCCACGCCCGAAACGGACCCGGAAGTAATTGATTTCCTGATGCACTACGGCGATTTGTACTTGGGGAAAACGACCGTTCTCGCCAAGGATACACCCGCCTTTATTGCCAACCGCGTCGGGATTTATGCCCTCATCCAGAGTATTCGGGCGACGGAGAAACTGGGATTGAGTATCGAAGAAGTGGACAAGCTGACGGCGGATATTATCGGTCGTCCGAAGTCCGGTACCTTCCGTTTGTCCGATGTCGTGGGATTGGATACTACTGTTCACGTCGCTAACAATTTGTATCAGACGCTTACGGAAGACGAATCGAGAGAAGCTTTTCTGCTGCCCGATGTGATTCAGAAGCTGATGGCAAATAAGTGGCTGGGCGACAAGACGGGTCAGGGTTTCTATAAAAAAATCAAAGATGAGCAGGGCAAATCGGTCATTCTCGCTCTGGATCTGAAAACGTTCGAGTACCAGCCTTCGCAGAAAATCAAGTTGGGCATCATTGATACGCTCAAGAAGCTTCCTACGCTGGCCGAACGCTTTCCCGCCGCTCTGGCTGATACCAGTAAAGCCGGTGATTTCTACCGGACGACCTTCGCCGATACGTTTCGCTACGTCACGTACCGGATTCCCGAAATTGCTGACGAACTCTATAAAATCGATGAGGCGATCAAAGCCGGTTTTGGCTGGCAACTGGGCCTGTTTGAGACCTGGGACGCGATTGGACTGGCGAAAGGCATTGAGCTAATCGAAAGTCAGGGGCAAAAACCGGCCGACTGGGTTTACGCCATGCGGGATGCCGGGTATACGCAGTTTTATACAATCGAAAAGGGTCGTCGGTTTTATTACGACCTATCCAGTCAAAGTTATCAGGCTATTCCAGGACAAGAAGGTTTTATTATCCTGAATAACTTACGGGGTAATCAGGAAGTATGGAGTAATCCGGAAGCGACCATTTTCGATCTGGGCGATGGCATTCTGGGCCTGGAAGCCCGTTCGAAGATGAATACGTTTGGTCCTCACGTAATCGAAGCCTTGTCGAAGGCGATTTCGCTGGCTGAACAGAGCTATCAGGGCTTGGTGATTGGGAACGACTCGCACGAGGCTTTTTCCGCGGGGGCGAATCTGGCCATGCTTTTCATGTACAGTATTCAGCAGGAATGGGACGAAGTCAACCTGATGATTGCCCAGTTCCAGAAAGCCATGATGCGGGTACGGTACTCCTCCGTGCCGGTCGTAGTGGCTCCGCATACGCTGGCCCTGGGCGGTGGTTGCGAAATCAACCTCCATGCCGACCGCGTAGTGGCCGCAGCTGAAACGTATATGGGACTGGTAGAAGTGGGCGTTGGCGTGATTCCAGCGGGTGGCGGTACCAAAGAGATGGCCCTCCGTTGTTCGGATTTATATCAGTCGGGCGATCCTGAACTCAATATTCTTCAGAACGCGTTCATGAACATTGCTACGGCCAAAGTGTCTGCCTCCGCTCAGGAAGCACTGGAAATGAATTACTTACGGCCGGGCGATCAGGTTGTGCTGAACCGTTCACGGCTGATTGCCGAAGCGAAAGAAGCCGCTTTGGAACTAGCGAATGCCGGCTATACGCAGGCTCCGCAACGCAGTGACATCAAAGTGCAGGGCCGGGCGGGAATCGCCCTTTTTGAGGCAGGTATCGCTCAGATGCGATTGGCCAATTTTATCTCCGACCACGACAAAAAGATTGCTCAAAAGCTGGCCTACGTTATCTGTGGAGGCGACCTAAGTTATCCGCAACTGGTGACGGAACAGTACCTGCTGGATTTGGAACGGGAAGCGTTCCTGAGTCTTTGTGGCGAACGTAAGACTTTAGAGCGGATGCAGGGCTTACTGACCGGAGGCAAACCGCCTCGCAATTAGCTAATCTGCTCTAGACAGGCATCCTTTCACCAGATATAATTTTGGGGAAAGGCTGCATGGTTTTACAGAAAACGAAAACGCTTTCTAATCAAAGTGCGGAAAAAATTCCTCTAGCCTGTTTGTCTTTTGGTAATTAGACGGCTTTTGTTTGTACTATCTAAAGTCGGGTACAAGATTTTTAGAAGTTTTTAAGTATTCAAACAATCAACCGGAGGAGACTTCCTCATAATTGCTACACGACTATGAAAAAGGTAACCATGTTATGCATGCTGGCGGCTAGTGCTCTGGCATTCCAGGCTTGTAACGAATCGAAATCAGATAAGGCCTCTGAAGAGCATGCCGAAGCAGCTACCGAACAGGCGAAAGATATGAACGACAGCCTGCAAACGGTTGACGAAAAAGACGCTCAATTTGCCATGAAAGCCGCCGGCGGTGGTATGTACGAAGTAGAAGTGGCTAAACTGGCCGAGCAGAAAGCCAGTAACGCTAAAGTAAAAGAATTTGCTGCCATGATGATCAAAGACCATGGTAAAGCAAACGAAGAGCTGATGTCGCTGGCTTCAGCCAAAGGCATCACCTTGCCTGCCACGATGGATGAAGACCATCAGAAGCACTATAATGATCTGAAAAAACTTTCGGGTAAAGATTTCGATAAGAAATACGTAGAACTGATGAAAGACGATCACGATAAAGATCAATCGTTATTTAATACGCAGGCTACCGAAGGAAAAGATGCCGAGCTGAAAGAATTTGCCACGAAAACTTCGGGCGTCATCCAGCAGCACCTGAACCATATCAAACAGATTAGTGAAAGCATGAAGTAATTCAGCTTGACTAAGACTAAAACATAAAAGCGGGTACGAACGTGTTTCGTACCCGCTTTTATGTCTTCACAAAGTACTGATTTTTATCGTATAAAATCAGTGCTTCTCAAGGAGTCTCGCAACTTGCATCTATTTGCGAATGGTATACGTCTTCGGATGTTGTTTATCCAGTACTAGCAGTAACCCTTCGCGGGTAAGTTGTTGTAATAGCTTATCGGCCCGGTATTCCGAGATATTGACGAGTTGGGCGAATTGCTTTGCGGCAATCTGCTCGTTCTTTTTCAGGTGGGCCAGCAGTCGTTTAACATTGTGTTGTTGCAGTAACTCCGGCGAAATGTCGTGCGTTTCCTGTAGCCATTTCTCCATCTGTTTGCTGGCCGGTACGGATTTATCGCGGGCCCGTACGTACACTTGCCACTGTCCCTGCGGATCTTTGGCCTGATGAGGCTTGTCTTCGCTTTCATCCACGCGGGCAATCAGCACCAGGCGTTCGTCGTGCTGTACCATTTGGTAACGAACCAGTACACCCGGCTGGACAAATAAATCAGAAGCGGCTTCCAGTTTTTGCACGACATCTTTCTCCGAATCAAGGCCTTTGACTGTACGATCGTCGTTAATGCCAATCACCAGCCAGCCACCCGAGGTATTGGCAAAAGCGGCGAGGGTTTTGGCGATACGGCCGGGAGCCTCAATCGTGCGTTTGAATTCAAGCGTGGAGCTTTCAGTTTGACTAAGTAAATCGTTTAGGGTCGGAAATGCCATTCAGAATTGGATAGAGTGGATAAGTGTCGGGGAAAAGTACGCCCGTTTGCTCTCGTTTATTTAACAGTTAAGATACGACTTCCGTTCTACATTTTTATACGGGAAAGCCTAAAAAATCGCCGCCTCAACGGCCCCGGGGGTGATATTCCGTGATAACCGTTTTGAGATAATCCCGATCCAGGTGCGTATAGATTTCGGTTGTGGTGATGGATTCATGCCCGAGCATTTCCTGTACTGCCCGCAAGTCGGCTCCGCCTTCAATCAAGT
>JAAIGE0100825979.1_pt1 | contig 11203 bp, 10 predicted proteins | sample 6487951 | NCBI WGS metagenome assembly JAAIGE01 (sample SAMN13974128, study PRJNA590717) | phyllosphere metagenome | biome: tomato field; feature: multiple bacterial spot infested tomato fields; material: tomato leaves; isolation source: leaves from tomato fields | host: Solanum lycopersicum ... | reverse complement strand
GCCAGGCCATTACACCAGAAAATAGCCCCCTCTTCCGTGGTCAGGACGACCGCATCCGGCAGCGATTCCGCCCCGCTGCGAAAGCGTTTAATCAGGCTTCCCAGCTCGCGCCGACGCTTTTTATTACGCATCTGCATCTGGTGCAGACCATACAGCAGCGGCTCCCAACTGCCGCGGCCAGGCGGAGGAGTCATGCTCCGGTCCACCCACAGCCACCACGACAGGCGCATCAAATTCCAGAAATGCCAGATCAGCAAACCGGTCACTGCCGCCAGTAAAAACCACGGCAAATGACCCACAAACGCCCCCAGAATCAGGGCCGGAATACACGCTAAAAAGAGCTCCAGCGCCAGCCTTTTCCATGACAGCCGTTCCAGCACGGGTCACACTCCTGTCAAAATTCAGAAACGGGCGGAGAAACGATACCCCGTGCCGCGAACCGTTTGCACCATACGATCATGGCCACTGTGTTCCAGCGCTTTGCGCAGGCGGCGAATATGGACGTCCACCGTGCGGTCTTCCACATAAACGTTGGTCCCCCAGACGTGGTTCAGCAGCTGTTCACGGCTGTACACCCGCTCCGGATGGGTCATAAAGAAGTGCAATAATTTAAATTCCGTCGGTCCCATATCCAGCGGACTGTCGCCGGTCATTACCCGGTGCGATGAAGGGTCGAGGCTCAGCCCCTGCATTTCGATCACCTCTTCCACCGCCATCGGTGAAATACGGCGCATCACCGCTTTGATTCGCGCCACCAGCTCTTTCGGAGAGAAAGGCTTGGTGATGTAGTCATCCGCGCCGGTCTCCAGGCCGCGAACGCGATCCTCTTCTTCTCCACGCGCGGTCAGCATCACTACCGGAATATCCCGCGTCATCGCCTCGCGCTTGAGCAGTTTAATAAACTGCAGCCCCGAACCGCCCGGCAGCATCCAGTCCAGGAGAATCAAATCAGGCCAGGGTTCATTGAGTTGATTCACCGCGCTGTCATAATCTTCCGCTTCGACAGGCTGAAAGCCATTTTGCTCCAGAACAAAGCAGACCATTTCGCGGATTGGAGCTTCATCTTCAACGACCAGAATTCTTCTCGCCATTATTTACCCTGTGTTTTTTAGCCATCAGTATAGAAGTGCGGCGTCATTATGCGTCACTTTTGTGACAGATTTATGAAAAAAATGACCGTCTGATGATCGGGTATTTTGAAGCACGACGCGGACTTACCCCTCACGAACAAGTGGTATACTGCCGCCCATGCTTTTTTCGCTAGGGAAGATTTATGCGCCTCCTTCACACCTCCGACTGGCACCTGGGCCAGAATTTTTACAGCAAAAGCCGCGCGGCCGAACACGACGCTTTTCTTACCTGGCTACTGGACCGCGCGCAGGAGCATGAAGTCGACGCCATTATCGTGGCTGGCGATATTTTTGATACCGGCTCGCCGCCGAGCTACGCCCGCGAACTGTATAACCGTTTCGTCGTCCAGTTGCAGCAGACCGGCTGTCGCCTGGTGGTGCTGGCGGGCAACCACGACTCGGTGGCGATGCTCAATGAATCCCGCGATATCCTCGCCTTTTTACACACCACCGTGGTGGCGAACGCCGGCTACGCGCCGATTGAGCTGCCGCTGCGCGACGGCACGCCGGGCGCCATCTTCTGTCCGGTGCCGTTTTTACGCCCGCGCGAGCTGGTGACCAGCCAGGCCGGTCACTCCGGTCGGGAAAAACAGCAGCTGCTGCTGCACGCCATCAGCGACTATTATCAGGAGCAGTATCAGCAGGCCTGCGCGCTGCGCGGCGATCGGCCGCTGCCCATCATTGCCAGCGGCCACCTGACCACCGTCGGCGCCAGCAAAAGCGATGCCGTCCGCGACATTTACATCGGCACACTGGATGCCTTTCCGGCGCAACACTTCCCCCCTGCCGACTACATTGCGCTGGGCCATATTCACCGGGCGCAGATGGTCGGCGGCTGCGAGCATATCCGCTACAGCGGCTCGCCGCTGCCGCTGAGCTTCGATGAAACCGGCAAAGCGAAATCGGTGCATCTGGTGAGCTTTAGCGAGGGGCGACTTAGCGCCGTGGAAACCCTGGAGGTGCCCGTGACCCAGCCTCTGGCGGTAATCAAAGGCGATCTGGCCGCCATCACCGCCCAGCTGGAGCAGTGGCGCGGCGTCGAGCAGGACCCGCCGGTGTGGCTGGATATCGAAATCACCACCGAGGACTATCTGCACGATATTCAACGTCATATTCAGGCGCTAACGGAGGATCTGCCGGTGGAAGTGCTGCTGGTGCGCCGCAGCCGCGAGCAGCGCGAGAGAATACTGCTCAACGCCCAGCGGGAGACGCTCAGTGAACTGAAGGTGGAGGAGGTGTTCGAGCGCCGGCTGGCGCTGACCGAAATTGACGATATGAAGCGCGCCCGGCTGCATGAGCTGTTCGCCCATACGGTGCATACGCTCACCGCGGAGGACGAAAACGCATGAAAATCCTCAGTCTGCGTCTGAAAAACCTCAACTCCCTGAAAGGGGAATGGAAGATAGACTTTACCGCCGAGCCGTTCGCCAGCAATGGCCTGTTCGCCATTACCGGCGCCACCGGGGCCGGGAAAACCACGCTGCTCGATGCCATTTGCCTGGCGCTCTATCATGAGACGCCGCGCCTGAATAAAGTCTCCCAGTCGCAAAACGACCTGATGACCCGCGATACCGCCGAGTGTCTGGCGGAAGTCGAGTTTGAAGTAAAAGGCATCGCCTACCGCGCTTTCTGGAGCCAGAACCGGGCCCGTAACCAGCCGGATGGCAATCTGCAGGCGCCCCGCGTCGAGCTGGCGCGCTGCGCTGACGGCAAAATCCTCGCCGATAAAGTCTCGGACAAGCTGGAGCAAACCGCGACGCTTACCGGCCTCGACTATGGCCGTTTCACCCGCTCGATGCTGCTTTCCCAGGGGCAATTTGCCGCCTTCCTGAACGCGAAGCCGAGCGATCGCGCGGAGCTGCTGGAGGAGCTGACCGGCACGGAAATCTACGGCCAGATTTCAGCCATGGTCTACGAACAGCACAAAGCCGCTCGCCATGCGCTGGAGAAGTTCGAAGCCCAGGCGGCGGGCATCGTCCTGTTGACGGAGGCCCAGCAGCAGGCGCTGCAGGAAAGTTTGCAGGTACTTACTGACGAAGAAAAAGCCCTGCTGGCCCAGCAGCAGAGCCAGCAGCAGCAGCTCCAGTGGCTGACCCGCCGCGACGAGCTGGCGCAGCAACAGCAGCAGGCCGCCACCCGGCAGCAGCAGGCCCGCCAGGCGCTGGCGGACGCCGCCCCGGCGCTGGCGAAGCTTGAGCTGGCCCAGCCCGCCGCCCAACTGCGTCCCCTGTGGGAGCGCCAGCAGGAGCAGACGGCAGGCCTGGCGCAAACCCGGCAGCGGATCAGTGAAGTAAATGCTCGCTTACTTGCCAGCACGGCGCTGCGCGCGCGCATCCGCCAGGGCGCCTTGCGCGCTCAGCAGCAGCGTCAGGCTGAACTGGCCGATCTGGCGCAGTGGCTGGCCGCCCATGAGCGTTTCCGCTTATGGGGTCAGGAGATCGCCGGCTGGCGAGCGCAATTCTCGCAACTGACGCGGGATAAACAACAGCTAACGGCTCAGAGCACCCGCCTGGCCGCGCTACGCCAGAAGCTGGCCACGCTGCCAGCCAGCCCTCTCGCCCTGAGCGCGGATGACGTTGCCGCAGCGATAGAACAGCAAACCCAATCGCGGCCGCTGCGCCAGCGCCTGCTCTCCCTGCATGAGCAGCATCAGCTGCTGCGCAAGCGTCTGCGCCAGAACGCCGAGAGCGTCCAGCAGGCGCAGGCGGAGCAGGTAAAACTTAACGCTACCCTGACGCTGCGCCGGGAACAATATAAAGACAAAAACCAGCACTATCTCGACCTGAAGGCGCTCTGCCAGCGGGAAGAAACGATTAAAGACCTGGAAAGCTACCGCGACCGGCTCGAGGCGGGTAAGCCCTGTCCGCTGTGCGGCGCCTGTGAACACCCGGCGATTGAACAATACGCCTCGTTGACGCTCACGGATAATCAGCGCCGCCGCGATGCGCTGGAAAAGGAGGTCGCCGCGCTGAAAGAAGAAGGCCTGCTGATCCTCGGGCAGGTCAAGGCCCTGACGCAACAGCTTCAGCGTGACACCGAAGCGGCCGGGCGGCTCGCAGAGGAAGAGCAAGCGCTTACTAAAGCGTGGCAGGAGACCTGCGCCTCTCTGCACATCACGCGGGATATTGCGCAAGAGATAAACGACTGGATGCAGGAGCAGGAGCGCTACGAGCAGCAGCTCTATCAGCTCAGCCAGCGCCTGATGTTGCAGAGTCAGCTTAACGATCAGCAGGCGCTGGAGCGCCAGGCCGAGCAGCAGCTGGCGGCCACGCGCCAGGGACTGGAGAGCGCCCTGCAGGCCCTGGCCCTGAGCCTGCCGGCAGAAGGGACAGAAGCCGCCTGGCTGCACGCTCGCGAAAGCGAATTTGCCCAGTGGCAGGCGCAACAGACCCAACATGATGCCATTCAGCAGCAAATCGCTGCTCTGCGGCCACTGCTGGAGACGCTGCCGACCAGCGACGAGACAGAGGTTGAAGCTGAGTCGGCCATCCCGGACAACTGGCGCGAAATCCACGAGGAATGCCTGTCGCTGCACAGCCAGCTTGTCGCCCAGCAGCAGCAGGAAACTCAGGAAAAGGCGCGTCTGGACCAGTCGCAGGCGCACTTCACCTCCGCCCTGGCCGCCAGCCGCTTTAGCGATCGGGAGGCGTTCCTCGCCGCGCTGCTGGATGACGAGACCGCCCAGCGGCTGACGCAGTTAAAACAGACGCTGGAGCAGCAGCTTCAGCAGGCGGCCGCGCTCTGCGAGCAGGCGACCCGGCAACATGAGGCGCACCTGGCGCTGCGTCCGCAAGGGGTGGACGCTGACGTCCCCACCCTGCAAACCCAGCTGCACGCCCTGGCCCAGCGGCTGCGGGATAACACTACCCGCCAGGGTGAGATCCGCCAGCAGCTCAGGCAGGACGCAGAGAGCCGTCAACAGCAGCAGGCGCTGGGGCAGCAGATTGCAGAGGCGGCGCAGCTGGCGGACGACTGGGGCTATCTCAATTCGCTGATCGGCTCCAGCACCGGCGACCGGTTCCGCAAATTCGCCCAGGGGCTGACGCTGGATAATCTGGTCTGGCTGGCAAACCAGCAGCTCAACCGCCTGCATGGCCGCTATCTGCTACAGCGCAAGGCCAGCGAGGCGCTGGAGCTGGAGGTTGTCGATACCTGGCAGGCCGACGCCGTGCGCGACACCCGCACCCTCTCCGGCGGCGAAAGTTTCCTCGTCAGCCTGGCGCTGGCCCTGGCGCTGTCAGACCTGGTGAGCCATAAGACGCGGATTGACTCCCTGTTTCTTGATGAAGGCTTCGGCACCCTCGACAGCGAAACGCTGGACACGGCGCTGGACGCCCTGGATGCCCTTAACGCCAGCGGTAAGATTATCGGGGTGATCAGCCACGTGGAGGCGATGAAAGACCGCATTCCGGTGCAGATCAAAGTGAAGAAGATTAACGGCCTGGGCTATAGCCGGCTGGACAAAGCGTTTGCGGTGGAGTGAGGTCTGAATTATGGCGATGTCCCCGCCCCCTAACCCTCTCCCGAGGGAGAGGATCCGGGTGCGGGGAAGCGGTTCAGGTCCCCTGGAGCGGCCACAGCCAGGCCGCGCCGCGTACCCCGCTGGAGTCACCGTGCATCGCTTTGCGGATCGGCGTTTCACACTCGCCGCCGAAGACCCACTGCTTCACCAGGTCCGGCACCGTCTGATACAGCCGTTCGACGTTGCTCATCCCGCCGCCCAGCACGATAACGTCCGGGTCGAGGATATTCACCACGTGGGCCAGCGATTTCGCCAGCCGCTGTTCATAGCGGCTCAGCGCCAGTTCAGCCTTTTCGTCACCTTCTCCCACCAGGCGCATAATCTCGCTGCCGGTTAACCCTTTGCCGCTCAGCCGTTGATAGTCGGTGGCGAAACCGGTGCCGGAGATAAAGGTTTCGATACACCCCTGTTTGCCGCAGTAGCAAGGGACTTCCGCACGGTAGCGCAGCTCATCGTCGTTCATCCACGGCAATGGGTTATGTCCCCATTCGCCAGCGTTACCATTGCCGCCGATATGCGCCCGCCCGTTGAGCGCCACCCCGGCGCCGCAGCCGGTGCCGATAATCACCGCGAATACCGTTTGCGCCCCCGCCGCCGCGCCGTCCACCGCTTCCGACACCGCCAGACAGTTGGCATCGTTAGCCAGCCGGACTTCCCGCTCAAGGCGCAGGCTGAGGTCCTTATCAAAGGGCTGGCCGTTGAGCCAGGTCGAGTTGGCGTTTTTCACCACCCCGGTATAAGGCGAAATTGAGCCAGGAATGCCCATCCCCACGGTACCCTGCTGTCCGGTCGCCTGCTCGGCCATCGCCACCAGAGTGGCGATGGTCTCGATGGTTTGCCGGTAGTCCTCCCGCGGCGTGGGTAACCGGTGGCGAAACAGCTGTTCTCCCTGGTCGCTCAGGGCTATCACTTCGGTTTTTGTTCCACCTAAATCAATACCAATACGCACGCTCAGCTCCTCACCCCGATTAACAATGCAAGCATAGCGACAATTCGCTATCATGCCCGCCTGATTTAACGACAAAGCCGTGGAAATTATCATGCTGTGGTTCAAAAATTTAATGGTTTACCGTCTCAGCCGCGATATCGAATTGCGCGCCGAGGAGATGGAAAAACAGCTGGCCGAGCTGACATTTACCCCTTGTGGCAGCCAGGATATGGCGAAAACCGGTTGGGTGTCGCCGATGGGATCGCACAGCGACGCGCTGACGCATACGGCAAACGGCCAGATCATTATCTGCGCGCGTAAAGAAGAGAAGATCCTGCCGTCGCCGGTGATTAAGCAGGCGCTGGAGGCAAAGATCCAGAAGCTGGAAGCCGATCAGGGGCGCAAGCTGAAGAAGACCGAGAAAGATTCCCTGAAAGATGAAGTGCTGCACTCGCTACTGCCGCGCGCCTTCAGCCGCTTCAGCCAGACAATGATGTGGATCGACACCGTCAACGGCCTGATCATGGTCGACTGCGCCAGCGCGAAGAAAGCGGAAGATACTCTGGCCCTGCTGCGTAAAACCCTCGGCTCGCTGCCGGTGGTGCCGCTGACCCTGGAGAATCCGATTGAGCTAACGCTGACCGAGTGGGTCCGCTCCGGCACCGTGGCGCAGGGCTTCCAGCTGCTGGACGAAGCCGAGCTGAAAGCGATGCTGGAAGATGGCGGCGTGATCCGCGCCAAGAAGCAGGATCTGGTTAGCGACGAAATCGCTGTACACATTGAGGCCGGGAAGGTCGTCACCAAGCTGGCGCTGGACTGGCAGCAGCGTATTCAGTTTGTGATCTGCGACGACGCGTCAATTAAGCGCCTCAAGTTCTGCGATGAACTGCGCGACCAAAACGAAGATATCGATCGGGAAGATTTCGCCCAGCGCTTTGACGCCGACTTTATCTTAATGACCGGCGAGCTGGCTGCCCTGATCCAAAGCCTGGTGGAAGGGCTCGGCGGCGAAGCGCAGCGCTAAGCGCCGCTTTCCTTCCTGCCGGGCAGGAAGGAAAAAACAACCCGGCGGCAGGCGCCGGGCGTCACGCTGGCTTACAGATAGCGGCACAGATAAGAGGTTGGCTCAGCCACCTGCAGATGAAATTCGCTGTTGCCTGGCACATTGAAAACTTCGCCGGCAGCGTAAACTTTCCACTCAGTCTCACCCGGCAGCAGGACATTCAGCGCCCCGCTGACTACCGTCATCTCTTCCGGCTGCGCCGTACCAAAGGTGTATTCCCCTTCCGCCATCACGCCAACGCTGGCGCGACCGGTACTGCTGCTGGTGAAGCCAATGGATTTCACTTTTCCGTCAAAGTATTCATTGCTTTGAAGCATAAACAAGCCCTTCTGATCGTCGGTTAAAGGCTCAATATAGGGGGCGCTCCTTGCCCCTGTCACGCGAAATTAACACATTAGACCAATAGTTCTGCCGCCAGTCGGGAAACCAGCACATTCGACAGCAAAACCGGAACATCGAGGGCTTTTTGTAACACATCGCGATGATGCTGATAGTAACCGAGACAGTCGAGGACCAGCACGTCGGCGCCCTGCTCCAGCAGCGTTTTGCCGGCGGTTAATAGCTCGCTGTCGCTGCCGGTAAACGGATTGGCCAGCGCGTAGTATGGCGGCTTTTCCAGCGAGAGCCACTTTTGCCGCTGCATGGGCATGATCTCTTCCACCGGCACGATCACCCCTACCTGGTGCCCATCGACGATCGATGCCACCAGCGGCGGGATGATCCGCTGCGGCTCGAGGAGGATCGCGTGGTGGGTGGTAAAACCGGTCAGCTGTTCGGAGCTGAGCAGCAGGATCACATCATAATGTTGTCGATCCAGCATCGCGATCGCGCTGCGGACATCGCGTTCAATTTTCTGTCGCGACACCATCACCAACTGGTTATTACTGAGCAAGGTCAGGAGTCCTTTCTCGCCGTCACCTACGGCGTACTCGGCCATTACCTCGTCAGGCGTCATCTCGCCCAGCAGGCTGATGTGGGCGATCTGTTCTTCCCTGATATGTTCGGTCAGGAGCGGCAATACTCCCGCCAGCGGCACAACGCCGATGGTCAAAATTGCCATCGTTGCACTACTCATATCATGTACCTTTTCACAACCACTGCTTCAACACAGGCTTTCCACACACAGCATCCGCCCCCCTGGTGAGTAAAAATCAACCGTCGAGAAGCGTAGCAGCTCCACGCCGCGGTTGAATGTAAAGATTGCCGGGCGGCGGCGCCGTGCCTGAAAAATCCGTGTGTTAGATATTCATTAGTACGACTGATAAATAAAAAATGTGAGATACGCCCGATATTGCCAGCATGGCGGGCAATTCGGGCTCAGGGGGTTACGACTTGTCAGGATCTTCATAACGCCGTTTGGCATCCACGGCTTCCTGCTCGGTAGGATGTTCGCTGATAAGCGAATCAGGCTCAGGATAATCCGCACGGAGCTGATACCAGGTCACCGTCTGACCCTGAGGACCTTTCTCTACCGCAACCACGCGCGCTTCTCTCGGATATGGGGGCCTGTTTGGCATAGTTCTTCCTTCTTCTGGTAGCAGAACTATTAAGTATAGGCGCCCCTCGCCGCCTTAATGTAAGTAAATTCTTAACTTACCGGGGTTGCCGTCGCGCTGCATAGCATGGACATAATCTGCTCCACCACCCGATCCGGCGAGGCCGTGGCATCCACAATATGGTGGGCAGCGTCCCGGTATAACGCTTCGCGCTGCGCCAGCACCTCGCCCACTTCCTCGCGCACCGGTTTTCCGGTCAGCGTCGGCCGCTGTTCGGCTTTCGGGTAGGCTTCCAGACGGTCAATCAGCGCCGACACCGAGGCCTGCAGATAAATCACCACGCCATTCTCCCGCATAAACTGACGGTTACCTTCCGCCAGCACAATGCCGCCGCCGGTGGCGATTACCGTATTCGGCAGGGTCACGGCCTTCAGCGACAGGGTCTCCAGTTCGCGAAAACGCGCCCACCCTTCCGCCTGCACGATCTCAGCCACCGTCCGCTGCTCATGGGCCTGTAGCCGATGATCGGTATCGGAGAACTGAAAATGCCGCGCTCGCGCCAGCGCATGGCCGACGGTGGTTTTACCGCAGCCGCGTGGCCCAATAAGAAAGATAGGCTGTGTCATAACCGAAGACCCCCTGGTTCCGTCTGTCGCAAAAAAATGAAAACGAAAGCACGTATTATCGCTGTCTGTCCCGCAATGCATACGTAAAGAAAAAATTACACAACTTCTTTACACCCCATTACCACGGTGAGAAGAGGGGCTATTAATGTAAACTTATCATTGCATTTAGTGTTTAACCAGCTTTACTTTCCGCTTGGCGTTATTTTTTATCCACCGCTGGCGTAAACGGTAACACATTTATGCATAGCTTTACGAAGCAACATATTTACAACATCATGTTTCAGAAGCACCCTGATGCCTATTCGACAGTGTGACAGAGGAATGTAACATGCAATCTGAAGAACAACGCCTTATTGATGGACTGTTTTCCCGGCTGAAAGAGGCTGAGGCGCACAGCGCATCGCGCGATGCCAGCGCCGAGGAGCGGATTGCCCAACACGTGAGCGCGCAGCCGGCGGCCCCCTACTATATGGCGCAAACCATTCTTATCCAGGAAGCCGCGATTAAACAGCTTAACGATCGCATCCAGGCGCTGGAGAGTCAGGTCAGCCAACTGCAGGCGGCAAAGCCCAGCAGCGGCGGCTTCCTCTCCGGCCTGTTTGGCGGTGGCGGCTCGTCACGCGGTTCTGACCCTATCCCGGGCGCGGAGCAATATGGTCGCCCGCAGGCCAGCGCTCAGCCGCAGTATACGCCACCACCGCAGCAGAACTATGCCCCGCAGGCTGCCGCACGCGGCGGCGGCTTTATGGCGGGCGCGCTGCAAACGGCCGCTGGCGTGGCAGGCGGCGTGGTGCTGGGCAATATGCTGACCAATATGTTCAGCGGCTCGCACCCGCAGGAGATAGTCAATATCATCGAAGAGAAGCCGCAGCCTGATGCCGCCTCCGCGCAGGACAGCATCGCGCAGGACACCACCGCAGGTGACGATCCGTTCCGCCAGGGAGACGATCAGTTCCTTGCCGACAATACCTGGAACGACGACTTCGACGCCGGCTTTGGCGACGATGATTTTGGCAGCGATGACGATAGCTGGGTTTAACCCTGGCGACGCTTAACCGCCAGCAACCACTTCTCCAGCTCGGCGGCAAACTGTTGCCGATCGCGCTGCGATAAACTATCCGGGCCGCCGGTCTGAACGCCGCTGGCCCGTAATGTCTCCATAAAATCCCGCATCGTCAGCCGCTCGCGGATCGTCGCCTCGCTGTAACGTTCCCCGCGCGGGTTCAGCGCTGCCCCGCCCTTCGCCAGCACCTCTGCCGCCAGCGGGATGTCGGCGGTGATCACTAAATCTCCCGCCGCGCACTGGCGGACGATTTCGTTATCCGCCACGTCAAAACCCTGCTCAACCCGCAGGGTGCGGATGAAACGCGACGGCGGCACGCGCAGCGGCTGGTTCGCCACCAGCGTCAGCGGAGTCTGGGTCCGCTCTGCCGCGCGG